>Ga0256406_1001056_pt1 | contig 45905 bp, 37 predicted proteins | sample RumenRJG_03DNA_FD_185986 | JGI IMG/M metagenome (GOLD analysis project Ga0256406, IMG submission 185986) | Bovine rumen microbial communities from Lethbridge, Alberta, Canada - RJG_03 | ecosystem: Host-associated > Mammals > Digestive system > Stomach > Rumen | place: Canada: Alberta | collected... | reverse complement strand
GCACTAAGATAAGTGAAAAATCTGACAAGGCAAAATCCTGAGCAACTTTTTGTTGCTCAGGAACTTATAAATTAATTCAAATCAAAGTGCTGCGGAATTAAGGTTTATATTTATCTATTCGTCGCGCAACTTTTTCATGTGGCACATGAGCAGGTTGCCGTCGCCGTCGCGCAGATGCATGCCGTTGCCACGGCAATAGCGGAACACCTTGCAGTCGGCGCATTCGCCCTTTCGTGCCCATTCCTTGTTGCGGAACACCTGGAAACGATTCTCCCACACATCCATGAAATCGTCTTTGTAGATATTGCCCTGATGATAGTCGCTGCGGATGCTGGAACAAGCCGAGATGGAACCGTCGGAAAGGACTGAGCCTACGGTGACACCCGCCTTGCAGAAGAACGAATCGTCGCGCACATCGAACTCATAGTTTCCCAAAAAGCCTTCACAGCCGAAGTCGGCGCGAATCCGTCCCTCGCGCTTGGTCTGCCTGATAAAGTCCATCAATTCGCGGAAATGTCGGTTGGAGAGTTGCAATTCAGGGTCGTCTGCCGCCCGCCCCACCGGAAACACCGTAAGCAGTCGCCACCGCTTCACTCCCTTTCCGATAAGGAAATCGCGAATGGCTGGCAGCTCGTCGAAATTGTGTTCTGTCACACAAGTCACGACATCGAAGATGATGGATTGCTCGGCCGCCATCAGGTCGATGGCTTTGGAAACGGTTTCAAAGCTACGCTCGTCACCGCGCATCCAGTTATGGTTTTCTTTCAGTCCGTCGAGGCTGATGGCTACGGAATGGAGACCGGCAGCGAGCAGCGAGCGGAAGCGCTCGGCAGTGAGTAAGCGTCCGTTGGTAACCAGTCCCCAGGGGAATCCTTTGTCGTAGATGGCTCTCCCCCACTTCTCAAGGTCACTGCGCATGAGCGGTTCGCCGCCTGTGATGATGACAAAGACTTCGTGTGGATTCTGTTTCGCCCGCACACTGTCCAACACTTGCAGGAAATCCTCGCCGGGCATGTCTTTCAAACGGGTATCGGTCTTGCAATCGCTGCCGCAGTGCCGACAATGAAGGTTGCAGCGCAACGTGCATTCCCAGAACAACTGATAGAGAGGATGAGTCTCTATCAAATCGTTTTGGAACTTCCTTTGTATTTCCAGCCCAATGCGTTTTCGGAGCGATATGCCAGTAGAACTCATGGATATTGTCTCAGCTGTGGGTTGAGCGTTTATTCTTTCTTTTTAAGTTGCTTGTTGGCAACGAACTCATAGACGCCGTCGTACCAGTCGTTCATTCCTTCCTCGAGTTTGCGCCTCTCCATCTCGTCAAACATGACGGAGTCTTTTTCAAACTCGCCGTTGGCAGCTCCGTCAACATCTTCGAAGACGACGCGCATACTACTGGTTGGAAATCCTTCCGTGAAATCCTTCGACCCATATTTCCCTTCCGCATCTGTGTAGCGTGAGAAGGTTTCCGGTGTCACGTCTTCTCCATGCTCCTTGAGTGTCGCCTTGATGCCTTGAATGGGATTTCCATCCTCATCAACCACGGTTCCGAGGACACGGTAATTCATGGTCGGAGAGCCGTAGAGTTCGGGACCGTCGGTCTCGCACGCAGTAAGTCCGAGAAGTCCCATGGCTGCTGTGAGTATTTTCCCCATGCGAGAGAGATTCTTACCTTTCTTCATATCGTTCCAAATTATTTGTTTTGTGGGGTTTCTCCCTCTTTCGTCTCTTGTTCTGCCGATGATTCCGGCACAACGAGTTTCTCTACGTATTTCGTCGGCGGTCCGCCATAGAGCACGACGATTCTCCCAATTTCCTCCTGAGGAGTTACCTCCTTGACTTTGGGGTCGGGATTATCGACAGGTGCCTTTTTCGAGGCGCATGCTCCCAGTCCGAGCAGTGCAAGGATGCCTGAGAGGGCCTTCGTCAGCCACATTGATTTCTTCTTCATACCAGATATTATTTGATGATCTTCTTTCCGTCAACAATATAGATGCCTTTCTTCAGCACGGAGAAGTCTGTGCCTACAAAGCGTCCGTCGATGGTGTAGATGCGCCCGTTCGCAACTGTCGGGTTGACCGTCGGCAGTTCTTTGATGGCAGTTGCTGTCGGGTCGTCAGCCATCACTTCGTCGAGGAACAGGCGTTTCGCCGGCGTGAAGGTCACTTTCACGTTACCTGTACCGGTGAGCGTCGCCGTGAAGTCAGTCCACTTGCTGGCTCTCATCGTGAAGGTAGCCGGCGAGATGGTCACGTCCGGATTGTTGGTTGAGAGCGTCAGCGTGGTGCCGTCGGTGCCGAAAGGTGCAGCCCTGAAGGTGAACGTAGCTGTGCCACTGACGGTGAATTCGGGTGTCGTGGCTGTGCCGTTCACCGAGCCCGTACCGAACTTAGCGCATTGGTTGCCACCATAAGATTTATCACTATTTGCTGTCCATCCTTGATTGTCAGGAGTGAATTTATTGGAGGCAATAGATCCAGACCACAATCCATCGTTTCCGCCCGTTCCGTTACAATCATCGAACGATTCATAGAAGAGGTGGTTGCTGGGCTGCGGAACAATCTTTCCGAAGTTGAACGACATGGTGCCGTCGCTGTTCTTTGTGATGTCCGTGATGCGGATATTCATGAGCTTCTTGCCGTCCGTATTTTTGTTATACAGCGTTGCTGCCGGCTGCGACCTGTTTGTCAGGCTGTCGTTTCCTGCATACGGATACAGGTCTCTGAATTCATCTTCATCCGACGGTGAGTTGTCTGCATGGAATATCGTACATCTTTCATGGTCATTCTTATAATGGTCATAGTATTGGGCATATTCCGGATAAATGGTTGAATAATGAGTATTGTCACAATTGGAGTTCACGATATTGAAGAACCATGCCCATTCGTCGTAATCGACGTGTGTAATCATAAGTCCGCTACTGGGGAGTGCTTCGTCGAATCCTGTTTTCTGTCTGTTTTCTATCAGGTAATACTCATCGGGATAAGCCTTATTATATATAATAAATGTCTCTCCTTGTTTGTTGACAGCCTCCATTGAGGTGATGACCGTGTCGTTGACGAGTTCTGTCGGGATGGTCCATCCTGCAATCATACGTTCGTATGCGGTGTATTCTGCGGGTTGGAAACCATCGCCGTTATAGCTTCCGCCACTCATAAGGTCGAAATGTCCCATCCCAAAGAATCCGCTATATTTAGTGTCGTACATATCTGGGAAGCCCAGGCAGTGTGAGAATTCGTGGCAGAACGTACCGATGCCGCCCAACACCCCCTTGCCACTGAGCTCCGAGCCACAGGCGTAGGTGTCAATCGTGATGCCGTTGTGCGTATATACATCTCCATAGTCATTGCCTGAGAGTGACCATTCGTGCGGCCAGATGGTATTGGCATCGCCGCCATCAGCCTCTCCCTTTCCTGAATAAAGCACATAGACCTGCTCCACTTCGCCGTCGCCATCCCAGTCATAATCGGCGAAATTGACTTGATTTTTCACCGAGTCGAGTGCCTCCACGACCATTGCACCCGGGCGCAGGTCGTCACCTCCGCCGTCGTTTTGTCCGTAATAGCTGTAGTTCTGGGACAGTTTGACTGGTCCGACAACATCGAAATCGAGGACAAACGTTCCGTTGCTCTGTGCCTTGAAGTAGTCTTTCACGCTGCCTTTATATCCGTTCTCCGAATAGTTTTCGGCATTGGCAACATTGTTGAAAAGGGCTTGATCGTGTCCTGCTTCAAAACTTTGATCGGCGTATTCCACGAGTATGATGAGACATTTCTGATTGCCCGTGAAAGTTCCTGCTTTTTTCGCACGGCTGCGCAGTTTGTTCTTTCTGGCTGTTGCCCGCTTGGCTCTTTTCATTTGTGCCTTTTTCTGCAGCTGCTCTTTGGCGGCTTCCTCATAGTAGTCCGTTTGAGCTACTTTCACATAGCACTTCCCGTCGGCTGCCTGCCACCAGTGTCCATGCTCATCGCCTTTGAGCTCTGCTTTGATTTCCGTTCCGTTTGCCAGACGTATCGTTTTCCATTGTCCTGGTTTCACGGGTATTGCATGTAGCGCAACGGCTACAAAAAGACATAAGATGATTGTTGTAAACTTTTTCATTTGCTTGTTGTTTTTATTTTATGTTTTTCTTTATTGAGACGGCAAAGATAGCCATTTTTTTGATTCTACGCGCTATGATTCTTCTTTTTTTGTTTCGAGGATATGCGTGGCGAGTGCGTCGGCTGCCTGTATGATGGCTGCGAGCGGACATCCGTCGTAGGCTACGGAGATGTTTTGCTTGTCTTCATAGCTTTGCATGGGCAGGTTCCACGCTCCCATGTGCCAGCGTATGGCGATGATTTCGTCGTTGGTCAGTTGCAGTCCCAGTCTCAGGAGCATAATGACCGACTTCTCGCCGTGCCCGACGGGGAAGCGGCTGTAATCCGTGTCATAGGCATCGTATGACTCCCAACGGTTGTTCTCGTCCTTGCGCCACTTCTGCACCGTCTTGTAGATGTTGGCTTTGCAGACGTCGTGCAGGAGTGCTGCGATGGTGACGCTGTCTTCGGGCAGTTGTTTTTCGAGTTCGGGGCGCATGCCGATGGTCTGCATGCGCAACATCTGCGCCATTTTCCACACGTTGAGTGAGTGTTCCAGCAGTCCGCCCTCGTGGCTCAGATGCCGGCTGACGGATGCCGGTGCGAGGAAGAATCCGGCTTGTTCGAGATAGCTCACGACGCTTTCAATCCCCGTTCGCTTGGTTGCTTGCAGCAGTTTGATGAATTGTTCTTTCATGATATTATTTGTCTTTTTGTTTTTCGTCAGTTGGCTTCGATGACTTTCCCTTCGCCCGAATAGAGTTTGATGGGTCCGTCCAGTTCGAGGGCGATGACCGTAATGTCAGGGTCGAGCACGCTGTCGGGCACGGTGATATAGAAGTTGCCGGGAATGTTGCTCCACGACGGCTGGTTCCACATCTTATAGTCAAGCGCCGTCCCATTGCCTACGACGCGCGCCCGCTTCACCTTGCTCACGAGTCCCTTGATTTCCACCATCCCGTTCGGGCGATATGGCAGATAGAGATAAAGCACGTCGCCCCGTTGGTTGAGCGTCGTATATCCTTGGAAATAGTTGGTCGGGATGCCTGCCCGGGTGTCGTAGATGGCTTCGGCGTGCTTCTTCGTCCATCTGCCGAACGCTTTGAGTATGGCAATCTGTTCCTCGGGAATGGTGCCGTCCTCGCGCGGTCCGATGTCGAGCAGCAGGTTTCCGCCCATCGACAGGCAATCGACGAACAGGCGCAGCAGCTGGTAAGACGACTTGTAATTGGTGTCCGTCGGGTAATATCCCCACGAGTCGTTCATCGTCTGGCAGAGTTCCCAGTAGGGTATGTGCGGCCGCTCGGTGGGGATGCCTCGTTCGGGTGTGAGATAGTCGCCATAGCCTTGAATGCGCGAGTTGACCACGCAGTTGGGGTTCTTCTGCCGCAGCAGCTTGATGATTTCAGGCGCATGCCACGCTTCTGCCGTCTGCTCCCAGTCGCCGTCGAACCACCACAGGTCGGGGTTGAACTGGCGGGACAGCTCTGCCAACTGCGCGAAGTTGAAATTCACGAACTTTTCCCACCGCTTGGGCTGCTCGTCAATCTTATATCTGACTGTGTTTTTCGTCCAGTTGGGATAGTCCGCATGCGACCAGTCGAGCAGCGAGAAGTACAGTCCCAGCCGCAGTCCCTGTCTGCGCACCTCCTCCGCAAACGGCGTGAGCAGGTCGCGACGCGCAGGTGTATTCTTCCTGGTGCTCAGTTTTCCCGCCTTGGTGTCCCACAGCGCCACGCCGTCGTGGTGCTTGGACGTAATGACGGTGTATTGCGCACCGCTCTCCTTAATCAGGCGCACCCACTCCTGCGGGTCCCATTTCGATGCCGTGAACCCTTTCTGTTGTGCCATATACTCGTCGTATGGCAGCCGCTCGTTGTAGAACGACCAACTCTCCGAAACCCCTCTGACGGCATAGATTCCCCAATGGATGAAGATGCCGAGCTTGGCTTTCCCGAACCATTCCATCCGCTGCCGGTAGTTCACGCTGTCGCGCATGGCAATCTCCTGTGCATGCGTCGTTACAGAAAGGAGCAACAGTATAAAAAGAAGTGCTTTTCTCATGTCATTTCCTGATTTGATGTTTGCTTGCAAAGATACGACTTAGCGAGCAAAAAAACAAATTTTATTTGAGTTTTTACTGGGAAAGCTGGGAAAAGCTGGGAGACCTGGGAGCCCTAAGAACTCTGGGAGGACTACGACTTCAAGCAAAATACCCAGTCTTCCCAAAACTCCCAGCCCTCCTAGTCTTCCCAAAACTCCCAAGGCTCCCAGAATTCCCAGCTCTCCCAGAACTCCCAGCCCTCCCAGTCTTCCCAAAACTCCCAGCCACCAATTGTTAAAATGTAAAGATTTCACCCGAAAAATACTTACATGGAAGGCGGAAGTTTTTGCATAAACATACGGGAGTTTCCGAATAATTATGCAAAACATGCACGATTTCTCTCGAAAAAACACGAAAATTGCTCCGAAAAGGGCAACTTTTGGAGTCCGAAAGGACAACTTTCAGCAGCCAAAAGTTCAACTTTCGGAAGGTGAAAGTTCAACTTTCGCAACGCGACACCGCATATATTCCGCATAAACCCCATATTTTTGCTTTCTAACTCGCTGATTTTCAGAAAACTTTTCGCAGGAGCGCGTAAAACGCCTCCACCCTTCTGACAGTCCACCGACAGAAATATACAGCCTTGTAGCGCGTTAATTTTTGTAAAGAAACCTAAAACGCTACTCGAAAAATGTCAAGAAAAAGTCAAGACGGGAGCGATAGAAACCTGGCGGGCAGCCCTTAAAGGCTTTTAGGGAGCTTAAAGGCTTTAAAGTCCTTAGGGTCCTTAAAGTCCTTAGAGTCCTTAGGGACCTTAGAGCCTAAAAAAGACCAGGAATCTTTTGGTTTTTCGCTCGCTTATTAAAGAAAAATCTCCCGCTCGAAAAAAGAAACTTGTTCCTTTTTTGCTCACTTATCCGATTTTTTCGTAACTTTGCAACGATGAAAGTGTTCGGAGCTGTTCAAAACTGTTTGCTGCTGTTTCCCGAACCGCTGATTCACGGGTTCATGGGGCTCGGAGGGTGAGCAATACAAAAGTCATCTGATAGGTATCACAAAAAGCTGATAGGTATCACAAAAACTATTGCAACGCTAATTTGGTAACATTTATATAAAAAGATATGTATTTACTCGGTTACGACATCGGAAGTTCTTCGATAAAATGCAGTCTGGTCGATGCACAGTCGGGATTGTGCGCGGCACAGGCATCCTATCCTGCCCACGAGGCACCCATCAGTGCACCGCAGCAGGGATGGGCTGAACAAGACCCTGAAAACTGGTGGCAATACGTGCGCATCGTCACACAGCAGGTGCTGCAAAAGACGAAAGCGACAGGAAGCGACATCGCCGCCATAGGTATCTCCTATCAGATGCACGGCTTGGTGTGTGTCGATGAGCAGCAGCGCGCCCTGCGACCTGCCATCATCTGGTGCGACTCGCGCGCCGTGACCTACGGCAACGAGGCTTTCCGGACGCTGGGCGAAGACTACTGCCTGAACCACTTGCTCAACTCTCCCGGCAACTTCACCGCTGCCAAACTGGCGTGGCTCAAAGACAACGAGCCCGACACCTTCAACCGCATCCATAAGGTGATGCTTCCCGGCGACTATATCGCCATGCGGCTGAGCGGCACCATCGCCACCACCGTCTCGGGCTTGTCGGAAGGCATCTTCTGGGACTTCCTCCGCAACGACGTATCGCAGGAACTGCTGGACCACTTCGGTTTCTCGCGCGAACTGCTCGCCGACGTGAAGCCCACCTTCGGCATCCAGGGCGAGGTGAGCGCGCAAGCCGCTGCCGAACTGGGACTGGCAGAGGGCACACCCATCACCTACAGGGCGGGCGACCAGCCCAACAATGCCCTGTCGCTGAACGTGCTGCAACCCGGCGAGATAGCCTCAACGGCAGGCACGTCGGGCGTCGTGTATGGCGTACTGGGAAAGGTGAACCACGACCCGCTGTCGCGCGTCAACTCCTTCGCCCATGTCAACCACACACCGCAGGAACCCCGCCTGGGAGTGCTGCTGTGCATCAACGGCACGGGCATCCTCAACTCGTGGATAAGGCGCAACGTGGCAGACCCGGGCATGACCTACCCAGAGATAAACGATTTGGCATCCCAGGCACCTGTGGGGTCCGGAAAACTGAGTATCATCCCCTTCGGCAACGGTGCCGAGCGCATATTGGAGAACCGCGAGACGGGCTGCAGCATCATGGGGCTGGACTTCAACCACCACGGCAAGGCACATCTGATGCGCGCCGCACAGGAAGGCATCGTCTTTTCCTTCAAATACGGAATGGAAATCATGGAACAGATGGGCATGCGCGTGAACCGCATCCGCGCCGGACACACCAACATGTTTCTCAGTCAACTGTTCTGCACCACACTCGCAAGCATCGCCCAAGCACCCATCGACCTCTATGACACCGACGGCTCAATGGGAGCTGCGCGCGGAGCAGGCATCGGAGCAGGCATCTACCGCGATGCTTCCGAGGCATTTGCGTCACTCAGGAAGATTGCCGAGACCGAGCCCGACGAGAAGCGTCTGCAGCAATACCAAGAGGCTTACCTGCTGTGGAAAGAGCGCCTGGAGACCATCCTTTCACATGAATAACAACTTAAACATCAACAAATATGGAAACAAAAAAAGAATTTTTCCCCGAGATTGGTAAAATCAAGTTTGAAGGCAAAAACAGCCGTAACCCCTTGGCATATCGCTACTACGACGCAGAGAAAGTGGTGATGGGCAAGAAGATGAAAGACTGGTTCAAGTTTGCCATGGCATGGTGGCACACACTCTGCGCACAAGGCACCGACCAGTTTGGCGGCGAAACCAAGCAATTCCCCTGGAACACCGCTACCGACCCCATGCAGGCAGCCCGCGACAAAGTGGACGCCGGCTTTGAGTTTATGACGAAGATGGGCATCGAATACTTCTGTTTCCACGACGTGGACCTGATAGCCGAAGCACCCACCGTGGAAGAGTATGAAGCCAACCTGAAGGCTATCGTCGCCTATATCAAGGAGAAACAAGCCGAGACAGGCATCAAGAACCTGTGGGGAACAGCCAACGTATTCGGACACAAGCGCTACATGAACGGTGCTGCCACCAACCCCGACTTCGACGTCGTGGCACGCGCCATCGTACAAATCAAGAACGCCATCGATGCCACCATCGAACTCGGCGGCACCAGCTACGTGTTCTGGGGCGGACGCGAGGGTTACATGAGCCTGCTCAACACCGACCAGAAACGCGAGAAAGACCACTTGGCACAGATGCTCACGATGGCTCGCGACTATGCCCGTGCCCGCGGCTTCAAAGGCACCTTCCTCATCGAACCAAAACCGATGGAGCCCACCAAGCACCAGTATGACGTGGACACGGAGACGGTCATCGGATTCCTCAAGGCACACAACCTGGACAAAGACTTCAAAGTCAACATCGAAGTGAACCACGCCACGCTGGCAGGACACACCTTCGAGCACGAACTGGCTGTGGCTGTCGATAACGGTATGCTCGGTTCCATCGACGCCAACCGCGGCGACTATCAGAACGGTTGGGACACCGACCAGTTCCCCATCGACAACTTCGAGCTGACCCAAGCCATGCTGCAAATCATCCGCAACGGCGGATTCACCGACGGCGGCACCAATTTCGATGCCAAGACCCGCCGCAACTCCACCGACCTGGAAGACATCTTCATCGCCCACATCGCTGCCATGGATGCCATGGCACGCGCACTGGAGAGCGCTGCCGCCATCATCGAGCAGTCGCCCTATTGCCAGATGTTCAAAGAGCGCTACGCTTCGTTCGACAGCGGCATGGGAAAAGAGTTCGAGCAGGGCAAGCTCTCGCTGGAACAGGTCTATGAATACGGCAAGACGGTCGGCGAACCTGAGCTGCGCAGCGGCAAGCAGGAGTTGTATGAAGCCATCGTGAATATGTACTGCTAAGACGCCACACACATGACCGACACAACATCATCACAAGGCAGCAGACTCTATCTGTTCAGCATCGTGCTCGTAGCGGTGCTGGGCGGTTTGCTGTTCGGATATGACACGGCAGTGATTTCAGGTGCGGAAAAAGGACTCCAGGCGTTTTTCCTGGGTGCCAGCGACTACACACACACCGATTTCCTGCACGGCATCACCTCGTCGAGCGCACTGATAGGCTGCATCATCGGCAGCGCGCTGTCGGGCATCTTTGCCTCATGGTTGGGACGTAAGCGTTCGCTCGTCATGGCAGGCGTATTCTTCTTCCTGTCGGCACTGGGCTCTTATGCACCCGAATTTCTCTTCTTCGAGCAAGGCAAGCCCTCCTTCGGGCTGTTCATCGCTTTCAACATGTACCGCATCCTGGGCGGCATCGGCGTGGGCTTGGCTTCCGCCATCTGCCCCATGTATATTGCCGAGGTGTCGCCCAGTCATCTGCGCGGCACGCTCGTGTCGTGGAACCAGTTTGCCATCATCTTCGGACAGCTGGTGGTATATTTCGTCAATTTCATGATTCTGGGCGAGCATACCAATCCCGTCATTGAGCGCATCGCCAGCGGGCTCTACAGCGTAGGAGCAGAGAGCGACCCGTGGACCATCACCACCGGCTGGCGCTACATGTTTGTGAGCGAGGCTGTTCCGGCAGGACTCTTCACGATACTGGTGTGCTTCGTGCCCGAGACGCCGCGCTACCTGGTGCTCACCGGCAACCACGACAAGGCGCTGCACGTGCTCACACGAATCAACGGCACGGAAAAAGCCAAAGCCATCCTGAAGGAAATCAAGGAGACCGCCACCCAGAAGACCGAACGGCTGTTCACCTATGGCGTGCTGGTCATCTTCATCGGCATCATGCTGAGCGTGTTCCAGCAGATAGTCGGCATCAATGCCGTGCTCTATTTCGCTCCGCGCATCTTCGAGTCCATCGGCATGGGCGACCCCATGGCGCAGACGGTGCTCATGGGCGTGGTCAATATCCTGTTCACCCTGCTGGCGGTATTCACCGTAGAGCGCGTCGGTCGCAAGCCGCTGCTCATCATCGGTTCGCTGGGCATGGCGCTGGGAGCCTTCGGTGTGACATTCTTCAACATGATCGACGGGCTGCCGGCAGTGGTCGCAGTGGTGAGCATTATGATTTACAGCGCCTCGTTCATGTTCTCGTGGGGACCCATCTGCTGGGTGCTGATATCCGAGATTTTCCCCAACACCATCCGCGGTGCAGCCGTTGCCATTGCCGTCGCGTTCCAGTGGATTTTCAACTTCATCGTCTCTTCCACCTTCCTGCCGATGTACAACATGAGCGTGGGTGACATGGGCGAGAAGTTCGGTCACATGTTCGCCTACGGACTGTATGGCATCATGTGCATCATTGCCGCCATCTTCGTGTGGCGCCTGGTGCCCGAGACCAAGGGCAAGACGCTGGAAGACATGAGCCGCCTGTGGCGCAAATAGCCTGACACTCAGCGAAAAAAGCATGGCGAAAACCCATCGCCATCGCTCAATAAAGCATCTGCACCGTTCTGAAATCGGAATGGTGCAGATGCTTTTTTGCACTCCACTCCCATTGTCTTTTTAATCGTAAAAACATAAAAACTTCAACCAACGGACTCAAGTTTCGGATATTTTACCTAAATTTGCAAACATGATTATCATTCGGAACAGTCTATTGCCGTTTGGCAAGTTCACGGCGATGAACATCTTCGGCATCATGCTGTGCCGCAAGAATGCAGTCATCACCCGGGAGACCATCAACCATGAGCGCATCCACACGGCGCAGCTCATCGAGACGGGCTTCATCGGGTTCTACGTCTGGTACGTCATCGAATGGCTCGTCAAACTGCCTTTCAGGGGTAACGCCTATCGGAAGATATCGTTTGAGCGTGAGGCATACGCCCACATGGACGACCTGGACTACCTCAGCCACAGGAAACACTATGCGTGGTGCAAACTATTGAGAATCAAATCATAATTATCAAAAAACATAAAACTATGGAAGAGAATCTGAAAGAAATGGGGCAGTTGCCCGAAAACGCTTTTCGTGAGTTGAAAGAGGGCGAAGAATACCAGCCCGTGATGTCGCCCGAGCGTTCCTATCCTGAAGTCAACGGATGGTCGGTGACGTGGGGTGTGCTCATGGCGGTGCTGTTTTCTGCCGCTGCCGCTTATTTGGGACTGAAAGTGGGTCAGGTGTTCGAGGCAGCCATCCCGATTGCCATCATCGCCGTGGGCGTATCGACAGCCACCAAGCGCCGCAATGCGCTGGGCGAGAACGTCATTATCCAGAGTATCGGAGCCTGCTCGGGAGCAGTGGTTGCCGGTGCGATATTCACGCTGCCTGCCATCTACATCCTGCAGGACAAGTATCCTGAGATGACGGCTTCGTTCCTCAACGTGTTCCTGTCGTCGCTGCTGGGCGGTATCATCGGCATCCTGTTCCTGATACCTTTCCGCAAATATTTCGTGAAGGACATGCACGGTAAGTATCCCTTCCCCGAAGCCACGGCAACGACACAGGTGCTCATGAGCGGAGCAAAGGGCGGCAGCCAGGCTAAGCCGCTGCTGCTGGCAGGTCTTGTCGGCGGTCTGTACGACTTCATCGTCGCCACGTTCGGCTGGTGGAACGAACTGTTCACCTCGCGCGTTGTAGGCTTTGGCGAAACGCTCGCCGACAAGGCAAAGCTCGTCTTCAAGCTGAACACGGGTTCGGCAGTGCTGGGTCTCGGCTTCATCATCGGTCTGAAATACACCTTTATTATATGTCTCGGTTCGCTGTTCATCTGGTGGATTGTCGTTCCGGGCATGGCAGTGCTTTTCTCCGGACAAGTTCTTGCCCAATGGGACCCGAGCATTGAGACAGCCGTCAATGAGATGTTGCCCGAACAAATCTTCACGGCTTACGGCAAGAGCATCGGCATCGGCGGTATTGCCATGGCAGGTATCATCGGTATCATCAAGTCGTGGGGCATCATCAAGGGTGCCGTTTCGCTTGCAGCGAAGGAGATGAAAGGCAAAGGTGCCGGCATGGAAGAGGTGAAACGCACGCAGCGCGACATCTCGTTCAAGATTATCGCCATCGGCTCTATCGTCACGATACTCATTACGTTCCTGTTCTTCTGGCTGGGCGTGATGCAAGGCAACATTCTCTTTGCGGTTGTCGGCATCCTGCTCGTTGCGGTGATTGCCTTCCTGTTCACGACCGTTGCAGCAAACGCGATTGCCATTGTCGGCTCTAATCCTGTTTCGGGCATGACGCTCATGACGCTGATTCTGGCATCGGTGGTGATGGTGGCAGTAGGACTGAAAGGCACGGGCGGTATGGTGGCGGCGCTCATCATGGGCGGCGTGGTCTGCACGGCACTGTCGATGGCAGGTGCATTCATCACCGACCTGAAAATCGGTTACTGGCTGGGAACGACCCCGAAGAAACAAGAAGTGTGGAAGTTCCTCGGAACGCTGGTTTCTGCAGCGACCGTCGGCGGTGTCATCATGCTGCTGAACAAGACCTACGGCTTTACGACCGGTCAGCTGGCTGCGCCACAGGCAAATGCGATGGCTGCGGTCATCGACCCGCTGATGAACGGTGTGGGTGCTCCGTGGTTGCTGTATGCCATCGGTGCGACGATTGCCATCGTGCTGACTCTCTGCAAAGTGCCAGCCCTTCCGTTCGCACTCGGTATGTTCATCCCCATTCAGCTCAACCTGCCGCTTCTGGTCGGCGGACTGGTGAACTGGTTTGTTACCACACGCAGTAAAGACGAGAAGGTGAACAGCGAGCGTGGCGAGAAGGGAACGCTGATTGCCAGCGGATTCATTGCCGGAGGAGCACTGATGGGTGTTGTCAGTGCGCTACTGCGCTTTGGCGGTGTCCATCTGACCAATGAGGAATGGCTCAACACAGCCATGTCTGAAGTATGCTCGCTCGGTGCTTATATCTGTCTGATTGTTTACTTCATCCTTGCAACCCGCGTAAAGAAAAACTAACAAATCAGCACCATAAGACCATATGCGATACACGCTCAAGGCTCCGGAACAGTTGAAGGCAGACATTGCGCTGCCTCCCTCAAAAAGCATCAGCAACCGGGCACTGATTATCAGTGCGCTCACAGAAAACGCGAAGGAGACAGAAAACCTTTCCGCCTGTGACGACACGCTGGTGATGGTGCGGGCATTGAGAGAAATGCCTCCTGTGATTGACGTGGAAGGTTCGGGAACTGCGATGCGTTTCCTCACCGCCTACCTGTCGATACAGGAGGGAACGCATGTGATTACCGGCTCGGAGCGCATGAAGCAACGCCCGATAAGGATACTCGTGGAGGCGCTCCGAAGGATGGGAGCCCAGATTGAATACTTGGAGGAAGAGGGATTCCCGCCCCTGAGGATTATCGGTGGGAAGATAGACGGCGGCAAGACAGAGATGCAAGCGGATGTCAGTTCACAGTACGTCTCTGCCCTGCTGCTGATTGGTCCCACGCTGCCGAAAGGACTGGAAATCAGACTGATTGGCAGTATCACGTCACGCCCCTATATCGACCTGACGCTTTGTGTCATGCGCGATTTTGGGGCAAAAGCGGACTGGACGAGTGCTGACACCATCAAGGTGGAACCAGGTGGCTATCAGCCTGTCCGCTTCGCCATTGAGAGTGACTGGACTGCTGCCTCGTATTGGTATGAACTGGTTGCGCTGAGCCGACATAGCGACCCGCAGGTTTCCCTGCAAGGACTTATTGATGGTTCCAGACAAGGAGATGCCACGGTCCGCTACCTGTTCAGCATGATGGGCGTAAAGACCAAATTCGCCACGGAGGGACAGGGCATTCCCACCGAAGTGACCCTCAAGAAGCATGACCACCGACTGCCACACATGGATTATGATTTCATCAATCAACCCGACCTTGCACAGACACTCATCGTCAGTTGCTGCCTGAAGGAAATCCCTTTCCGCTTCAAGGGACTCAGCACGCTGCGAATCAAGGAGTCAGACCGCATAGAAGCGCTTCGAAACGAGCTGCGGAAGTTGGGGTACATTGTAGAAGTGGAGGGTGAGGACGAACTGGTCTGGGACGGGCAGCGGACGCAGGCAGAAGCACATCCCGTCATTGAGACGTATGACGACCACCGCATGGCACTTGCTTTTGCTCCCGCCTGTATGGTGTTTCCGTCCATTACAATCAACCACCCTGAAGTTGTTTACAAATCATATCCCGACTTCTGGAAACATCTGCGACAGGCAGGGATAGAAATCACTGAAGAACCTTAATCAAAATGATATGCTCTACCTTCTTCTCTCCCTCATCCTCATAGGACTTCTCACGGCAATCATGAGCAAGTTCTCACAGCACAAGAACGAGGAGGTTGTCATGCCTCAAAATGGTTCAGAATGTGCCACCTGCAGCGGTGAGAATGCGAAGTGCGAGCAAGACTGCATGATGGAGGCTGCCGTAAGAGACATCGAGTATTATGATGATGAGGAGCTGGATCGTTTTTGCGGCAGGGCGTCCGATGAATATAACGATGAGGAGGTTGAGGAGTTTGCCGAAGTGCTTCACACGATGCGCCAAGAAGAGGTTGCCGGCTGGTGCCGAAGTCTGACGCTGCGCGGCATCCATCTCCCCGACCAGCTGAAAGATGAAACGGTGATGCTGATAGATGACATGAAAAGACAATAAAAACTGCTTTTTTAGAGTTTATAAAACGTGACACCACATCAATTACGACACTTACGATTCCTGTCGCTGATGATAGCGGCTATCATCATGACAGGTTGTTCTACGCAGAAAAATACTGCGGGGAGCCGGTGGTGGCACTCGTTCAATGCGAGGTATAACACGTATTATAATGGTGCTGTGGCGTATATTGACGGTTCGTTGGAAAAGGAGAACGGTAATCGTGACAATTTCACGGAGTTGCTTCCGCTTTATACTGTCGGCAACAAGGGCAGCAGGGAGATAGGAAAGGCTCATTTCGACCGTGCCATCGAGAAATCGAAAAAGGCAATCAAGCAACACAGCATAAAGAAGCGTCCGGAATGGTCGTCGAACAGGCGTAAGACTGCCAAGGACGTTGAGTGGCTCAATCGCCGTGAATACAATCCTTTTTTATGGAAGGCATGGATTCTCATGGGGCGGGCTCAATTCCACCAAGGATCATTTGAGGATGCCGCATCAACCTTCGCCTATATGGCACGACTGTACCATACACAACCTGCGATTCTCGGTAAGGCGCGTGCGTGGCTTGCAAAGTGTTATATTGAAAACGGTTGGATGTATGATGCGGAGGACGTGATTCGGAACATGCAACGTGACTCTATGGACTGGCGTGCCGTGAAGGAGTGGGACTACACTTTTGCTGATTACTATATACACACGAAGGAATATGACAAGGCAATTCCTTATCTGAGAAAGGTAATCAAGCACGAGATGAGGCGTAAGCAGCGTGCACGGGAATGGTTTTTGATGGGGCAGTTGCAAAGGCTTGTCGGCAACAAGGAAGAGGCTTACAAGGCATACCAACGCGTGTTGCGACAGCATCCGCCTTACGAAATGGAATTCAATGCCCGCATTGCAATGACGGAGGTGATGTCGGAAAAGAATGCGAAGCAAACAATCAACCGCCTCAAGCGAATGGCTGCTTCGGACAACAACAAGGACTATCTTGACCAGGTGTATTATGCCATAGGCAATATCTATCTGACACAAAGGGATACAGCCAATGCGATTGCTGCCTACGAGAAAGGCAACGAGAAAGGGACGAGAAACGGTATTGAAAAGGGTGTCCTGCTGCTGAGGCTGGGTGATTTGTATTGGCTGCAGGAAAAATTCAGCGATGCCAAGCGCTGCTATGGAGCAGCAATCGGTATGTTGGACAAGGACCGTGCAGACTATGAGCAGCTGTCTGAACGGTCGGTGATGCTCGACGAACTGGTTCCATACACAGAGGCTGTGCATCTGCAGGATTCTCTGCAACGACTTGCACAGATGTCGGAAAAGGACAGGAATGATGCCATTGACCGGGTTATTGAGGCTTTGAAAAAGAAGGAAAAGGAAGAAAGGCGCAATCAGGCAGAGGCAGAGGCTCAGCAGCAAAGGCAGCAAGGCGAATGGAACGAGGCAGACAGCCAATCTCCGCAGCCTACGACAACGCCAGGCAGATCGACGACCTGGTATTTCTATAACCCGCTTGCCATCAGTCAGGGGAAAACACAATTCCAACGGCTATGGGGAAAGCGCGAGAATGTTGACAACTGGCAGCGCAGCAACAAGACTGTGGTAGGCAGCTTCGATGATGTTGGCGAGATGACCGACGAACAGCGCGACTCTATCATGCGAGCCGAAGCAATAGAAGACTCGTTGAAGAATGTGAGCGACAGCGCACAAAACGACCCTCACAGACGGGAATATTATCTTGCACAGATTCCTTTTACGGAAGACCAGGTTCGTGAAAGTAACCTCATCATTATGGATGGTCTGCACCATGCAGGGGTAATCTTCAAAGACAAGCTGAACAACCTGAATCTCAGCGAAAAGCATCTGCGTCGCGTGACCGACCAATATCCGGAGTACGAGCACATGGACGATGTATATTATCATCTGTTCTTGCTTTATTCACGATTGGGCGAACATCACACTGCCGAAAACTATATAGCAAGACTGAAAGCGCAATTTCCGGAGAGTCAATGGACGGCTTTACTGACCGACCCCTACTTCAAGGAAAACGCCGTATTTGGAACGCACATGGAAGACTCGCTGTACGCTGCTACATACGAAGCATTCAAAGCCAATCGTCTCAGCGAAGTGGCTGCCAACAGGCGGCTGTCGGACACCCGATTCCCGTTGGGAGCCAACCGTGACAAGTTTATTTTCATTGGAGGACTCAGCAAACTCAACGACGGAGATGCCAACGGATGTATCGAAGATATGAAGACGATTGTGAAAGACTTCCCCAACAGCCGTATCAGCGAGATGGCAGGAATGATTGTCAACGGCGTAAATGCCGGAAAACGACTGCGAGGCGGGAGGTTTGACCTGACGGATGTTTGGGACAGGCGCTCGCTGGTTCTCAACGACATCAGTGATTCAACGGAAGCTAAGACTTTCGTTCCTGACAGGGACATCAATTTTGCTTTTTTACTCGTTTATCATCCTGACTCTGTCAATGAGAACCAAATGCTCTACGAACTGGCAAGATTCAACTTTACCAACTATCTTGTCAGAAACTTCGACATCGCCATTGAAGACATTGACGGTGTCAGCAGGATGTCGGTAACAGGATTCCGCAGTTTCGACGAAGCACATCTATATGCCCAGCAACTGTATGCGAACCCGAATATCACGAGACTAACTGCCAAAACGCGCGGTGTGATTATCAGCGAGAGAAACCTTCCATTGCTGGGGACTAATTTCAGTTATAAAGAATACGAAGACTTCTACAACAAGAATTTTGCACCTCTCAAAGTCACCGAACTGTATCTGCTGACTGAGCCGTCGGATATTGGCACCGATTCTGATCCTGAACTGAACGACTTAAGAACGGAAGAGCCTGACGAGAAGAAGTTGCAGGGCAATGAAAATGAGAATATCAACAACGAGTTCATTATACCGGAAGAGACGGTCACTCCAAAAAATAACAACAACAGCACCATTATAGTGCCAGCAGAACCCGTGAAGACTGTTGAGCCTGAGAATAACGGCACGATTATAGTGCCGACAGAACCTGTGAAGACTGCGGTACCGGAGAATAACAGCACCATTATAGTGCCAGCTGAACCCGTGAAGACTGCGGAACCGGAGAATAACAGCACCATTATAGTGCCAGCTGAACCCGTGAAGACTGCGGAACCAAAGAATAACGGCACCATTATAGTACCGGAAGAACCCGTGAAGACTGCGGAACCAAAGAAACCCAAGTCAACTATTATGCCACCTACTGAAAAAAATAACATTATCGTCATACCTGAAGATGACCGCCAACCATTGAGCGATGACATCTTTATTATAGAAGAGCCAACGGGAGCGCAAAAGACGGGTACTCCGAAGAAGAATGCCAATACACAGACACCACGTCAACAGCAGAACAACAATGAGCCCGAGATATTCTTCGAGGAAGACTTGCCACCCGTAAAACCAAGTGCCAAGACGCAAAATAAGAAGGAAAAGGATAAAGAGAACAAAGAAAAAGAGAAGCAAACGAAGAAGCCTGCCAACGAATTGGATAAAGAGAACAAAGAAAAAAAGAAGCAAACGAAGAAGCCTGCCAACGAATTGGAGGACGAATATTACGAATTAGAAGGATTTTGATTATGAGCAACGGATTATTACTTTGGGCTGACGACGAGATGGAACTTCTCAAAGCCCACATTCTTTTCTTACAGAAAAAAGGCTATGATGTTGTGACCGTCACCAACGGGACGGACGCCATTGAATTGTGCAAGCAAAAAAGTTTCGACCTCATACTCCTCGACGAGATGATGCCTGGACTCACGGGACTTGAAACATTGCAACAGATCAAGGAAATATCGCCGGCAACACCTGTCGTCATGGTGACCAAAAGCGAAGAAGAGAACATCATGAACCAAGCTATCGGTGCCAAAATAGCAGACTATCTCATCAAACCCGTCAACCCCAATCAAATACTTCTTACACTCAAAAAGAACATCCATAGTAAGGAAATTGTCACGGAAACAACGCAGAGTAACTATCAACAGGAATTTCAGAACATTGCCATGCAGATTGCCGATTGCAGGAATCACCAAGACTGGATGGATGTGTACCGGAAGCTGGTGCGTTGGGAACTGGAACTGAGCAGTACCGACTCGTCGATGACTGAGATGCTTCAAATGCAGAAAGAAGAAGCCAATATCGGATTTGCGAAATATATAAAAAACAATTACATCCAGTGGATACAGGCGCGTACAGAGATGAAAGCACCTGCGGAAGGTGACGACCGCCCACTCATGAGCCCCGACGTTTTCAAGAACAAAATATTCCCGTTGCTCGATCAGGGAGAGAAAGTCTTTCTGATTGTGATAGACAATTTCCGATACGACCACTGGCGCGTACTCTCACAAGAGATTGGCGACATCTTCGATATCAATGAAGAACTCTACATGAGCATTCTTCCCACAGCCACACAATACGCAAGAAACGCCATATTCAGCGGACTTATGCCGACCCAAATCGCACAAATGTTTCCTGAACTATGGGTGGATGAAGACGATGAAGAGGGAAAGAATCTCAACGAAGAACCACTCATCCGCACACAGATAGAACGTTTTCGGAGACACGACACGTTCTCTTATCACAAGATTAACGACTCCGCCGGAGCCGAAGCGTTCATGCAACAATTTAAGAACCTTGAGCGAAATGACCTCAACGTCGTAGTGTTCAACTTCATCGACATGCTCTCACATGCCCGCACGGAGTCGAAGATGGTGCGCGAACTTGCCAATGACGAGAAAGCCTATCGTGCACTCACACTCAACTGGTTCCGGCATTCGGTGATGGCTGAACTCTTCAGAATGATTGCACAGGCAGGATACAAGACGGTCATTACTACCGACCACGGCAGCATACGGGCAAACAGACCCGTGAAAATCATCGGAGACAGAAACACCAATACCAACCTCAGGTATAAACTGGGGAAAAACCTCAGCTACAACCAGAAAGACCTGTTCACCATCAAGGACCCCAGGCAAGCACAACTGCCTGCACCCAACATCAGTACGACATACGTATTTGCGACAGGCACAGACTTCTTTGCCTATCCGAACAACTACAACTACTATGTCTCCTACTACAAGAACACGTTCCAACATGGAGGAATATCCATGGAAGAGATGATTATCCCCATTGTCACACTCACTCCAAGGAGAAGATAACAAATGCGAAAAAACATGGAAATCCACATCAGCGACATCGGACAAATCCGCAATGCGGCACACCAATTTATTGAATATTTAGGCGACAAACGGGTATTCGCATTCCACGGCGGCATGGGAGCCGGGAAAACCACTTTCATCAAAGCCGTCTGCGAAGAACTTGGCGTAGAAGACGTGATAACCTCCCCCACCTTCGCCATCGTCAACGAGTATGCTATCACCAACCCTCCTTCAACCTGCACACACATCCCTTCAACCATCTACCACTTCGACTTCTATCGCATTCACAAACTTGAAGAGGTCTATGATATGGGATTTGAGGACTACCTCAGCGGTGATGCATTTTGCTTCATTGAATGGCCCGAACTCGTTGAAGACATGCTGCCAACCGATGCTGTCAATATCAGTATTGATGAAAATGCAGACGGAAGCAGGACCATTATTATAGAATAGACAGACAGTTCCCTGAACTTCTGACTCAAAAAAAGCAGCCCAAGCGGAATTTCCGCTTGGGCTACTCCATTTGACATCTGCCTGCCACTCTTACAACAGGGCATTGAATTTCTCTTCGAGAGTTGCCTTGTTGGTAGCACCCACGAATTTGTCAACAAGCTGTCCGTTCTTAAAGAACAGAATGGTCGGAATGTTGCGCACGCCAAACTCCATAGCGATATCGTCATTCTCCTCTACATCGCACTTGCCGACGACGATGCGTCCTGCATATTGCTCTGCCAGTTCAGAGATGATGGGCGCCAGCATCCGGCATGGTCCGCACCATGTTGCCCACAAATCTACTACCAATGGCAATTCGCCAGTCTTGTAACTTTCAAAATTTTCACTTGTGATCTGTACTTCCATAGTTTTTCTTTTTTTATGTTTAACAATAAATACATTTTCAATTAATCTTATAATCCGCTCCTTCATTCTCAGCAATGAGTGAGAGGAGTTCATTGGACACGAGAATGTAGCTGTTCTGGCTACGCACCGTTATCTCTTGATTCTTCGCACGGTCGAACAGTCTGAGAAACACCTCTGTCTTCCCCGGATGCTCGGCAAAGTTCTTTGCCAACTCTTCCACCGTATCTTCACCGACAGATGTGGCATCCATCGTAATGGTGATTTTCTGTATTTGTTTTTCTTTGACCGTCTGCAGGGAATTGATTGAAGTGACAACAATTCCATATTTCTTGCTGCCTTTGTAGCGCTCAAAACATGCTGCCTTCACAAATATATTGCTGTCGGGGATAATACTTCCGCGCCATTTCATCCAATCATCGCCAAAGATTCCCAACTCACCGGATCCGTTAAAATCCTCAATCGTCACAATGCCATACGGGTCATTTTTCTTACTCATTCCTTCCCGGATTCCGGTAACCGTTCCCCCGAATCGGAGTTCAGGCATTTTGCTTATTTTCTCCCAATCCATCTCCCGTTTGAGTTCATCGCATCCCACGTTACACATCTTTTCCAGAATGAACCGATATTCATCCAACGGATGGGCTGAGAGATAAATTCCTACGAGCTCGCGCTCTTTATTCAGTCGGTCTATCGTGCTCCACGGCTCTACTTCCGGGATTTTCGGTCGTGCGATTTCCACCTCATCATCCCCGAAGAGTGAGTTCTTGGCTTGTCTTTGTTCCATCTGATAGCGCTGTCCGTAGCGCACAAGCAGGTCAAGGAACAGTTCTCCCTTCTGATTCAATCCGTAGAAGCTCTCACGACTGATGCCGAAGCTGTCGAAGGAGCCGCTCAATATCAGATTTTCCAGACATTTCCGATTCACGTTGCTCAAATTGATGCGCTGCACGAAATCATAGATATCCTTGAACGCGCCATTTTCTTCTCTCTCCGCAATGATGGATTGTGCCGCAGCCTCTCCCACTCCTTTGATAGCTGCAAGTCCGAAACGTATCTCTCCTTTTTTGTTGACACCGAACTGCATGTAACTTTCGTTCACATCGGGACCATACGTGTGTATATTCATCGCCTTGCACTCATCCATGAGCTTGGTCACTTCAGAGATGTCGTTCTTACGCCTACTCATGATTGCTGCCATGAATTCTGCAGGATAGTTCGCTTTCAGGTATGCCGTCTGGAATGCCACCCACGAATAACACGTTGCATGACTTTTATTGAAAGCATAGGAGGCAAACTTCTTCCAGTCTTCCCAAATTTTTTCCAGCTTCGCCTTGTCGTGTCCGTTTTTCTCTCCACCCTCATAGAAGAGTTTTTCCAGTTTCTGCATCTCGTCAATCTTCTTCTTTCCCATCGCTTTGCGAAGGCTGTCGCTTTGACCGCGTGTGAAGTTTGCCAATTGACGTGAGAGCAGCATGACTTGCTCTTGATAGACCGTGATGCCATAGGTCTCTTTCAGGTATTTCTCCATGCATGGGATGTCATAGGTCACGAGCGATGGATTGTTTTTTCTCTTGATGAAGTCCGGGATATAATCCATTGGTCCCGGTCGGTAGAGGGCATTCATCGCTATCAGGTCCTCGAAGACCGTCGGATGGAGCTCACGCAGATATTTCTGCATTCCGGCAGACTCGAACTGGAACGTGCCCACCGTGCGCCCTTCTTGATAGAGTTGATAAGTGGCGGGGTCATCAATCGGAATTTTCTCCAGATCGATGTCAATGCCTCGCGTGAGTTTGATGTTTTGGACAGCATCTTTCAACTCCGACAGCGTCTTCAGTCCCAAGAAGTCCATCTTGATGAGTCCGGTATTTTCTATCACATGCCCGTCATACTGCGTACAAAGCACTTTCTCGCCCTTATTGTCCGGATCTTCTGCCGTTGAGACCGGAACCCAGTCGCTGATGTCGTCACGACAGATAATCGTTCCGCAAGCATGAATGCCCGTACCACGCACCGTGCCTTCAAGCATCTTTGCATATTTGATGGTATTGCTCAACTTTGGATCTGTTGATAGTTCAGCATCGCGAAACTCACGAATGCACTTGATGACATTCGGCAGGTTGATTTTGAGTTCTTTCTTGGTTTCCGGGTCTTCTCCGAGACGTTTGGGAATCAACTTGCACAAGCGGTCCGACTCGCTCAAAGGCAGTTTTTCCACCCGGGCAACGTCCTTGATGGAGTTTTTGGTTGCCATGGTTGAGTAGGTGATGATGTGTGCCACTCTTTCGTGACCATACTTCTCCTCCACCCATTTCAGCACCCTGCCGCGCCCGTCATCGTCGAAGTCGGTATCAATATCGGGCAGCGAAATGCGGTCGGGATTCAGGAAACGCTCAAACAGCAGGTCATATTTCAACGGGTCTATCTGAGTGATGCCCAGGCAGTAGGCTACCACCGAACCGGCTGCGGAGCCACGACCGGGTCCTACCAACACGTCCAACTCATTGCGCGCCGTATTGATAAAGTCCTGAACGATGAGGAAGTAGCCTGGGAATCCCATGGTCTTCATCACGTGCAACTCAAAGTTGATACGCTCTTTCACCTCGTCGCTCAACGGCTCTCCATAGAGTTTCTTGGCTCCGTCGTAAGCCAATTTCCCCAGATATTCCGCTTCGAACTTGATGCGGTAGATGCGGTCATAGCCTCCGAGGTGTGCGATACGCTTTTCACCCTCTTCCGGCGACAATTGATTCTTTCCATTTTCGTCGCTTGTAAACTCGTCATAGAGTTGTTTTTCGGTATATCGCCTGCGGACATCTTCTTCCGTTCCGAACTCCTCCGGTATCGGGAAGAAAGGCATGATGGGGTCATGGTTCAGGCTATAGACTTCCACCTTGTCAAGAATCTCCATCGTGTTTGCCAAAGCTTCCGGAATATCCGAGAAAATCTGACTCATTTCCTCCCGTGTCTTCAGCCACTCTTGCTTACTGTACAGCATTCGGGATGGGTCGTCCAAGTCTTTTGCCGTCGCCAAGCAGAGCAGATGGTCGTGGGCTTCGGCGTTTTCCCTGTCCACGAAATGGGCATCGTTCGTACAAATCAGTTTGATGCCATACTCTTTTGCCAATTCTATCAGCACTTTATTCGCCTTTTGCTGCAAGGGGAAGGTCTCCCGGTTGGCACGGATGTCGGGATCGGTCACTTCATGCCGCTGGAGTTCCAGATAATAGTCTTCGCCAAAGACACGGCGATACCATTCGATGGCTTCACGAGCTCCGGCAATATCATCCTCCAGAATCTTATGGGGCACCTCGCCGGCAATACATGCCGAGCAGACAATCAGTCCTTCATGGTAGCGCTCCAAGTCCTTCCGGTCGGTCCTGGGACGCATGTAGAAGCCATCCACCCATGCCCGACTGACCAACTTAACCAGGTTTTTATATCCCGTCAAGTTCTTTGCCAAGACAATCAGGTGGTAACCGCCGATGTCGCTTTTTGCGTGTTTCTCTTCCTTATCGCCATTTCGCGCCACGTACATTTCACAGCCGATGATAGGCTTGAAGGGCTCCTTCCCTTCTTTTACCAACTTCTTATTGACCTTCTCACAATAGTCTGAAAAGTCTTTAATACCAAACATGTTGCCATGGTCCGTAATCGCCATTCCGCGCTGACCGTCGGCAATTGCTTTATCCACTAATTTTTCTATACTCGACATGCCGTCAAGTATAGAATAATATGTATGTACGTGAAGATGAATGAAATCCTGCATATATGACTTAATTTGGACTTCAAAGTTACGATTAAGCGAGCAAAAAACCAAATTTTATTTGAGTTTTTTCGAGCGTGAGTAACTTGGACGCAAGTCGAACCGTAAAGAACAAAGATAAAAATTTGCGGAATACGTAAAAAAAACGTAACTTTGCAAACGATTCGCAGAAGTGAAGTCATTATGGGAGAAAAGATAAAAAAGATAAAAAAAATCAGAATACACAGCGAAGGAACTGACACATTGCTTTACGGCTTGTTTTTCATTGTCGCTGTGGCTGTGATTCTTTGGCGGTCTTTTGACACCAAAATTCCTTTCTGGAGTTTTGTAGCTATCTTCGGAACTTTATATGCCATTGTCGCCAACTTCTTCCGTTGTCCGATACGACATTTCCCGGAAGAGAACACGGAGAAAATCGTAGTGGCACCAGCCGACGGAAAGGTGGTGGTGGTGGAAGAAGTGGAAGAGAACGAATACTTCCACGACCGGCGGTTGCTCATCAGCATCTTTATGAGCCTTTTCAACGTACATGCCAACTGGTTCCCGGTTGACGGACAAGTCAAAAGCGTGCGCCATCAAGACGGAAACTTCCACAAGGCATGGCTCCCGAAAGCCAGCGAGGAAAATGAACATGCCGACATCATGATTGAAACACCGGAAGGTGCCAACATCCTCTGCCGACAAATCGCCGGCGCAGTGGCACGCCGCATCGTCACCTACGCCAAGGAAGGCGAGGAGTGTCTCATTGACGAGCACCTCGGATTTATCAAATTCGGTTCGCGAGTCGATGTGTATCTCCCTCTCGGAACAGAGGTTTGCGTAAAAATGGGGCAATCGACCACCGGCGACCAGACGATTATTGCGCGGCTCAAATAGACCGCAATACCTGAACGGAAGCGACGAAATGAAATGATTCCATTCAAAAAACATATCCCGAACACCATCACCTGCTGCAACCTGATTGCAGGCTGCATCGCCATCGTATATGCCTTTTACGGAAAGCAAGACACCGCCCTGCTCTTCATACTCATAGGAGCAGGATTCGACTTCTTCGACGGGATGGTTGCCAGATTGCTGCACGTATCCTCGCCCATCGGAAAAGAACTGGACTCACTTGCCGACGACATCACCTTCGGAGCAGCACCGGCAATGATGATTTTCACACTAATGAGCCAAATGGAATACCCCACGACAATAGAACCGATTGCCAAATATCTGCCATTCACGGCATTCATCATCGCAGCCTTCTCGGCACTCAGACTGGCAAAGTTCAATCTCGACGAACGGCAGACGACCTCTTTCATCGGATTGCCGACACCTGCCAACGCCCTCTTCTGGGGCTCACTCATCGTCGGTGCGGGAGAACGGATTGCCACCATCCCGCACGCATACATTTTTATCCTTATCCTCATAGCTGTCACCTGCTGGCTGCTCGTGGCAGAAATCCCCATGTTTGCACTGAAATTCAAGCAATGGGGGTGGAAAGGAAACGAAGTGAGATACCTGTTCGTCCTCTCATGCATCCCGATACTCCTGATTTTCGGTATCTCCGGCTTCGCAATCATCATCGCATGGTACGTCATACTCTCCGCATTCACCCAAAAGAGCTAACAAAGCCATGCTGAAACTCCTCTTCCTCTTCATCGTCACACTTTTCATCATGGGCGCAGTCTCGCTCCTCATGTTCATACGTTCATTCCTCAAAATAAAAAAGCAGTTCGACCACTTAGGCTCAAAAGACAAGCCCTACGAGGAGATACGCACCACCAACCGAACAAAAAACAAGCAAATCTTCGCCGACGACGAAGGGGAATATATCGACTTCGAAGAAGAGAAAGCCGAGTAAAAAAACACCACAGACCCACCCTGCATAAACATACAGAATAGGACGTATAAATATGCAGTTGAACTTTCACTTTCCAAAAGTGGCACTTTTAGGCTCCAAAAGTTCCCCTTTCAGCGTCCAAAAGTTGCCCTTTTGCAAGCTAAAAGTGCCACTTTTGGAAAGCCATTCCTAACGTATTGATATTCAAGTGGTTACAAAACACACCCGTAACCGTCTTCCTTTGCATAAATATACAATTTCGGGACCGCAGGAAAGAGATGGGAATCGGAAGGTTAAAGTCATCGAAACTTGCAATGACGGCACAAAAAAACGGGCAACTCTCCACACGAAGCGCTGCCCGTTTTCAATCTCTTATCCTTATCACCGTCTCACACGGCGAGGTGTTATCTGCCTTTATTGACAAACTGTTTCAACTTAAACGAATTTTCAATGCTCTCTATCTCCGAGCGGAAAGCGGCATCTATCTTCATCCGCTCCTCCACTTGTGTACAGCTGTGGATGACGGTCGAGTGGTCACGGTCGCCAACCAGCTTTCCGATTCTTGAAGCCGGCATCTTCGTGTATTTCTGTGCCAGATACATAGACACCTGTCGCGGAATGACCAGATCGCGCTTCCGGCTTCTGCTGTTCACCGCCTCTGTCGTCACTTGGTAGTGCACGCAAACCTTATCGAGGATATCGTCGATGGTCAGCGGGCGGTTATCGACTTTCACCGAACGGGATACGATCCGCTCTGCCAGCTTCAGATCGACCTTGCTGTCATACACCACGGAATATGCCAACAGCGAATTGATGACTCCCTGCAAATCCCGCACGCTGCCGTTCGCTGTCTGCGCTATATACTGAATCACCTCCTGAGGAATCGTCAGCCCGTCGCGACGAACCATGCTGTTCAGAATGTCCATGCACAACTGCACGTTCGGACGCTCCAACTCGGTAATCAGACCACAGCGGAAACGGGTTATCAGTCGCTCATCCATCCCCTTCAAATCGACTGGCGGGCGGTCGCTTGCCAGGATGATACGCTTTCCGTTACGGAAGAGGTGGTTGAAGATATGGAAAAACGTGTTCTGCGTGCCAGACTTTGTCACCCACTCCTGAATGTCGTCAACAATCAGCAAATCAACCGTCTGATAGAATTTAATGAAATCATTGACCGTATTCTTCAGACTTGCGTCCACGTATTGAACCTGGAACAGGCGCGCACTGACATACAGCACCCGCATCTTGGGATACAACTGCTTTGCACGGATTCCGATGGCATTAATCAAATGCGTCTTTCCACAACCGGACGGACCAAAGACAAACAGCGGATTAAACTGGCTGGTGCTTGGATGTTCCGCGATGGACAAGCCGATAGAACGCGGCAACTTGTTACTCGTTCCCTCAATGAAATTCTCAAATGTCTGCTTGGGATTCAACTGAGAATCAAACGGCAGGGAATCTTCCGTACTGTCTGCAGAGCCTGAAAGCGTATTCTTATCGCTTCCTGACTGACCGGCAACCGAATCATCCGGTGTAGCGACAACCCCAACATTGTTGGTCTTATCCACGACAATACCATAAGCCAGCCTTACACCCTCACCAAATACTCTTGTAAGCACCTTGCGCAGCAAGTCCACATACTTCTCCTCCAGGTACTCATACACAAACATGCTGGGTACCCGCACCGTAATCTTCCGGTCTTTCTCATCATAAGATTCCAGAACGATTGGCTTGAACCATGTGTTAAACTGCTGCTCGGAAACATTCTCCTTTATAAGCCGAAGACTCTGTTCCCAAAGAGCATTTGGGTTAGATTTCATGTGCTATATACATTAATATATTATAGGGTGTCAATAACAAACTTTGTTGACCATCCCGTTGCGTATGCAAATTTCGTAATTTTTCTACACATGAGCAAACGCCATTTTTCTATATTTCCCTATTCATCATCCCTAATTCACTATATTTAGGCACTTTATGAAATCGGATGCAATTCAGTTATCGCACAAGCATTTTGTGAAATTCAAGTCTCTGGCAACCAACGGTTTATATTTTTACACACACGCATCTCATGTGCAATAAGATGATACAAAGACCCACGTAAAATCTCATCAATAAAGAAGTTCCGAAATAACGCCCCAATTTCGTGGTCTAAAAGTATTTATTTAGACGCAATTTAAATTGAAAGCTTTTCCAGCCTTTTTCCAACGCTTCCGAACGACTATCGGAATGTTGATTCGCTACTTGTCCTTTTTACCGAAAACCGAGAAGTGGACATAGCGTTTCGGATGCTCCCGAAGGTTGATGAGCAGCGAGTCCGCATGAGCTATGGTTGAATTGAGATTCTGGTAAAGTTTCTTGTCATTCAGCAGAAGTCCCAACGAACCATCGTTTGCATTCAGCTTATCTGTGAACCGGCGCAAGTTTTCAAGCGTTTCGCTGACTTTCGCCATGGTCTCCTCTACGTTGACCGCAGAGAGATTGGATGCTAACTGTCCCGACTGGTCGAGCACGTTATTTGCCCGTGTAATCATGCCTGGCACTTCTTTGTTAAGGGAAGCCATCAGGGTGTTCAACTGGGTTGTGGTCGTTGTCAGATCGTTTGTAATATGCTCCACGTTATGCAACGACTTGGCGATTGCAGGGTCGGCTGTCAACGTGTTCAGATTGGCAAGGATAGAATCAAGTTTAGGCAGTATTTTCTCTATCTGCGGAATCATCTCGGCTGCCTTTCCAAGTGCTCCAGCATAGATGCTACCTGAAATTTTTCCTCCTACCGGTATCATTCCTGCGGACGGGTCGCCCAGCAACAGATTCAGCTTCACGTTGCCCAGCAAATCGCTTTCAATTTCTGCCCGACTCCCGTTCGGGACCTGCAGTTTCTTATCCAGTCCGACTGTCGCGACAATCGCTCCCGGCTTTGAATAATCGTACTCAATCGACTTCACCGTCCCCACTTTGAAACCGTTGGCATAGATGGGACTTGAGGCAGCCAAGCCGCTAATATCCGAAAATGTGACATAGTACACATGGTCGTTAGAAAAGAGCTGAACTCCTTTCAGAAACTTCATCCCAAAGAAAAGTACCAAGATACCTACAATGGCAACGAGTGCTATTTTGATTTCTTTTGCCATACTGTTCATCATCTATTTATTTCCTATTCGTTTTGAATTCCCTGATAGCCTGATTGACATCCATTTTCCGTCCGTTTTTGAATGCGATGATAAATGCTTGCGGGAATTTCTCAAGCAATGATTTCCTGAGACGATATATCTCGTTGTAATCGTTTGAAGAGCCAATCGTATATTTCACCATTCCGTCTTCCACATACGAATCGACATCTTCCTCACCTTTCAGTTGCGGACTGTTTTTAGGCAAAGTCTTACTGCTGGCAACTATCTGAACTTTAAACACAGGTTCATTGCTCTTTTTCTCCTTAGCCTTTACCGATTCCTCATCCGCCTCCCGTTTTTTCGCCTTAAGAGGTTCTGCCGTTGTCTGCTTGCTTTCCACTGGCGCTACTTGCCTTTCCGCCTTCTGCGGCTGCGAAGGTGGTTCTGCGACTGCTACAGGTTCTTTCTTGGGTGCTTCCACTGTAAACAACTGTGTACTGCCCCCATAATACTTATTCTTATATTGCACGAAAGCATTGAACAATCCCTTCGCATATCGCTCCGTTGCCTCTTCGGAGTTCATAAAGCGCTCCTCGTCTGGCGTTGAAATAAATCCCAGTTCAACAAGGCAGCCCGGCATTGACGTAAGCCTCAGCACAGCCAGATTGTCTTGATGAGCTCCCATATCCTGTCGCCCTGTCGCTGCACAGACATTCCGCTGCATCATCTTCGCCAGATCGACACTGCGCTCCATGTTCTGGTCCTGCATAAACTCAAACATGATATTACTCTCTGCGGAATTGTCAAACCCCTGATAAGTCTGCTTATAGTCCTTCTCCAGCAGGATTACCGAGTTTTCCCGCTTCGCCACGTCAAGGTTCTTGATGATTCCGACACCGCTTCTCCCCTGCCCTAACGTATAGGTCTGGAATCCCCGTGCTATACGTCCTCCTGCAAGGGCATTGATATGGACAGAGATGAAAAGGTCAGCCTTGTTCTTATTCGCAATCTCCGCCCGCTGCCACAATTCGAGGAACCGGTCGGTTGTGCGTGTGTAGATGACTTTCACGTCGGGACAATGGCGTTCCACCATCTTTCCGAATGCCAGCGCGAAGCGCAGGGTGAGATTCTTCTCTTTAGAGATGGCGCCAGGAGCACCGTGATCGTGCCCTCCGTGCCCAGCATCGATTACAAGAACAAAATTCCTGTCCGCACTCAGACTAACTGTTGCGAACGCAAATACTGCTATCATAATAAATGCTATTCTCTTCATATCAATCATTTTGGTTGCAAAGGTAGCAATTTCATGTAAAGATAGAGTAAACGGCTATCCGTTTTATTTTTTATTAATAATTTTCATTTCCACGCCAGCACCGTCACAGTCGGCACCCATCGGTGGATTCTTCTTGGTTATTTTCAATTCCACGGATTCTATCTCAGGATATGCCTCCGTCATTTTCCTGCATATTCTGTATGCGACATTCTCAAGCAGTTTTGACGGCACGGTGATTTCTTTTTTCACCATCTCGTAGAGGGCTGCGTAGTTGAGCGTGTCCGACACATCATCGGAGCACATGGCTTTTTCTATTGGGAAACCGACACGGAGGCTGACCAGAAAGTCGCCTCCTGTCTTACGCTCCTGCTCCAACACGCCGTGGTAGGCGTGGAACCGCACATTATCTAAATAAATATAGCTGGACTCTAATTTCATCTCACAAATATTTTATCCGCACCTTGAGGCGCCACAACTCTTACAAATGAGGCAACCTTCCTGATAGACCAGCGTCTCATGACCACAGGACGGACACTTCTGTCCCTTCGCCTCCGTTCCGTCAACGATATATTTCTTCAATGCCCGCTCCACACCGTTTTTCCATGTATTGATGCTTTCGCTCTTCAGTTGCAATGAACCGACGAGCTTTATCACGTGGTCTATCGGCATGCGGTAGCGCAACACGCCGGAAATCAGCTTGGCATAGTTCCAATATTCCGGATTGAATTTCTCACTCAGACCTTCCACCGTTGTCTTATAGCCACGCTTGTTTTCAAACTGGAAGTCATAACGGCTGCGACCTTCTTCGTTGGTGTTTTTAATAATCTTTCCTTTCACAACGGTCTTGGGGAGCACGATTCCTTCTTCATCATCCTGAAGACCGGTAAATATCTCATACGGGTAACCATTCAGAAGTCCCACGAATGCCACCCATTTCTCCTTGTTGTTCTGGAAGCGGACAACGTCGCACTCCAACACTTGCGGGCGAACTTCCGTCACTTCCGGTGGCAGACATGGCTGCAGGTCGCCCGCTGCTTCTTTCTTCTTTTTCTTATCCACAGAAATCATCACGCCTGAACGACTTCCGTCACGATAGATGGTGCATCCCTTGCATCCCGTCTTCCATGCTTCTACATACAGTCGGTTGACCAGTTCCTCATCCACGTCGTTTGGCAGGTTGACCGTCACGCTGATGCTGTGGTCCACCCACTTCTGGACAGCGCCCTGCATACGCACCTTCATCAACCAGTCCACGTCATTTGCCGTCGCCTTGTTATAGGGTGATTTGGCTACGATTTCGTCTATCTCTTCTTGCGTATAGCGCTTTTCCGTATCCAGTCCGTTGACCTTCATCCACTCCAAGAACTTCGGGTGATACACGATATATTCCTCGAAAGAATCGCCCACTTCATCCACGAAATCCACATGCACGTTGGTGTCGTTCGGATTCACTTTCCTTCTGCGCTTATACACGGGCAGGAATACCGGCTCAATGCCGCTCGTCGTCTGCGTCATGAGCGAAGTGGTTCCCGTCGGCGCGATTGTAAGACAGGCAATATTACGGCGACCATACTTCACCATATCATCGTACAACTGCGGGTCTTCCTTCTTCAGTCGCAGGATGAAAGGATTCTTCATCTCGCGCTTGGCATCGAATATTTCAAAAGCGCCGCGCTCTTTTGCCATCTGCACCGACGACCCGTATGCCGCCAGCGCCAGCGTCTTATGCACGTTGACCGAGAAGTCGGTTGCCTCCTGCGTACCATAGCAAAGTCCCATTGCGGCAATCATGTCGCCCTCTGCCGTGATGCCGACGCCCGTGCGGCGACCCTTTCCGCTCTTCGCATAGATTTTCTCCCAAAGATGATATTCCGCACCTTTCACCTCTTGACTTTGCGGATCAGCCTTTATCTTCTCCATAATCCGCTCTATTTTCTCCAACTCCAGGTCCACGATGTCGTCCATCAAGCGCTGTGCCAAAGCCACGTGCTTGCGGAATTTGTCATAGTCGAAATAAGCATCTTTCGTAAACGGATTCACCACGTAAGAATAGAGATTGATGGAAAGCAAACGGCAAGAATCGTATGGACAAAGCGGGATTTCGCCGCAAGGATTCGTGGATATCGTGCGGAAACCCAGGTCGGCATAACAGTCGGGAATGCTCTCACGGATAATCGTATCCCAGAACAGGACGCCCGGCTCGGCACTTTTCCATGCGTTATGCACGATTTTTTCCCATAGTTCCTTGGCACGAATCGTTTTCTCAAAGGCAGGCTTCTTGCTGTCTATCGGGAATTGCTGCACATACTCCTTGTCGGCTATCGCGCACTCCATGAACTCATCATCTATGCGGACCGACACATTCGCGCCCGTCACCTTGCCTTCGGTCATTTTCGCATCGATAAAGGCCTCACTGTCAGGATGCTTGATGCTTACAGAGAGCATCAGGGCACCGCGACGGCCATCCTGCGCCACCTCGCGGGTAGAATTACTGAAACGCTCCATAAAAGGAACCAGACCCGTAGAGGTCAGCGCCGAATTGTTGACCGGAGAGCCCTTCGGACGGATATGAGAGAGGTCATGTCCCACTCCGCCGCGACGCTTCATCAGCTGCACCTGCTCTTCATCTATTCGCATGATGGCACCATACGAGTCGGCATCGCCGTCGAGACCCACCACGAAACAATTCGAGAGCGAAGCCACCTGAAACTCGTTGCCGATTCCCGTCATCGGACTTCCCGCAGGGACGATGTAACGGAAATGGTCCAGCAACTCAAAAACCTCCTGCGCCGAAACGGGGTTATTATATTTTTTCTCTATCCTGGCTATTTCGTTGGCTATACGCCAGTGCATATCTTCGGGAGATTTCTCATAGATATTCCCAAAACTGTCCTTCATGGCATATTTGTTCACCCACACGCGTGCCGCCAATTCGTCACCGCCGAAATAGTCCAAAGAAGCATTGAACGCTTCATCATAAGAGTATGTTACTTTTTTCATATCAATTAGTTATATTTTGTTTTCAGTCTCATTTAGGATATCGAACGTTTGCAAAGATACAATTTTTGTGGCAGAATAAAAAACTTTTTGGAAAACTTTTCCGCCCTATTTTCAGAAAAAGTTTCCTTTTTTGGAAAACTCCCAACAATTTTCCGCTTCGAAAATCCTCAAAAAAACAGATTTATATGAGTTCGGCGACATTTCTCATTCCGTCCGTTGAGCCGATTCCCACTTTTGTATATTTATACAGATACAGAAGCTTTGTAACGTGTTTTGTAAATTATTGATTTTCAAACTGTTAAGAAGCGCTTTCTAAAAGTTGAACTTTTGGCTTGCAAAAGTTGAAGTTTTAGGCGATGAAAGTTGAACTTTTAGCGTGCAAAAGTTGAACTTTTGGAAAGCGAAAGTTCAACTGCATATTTATACGCCCTTTTCGGTATGTTTATACAGGTGTGTCATGGCGGTTACTTTCGTCGGATTCACGTTCCAAGAAACACAGGCAAACCCTGCCTTCACATTGCCGTCATTAAGCACTTGCCATCAGCATACAAACACATCAAGGCAAACCGTTCACCATCTTGGCTGCGAAACTACTCTGCAAATTGATATTTATGGAATTTCCTCCCTGGCAGTTGTCTGCCATTTGCTTTTAATGATGTGGCAGCGTCGGCACAATGCCGACGACTGCCCATCGAAACGAGAGAGAGTTTATAGTCGGTTGATTTGTTCGCTTGCGGCACTCTTTCCACGATACTTGGTCTTGAGTTGGTTCAAGCGATACACGACGCTCAGCGAGAAATTCCAATATTTGTGGTTTTCAATTTGCCAGAAATGAACATTACGGATGCGCATATCTTCTTCGAACTTCATTTTGTGGAAAATATCTTGTGCTGCAAGTTTTACACTGAGTCGGTCTTGCAGGAAAGACTTCTGAATGCTGAGGTTCAGCATTTGAAAAGGCTTTAATTGGGTATTATTTTGTACGCCAACGCTATTATAGTAGTAATATATGTTGGCAAGCCATCCGCGGGGCAAGTCGAAATATTGGTTGGCTGCAACATAAAACCCCGTTTTACCATAGCTATATGGTTCATTCATGTATTCGTAGTCAAAAAACTGATGTTGCACAGCCATAGTGATTGAGGGACGCCACCAACCGAAGTTGTGCTGCAAACTGATATGAGCACTAAGCAGGCTTGCATGGTCGAAGTTGCTGAAAGAACTCACCAGTATGGGAGAATGCTCATCCTCAGTGTAGATGTCAGGGGCGATGAGGTTGTCCTTGTATGTATAACTGAGTGAGGCATTAATGAACTTATAGCCTGTGTTCCACTCGACAGTGTAGAGCGTCATGGGTTGAAGGCTGGGATTGCCATGCTGATAGACAAACTCGCTGTCATAGTAAGTATAGTTGCTCAGTTGACGGAAAGACGGACGGTTGGCACGCGACGAGAACGAGAGGGCGTTGCTCCATCCTTTATGCCTGTGGCTGATTTCCACCGAGGGAAATAAATTGCGGTAGTGACGGTGAATGTTGGCATCTGAGGCCAGGCGGTCTGAGTAGTCGCTGTTCACATCCTCATAGCGAATGCCTCCGCTCAACGTCCAGTTGCCAAAGGTTGCTTTAGCTTCCAGAAAAGCAGCAACCTTGTTCTCCCATTGCTGATAATCAGAGGGCGGAACCACGGCATTGTCACAATCGGCTGTACCATTGCCTGTCACGCGGTTGTACTCTGCGCCCCACGACAATGAAATATTTTCCGCCAGTGTGTAGTCGAACGTTAACCGCCCCGCATAGACGTGGAAACGGCTTTTGCTCTTGTTGAGCGTTGAGACGGTTGCAGCATCGGTGATTTCGTCTGTCAATTGTCGGTAGTCACTGGAATTACTTACGTAGTCAAGGTTGAGGGCAGTGCGTAGCCGCTGCGTCCATTCTGCATTATAGAACGTGTTTACGTGAGCATAGTCCATATCGTTATGATAGTCGCTCAAGGTATGGGTACGCTGGAACTCTAGTCCATTCTTGCTGTAGACGTGAAGGGCATCACCAGGCGACAACCACGTATTGTGATAGCCGTCGTAACTGGCACCAGCAATGTGCCGTTCGTTAAACTCATAGTCCACGCTGGCTGACCAACTCGGTGCTTTCTGGTGTGACTTGCTGTGGTCTTGAGTCTTGTCATATCGGTAGATGTCGCCATCCACAACGAGTTCCTTTATCTGTGGCTGGCTATAATGGCGGTGAAAGTCTTCGTACTCCAGATGTGCCGACACATTCAGTCCACCTTGTTTCAAACCTACATCCACCGACTCATCCGAGGTCAGCACATCATTCAGTTTCTCATCGGCTTTTACCCGCAGCGTCCACCCTTCCTCCTTTGTGCGTGTCGTTATCTTTATGACGGCTGTCACTTCCGCATCGTACTGTGCTCCGGGATTGCGAACAAGCTCGATGTTCAGGATATTCTTGGGGGACAGATGGGTTATCTCCTGCATGTTCTGCACTTTGCGGTTGTTGATATAGTAGATAGGAGTGCCACGTCCAAAGACTGTCAAACTGCCATCTGGTGCGGCGACCACGCCTGGCACTTGCAACAGCAACTCGTTAGCGTTGTGTAAACGTTCCAAGACCGTACCTGCCACATTCATAACGATGCTGCTGCCTTTTGTTTGGTATAGCGGGCGTTCTCCTTTCACCGTTACACCTTTCAATGTGTAGTTGTCCACTTGCATCCGTATGACTCCCACTTCAGGCTGGCTGCAAATCTTGTAGATGGTCTTGTAACCGACGTAGGAGATGCGGGCAAGGACTTTCGCCTGTTCGTATGGAATGGCGAAGTAGCCGCTCTCGTTCGACACACCACCACTAAGCAGCGTGGAGTCGGCTGGATTGAGGATAGCAATGTTTGCGTATGCCAACGGCAATCCTTGTTCGTCGATGATGGTGCCCGTCAGATGGCGGTCGGTCTTGTGGATACACTCCACATAGATTTCGCGGTCATCGGGCTTCACAGTCATGCGGACGGGATAGAAGCCGATCATCTGCTGGATGGCATCGGGCAGTTTCTTATTCTTGATGGTGGCTGTGATGCGGAAGTCCTCCAGTTCGTTGTAGAGAAAGTTGATGACGTATTCCTTCTGCTCGTTATTCAACTGGAGCAGGGCATCGCTGAGCGACACATTATTATATATATGGCTGATGCGCTGGGCATAAGTGCAACGTGGTATGCAAAGGATGCAAGCCATTAAGGCTAAGGTATATAATGTGAGTCTCATCTTACCACCAGTTTTTTGTCCTCCATGCCGATGTTCACGGCTTCGAAGGTGTTCAACTTCTCCACGACGCTGGCGAGGCTGTCTTCACGCTTCCAGACGAAATGGAAACGGAGCTGGCGTGCCGCATCATTCTCAAACTCCACCTGCACGCCGTGGGCAACGGCAATAGTCGTGAGGATGGAGTCGAGCGGCACATTGTTGAAGACGTAGGAAGCCTCTCCCCCTGCCCCTCTCCCAGTGGAGAGGGGAGTAGTTACACTTTTTACAGTGTCTGAAACTTGAGTATATTCACTCCCCTCGCCTTTTGGAGAGGGGCTGGGGGTGAGGCTCCAGATAGCGGCAAAGGCGATGCCCGATACCAGGAGCACGCCGATGAAGGATGCCGCTATCTTGTGGGGTGCGAGGAAAGCGAGAAAACGGGACTTATGTTCTCCTCCGTCAAGGGCATCCAGTTTTTCCGCATGGGCAGCGGCAAACTGCTCCCATTCGCTATCCACGTCAGGGGTGTCGTTCTTCACATCCTGATGCTTGAAGGCACGCTTTGCAAAGCCAAGTTGCTGCACGAGCTGGCGCATCTCGTCGTCGGCGAGTATCTGCTGCAACTGTTCGTCGGTCAGTTGCTCGGGGTGTTGGCTTCGCCTTCTTCCTCCTCGCTCGGCAGAGTTGATGCAAGCATCACTCTGCTCTCGCTCGTTCGTCAGTTCTTGCAATTCCAGAAGCCACTCTATACGTTGTTCTTCGTTCATCATATCGCTTTTAAGTTTGAATTATAATACGCTTTGATTCTCTCCATAGTCTGCTTCAGGTGGGTGTGGACGGTCTGGCGACTGACGTTCAGCGCCTCGCCCACTTCCTGGCAGGTCATCTCTTGCAGATAGTGCAGACGGAAAATCTCCACACTTAGTGGCGGCAGGTTGTCCTGCAAGTAGCGCACCAGTTCTTCCATCTCCATCTGCTCATCCACTGTATCATTGCTGACGAGCGTGTTGTTGTCCACCGTGAGCAAGCGTGCGAATCGTTCTTTCACCTGCTTGTGCTGCAACACATTCAGGCAGCGGTGGCGCACACTCGCCAACAGGAACGCCCGTGCATTGTCTGTTCGCACGACCGTGCTGCCACTGAGCAGACGGGCGAACACCTCGCTCACCACGTCTTTGCTCTCCGCTTCGTCGAAGAGCAACGTGAGTGCCAGATGATACATCTGTGTGTAGTGTGTCTTGAACAGACTTTCAACATCTTTTCGTGTCATACATTTATAATACAGTTCAGACGAAGAAAATGTAAAGCGGAAATGCGATTTTTTTCATTCAAACTCTGTTTTTTATTTCATGGTAGTCCTCTCGGGAGCATCCTGCACAATCAAATCGGGCGAGGATACGCCGTTTCCATCCTCGCCCGTCTTTGGTTTACTTGCCATGTTAAATAAAAGCAAAGAAGCCGTTTTTACCTCATTCCTGTTCCAAGGAACCTTTAATAACCTGACAACTTTCACTCATTATCGTCTGGATATTGTCCGCTCCCTTCCCGACGGGGTAGATGGGCTGATGGATGGTCAACCGCAACGGATGCCAATGAACGAACCGTCCGTCTCGCTGTCGCGGCAACACGTTGAAAGAACCGTTAATCGTCAGTGGCACAACGGGCAACTGCAACTCGTCGGCAAGCATGAAGGCACCACGCCGGAATGGCCCCATTTTTCCGGTATGCGTACGCGCTCCTTCGGGAAAGACCACGAGCGACATGCCGTCTTTCAGTTCTTCACGTGCCTTTTCATAACTCTCTTTGATTTTGCTCGGACCGCTCTTATCGACGAAAATGTGGTGGGCAGCCTCACATGCTTTCCCCACCAATGGGATTTTCCGGAGGCTCTGCTTCATCATCCACTTGAAGTTGCGCCCAAGAAAACCGTAAATCAGGAATATATCAAATGCGCCTTGATGATTGGCAACAAAAACGTAAGACTGTCCTTTCTCCACGTATTTGCGTCCCTCCACCTTCACCGGAAGCAGCAGAATGCGGATAGTGAATTGCGACCATAGCTTACCGGGATAATAACCCCAGAAATGTCCGTCACCCAGCGTGCAGCCAACTGTGGTCACAAGCGCTGTGAGTATCGTGCTGCAGAGAAATAACGGCAGGACGACAACCAACTGATATAAATAATATAAGTATTTCATCTTTCCCCTTTTTATTGTTTATGTAAAGTGATTACTACTATCTCGCCCGGACAGCCGAAACGGAACGGAATCAATCCGCCAAGTCCTTTCGACACATAGATGGAACGGGCATATCCCTCATCTTCATATTCGCCTTCAAACTCGCTGTACGCCAGACTTACGGGAGAGAATCCGAACAGGCTGACCTGTCCGCCATGCGTATGACCGCTGAGGGTTAATTGCGCCCTTGACTTAGGGAGAATCTTCCTTCGCCACTCCGCCGGGTCATGGGCAAGCATGACGACAAACGCGCTGTCATTCACTCCCTTAAGCGTTTTCTCGAGACTGCTCCTTTTTCCGTCCAGGTCTCTTCCGTCGTTTTCAATGCCGGCAAAGACGATTGAATCGCCACCCCGATGCACCGCACAGTGCTCATTGAGCAACAGATTCCACCCGAACTGCCGCTGCAGTCTCATGGTTTCCTGCACATTTGCCACTTCTTCGGCTGGCTCCACCTTTATATAATCAGCATAATCGTGGTTGCCCATCACTGAGAACACTCCGTCTTTGGCACGCAAGGAACTGAGCAACTGCCGATGCTCATAAATCTCCTGAGGAGCAACGTTCTGAAGGTCACCGGCAAAACATATCGCATCGGCATGCTGCGCGTTGATGCTGTCAATCGCTCGGGCGAGTATCTTCTGGTTGCCACCGCTGTAACTGCCCACATGCACGTCAGAGAACAAGACGATTCTGTAGCCGTCAAAACTGTCGGGAAGTTCTTCCGAATAGAAATCAACACGCTTCACTTCAAACTGCCGGAAACCGATTGTGGAACCATAAATCACCACATAAATCACGAAAAGAGCGAACAAGAAACCCATCAGGCTCCCCCAGTTGCGCCGCTTATGTCGCCATCGGCACCACAACAGTCCGATGCCCGAACAAAGGGCGAAAGCTGCCTTTGAGACGACCAATACGCCAAAAAGGAACAGAAACAGATAAAGAAAAGACGCGTCGGAGGGAGTGAAGTTCTTGTCGTCGTACAAACTGATGATATAGCCAAGGAAAAACAGGCAAGGAATCCACCACAGCACACGCTTCCACCATGCCACTTTCCGGCGTTTGAAATAGTGCCGGTAGATGTATAAATCCGGCAATACCACCAGCAATACGAACATCAAAATATTTCTTGCTATCATCTCGCTACGTCTTTTACATTCTGAACTTTACTGCTTCTCCCCTGCTCTTGTCATCAAATTGCCCGTTGTCGTACAGGTGGTTGCCATTGCAAAACGTGTGCACCACTTTCCAATGGTATTCGCGTCCTGTCATCGGACTCCAGCCGCACTTGCTCTGAATACATTCTTCCGTGACGGTCCACGCCTCCGGACGCACCACCACGAGGTCTGCCTTATATCCTTTACGGATAAATCCCCGCTCACTGACATCGAACAGTCGCGCCGGCTGATGACACATCAGTTGCACGAGACGCTCCATCGTCAGCACGCCTTCATCGACCAACGACAGCATCGTGACCAACGAAAACTGTATCATCGGCATGCCTGATGCAGCGCGGGCACATCCCCCTTGTTTCTCACTCAGCAGGTGCGGAGCATGGTCTGTCCCCACCGTCGCGATACGCCCGTCGCAAAGGGCGGCACGCAAAGCCGTGCGGTCGCTCCTCGACTTAATGGCGGGGTTGCACTTGATAAGACTTCCCTTGTCCGCATAGTCTTCATCGCAAAAGCACAAATGGGCTATGACGGCTTCTGCCGTGATGTTCGGATGATGCCCGAACAGCGCCAGTTCCCTTTCGGTCGTCAGGTGTGCCACGTGCAACCGCGTCCCATAACGCTGCGCCAAAGCAACCGCCTTGCTGGTGGAGTCATAACAGGCATCTGCCGAACGAATATGCTCGTGCCAACGAATGTCCGGGTCTTCACCATGCTGTTCCTTCGCCTGCGCCATATTCCGATTGATAATATCGGTGTCTTCACAATGCGCTACAAGGGGCAACGGGGCTGACTGGAAGATTTTCTCCAACTGCTCGCGGCGGTCCACAAGCATATTTCCTGTGGATGAGCCCATAAACAGCTTGATGCCTGGCACACGATGCACGTCCAACTCCGCAAAGAGAGGCGCATTGTCATTGGTCGCTCCGAAGAAGAAGGAGTAGTTCACATGACTGCTTCCGGCTGCCCTGTCGAACTTGTCATTCAGCGCTTCTATCGTCGTGGTCTGCGGAACCGTATTCGGCATATCGAAAAAGGTAGTCACACCGCCGTAGGCAGCGGCACGGCTCTCACTGGAGATGTCGGCTTTCGCCGTCAGTCCGGGTTCGCGAAAATGGACATGGGTGTCAATAATGCCTGGAAGAACAAAACAACCCGCAGCATCTACAATCTCATCGTAGTTGCCACGGGGCTCACTGTTTCCTTCATATATTTCAGCAATTCTGTCGTTTTCTACGGCGACTGCTCCCCTGAAGCGCCGGTCTTCGTTGATTATTGTTGCATCAGACAATAATATTCTCATGCGCAGTCTTTACAGATTTGGCTGTTACTGATTTTTTTGTTTCCCGGTCGGGTGTGCCAACTGGTTGGGTGTCGGAGGTGCCGGTGCATTGGTCATGTGCGTGCCCTGCGATGGAGGCAGTGTCTCCATGCCGTTTTGTATGTTCTGCACACGCTCCGCCGTCTCCATATACCACTTTACGTAAGAATCGTTCTTGAACGTCGGTGTCGCCTTGCTCATCACGTCGTCAATCCATGGCGAGAACATCGGATAGGGATAATTGTTGGTCACCATCATGAACACGCCCGGTCCGAGCACGTTGTCGAAGTTGTCCACGATGAACGAGGTAATCAATTTGTCGAGTTTTTCGTTTATCTGTATATACTCTTCGTTCAGTTGCCGGCTGACCTGCTCCATGTCGCTGCCATCCATGATGGCACGGTCATGCTTGTGAACCAGTTCCATCTGCTGGTTCTGCAACTGGTCATAGCTTCTGATGAAGGTAAACAGCTTGTCGTTCAACGGCGTACCGCTCACCACTTGCTGCGTCTGGGTAATCTGGATGGTAATATCCCCGTTTTCAAGCACCAAAGGCAGCACGCTCTCATCGTTGATATAGATACTTGCCATTTTCACCGAATCGACGGTGCCTGTGAACGTGAACCGCCCGTGAATGATGTCACACGAGTCAACGTTCGACAAATCCTGATTCTGCAAGACCTTCAGATACAGCATCTGACCATCAAGGTTCGACACATTCGAAGTCCCCTGAATGTTGTAGGAACCGGCACAAGATGCCAGAACCAACAGAGTGAAAAATGCATATATAACTCTATTCATAATGATGATTAGCCTTTTCGCACCGACAAAAATAATATCATTTCTCGAAGTAAAAAAATATTTTTATGCTATTTAATGATATTCTACGAACTTTTAGCGTTTTTTGTCTTTATTAAAGTTCTCTTTACTCAGTTCGCTCGATATCCGGTGAACGGTATAGATTTCCAAGATGGCTGCGACGAGAAGGGCGATAATCCACTTATTATATATATATTGTATATAGGTCGTAAGGTCGGGGAACAGCGGACGGAGAAAGCCATACTGCGTCTCGACCATCAGCAAGCCTGCCACGACAAAAAGCACGTCTGCCAGGAGCATCATCCGCCGCAGACGGCGAATCACGAAACTGTCGCCATCATAGCGCTGCTGAATCTGCATCAATGCAAACAAAAGCGCGCCGCCAAGACAGACCCAGCACACCACCTTCATCTGAAACTGGAACACATAGCACCCCACGCCTGCCACCATCAGCAAGCCGCCTAAGAGAAAAAGAAAACTCTGAAATCGATTTAATGGGTTCATCAGTTGTCGTCGGTTGTCGGTTGTTCGTCAGTACTCAAGACGTAAATATCCTCATCATCGGCCTTCATGAAATAGCGCTCACGGGCAATCTTCGAGATAGCTTTCGGACTGCTCTGCAACTCTGCCACACGAAGAGAATCCCGCTTGTAGATTTCATCATACTTGCTGATTTCCGCCTTCAAGTCCTTAATCTGATAATCATACTCTATCCGCTTCACAAAACTGTTCTCATCAATGATACCCACCAGCGCAACGCCAAGCACAATCACGATGATGTACTTGAAGCGTCCGAGGAAGTTCCATACAGAATTGAAACGGTTTGTTTTCATTATTCGCAGATGTTTAGGTGTACTTATCAGAGCGCCCACCGGCAGTTAACCGAAACCGACCGGAAACGCTTAGCCTTTGCAAAGATAATACTTTTTTCCGTTTCCACACCACAAATTCTTTTTTATTTTTTCAGACTGCACCCCGAAAAGATGGAAAAAAGTGGACGAAAAGACCAATTTTATCGATGAAATCGGTATTTTTTGCACATCAGAGCCTCAACCATCACTTGCAAAAACCACCTATATCTCCACTCAAAGACAGGACTTCCTTTCAGCAAATCAAGTTGATTTACTTTGTGAAAGTTCGACTATGAAAAAACAAATTCAGTGAATTTACTCATCAAATTCAGTGAATTTGGTCACCAATTTCAGTGAATTTGCTTGAAAAGAGTTTCACTTTTAGAATCTATTACTCCATTTTCTGACACCCTCACAGGGCACTCACAGATTCCTCTGACACACATCCGGCATTCTTTTCACACACCTCCAATGCCTTCTCTCCTGCCCTGTCCTGCTGCCACCGACGTGTTTTTTACGAATAAATTACTCGTCGAAAAATTGGGAAAACAAATTCTTTTTTCGTATATTTGCAAGCAACAAGTTTATATAAAAATGATTTAACCCGTTAAAACATATCATATTATGAAACAAAGACAAAGATTCGAACCGTGGCGCCAACTCCTTTTCTCCACCCTTCTGCTCCTTGCGATGGGCATGGTGGTGACGGCGTGCAGCAATGATGAGGATGAACAAGAACAAGAAGTTTCTTTCTGGGATGAAAGTTATCCTGAGCTGATTATAGAGGAGCTTGTGGATATACCTGCGTATGTAGATACGATAGAAACAAGAACAAATGGGGCATATACGAAAATTTTATTTAGTCGGTACCATCCTTACGATGCAGATTCTTTAGATGTTGCCATTAGTTCAAATTTTAATCCTTTTCTTACAAGAATAGTTTTAGTTGAAACAGCGAAATTGGAAAAGTATAACATTCCTTTACATAGCAAAGTTTATATCACGGCATCTGTCACAAATCGACACTGGAATATAGTTGATCCAGGATTTTCAATAGATCTCCCTTTTAAGGCATATCTACACAAGATTAGGATAAGAAAATGAAATGAAATTAAATTTTATTGTTATGAAAAAATTTCGGGTATGAAGTCGGGGCTCTATGTCGTCCGTGCCGTGAAGGACGGCAAGACGCAACAACGGAAACTGATCAAAAAATAAAAAAGCAGATACTTGGATTCGTATATAATTCAACTTTCGCAAGTGCTAAATATCTGAAAATGAGTGTCACTCCGTGACAGAAATCTCACAAATCTTTTCAAATCTTTCAAAATAGATTTGTTTGATTTGTACAGATTTGAAAGATTTCTCGCCACAGGCGACTGAAAAACATCTGAAAATGAGTATCACTTCGTGATA
>Ga0256406_1001055_pt1 | contig 45920 bp, 34 predicted proteins | sample RumenRJG_03DNA_FD_185986 | JGI IMG/M metagenome (GOLD analysis project Ga0256406, IMG submission 185986) | Bovine rumen microbial communities from Lethbridge, Alberta, Canada - RJG_03 | ecosystem: Host-associated > Mammals > Digestive system > Stomach > Rumen | place: Canada: Alberta | collected... | reverse complement strand
CACCTGGAATTTGCCGATGGAATTTCGGGACCGGGCAAGTACATAGAACTGCGTGCCGATATGGACGTGATGTTCCTGCTTTCGGATTGTTCTCAGTTGAACAATCCCTGCAATGACTACAATCCGACTCCGATTCGCTTGCTGGTTTTTGAAAAATAATTTATTTGGAATGGACTTATGGAAAACGGCTACGTATATCGAAATTTCACCAAGGAAACGCTCGACGAGGCTTACGACAATAGCAAGGCGGTAAAGAACAGTAATGACTTGCTCGGAATCTTCTATATGCGAAGCGCCAAGCTTGCCACTAATTTCCAGGATACGCTGGATTTGCGTTATGGTCGGCATCCACGGGAAACATTAGATTACTTTAGTTGTGGAAAAAGGAACGCTCCGCTGTTTGTCTTTATCCATGGAGGATATTGGCAGATGCGTAACAAGGAGATGTTTCGCTTTGTAGCGAGCGGACCGTTGGCGCACGGTTTCGATGTCGCCAATATCGGCTATCCGCTCGCTCCCGATAGGGATATGCGCGGTATTATCGCGAGTCTCCGTAGCGCGTTCAGTTACTTGCGCCTTCATAATGATGATCTTGGTTTCGATGCATCGCATATTTATGTGTCGGGTTGGTCGGCGGGCGCTCATCTGGCGGTCAATATGCTGGACGAACGTGGGGTTTGCGGAGCCCTTGCGATTAGTGGCATCTATGACCTTGAACCGATTTCCAAGAGTTACCTGAACGATAAGCTTCAGCTGACCGAAAGTGAAATTCTCCTGTTCAGTCCGCTGCGTAAACCGTTTGTCAAGAAGTCGGTGGTCGTGGTGGTCGGTGCCGACGAACTTCCTGAACTTCGCAGGCATAGCATCGAATTTGCGATGCGCCGTGCGGGAGACGGAATTTCCGGCTCGTTCAATTTGCTTTCGAATCAGAACCATTTTACGATTCTTGAGGAACTCGAAGATCCGGAAGGATCGCTGACGCAACTTCTGGTGCAACTGACAAAGTGTAAGAGGAAATAGTTATGTTCAACAAGGTACTTGTAGCAAACCGTGGCGAAATAGCCTGTCGTATTATCCGCTCCCTGAAAGAAATGGGAGTGAAATCTGTTGCCGTTTATTCAGATCCTGACGAAACGGCCGCCCATGTGTTGATGGCCGACGAGGCCGTGCGTATCGGGCCCGCACCGGTCAAGGATAGCTATCTGAATGTTCCCGCGATTTTGGATGCAATCAAGTCAACGGGGGCCGAGGCGGTTCATCCGGGTTACGGCTTCTTGAGTGAAAACGCAGAATTCGCGAAAGTCCTCGAAGAGAACGGAATCGCCTTTATCGGGCCGACTCCGAAGCATCTCGTGGAATTTGGCCTCAAGCACCGCAGCAAGGAACTGGCGCAGGAATTTAACGTACCGCTCGTTCCCGGTTCGGGCCTGTTGGAAAATGTGGACGATGCCTTGGCGCATTCCAAGGAGATCGGATACCCGGTGATGCTCAAGAGTACGGCGGGCGGTGGCGGCATCGGTATGAGTATCTGCCGTAGCGACAAGGAACTCGTTGAAAGTTTCGATAGGATCAAGAGACTGAGCGAGAACAACTTCAAGAACGCAGGCCTTTTTGTAGAAAAGTACGTGGAGCGTGGCCGCCATGTCGAGGTCCAGATTTTTGGCGATGGCGAAGGAAATGCCGTTGTGCTCGGAGAGCGCGACTGTTCTGTGCAACGCCGTAACCAGAAGGTGATCGAGGAGACTCCCGCTCCGAACCTTCCCGAAAAAACGCGCGAGGCGCTCCATTCTGCTGCGCTCCGGCTTGTGCAGGGTGTTGCGTATCGTTCTGCAGGGACCGTTGAATTTATTTATGATGCCCCGAGTGACAAGTTCTATTTCTTGGAAGTCAACACACGCTTGCAAGTGGAACACGGCGTTACCGAAACAGTCTACGATGTAGATTTGGTGCGTTGGATGATCGAGCTTGCTGCAGGAACGCGCCCCTTTGAAATCGGGGCGAAGTTCGTTCCGCACGGTCATGCGATGGAATTCCGTGTTTACGCCGAAGACCCCGGTAAAAATTTCCGCCCGAGTAGTGGCCTGTTGACCGAGGTGAAATTCCCCGAAGGAATCCGTGTGGATACCTGGATTTCCCGTGGAACCGAAGTGAGTGCCTTTTACGATCCGCTTCTTGCGAAGGTGATTGTCGCGGGAAAGGACCGCGAAGAAAACATCGAGAATGCAAAGAATGCTCTTGCGGAAGTTCGGCTATACGGTTTCGAGACAAACATCAAGCTTCTGCGTGATGTGCTGGATATGGCCGATTTCGTTTCGGGAAACGTTTCAACCTGGATTCTGAACGATTACAAGTATAGCAACCGTATTTTCGAGGTTCTTGCTCCGGGGTTGCAGACAACGGTGCAAGATTATCCTGGCCGCCTGAAATATTGGGATGTCGGCATTCCGCCTAGCGGCCCGATGGATAATTACAGTTTCAGGCTTGCGAACAAGATTGTCGGTAATGCAGAGAATGCCGCCGGAATCGAGATGACCCATTCCGGGTGTACGCTCCTGTTCCACGCCGATGCCGTTATCGCCTTTACCGGAGGTGATTTTCCGGCGAAGATCAATGATGTGCCATGCCTCAAGAATACTCCGGTAGACGTGCATAAGGGTGATACTCTCAAGTTCGGCTTAAGCAAGGCGGGACAACGTTGCTATTTGGCGATTCGCGGTGGCATTGATGTTCCTGAATATTTGGGAAGCAAGTCGACCTTTACGCTGGGCGGTTTTGGCGGACATGGTGGCCGTGCCCTGACTGCCGGGGATGTCCTGCATATCGGAAACGATGTTGCGGGGGAATCCATCATCCCGTCGGAATTTGCTTTGCCTTCTATTGGCACGGAATGGGAAATTGGCGTGATGTACGGTCCCCACGGCGCTCCGGATTATTTGACGGAAGAAGATATCAAGGAATTTTTTGCTGCGACATGGGAAGTGCATTACAACTCTTCGAGAACGGGTATTCGCCTGATTGGTCCGCAGCCCAAGTGGGCTCGCCCCGATGGTGGCGAGGCGGGCTTGCATCCTTCGAACTTGCACGACAATGCCTACGCGGTGGGTACCGTGGATTTTACGGGAGATATGCCGATTATTTTGGGTGTTGACGGCCCGAGTCTCGGTGGTTTCGCCTGCCCTGTGACGATCGTTTCTGCGGAGCTCTGGAAGATGGGCCAGCTCCGTAGCGGAGACAAGGTCCGGTTCATTCCGCTTTCTGCCGAAGAAGCCGAGAAAATCAGGCTTGTCCGCGAAGAAATGCTTGCCGCTCCCGAAAATGTATCAAAGCCGATACCTGCGCTTGTCGCATCCCCGGTGACTACGCCTGTCATCGCAGAATTCAATACCGATTCCGAGATGGAACATATCGTCGTGCGTGCCGACGGCGATGACAATGTACTTGTTGAATTTGGCCCTGCGAAAATTGACTTGCGGCTTCGTTTCAAGGCGCACGCCTGGATGCTTGCCGTCAAGGAAAACTTTCGCGATGTCCTGATCGACGTCACGCCGGGAATCCGTTCTATACAAATTCACTATGATGTTCGGAAAATCCGCCAGGAAGGCGTTCTTGAGCGTCTTTGGAATTTGGCGGAACACCTGCGGAAAAATAAGCTTACGAAGGTGCCTACCCGTACCATCTACCTGCCGCTTTCGTGGGACGATCCCCAGACAAGAATCGCAATTGAAAAGTATGTGACGACCGTCAGGCCGGATGCCCCCTGGTGCTGTCCCAATAATATCGAATTTATCCGCCGTGTAAACGGCCTCGATTCGATCGAGGATGTGAAACAGATCGTGTTTGCCGCGGATTACCTTGTGATGGGACTCGGGGATGTGTATCTGGGTGCGCCTGTCGCGACACCGCTTGACCCGAGGCATCGTCTTGTCACGACCAAGTACAACCCGGCTCGTACATGGACCCCCGAAAATGCGGTGGGCATCGGTGGTGCGTACATGTGTGTTTACGGGATGGAAGGCCCCGGCGGTTACCAGTTCGTCGGCCGTACGGTGCAGATGTGGAACCGTTTCAAGAAAACAAGCGATTTCCCGCTGCCGTACCTGCTGCGCTTTTTCGACCAGATTCGCTTCTACGAAGTGAGCGCCGATAAACTCTTGCAAATGCGTAAGGATTTTGTCGCCGGCAAGTTCCATGTTGTCGTGGAAAACAGCTCCTTTGACATCGAAGAATACGAACGCTTTCTTGAGGTCAACGCGGAATCCATTTCGGCCTTCGAAGAAAAGCGTACCAAGGCTTTCGAAGAAGAAAAGGAACGCTGGATTGCGAATGGACAGTTTACTTTTGAAAGCCACAGTGCGGAATCTGCTCCGGTCGCCGAGATCACTCTCGCTGAAGATGAGGAGGGTGTTTATGGAACCGTTGCTGGTTCCTTGTGGAAAATGATGAAGAAGGTGGGCGATACGGTCAAGGAAGACGATACCATCGCCATTATCGAAAGCATGAAGACGGAAATTCCTGTAATTGCAGGAGCGGCCGGAATTGTTTCGCAGGTTTTCGTGAAGGAATCTTCCGAAGTCCGTGCGGGACAGTGCTTGATATCCTTAAAGCCTATTCCTTCACCAGGCACTTGAGTTCCGGCGAGTACAGCTTGTAGAAATCTCTGCCGTGTTCCTTGACAAAGTAGAGCGCCTTGTCGGCGGCACGGTAGAGTTCCTCGAAGTCCTTTCCGTATTGTGGGAATTGCGCAATGCCGATGGAAAGCGAGACGTGTCCTCCAAGGGGGTCGCCCTTGAAAAGGTGCCGTGCCTTGTCCGAAATCTTGGCCGCGATGCGGAGGAGCGTATCGGCATTCTTGATGTCGCGCAGGAACACCATGAACTCGTCGCCACCCACGCGGCCCGAGATGTCCATGCCCTTGAAGGATTTGTGGATGATGTCGCCGATAGCCATGAGTACGCGGTCGCCCGCGATGTGGCCGAAGGTGTCGTTCACGTACTTGAACTTGTCGACGTCTATCATGAGTAGCGCGCCGTTTCCGCCGTTGTCCCCGATTTGCTTGAGGACCTGCGTGATCATGTCCTCGGTCGTCTGCTTGTTGAAAAGTCCCGTCAGCTGGTCGATCTTTGAGCGCTTTTCGAGTTCGAGCTTTAGCCGCTGCATTTCGGTGATGTTGTTGATGATGGCGACGATGCCGTTCACTTTTCCGTTTTCGTCAAAGGTCGGTCGCTTGATTAGTTCCAGGTATTCGCTGCCGTCCTCGCCTTTTTCCTCGATGATGTAGTTGGTCCCCTTTCCTGTCCGCATTATTTCCATATCGGATTCCATCGCCTTCCTGGCGTTTTCCTTGTCCGAGCGGATTTCCATATCCGTCTTTCCGCGGATGGTCCAGTTGGGATCGTTTTCGGTGTGCAGGTGATGCCAGTAGTGCGTCGCGAAGATGTACTTTCCTTCGGCATCTTTCAGGTAGATGTTCGACGGCAGTTTCTTGAGAATTCGCTCAACTTCCGAGAAGGTCGCCGAGTCCTTGCTCCTTACGGCGTTCTTGATGCGGAGTGCAATCAGCTCCTTTTTGAAGGGCGGTTCGAAGTACTCGTTTGCACCTGCTTCGAGACATTGGCTGTATATCTGGGAATCGGCGGTGCCCGATACGGCGATAGTGGGAATGCCGACGTAGCGCTTGTCGTCGTTCATTTTCTGGAGCAGGGCGAAGTTGTTTTTTGCGGCGCTTTCGGCGTTGAAGAGAACGGCCGAGATATGGTCGTGCTGCTTGTCGACGAGGCGTAAGGCCTCTTCGTCGTTGTCGACATCGATCAGCGGGTGGTTTTCGGAAAGACATAGGCGTAAAGGCCTTAAGGAAGGGTCCATAAGGTTCACCAGGATGAGCTTTCGCAGCTCTATAGGTTGGACTATCTTTACGTCTTTCAGTTCGCTCAAATTATTCCTCTACTTGTGCAATTAATAGAGATATATAATTTTTTTTGCGGTGAGGGGCGTTTTTTGATTATTCCAAGTTGGAATATGCCCTTGCTTTTGTGACTTTGCTTAAAAAACGCCTAATAGATTGTCGGTTTGCAGCTATAGAAACGGCGGTGCGTCCATCCGTACCACAGAGCGGGATTTTCCTCGATGCGTTTTTCGAGCCAGCGGTTGAAAGTGTCCATGACCTTTTCGTCGGGGGCTACTAGGATTTCTTCGGCGTGCAGGATCTTGCGGCCGGGCTGCTCCTCCATCCAGCAGATGTATAGGGGGACATCGGGGCGGTGCCTGTGCAGAAAGTCGGGGAGCGGGTTCACGTGGACCATCTGCCCGAGGAATGTTCCTTTCTCGGCGCTTGGAATGCGGCTGTCCTGGTCGGAGAGTAGGCAAAAAAGCTTATGTTCGTCGAGTAGCCGCAGGAATTCGCGGGGAGTCTTCGCGCTTACGGCGTAGCTTTTTCCGTCGACGGCTCGCATCCGGTTTTCGACGATGTGGTTGAGCCATGCGGGTTTCAGTGGAATGTAGCTTGCCTTGAGCGGGATTCCCAGCCTGCAAAGCCAGGGGCCTATCGCCTCGTAGTTGCCGTAATGGGCGGTGAGGAATATGCCGCCCAGTCGCATTTTCTGTAGGACGGTTGCACTGCCTTCTGCAAGGGCGTAGGTGGTGGCGTGGCCCTGGAACGGGAATTCGGCGGTATCCTGGGGCAATTTCTTGTAGTCCCTGAATAGGAAAATGATATCGGCGGCGTGACGGGTCAGGTTTTGGAGCACTTGTCTGTAAAAACGTCTTGATTCTACGCCACTTTCAAGGTGCGCCAGGGCGCGGTTCGCCTGTACGACCTTCCGTTTCCACCCTGCCGTATACAGGAGGGCGAAGGATGCCTTTCTGAATGCGAAGGCGCATGCGGTCCTGAATGTCCTGCTCAAGAATTCCATCCTTGTAAATGTACAAAACTTTGTGGATAATATTTTACCAAAATGCCTTTGCATGTTTGGTTTGAATAAACTATCTTCTACACCAGGAAATGAATTTATCTATAAAAGGAGAAATGAATGAAACTCGCTATTTCTGTTTCTGGCGGTGGCGCCCTCGGTATCGGTCCTCTTCAGTTTATGCGCAGGCTTGAGGAAGATCTCGGCGAAAGCCTGGCTAATCTCGGTGCGGCCTTTGCAGGAACCTCTACGGGCTCTATCGTTGCTGCGGGACTTTGCACCGGCATGACTGCCGCGGAACTTTACGACTTGTATCGTGAAAACCTGTCGGCCATTTTCACCAAGGTGAGCTCCGCCAAGATTCTGACGAATAACTATTACCGCTACGACAATTCCAAGCTCAAGAAACTCCTGCAGCGCAATTTCCGCTACAAGATGTACGAATTCAAGAAGCCGATCTATATCCCGGCGACCTTCATGAACGGCGATAGTGTCGAGAAGGTGTGGGACCGTGGCGATGGCATGACGGACCAGTGGTTCGCTGTTCTTTCGAGCTGCTCTGCGCCGACGTATTTCGATACGGTCAGCCGTAACAAGGACGGCAAGAAGGAAATCTACTGCGACGGTGGCATGTGGGCGAACGACCCCATCATGGTGCTGGAATCCGGCTTGAACAAGGTCAAGGAATTCAAGGGCAATTACAAGATCCTCTCCTTCAACACGGGAATGGTCCGTCCGAACAATGCTCCCAAGGACAAGAGCATTATCGGTTGGGGCAAGTACGTCATGGATGAATGGGTCGCACGTACAGGCAATTCGGGCTATTACGAAGCCTGCGCCAATATCGGCAAGGAAAACGTCTGCCGCGTCGCTCCCAAGGTGGATTCCAAGTATGCGATGGACGACCTCTCGCTCGTGGGCGAGGTTTCCGATATCTGGGACAAGCTTTACGAACACATCGGAAAGGATGTGGTCAAGTTCGTGAAGTCGACTATCGTGAAAAAGTAAAAGGCCTGCTCCGAAAAAAGACCTGCCTAATTTCTAGGCAGGTCCAGTGTGCAACCAACACACTAAGGAGTTCTGTTTTAGGCCGGAATCAGCTTGTGAAAGATCAGCTTGATTCTTCGGGAATACTGTCTGAGGGAGTACTTTACCACGATGACAGTTTTCGTCCATGGCGTTTTTTCCGGGGTGTAGCTGGGCGTGACCTTTTCTAGGTATTCGTTATTGCGGTCGTGCTTGAAAAGCCAGTCGATATAAAATAATGCGATGATTTCCAAACCCGCAATGCACAAAAGTTTAAACAACAGAATCGTTGTCAAATAATCTGTAGGTGCGAACATTCCAACCCCGTAATAGTTTGCAACCACTACATACCCAAAAAACCGCGCCAAATATAAATAAATAAACGTGCCGTTGTCAACATCGCAACGTTCTCTACTCCAAAATACTTCTTGCTTTTTTCTTACTCAAGCAAAAAACCGATGCCGTCTTGGCATCGGGTCTTATTTTATTTTGAACCTAGGGTTCGTTTGTACGGATTTTGGGAATTACTCCAGGTCCTTGCCGTGGCACTTCTTGTACTTGAGACCAGAACCGCACCAGCACGGATCGTTGCGGCCGAGCTTTGCGGCGGCCTGCTGCTGGGCGCGACGGGCAGCTGCGGCGACGGCGGGGTTCGTGTAAGTACGGCGCACTGTCGGACGCGTTCCCGGAAGTGCGGACTGCGGCATCGGCTGGGCCTGCTGTTCTTCGGAGATGGCGTTCGTTTCGGACGTGGCGGCGGTACCTGCGAGACCCGCGGGCTTTGCGCCTTCGGCACTCATCTGCTCGGCGGCTTCGGCAGGGGCTTCAGCATTTTCAGCGGGAGCGGAATTGTTGGCTGCAGCGGCCTGGGCTTCGGCGGCCTTCTTTTCGGCGTCAATCTGTTCCTGGCTCTTGAGCTGCAACTGGTCCGGAGAAACGGTCATGCCGTTCGGGAGCGTGATGCGGATGTTCAGGATGCGGAGCGCGGTGAGCGTCGCGATCTTTTCCATGCAGCCTTCGAACATCTTGTAGCCTTCGTTCTTGTAGACCATCAGCGGGTCCTTCTGGGCGTATCCGTGGAAACGGATAGAATCCTTCAGCTGGTCCATGGCGTACAGGTGTTCCTTCCATACCTGGTCGATGGTCATCAACAGGAAGCGGCGTTCGATCTGGCGGAAGTCGGTTTCCGGAATGATCTTGCCGAGCTTTTCGTAGCGGGCCTTGCAGAGCGCGATGATTTCGTCGAGCACCTGTTCGGGCGTCTTGCTCATGGCGTCTTCGAGCGTGAGGCTGTATTCCATGCCGAGGCTGCGCTGCAGGTCGGTGTGGAGGCCTTCGAGGTTCCAGGCTTCGGCGTAGCTCTTTGCCGGAATGTATTGGGACACCTTGATATCGCAGGCGTCCTCGATGCGGTTCATGATTTCTTCGCTGATGTCTTCGCCGTTCAAAATGCGGCGGCGGAGTCCGTAAATCACCTTACGCTGTTCGTTCATCACGTTATCGTAGTCGAGCAAGTGCTTACGGATATCGAAGCTCTGGCCTTCTACGCGACGCTGGGCACCACGGATGGAGCGGGATACGATCGGGTGGGTGATCACTTCGTCTTCGCCTACGCCAAAGCGGGTCATCAGGTTCTTGACGCTGTCGCCACCGAAGATACGCATCAGGTTGTCGTCGAGGCTGAGGAAGTACTGGCTGGAACCCGGGTCGCCCTGACGGCCGGAACGGCCACGCAGCTGGTTATCGATACGGCGGGATTCATGGCGTTCGGTGCCGAGCACGTGCAAGCCACCGAGCTCGGTAACTCCCGGGCCAAGGGCGATGTCGGTACCACGACCGGCCATGTTGGTTGCAATGGTCACCTTGTCCTTGTAACCGGCGTACTGGATGATTTCAGCTTCGCGGCCATGGTTCTTCGCGTTCAAGACTTCGTGCGGAATACCTTCCTTTTCCAAGAGGCTATGCAGGTGTTCGGACTTTTCGATGGATGCCGTACCTACGAGGAGCGGCTGGCCCTTGCTGTGGCGTTCCTTGATTTCGGCCACGATGGCGCGCCACTTGGCGTCTTCGGACTTGTACACCATGTCCTGCAGGTCCTTGCGGATGCAGGGGCGGTTGGTCGGAATCACCCAGGTGTTCATGTTGTAGATCTTGATAAATTCCGTGGCTTCGGTTTCGGCGGTACCCGTCATACCCGAAAGCTTCTTGTACATACGGAAGTAGTTCTGGAAGGTGATTGTCGCGAGCGTCTGGTTTTCGCGGCGGATCTGCACGCCTTCCTTGGCTTCAATCGCCTGGTGCATACCGTTGCTGTAACGGCGGCCTTCCATGAGGCGGCCCGTATTTTCGTCGACGATAATGATTTCGGTATCGCGGACGATGTAGTCCACGTCCTTTTCGTAGAGGTACCAGGCCTTGAGGGCGTTATCGAGGAAGTGCACCCAGTCGGCGTGTTCGCCGTACAGGTTCGTAATGTGCATGAGTTCCTGAATGTGGTTCACGCCCTTTTCGGTCAGCTGGATGTTCTTGTCCTTTTCGTCGACCGAGAAGTCCTTGTTCTTGATGAGCTGCTTGGCGATCTCGTTTGCCTTGGCGTACTTTTCGGTAGCGTCTTCGGCGGGGCCACTGATGATAAGCGGCGTACGGGCTTCGTCGATCAAGATGGAGTCCACTTCGTCGACAATACAGAAGTTCAGTTCGCGCTGCACCAGCTGGTTGGGCTCGACGGCCATGTTGTCGCGCAGGTAGTCGAAACCGAATTCGTTGTTGGTACCGTAGGTCACGTCGGAGTTGTAGCTCACGCGGCGTTCTTCGGGGTTGAGGCCGTTCACGATGAGGCCCACCGTAAGTCCGAGGAACTTGTAGACCATGCCCATCTGCTTGGCGTCACGGCCGGCGAGGTAGTCGTTCACGGTCACCACGTGCACACCGTGGCCAGAAAGACCGTTCAGGTAAACGGGCAAGGCAGCGGCAAGGGTCTTACCTTCACCGGTCGCCATTTCGGCGATGGCACCTTCGTGGAGCACGAGGCCGCCGATCATCTGTACGTCGAAGGGCATCATGCGGAACGGCTTCACCGATTCGGGGTAAAGTTCACGGACCTTTGCGTACACGGAGGCGGGCAGGTAGACTTCCCATTCGTTCTTGCCGGCGGCAAGTTCGGCCTTCGCGGCGTTCACCGATTCCTGGAGCTCGGGGCCCAGGCGGCTAAAGTCGAAGTTGTTTTCGGGCTTGAAAATGTTGAAGATACCCAAGCGGCGGTCGCAAGCTTCCTGGCACACGGCAAAGGCTTCGACCTTGATGTCTTCGAGGGTAGCGCCATTCTTGAGCTTTTCGCGGAATTCCGCACTCTTGGCGGCCAGGGCGGCGTCATCCAGGGCTTCCAGGGCTTCGCGGGCCTTATGGATCTGCTCGATGACAGGGCGCAGCTGCTTGACCTTACGTTCGTGAGGGGTACCAAAGATCTTGTGAAGAACGGTATCGACTATGCTCATCTTTTTCCTTTTTACGGCCGAAGGCATTGCCCGCGGTCTCTGATTAAAAATTACGGGGATAATTTAGCAAATTGCGTGCCAACGGGAAAATGTTTCGTCCTGAAACAGGGCGTGAATGGCTAGCGCGTTCGACCCAGCGCAAGTATCGCTGCGTTTACGGCGAATGCGGCGATCATCAGGATGTCTCCCGTATGCGCCCCGAGGGTTCCTGTAGGGCAGATTTTTCCCGCAAGGGCGAGAATTCCGCCGGTAACGATGGCGGCCGCCACGAATTTCGGCTTTGCATGGAGTCCGAGAAGCCCCCACAGGATAGGGACGGTGAAGGCGCCTGCATATACGGCCAGTGCCAATAACAATGTGCCGATGATGTCGGTAAATACGAGTGCAAGCAGCAGGGCCACGATGCCGTTCAGCAGGATCACGATGCGTGCCTTGGCAAGTCCGCGGGCTTCATTTGCATTTTCTTTATTCCTGTCAAGTCTGAAAAGTCCGCACAAAATAACGGAGCTGCTCAGCAGTGTCGTATCGGCACTGCTGAGGACGACACTCAGGAGCGCGAGGGCAATCAGGGGAATCAGCGGTGCTGGGAGAACTTGCGCGGCGATCGCCGTGATACGTGCCCCTTGCACGTTTTCGAGTCCTACGCCATATACCGCCAAAAAGCCGATGACAAAGGCGACGGGAACAAGTGTCGCTGCGGCCATCGCGATTGCCTTCTTCGCGGTTGCGGTATCCTTCGCGCAGAACATGCGACTGAAGATATCGGGGCCCGCCGTGTAGGTGGTTCCGTAGGTGAGTACTAGCAGGAAAAGGTCTAGCGGCGTGAAGTTCGTGTTGAAGGGGAATGCCGGGGCTTGCTGCAAAATTTCGGAAAGTGGTCGCGCTTCTGCACCGGGGATTCCGCCGAAGAGCGCAAAGCCCGCTACCAGCAAAAGCCCAAGGATAATCAGGCAGGCCTGCAAAAAGTCGGTACGCAGAATGGAAAGCTGCCCGCCCGCAAGTGTGTACCCCGTAAATACGGCTGCGGCGATGACGGCTGCTGCCGTGTAGCTCAGCGACGTGAAGGTCATCAGGAGTTTTGCAGCGGCGATAATCTGGGCGGCGACAATGCCTGTCCATGCGACCGGTATCACCAGGGAGGCGACCAGCCGCGGGCCTTTTCCGTACAAATTCTCTACCAGGTCGGGGAGTGCGTATTTGCCGTGACTGTAGGCGCGGCCTGCAAAGGGAATCAGCGCGACAAGTCCGAGCGCTCCCACGAGCATGAACCAGCTGGCGGCCCCGCCGAGCCTTGATCCGCTATCGACTGCACCGATCACGGCCGACCCGCCAAGAATCGTCGCGACGAGGCTTCCTGCTACAGCCTTCGCGGATGCCCCTTTGCGCGCCACGAAGAAATCGGGTATGTCCCTTACGCGCCGCGCACTGCGCACGGCGATAGCAATTAAAAATACAAGGTAAATAATTAAGGCAATGTTCATATTATGCGACCATAAGAAAGCTTGTCATTGCGGGGCGCCTTGGGGCGACGCGGCAATCTATCTTTAAATTGCCCTGAAAATTTAGAATTTCCGGCTCGCGATGAACATGACGGCTTTCAGCTCCCATTCGCTGTCGACCTGTTTCTGTAGCACTTCTTCGGTAGAGGGGTAGGGCTGGTTTTCGTAGACGCGGTCGCGCGAGATGTTTACCATCAGCATGCCGTTCCACTTGTCGCTAATCTTGACGGATGCCATGGGGGTGATGCTTACTTTCACGAATCCGGGATTGTAGTCCTTGTACCTTTCGTCAAAGTCATATTCGTGCTTGAATCCGCTCGCGTTCGCCGATACCATGGCCATGGGCACGCGGCTAAAAGGCAGCATGTAGATGAGCGTCCCGCCGTACTTGTACTTGAACCCGTTGACTGAGTTTTCGTTACCGGCTTTCCAGACCTGTTTGTCGTCGGCTCCTGTGTAGGCGGAATAGGTGAGCTCCGCGGACCCCTTCAGGATGATCTTCGTCCAGTCGCTCTTGGGGAGGAATGCAAGCAGCGGAATTGTCAGCACCGAATGGTAGGTCACGCCGTAGGTGTATTCCGTGAAAACGAGGTCCTGCTCGTAGTCCCGTTTTTCGGGGTTGTATACGCCCATGAAGGTTGATGCTTCGCCGTAGTTGATGGCCGTTCCCAGGCTTGTCTGCACGCCCAGTTCCAACAGGTGGATCAGTTCGACGGATGCGTCCAGCTTGATTCCGAAACCGGCAAAGTTCACGTCGCCTGCCGCAAGCCCCTTCAACGAAAGCGCCTTGCCGTAGTCCTGCTGGAGTTTGAGATTGTAGCCCCAGGCGGGAACCGCGAATGCGAGGAAGGGCCAGTCGTGTAGGGATTCGGAGTTCTTCAGTGCATTGTGCGGAAGGACGATCGAGACGATGGAAAGGATATTTTCTGTCGTGACCTTTAACGTGTTGCCCTCTGCCGGGGCGGCGCCGTTATCCGAGGCGTTCTTTGCCTGAGTACTGTCGGTCGCCGGAGTTTCGGCACCGTGTTCGTCCGCGCGGGCAAACGCAGTGCAAAGGAACACCGCGCAAACCAACTGGGCCACGAACCGTAACGACATATTAGAATGAATATAGATAAAAAGGTGGAGCCTGCCGACGGTGAATGGAAATTCTCCCGATAAGTTCCACAATTTGGAAGACGGAAGGCGGGTTGCCCTTCAATCTATAAAATTTGTATATTCTTCGCAAAGAGGTTTATATGTATCGTTTTTCGCGTTTTTTTGCCGCTTTTATTGTTTGGACAGCCCTTTGTGCCGTACCCGCCCTCGCCTTCGACGTCTCGGTGAAGGCGAACGTGGACAACGCCCAGGTGTTCGTGGGTGACATGTTCAATTATGAAATTCAGGTGACCGCTCCCGAAAATGCCATTGTTGACCTGCCGAGCTTTGTCGGAAACCTCGGTAGTTTTGAAGTCAAGGAAATGAAGAACGAGAAGGTGACCGAGGGCATGCCCAAGGGAACTGCGAAGTTCGTGTGGTATGCGACGCTTAACACCTTCGTGAGCGGCGATTTTCTGATTGCGCCGCAGCAGGTGAACGCTGTCGTCGGTAGCGATACCGTCAAGGTGAATACCGACCCTGTGGCCGTGAAGGTCTCGACGCGTACCACTGGCGAAGAAGACGACATTCTGGAAGCGGAGGACCCGCTGGATGACCCGAGGCTCCCGCAGTGGATTTATGTCTTGCTGATTGTCGTGGGGGTTGCGCTCCTCGTGTTCCTCGGCTGGTTCCTGCACAAGAAATTCGCGAAGAAGGGCGAGGCTCCGAGGCTTCCGCCTTACGAAGAGGCCGTGCTTGCGCTCAAGGAACTGCGTGCGAAGAATTACCTTGCCGAAGGAAACCAGGGTGACTACTTTATGTCGCTTGGCTTTATTGCGCGCCGCTACATCGAGCGCCGTTTCGAGGTGGACATTCTCGATGCGACCGTGGCTGAGCTCAAGCAGCGCATAGCGCACGTGGCAGGGCTTCCGCAGGCCTACAAGGAATCGGTGGTGACGCTTGCCGTCGAGACCGAACCGGTGAAATTCGCGAAGATGAAGCTCGAAGGCGAACGCTGCCGTTTCTGGGACGAATGGGCCGACCGCCTACTTGAGGATACGAAGCCTATGCCGGAAGAGGAACAGCAAAAAAAGGCCGCTCGCGCTACGAAAAAGTAAACTGTTCCCTTACGACGTTTTGCGCGGAGAGATCGCGATGAACGTAAGGTCGCTTGCCAGCAGCAGGAACGGGTAGAACATGTAGGGAATCAGGTTGAAGGCGCTGATGCTTGATTCGGGCAAGGCGGCGGAAATCGCTGCAAGGGCCACGAGCATCTGGGCGCCGTAAGGCAATATTCCCTGCACCACGCAACTGAACGTATCCAGGAGTGACGCCGTTTTCTTCGGTGAAATTCGGTATTCGTCGCCCATCTGCTTGGCGATGGGGCCTGCCATCACGATGGCGACCGTGTTGTTCGCCGTTGCGATGTCGAGCGCGCTTACTAGGAGGCCGACGCCCACCTGGCCGCTACGATGTCCCTTGAACACCTTGTGGATGAAGTCAAGCAGTGCCGCGAAGCCGCCGTGAATGCGGATAAGCCCGCATAGGGCGCTCACCAGGACTGCGACCAGGATCGTCTCGTACATTCCCGAGATGCCGTTCCCGACATTCTGCAAAAGCCCGATCATGTTGAGGGGTCCGAAGGCGACCATGATGATGGATGCGGCGACGATGCCCACCAGGAGAACCGTGAACACGTTGATTCCCGTCAGGGCAAGCGCAAGGACAATGACGTACGGGATGAGCTGCACCAGGTTATAGGAATTTTCGGCGACAGTCTTCGCCTCGGTCGTAAAAGAAACGGCCGTGATGATGATAATGGTGATAAGGGCTGCCGGGCATGCAATCAGAAAGTTCACGCGGAACTTGTCCTTCATCTTGCAGCCCTGTGTCGAGGTCGCGGCAATAGTCGTATCCGAAATAAAGCTTAGGTTGTCGCCGAACATGGCGCCGCCAATCACTGTCGCCACGCAGAAGGGGACGTCGAAGCCTGCCATCTGCGCCACTTCGACTGCAATCGGCGAGACTACCGCGATCGTTCCGACGGAAGTTCCCATGGCCGTAGAGACGAATGCTGCCACGACAAAGAGCACCACCACCGCAAACTGCGCCGGGATAAAGTCCAGCAGCAGGTAGGCCGCGGCCGATGCGCTGGAGCGCCCGAGAATTCCCGCGAAAATGCCCGCGCATAGGAAGATGAGGATCATCAGGAAAATGTTGCGGTCGCCGAGGGAACCCGCCATCACGTTCATCTTCTTGTCGAAATTCAGCTTGCGGTTTTGCACGCACGCTACGAAAATGGCTATAAGGAATGCCGCGACAATGGGTATGTTGTAGAAGCCCATCGGAATCTTGAGAATGTATTCGAACGTGATTCCGAGTCCTAGGTAAAGTACCAGGAATATGGCGATAGGCAGGAGGGCAATCGGGTTGCCCTTGGTCTTTTCTTGAATTTCTTCTTGCATAGCGGAAAAAATAAAAAATGGAAGGGGGACCAGTCTGGGAATGTTTACAAGTGAGTCCATTTAGATGGCCCTGCCTGGTGTACAGATTTTTAAAATATGTGTATATTGAGTATACCACGGGCAAGGTTGGCGCGGGGTTAATTGAGGTTTTTATGAAGTTTGCAATTCTCGGTTGTGGGCATATCGCGACAAAGATGGCCACTGCGGTCAAGACTCTTGAAAAAAAGGGGATGGGGGTAGAGGCGTATGCCGTTGCGTCGCGTTCCCTGGAAAAGGCGCAGAAGTTTGCCGACGATTACGGATTTGGACGCGCGTATGGCAGCTATGAGGAACTTGCGAATGACCCGCAGGTGGACTTGATTTATGTGGCGACGCCGCATTCCGAACATTACCAGAATGCGCTACTTTGTCTGAACGCAGGCAGGAATCTGCTTGTCGAAAAGGCGTTTACCGCGAATGCGCTGATGGCGTCCGAAGTCGTTGCGCTTGCCGAAGAAAAGGGCGTGTTCCTTTGCGAGGCGATGTGGACGCGATTCCTGCCGGCAGTGCAGATGGTCAAGGACTGGATTTCGGCTGGGAAGATCGGTGAGGTCGAAAGTGTGGAGGCCGATTTTTCGATGCCGCTCACGCATATCGAACGCCTGCGTAAGCCTGAATTGGCGGGCGGTGCTCTTCTGGATTTGGGAATTTATAGTCTCACGTTTGCGGACATTTTCCTGAATGGCGACGGCACGAACCATATTGTCAAAACTGAGACGAACTGTGTCAAGTTCCCTACGGGTGTCGATGCGACGGACTGGATTGACTTGACCTATAAAAATGGCCAGGTGGCGCATCTCAAGACCTCGATGGTGGCGCCGCTCAAGAACGAGGGTGTCATTTACGGTAGCGAAGGTTTTATCCGTGTGCAGAACCTGAACGACATGGTGGAAATCCAGCGGTTTGATGTTGCAGGAACGCTGGTGGAATCCGTGAAGCCGCCGCGTATCGAAAACTGCTACGAGTACGAGGTGCTTGGCTGCAAGGCCGCGCTAGAGAAGGGCCTCAAGGAATGCCCCGAAATGCCGCACGCGAAGACGATGCAGATGATGACGCAGATGGATGGACTTCGCCAGACATGGGGTGTATCGTACCCGTTCGAGCTTTCTCCTGGCGAGGTGTGGAACCGTAGCGGCGACAAGTCGTATCTGGAAATTTTCGATATCGAGGCGGGAAAGTCGGAATTGCTCGACGAATTTGACCGCGTGATTGAGGCGCCCAACTGGAGTGTCGACGGAAAGTTCCTTACTTTCAATAGCGAAGGCCGCATCTATAAATATGAAATTTCGTCGGGCGAAGTCACCGAAGTGCCGAGTTACTTTGTCGATAATTGCAACAACGACCATGTGCTTTCGCCTGATGGCGAGGGGCTTTTCGTGAGCCACCATACTAAAGAAGACGGGCTTTCGCGCATTTACAAGATTTTCTTTGACGGTCGCATGCCGGAACTGGTGACGCCGCTTGCCCCGAGCTACCTTCACGGTATCACTCCCGACGGCAAGATGCTCGCCTACTGCGCCGAACGGAATGGCGAATATGACATATACGCCATTCCTGCCGTGGGTGGCAACGAAACGCAACTCACGACGGCTCTCGGCCTGAACGACGGCCCCGAATATGACTGTGACGGGGAATACATCTGGTTCAACTCGGTCCGCACCGGCCGTATGCAGGCGTGGCGCATGAGGGCTGATGGCTCCGAACAGACGCAGATGACATTCGATGCACACTCAAACACCTGGTTCCCGCATATTTCGCCCGACCGCACGAAGGTCGTGATGCTCGCCTACCACGAACGTGACGTGCGCCCCGGCGAACATGTCCCGAACAAGAATGTGGAAATCCGCCTGATGACCGGCAGCGATAAAATCGGCTGGAGCGAGCCGCGTACGATCCTCAAGCTGTTCGGCGGCCAGGGAACGATCAACGTGAACTCGTGGGCCCCCGACAGCAAGCGCTTCGCGTACGTGAGATATTCCAGGTAGGCGGCCCGATTATTCCAACTTGGAATATTCATGGACTGGTCTGTGTAAACTTTGCTTTGTATTTTGCGTGATGGACGGATGTTCGTCCCTTTATCAAGGAGGTCCATCATGAAATGCGCAAAGTTAGTGATGTTTTTTGCCCTCGCACTTTTGGTTACCACATCTTCTGCGGCGAGGCTTGTCAAGTCTAAACTGGGCGACATCGATGTCACTTCCGAAAAGGGCGGTGGCAAGGTGGTTTGCACGGTGAGTTTTAATGACGAGCTTTCTATCGTGAAAGAAGCTGATACGGAAGTATTGGTCAAGGGCCGTTGCGGGCAAGGATGGGTTGCCAAGTCCAAGGTTGAATATGTGGCCGCGGGTCCTGGCGACAAGGTCTATAATATGTCGGAATTCAATGTGCAGGCCTGGATCGACAATCCTACTGGCATATTCGTCCTCGATGACGATGTGACCGATTTCGAAGGCGTGACCATTGACCGCGATTTCAGGGAATACCTGACTTATACCATCGACCGCGAACAGACGGAGATGCATAACGGCGAAAACTGAAGTCGCTTAAAATGAATTAACGCCGCCCTGGGAAAAACGGGGTGGCGTTTTTTTTGGTGGAAAAATTTATCTCCCCAGATATTCCTTGACTGCGTCTACAAAGCGCTGGCCGAATTTTTCGATTTTCTTCTCGCCGAAACCGAATACGTTGTGTAGGTCGCCTAGCGACTGTGGCATTTGGGCGGCGAGATCTTTCAGGGTCCTGTCGGAGAGTACGACATAGGCGGGCCAGGAATTTTCGTCGGCGATTTGCTTGCGGACTTTTCGCAGAATTTCGAATAGGGCACTTGTCTCGTCGCCGCCATCGGCCTGCCCGCTCCATGCTGCGGTTGTTCCGCGGCCTTTTGCGAATTTGCTGCGTCCGCTTCTTGCCCTGTTTTTGGGTTCGCAGTCCTGCCTTGCCTCGACACTTGCGGCGAGCGCGAGTTCCGCAGTTTTCTTGCCGAAAAGCACCTCGTTTCCGCTTTCGGTAATTTTGAGGTGGTTGTTTTCGTTGTAGGCGATTTCGATGTAGCCCAGTTGCAGCATCTGGAGCAGGTAATCGTGCCAATGCTTGAGAGTCGTCTTTTCGCCTGCACCGAAAGTTTTCAGCTTGTCGTATCCGTTCTTCACGATTTCTTCGCTGCGGGTTCCCTTGAGGATGTCCGCTGTCATCGTGAAACCGATGCGTTCGCCGGTGCGCTTGATGGCCGAAAGTGCCTTTTGCACGAGGATGGTTCCGTCGAAGCGTCGGGGCGGATGCTTGCAGATGTCGCAGTTTCCGCAGTTGCTGTTGCCGCTTTCGCTGTTTTCGCCGAAGTAGTTCAGAAGAATTCGGCGGCGGCAGATTTGCGATTCGGCGTATTCCTGCATACGGTCGAGTTTTTCGGAGTTGATTTCCCGTTGGCCGCTGTCGTTCACGAAGCTGCGGAGGGTTACGATGTCCTGGAAATTGTAGAACAGTACCGTTTCGGAAGGGAGCCCGTCGCGGCCCGCGCGCCCGATTTCCTGGTAAAAGTTCTCGATGCTTTTGGGCAGGTTGTAGTGAATCACGTAGCGGACGTTGCTCTTGTCGATTCCCATGCCGAATGCGACGGTCGCACACACGACATCGACGCGGTCGTTGATAAAGTCCTCTTGCACGGCGTTGCGTTCGTCGGCGCTCATTCCTGCGTGGTACGCCTTGGCCGAAATTCCAGCATCCACAAGTTGTTCCGCGACCTTTTCGGTGTTCTTTCGCGAAAGGCAGTAGATGATTCCCGATTCGTTTTCATGCTTCGAGATAATGGAGAGAATAGCTTTCAGCTTGTCCTGCCCCGTGTAGCCGCGACGTACGTCCAGACTTAAGTTCGGACGGTCGAACGAACTGACGAAAAGCTTGAATTCGCGCAGGTTCAGTTGCCGAACGATGTCTTCTTTCGTCAACTTGTCTGCGGTAGCCGTCAGCGCCATAAGGGTGGCGTCCGGGAACATTTGGTGAAGTCCACCGAGCTGTGTATATTCGGGGCGGAAATCATGCCCCCACTGCGAAATGCAATGAGCCTCGTCGATAGCGAACAGCGAAATGTTCAGACTGTGCTGCATCCACGGAATTTCACGTTGCAGACGTTCTGGGGAAATGTAGAGTATCTTTGTTAAACCCGATTCGCACCGCTGACGGATGGCCTCGTTTGCGGATTCGTCGTTGTTGCTGTTGAGCGCGTCCGCTCCGATTCCGTTTGCGTTGAGTGCATCCACCTGGTCTTTCATTAAGGAAATCAGCGGTGAAATCACCACCGTGATTCCCCCGAAAATCAGTGCTGGAATCTGGTAGCAAATGGACTTGCCGCCCCCCGTGGGCATCAGCACCAATGCATCGTGATGTGCCACGACATGCTCAATGATTTCTTCCTGCATCGGGCGGAAAGAATCATAGCCAAAGACGGATTTCAGTATCTCGCGAGCGGCGGACATAAGGGCGTTTACAGTGTTGGTGGTAGCTTTTGATGGCGGCTAGTTTATTCGCAGGTGAAACCTTGCAGTTCAAGGCCTGCACGCATCTCGCCGTAAGTCGAGGTGCGTTTCATGTCCATTGCCTTCATGAATCGGCAGTCGTTGTCGATGTGCATGCGGAAGCCTGTCATGGTGGGCTCCACCTCTCCCTTGCCGCTTGCGCGTACGTGCTCAATCATCTGTTCGCGCCTGTCGCTCATTTCTGGAGGAACGAAAACGTCTGTCACGATGTCGACATTTTCAATCTCGGTGGCGCCGAATACGAACGAGATGGTCACTAGGTTCTTTAGTCCGTTGAATTGGCCGGGTGTTTTGCAAACAAGGTTCTTCGGAGAATTTTTTGCTTTCTTGGCTTTGACGGGCTTGGCGGCGTTCTTATTGGGCGTGTAATGCAAAGCTGCGAGCAGTTCCTCTTCTTTGACTGCGCCGACCAATTTATTCACAATTCTGCCGTCCTTGATGAGGAAAAATGTGGGGAAGGCTTGAATCGGGAGCGATGCTTTGATTTTGTCGATGTCCGGTTCGTCGATGCCGACCGATGCGATCTTGATGTCGCTGTAGTTTTTCGCGATGCTAATAAGCGTCGGAATCATGATGAGGCAAGGCGGACAACTGGTCGAAGAAATTTCCAGGATGACCGGCTTCTTGGATTGCAAAATCTCTTTTTCAAAGTTGCTGTCGTTCACTTTGACGATTTTAATGTCTTCGTAAGCCTGTGTATTTTTAGTGGCGGCATTTGCAACCTGCGCCGCGCTTACGTTGGTAAAAGTACCTGCAGCCAGTGCCATCGCGCAGGAAACTGCCGCGATGTTCGCTATAAAAAATTTATTCAGTTTCATGAGGAATAATGTAGAAAAACTATTCCAACCGGTTCCAGAAATCGGTGTCTTGATTCACGCCGCATTCCTTGGCGTAGTAAACGGGTTCCTTGCCTTGTTTGCGTTGTTCCGTATAGTTCTTGAGCGCCTTGATGGCAATCGGAGAAAGAATCAAGATGCACGGGATATTGACGACCACCATCAATGCCTGGCAGAGGTCCGCCGAATCCCACGCAAAACCTGCGCTTGCAAGGGCGCCTGCAAACACGATAATAGAGGCGATAATTCTGAACACGGTCATGACGGTTTTACCCGGACGGCGGTTCATAATAAATCGCAGACAACCCTCGGTGTAATAGTAGTTGCCGATAAGCGTCGTGAAACCGAACAAAAGAATCGCCACCGTAATGAATACCGGGCCTAGTTCTCCGAAAACGGAGTGGAGCGATGCCTGCACATACGGAATACCCGAATTTTCGCTAGAAGGGGTAACGCTTGTGGAAAGGCACATCAGGGCGGTCGCGGAGCAAATCACGATGGTGTCGATAAATACGGAAAGCGATTGCACCAGCCCCTGCTTGACCGGGTGCGAAACGCTTGCGCTGGCAGATGCGTTCGGAGCAGAACCCATACCGGCTTCGTTTGAATAAAGGCCGCGCTTGATACCGTACATGATGCAACTCCCGGCAAAGCCACCGGCACCCGCTTCAAACGAGAAGGCGTCCTTGAAAATGGTCATGAACATCGAGGGGATGTTGGTGAAATTGAACACGATAACAGCAATGGCCACGATAATATAGGTGATGCTCATGATGGGAACAAGGTAGCTCGTGATTTTCGTGAGTTTTTTGGCGCCGCCGAACACGCAAAGCGCAAATAGGATTGCAAGCCCTGCGCCTACGATAATGGGTGTCTTGGTTTCGCTATAAAAACTGTAGCCCGAAAAACTGGTCTGCACGTTGTAAGAGGCCAGAAGATTGTAGCCGACCAGATAGGTGAGCAAAATGAACACCGAGAAAATGATACCGAGCCAGCGCTGTCCCAGAGCTGTCTGTATATAGTAAGAGGGGCCGCCGTAAGAGTGGCCTGTCACTAAGTCTTCGCGCTTGTAAATCTGGGCGAGCGTCGATTCCACAAATGCCGATGCGCTGCCGATGACTGCAATCAGCCACATCCAGAAAACGGCACCGGGGCCGCCCATGCAAATCGCCGACGACACGCCCACGATATTTCCTGTTCCCACGCGGGAAGCCGTAGAAACCATCAGGGCGCCAAAAGAAGAAATGCCGCTCCCCTGCACGGGTTTTTCGTTGAGGACTCGGAGCGTTTCAACGAACAGACGGATTTGCGGAAAACCCATGCGAATCGAGAGGAACAGGCCCGCCGCCACCAAAAACAAGGGCACGATAAAGGGCTGGTAGAGAAAATCGCTGAGAGTCGTAATGACATTATGAAGGGATTCAAACATAGGCATCTCCGTGATATTTGACAAAATAATAAAATGTTTTGCGGTCAAAAGTTGCTTATTCCAAATTGGAATATAAAACTGATTCAACGAAGTAAACCCTCGGTTATGCCCGAAGGCTTCAAGGCGCTATTGTTCAACCGGTATATGAGAACGGCCTGTTCCACAGCCGATTAAATCCTTGCATTTAAGGCCTTTTACGAGGATTACTATGAGTGAATTATTTATATTGCATCCAAAAGAAAAGGCTTTAATTCATGGCACGTATTTCGAAATCGGCAAAATCGTCGCAATCCTCTGCAACTCTCGGCTTTGAACAGCAAATTTGGAACGCCGCCTGCGAACTCTGGGGGCACATCCCCGCAGCGGATTACCGCAAAATTTTCACCGGGCTCATTTTCTTGCGCTACATTTCGGCCGCATTCGAAAAACGCTACAACGAGCTCGTCGCCGAAGGCGAAGGCTTCGAAGAAGACCTCGACGAATACGTGAGCGAAAACATCTTCTTTGTTCCACAAAACGCCCGCTGGTCCGAAATCGCGAAAGCCGCCCATACCCCCGAAATCGGCAAGATTCTTGACCAGGCGATGATCGAAGTCGAGAAGAACAACAAGGCGCTCAAAGGCGTGCTTCCCAAGAACTACGCGGCCCCCGACCTCGACAAGCGTGTGCTCGGCAACGTGGTCGATGTGTTCAGCAACATGGACATGAGCGACACCGAAGCGAGCAAGGATTTGCTCGGCCGTACCTACGAATACTGCATCGCGCAATTCGCAAGCTACGAAGGCGTAAAGGGCGGCGAATTCTACACCCCCGCAAGCGTCGTGAAAACCATCGTGAGCATCCTCAAGCCGAGCGAAGGCAAGCGCGTCTATGACCCCTGCTGCGGTTCCGGCGGCATGTTTGTGCAGAGCATCAAGTTTATCCAGGACCATAGCGGCAACCGCAACAATGTAAGCGTTTACGGACAAGAGGCCAACGCCGACACCTGGAAAATGGCGAAAATGAACATGGCCATCCGCGGCATCGACGCAAACTTCGGCGAACACCACGAAGACACATTCTTCCACGACCTGCACGCCAACGAACGCTTCGACTTCATCATGGCGAACCCGCCCTTCAACCTCAAGAACTGGGGCCAGGAACAACTGCAAGAAGACCCGCGCTGGCAATACGGCCTCCCGCCCGCAGGCAACGCGAACTTCGCATGGATTGAACACATGATTTACCACCTCGCGCCCGGCGGAAAAATCGGGCTCGTCCTTGCGAACGGCGCTCTCAGCACTCAAACCGGCGGCGAAGGCGAAATCCGCAAACGCATCATCGAAGCGGACCTCGTCGAAGGCATAGTCGCCATGCCCACCCAGCTCTTCTACAGCGTCACCATCCCCGTCACGCTCTGGTTCATAAGCCGCGGCAAAAAACAGAAAGGCAAGACACTCTTCATTGACGCCCGCAACATGGGCCACATGGTGGACCGCAAGCACCGCGACCTCAGCGAACAGGACATCGAACGCCTCGCGAGCACCTTCGAGAAATTCCAGAAAGGCAAGCTCCAGGATGAAAAAGGCTTCTGCGCCGTAGTCGAAACCGCAGACATCGCCAAGCAGGACTACATCCTTACCCCGGGCCGCTACGTCGGCATCGAAGACACCGTGCAAGACGACGAACCCTTCGAGCAGAAAATGACCCGCCTCACCGGCGAACTCTCCGAAATGTTTGCGAAAAGCCACGACCTCGAAAAACAAATCAAGAAAAACCTGGAGGGCCTCGGGTTTAAATTATGATGGGTGGGGGAAGAATCCCCCTCGCTTCCATCGGCATTTTCAGTGGACCAAGATCCCTGAGCCTGCCGAAGGGCCGCTACCCCCTCGAGCGGGGACACCCCGCAACGCCCCGATTGCAATCAGGAATGAGCAGATACCGCAAACATCATTGCGAGAAGCGAACGCGACAAAGCAATCCAAGAAATTATGAGAATCCAAAGCCCTAAAAGAATTGAAGAGAACAGAGAATGAGCAAAACAGAATCATCTATTATTTCAGATAATGAGTTATATAGTTTCAATAAAGTCGGAAGCGGTTCTTGCCACATCCTATACGATTTAGCAAATTGGAAAAATGGTCTAGCTTTTAAAAATATTGACTTTTCTCCAACGGGAAAACCAGTCATTAAAATAGCTGAATTAAATGATGGTATCGGTCCGACAACGGCATATACTGAAAAAGAATATCCCAAAGAAGTGTATTTGCAAAAGGGAGATTTTCTTTTTTCTTGGTCTGGAAATCCGCAAACATCAATTGATATTTACAAATTCCGGATGCAAGAAGGTTGGTTGAATCAACATATTTTCAAGGTTATTCCAAACGAAAAATTGATACATCGGGATTTCTTCTTTTATTTGATGAAAGCTTTGAAACCGAATTTTACCAAGATTGCAACTAATAAGCAAACAACAGGTCTTGGTCATGTTACAATAGCAGACTTGAAACGATTAGAAGTGACTATTCCTGATTACAACAAACAAAAGAAGATTGCCCAAATCCTATCATCCCTTGACGACAAAATCGAACTCAACAATGCGATAAACAGGAATTTAGAGGAACAAGCTCAAGCAATCTTCAAGAACTGGTTCATTGATTTCGAACCGTTCGGCGGAAAGATGCCGGAAGATTGGCAAACAGGGAAACTTTCGGATATTGCTGAATATGAAAAGGATAAAATCGACGTTGCCAAGCTAAATGCCGAAACATATTATTCAACAGAAAATATGCTACCCAATAAAGCTGGGGTCTCCAAAGCCGCCAGCCTTCCAACCACAGAGCAAACAACACGATGTATTCCAGGAGAAACGATAATCTCCAACATCCGCCCTTATTTCAAGAAAATTTTCTATTGCACCGAAGAAATTGCCGGATGTTCAGCAGATGTACTTTGTTTCAAACCCAAGAAAGAATCTTTTTCGATTTATAATTACGACCTTTTGTATAGCGACAACTTCTTTGATTACATGGTAAAAGGTTCCAAGGGCACGAAAATGCCTCGTGGGGATAAATCTCAAATAATGAATTACGATGTTGTTATTCCGGCAGAATCTGTAATTTCAGATTTCAACAACGTCGTTTCAAACATTTTGCAGCAAATAAGCAACAACAAAAAAGAAAATGAATGTTTGGCTAAACTACGTGATGCTCTTTTGCCAGATTTGATGTCTGGAGAACTTTGCCTGAACACGTAAATTCCTGTTTATCTGATTATTCAACTTAATCTTTGCGTCAATTTTTGAAAGATTTTCAACAAGTAAATCTTGCTGTCGACGGCTAGGCAACTCAATAGGCATTTGAGCTAACGTTCGCTCGTTAATATTGCCTCTTGTACTTCCAGTATTAAAGGAATAAATCCAATCACGATATTTCTGTGACTGACAAAAATACTTGACATAAAGGGGATTAACCTTATTCGGGTCAATGCTGAATTTTATAAGGAATCCGGCATAAACAAACGTTCCGTCACCGCCATCATAAAAATAATTTCGGCCTGTACTTGCTCCTGTTCGAGCAAAAACAATATCATTTGGCTGGAGAACATAATTAAATGCGTCGGGGTCATCAACAGACTTCAAATCATCTATATTCAACGTACCATCATCGTTGATGTCAGTAATTCGTAAATAGGTGTATTTATCTTTTGCATAAGGAACTGCCGAAGCCGCAATTCCATAACTTCCCTTTCCATTAACAGAAAGACTCGACAAGGGGACTATTTGATTACTCATTTTTATTACCCGATATATTTCCTATGAGCAAATTTAACATTGTTTTGCTTGACCATCGCATATTGCAACGTTGTATCGATGCGTCGGTGGCCCAATAATCGCTGTAATTGCTCGATAGGCATGCCCTTGTCAATCGCCATCGTCGCCATGGTTCGCCTGAATTTATGCGGATGCACCCGATGAATCTTGAGTTTTCGCCCCAATTTCCGCAATCGGCTCTCGATTCCGTTGATTGAAAGTCGTCGGTGCGGCGATTTTAGCGACACGAACAGCGCCGGATTTTCGTCCTTCCGACTGTTCAGATATTCCTGCAAATGAATCTTGGTTCGTGCGTCAAAATACACAATCCGTTCCTTGTCGCCCTTACCCAGAACAATGCATTCCCGATTTTCAAAATCAATGTCGTCCCTGTTCAACAAGACCATCTCGCCAACACGAACCCCCGTCGAAGAGAACATGTCAATCATTGCGACATCCCGCAGTTGTGGACTCCCGTCGCGCATCTGCTCCAAGGACTCGTCAGAATAAGTCTCCTTGATGCAAATCGTCGTCTTGATTTTGTGAATTCGTCGCACAGGACTCTTCAAAATGTAATTCTCGTCTTCAAGCCAACTAAAAAAACTCGAAAGAATCCGCCGAACATTATCCACCGTCACCTTGCTCAAATTCTTACCCTGCTGATAACTCGTCAAGTAATTCCGCAAGTCATCCGTCTGAATATCCTTGATACATTTTCCGATACTCGCCTTTGCGATAAGAATCGTCGTGTTGTAATACTTCAACGTCTTCGGCGAACACCCCTCCGTTCGCTTCGCCGCTAAAAACACTTCAATCAAGCGGTTGTCGTCCGCAAACTCCTGAACCTCGGACTTTGCCCGCACCTCAAACCGCTCAAGCACCGCTCCCAACGTATCCTGAAGCAACTTAGCCTGAACATTATCCAAGTGCGGCTGCATCGCCAACACCACCTGCGAAATAAGATTTTGCACCATAAGGCCATCCTTTGTTAAAGAAAACCCCAATGATAGCACCATAAACAGGAATTTAGAGGAACAAGCTAAAGCGATTTTCAATTCTGTATATGATAAGGCAGTAGATCAAGTGCCGTTCACTTCAATTATTTCAATTGCTAGTGGAGGAACTCCTAGAACTTCGGAATCATCATTTTGGAATGGAAGTATTCCATTCTTTACTCCTAAAGATGTTGGCTTCCCATTTGCTTTAAATACCGAGAAATACATTACCAACGAAGGTTTGAACAATTGCAACAGCAAGTTGTATCCAACAAATACAACATTTATCACAGCAAGAGGAACGGTAGGTAAATTGTCCTTGGCTGCAATACCAATGGCTATGAACCAATCTTGTTTTGCCCTTATCAGTGAAAAAATAAATCCGACTCTCATCTATATGTACGCAATAAAAGCTGTTGATAGCTTAAAGAAAAAATCAAATGGGGCAGTATTTGATGCTATAACCATTAAAGATTTTGAAACGGAACGTGTAAATAAATTGTCCGATGAAGAAATAAAGTCTCTTTCATCTGTAATAGAACCGATATATAACCAAATTCGGTTGAATACAATCGAAAATAATCGTCTGTCCGATTTACGAGATTCTTTACTACCAAAGCTAATGTCTGGAGATTTAGGAGTATAAATTCCTGTTTAATGTTTTCCAATAAACCGCCCATGTAATAAAAAAATAATGTCTTAATTTTAAATAAAATAATATTTTCAATACAAAGGTTTAAAAAAGGAAAAAATATGACAGCTATACAAACTGCAATCAGTCTTTCAAAAATTCAACAACATTACTATAAATACAAAGCGCTTAATGATTATAGTGTGGATATGCTAACCACGGGTATGGTCTATTTTAATAAAGCGGATGAATTCAATGATCCTTATGAACTTCAGTTAGAAGATTCTGGTTCTTATACAAAAAATGATGTTATCAATTATTTCATGAATAATGATGCGGATAAAATGAGTCCTACTGATGCTACAAACTTAGCAAATTCAATTTGCGCACAATATCCTAATATTGGTGATTTTGCAAAGAAAACGTTGGAAGGAGTAAAACTGCATCAGCGAGATAAGGCTGGAATCTTTTGTGTTGCGAAATCCAGCAGAAATTTATTAATGTGGGCTCACTATGCAGATTCTCATAAAGGATTTGCTTTAGAAATAGATGTTTCTAAATTAGATGATAGGTTCTTTCCTTATAAGGTTGATTATGCGCAAAACATTCCTAAAATGGAATATTTAAAAAGTAAGTCTGATTTTCTAAAAAAATGGGCGTTGACAAAGAGTGATCATTGGAAATATGAAGAAGAACATCGAATGATAATACCTGATTGTAGTAAGATAAGGAAATTTCAATTTCCTAAAGACTCTTTCACTAAGGTTTTTTGGGGCCTAAATGTAGACATTGCACAACGAGATAAAATCATGAGCCAAATGAAAGCAAATGGTTTTAACACGCAATTTTATCAAGAAAAACTTAACCAGCAAAATTATCAAATAATTTTCGATCCTATTCCTTAATGCAAAGACGCAATAAACGATTCTGTTAAAAAATAAAAACCAAGTGTATGAGTCACTTGGTTTTTTAGTTAATGTCCTGTGGGGGCTTAATCTACTTATATTCCTGCTGTAGTGCATTCAAAAGGATGTTTGCATCTTCTTTTGATAAGTACGGAACTTTCACTGTTCGTGCCCAATAAAATCTTTTGTCAAGAAGCTTTGATACCGCAGCAAATGATAACGCTTTAAAATCAGATTCATTCTGAGGTACTGGCGTTAAAAAAGCAACATCTCTATAATATGCATCTTCACTGCTGTCAACCTTTCTATCACTAAGAACTTTTGCAGCAGCAATAATTCCTGTTCCCTTATGAGAAAAGAATACAGTATCCCCTTTGGCTAGGTAATCAACAAAACGCTTTGTATCGCCAAATGCAGCGACTCTCTTGTTGTTAAACATATACCATACTGCTGATTCTATATAAGAAACATTTGTATCAAATAAAATACCTCTCTCAGTTCCTCGATTTTCATGTAAATCATATGGCTTAGCAAAAAATTCAAAATACCTCTTGTCGCCCATGCGGTATATTCTATATGGAGTAAAATCTATATCTACTCCCTGTTTTTTCCAATAATCAACAGCGTCGCTCAACCCTTCATTTCCTGCACATCCAATAACAATTAGTTTTTGATGTTGGTTAAATTGATTGGGGGAAAGTTCTGTGTCTAGTTCAAAGGCGTTTTTATGCGCTTCGGCAAGGTTCATCTCTTTAAAAAGAGGATCTTTGTTTGGATAGGCTAGAAACTTTCTATTTAATTCATTATAATTCCAATAGAAAGATTGCTGAGCATATCGCATAACTTGAAGAACGGCTTCAGAACCAACCCCATTTCGCTTCAACTCAAAAATAATCAAATTTCCACATTCGTCTAAAGCGTATATATCGGCTTCTTCCTGCCACTTACGTTCTTGATGTATTGGGAGAAGCGGTGTTGATTCGAATAATTCAAAAAGATGGTCGGAAAGAAAGTTTTCAAGTTCTTTTTCAAGAGGAAAATTCTCATATTGAACCAAGTTTAAGGAATCCGGATCAGTTATATCGTAGAGCATGTTTTTTCCTTTTTTAGAGGCCGGCTTAGCAATAAACCCTATTTTTACAAACTTAACTCATAAAGCATTCTATCTAATACAGCATAATCTCGTATTTTTAATTTTTTTAGCATTTTTCCATACTCTTTACAGTATTCATAGTACTTTTGTCCTTGTGTTAGACCACGGGGCAAGGTAAAGCCAAGGGCTTTGGAAACTCTCATGGATCGATTATTCCAAAGAAAGTATTTGTCAGGATGCATTGTGGCAAGAATTTTGCTGACAACATTTATTCCAGCTTTGTTTACCTTGTACCTAGGATTGTTTAACGCTTTTTCTATTCGTTCGGCTACTGGAATTTTTTCGTTCTGAAGCATTTTGCAAAGATTTGCCATTTTTCCATTTTTTACGGCCTTTTCTAAACCTTCAATATTAAATGCAATAATGTGTCCTAATGCCCCCTGGTTGCAAAATTCTGCTGCCTTAAAATTTTTAAAATCATTATCCAAATCAATTATTTTACACAATTCGTTAATTTCATTCTTTCGATCGTCACAGAAAGAAGAGTATTTTTTACTGAGTCTTAATGTTTTTAGTGATGTAATCAATTCTTTGGCAATAAAGGATTTCTCTTTGTGCTTAAATTCGTCCATACATTCAGGATTAGTTGCTTTTTGAGAACGACGTCTCTCATATCGAGAAATCATTTTGTCCGTAAGTATTTCACCATCTTTGGCGATTTTACGAAACCACTTCAAAACATCCTTGCATTCCGTTTGTTTTGTGATTTTTGACGATAGCTCGATATTTTTTCCTAATCCAGCAGTAGTTAAATTTGCAGATCCAACATATGCAACATATTTGTTTTTCATTTTAAACAAATACACTTTGGGATGAAAATAGCATCCTTTTTTCCCATAATATAAAACATCTGCGTTTTCTCCTGCCAATTTTTTTAAGATTTTGAGAGATTTTGCTGGAGTAGGCATATCAATTCCGACAATAATATGAACGTCTTCCCAATCTGCACAAGTGTTTTTATTTAAAAGGTTAACAAGATTTTCTGCGCCATCATTGCTGATAAGACCTGATGCGACATAGATTTCATTGGCTTTGAGAAAACAGCCCTTTAATTCCAAATCTAGATGTTCAATTATCATAAAGACTCCTTTTTTCTATTATATATATAAAATATTTTCCTTAAAATATTTGCAGTTCTAATTTTTTATATTATTATCCAATGCTCCGTTCCCATTTCATTCCACAATTTGTTCTTCGAGCCTTCTGTGAGGGCGACAAGATTCAGTATATGGATCTTGTGTCAAAGACTATGGAATCTAGGAATCCTCGTTCTGTTTTTAGCGAAGTTGGTTATTACCCCGAGCGATTAGAACATAATTTATGTGATAAAATTGAGCGTGACTTTGCCTCTGTGCATAAGAAAATTATTTCGTCTCGCTACAAAATGATTCTTGACGCCAATGAAATGTTTTTGTTGAAGAAATACTTGCTTGTTGCATCACTTCGCATAAAAAGCGATGAACTCAAACAAATCCCTACGGATGATTTCTTCAGAAATGTAGAAACGGCGCTGAATTGCTCAACGAAAGATGATTTTAATCGCCTAATGCTTAATGCAAAATTGGAATCCAACCTTATTTTAGAAGAATTCTTCAAACACATTGTGGGCTCTTACACAATTTTTGTAAAGACAAACCATAGCAAAATTGATTTTATTATTCCAGATAGTGGCTCTGCTGATTATATTGGAGGGTATAGGGAGAAAAAGTTTGAAGTCATAAATGGTATGATCAATATGGCTCCGATTCCTTTGTTTTATGACATCAAGATGAAGATGACAAAGCACGATTATACCATTTTCCCTCTCTCAAAAAATATGGCAGTTCTTTGCGTCAATCCTTTTTACAAGTTACTTGTAGGAAAACCATTAACATCAAATTCTATTCCATATGTTTTCGGTTTTGGCAATACAGAATTGATTCAAGACGCGAGGGTTGGTTTCATCCTGATGGAACAATCAAAGACTACACTTTCAATATCAAGCAACTTTCCCGTCAGGATGTGTGTTTTTTAAACCATCTGATGCTAGAGAATGCCGAAAGCCATATTGCATTTGCTAATAGAGGAAAATTGGGAATAGAACTTTAGCAACATTCTATTGGCACCCATTACTCAATAATTCGTATTGCTATTCTTATTTTTGATATTACTCATGACAGCTTGCATAGATTTTTACAGAATTTCTACGTAATCAAAAGAATAGCCTACATTGTATCTTGTAAAAACTCCAGAAAAAGAAATGAAATCACCTGGGGAAAATTTTTCAATCAGTTCTAAATAAAAATAAGGAAGAGATAAAAGAATGGTAGGACTGCGTTTTTGTTGATCTAAATTCATTACTAACAAAATAGGTCTTTTGGAATCACCGGAAAATCCCATAAGTTGGTAATTATTGTAGTATCCACTAGACTTGAATACATAACCCAAATATTTATTTTTGTTTGATTCATCCCTCATAACCAGCTTGTCCAGATCTTCTATCGAAATATTTGATTTAGGAATGTTTAACATTCGCAAAAATAAGTATGGATGTGGCTGATGCTTGAAATCATAGTTTTTGAAATAGGTTGATTCAAATACCCTGGAAACAACCTTATATCCGTCTCTAGGAGATTCTTCATTTAGGACATTCAATAATGACGAATAATAAGAATCTGGAATTACATCTGTTAATTCGCGATACCAAATTTTTGTCTTTTGAGAAATTCCTTTTAGTGGAAATTCGTCTAAATATGTGTAGTTGTCGTTTGAAGATAGCGCGTTAACATAGGAATCTGAAGCGAATAATAAAGCTCCTTTTATCAGGCCAGTAATTCTTGCACAACGATCAACTATGGTTCCATATGGATCATCAATACCTGTTTTAAATTGCAGATTGAACACCTCTCCGAAATCAACACCTATTTTGAAGTCATATTTTTGGAGTGTTTTGTCGGATAAAATGTCGTTGATGAAGCTTTCAGATTTAGAAACATCTGGAAATGTCGCCATGATTTCATCGCCAATTCTTTTTATCACATTCCCTTTATGCTTCTCGACGTTAGCAGTAAGAATATTGATAAAAAGAATAACGTCTGTTAACCATTCAAGATCTTCCTTATTATGCTTTAATTCAGTAGAATTACATAAATCAACGAATACGATAACCTTATTTATTTTTGATTCTGCTATTTCTTTCTTGATGCCCATTACCTCTGTCATTAAGGAAATGTTTTTAGAAACCAAGTTATCAACATTACTTGGAGTAGTATTGATTATTTCTTCTGTAATTTCTTTCTTTTTGACTGTTTTATTTTTTGTAAATAAGGAAATCATATTTTACTCCATGCAATAGATTTTCGAATTTCGTTATAACTATCTAAAAAAATGAAATTTAGTTTAATCGGTTGAAAAAAGCCCAATCACTAATCGATTATCCTAATCATTTTTTCCACTCCCAAATATTCCAGCAAAAAGAACGGGAAAGCACTTAAGGTCGCGACAACATTATCTTGCTTTATCAGTTTTTGCTGATGTTGCAAGATAGCGGCTTGTCGCATTTGGTCAAGAACGGAAAATAATTCTTCTGAAGTCAAGTGCATAAGCCACTTGGCTTTTTCGTAATTTGCCTTGCTGATAATCAACCAGTTTTCTCGGCAGTTGGCTCTGCAGATGGTTTGGGAATCGCGATTCAAATCATCTGCAAAATGTTTGAAGCCGTCATCAATACATTTGTCGATGAAAAACAATTTGCGGTCATCAGACATCAACCCATTTTCAACATCGCAAATGTTGATGGCTTCGGCCATCGGGTAGCTCAAAAACAGCTTGCCGTTTTCGGTTTCGTTATCAAAAAATTGGACAAGTTCGTTCAACTGGTCGCAGGATTTTTCAATCGGTTGCTTGTGTATATCCAAGTCAAAGAACAAGTACACTTGTGAAATATCTTCGCGGTTCGTATTTTGCAAGGCCTCATCGTCGGGATACAGCTCTTTCAGAACCTCAATTACATCTGAGAAACCGTCGTCTTCTTTGAGCTTGTTGTACAATCCGTAAATATGTGACGAATAGACGTATTCCACCAAGTCCTCTGATAGATCGGCCAGTTCTTCAGGGAATGCCTTCTGCAATCGGGCGACAATATTCCTTTCGGGCTGTTCGCCTTCCAATACAATGAGGACCTTTGCGGAACTCAATCGAAAGCTCCTGCACGGAACATTTTGGGAATGTTGAGAGCCTGGCGCAATTCCTTCTGCGTCCTAGATGAAAGCGGGCCCATCACGTAGGAATCAGAATCCTTGTATTCGGGCAACATTTTGAACGCGCAGTCAGGGCGAATCAAATCGTTTGTCAGCAAAGTAGAATCATGCGTAGTCAACAGAACCTGGCTTTGGACGTTCCGCAACATTTCCACGACTTTCGCAGCCGTCTTTTCATGATAGAAAGCATTGAATTCATCTAGGTAAACAAAGCTGGGCGTGGTCGATGCATTCCCTTGCATTTGCATGTACCAGAAAAAGAAGAATACGAGAGCCTGAGTTCCTGTAGATGCATTCTCCCAGAAATCTATAATGTGGTTACCGCCAAAATCAAAGAACAACTTTTCCTGTCCATATATTTTTAGGCTTTTCAACTTGCAGTCAACATCAACAGAATTAAGGAAATCTTCAAGTTCCTTGAGTTTTCCTTTCCGTATAATCTCAACATCAACTTGCGTGCTGCCAACAGCAAAACCTTGATAATAATTTTGTCGAAGGTGCGAAAACATAAGCATACGATCAACAAAATCAAAAAAATCCTTGACGACTTTATTTGTCGCGTTGTCTGCAAGAACTGCATTTGCCCTAATAAAGCGCATTGCAGAAATCTTTATGTCAAGCTTATTTCCATTAAGGGTTTCTGCCCCTTGCAAATCCGTATGAAAATCATTCCAACTACGAGATACAACCTGGACATCATCTACAAAGAATTTTTCTTCCAAAATATCTTCATAAGAAGGCTTGCTATATTCGTATCGAACACGGGATGAACCAAAAACGAATTCATATACAAATTCGGCATTATTCTCTAAATGCATTGCATTTGTATAGGACATGTACAGCATCGGATTTCGCTGCTTGTCCGTCAGGTTCTGCACAATATCAAAAATCGCCTTACCAAGATTAGATTTTCCAATGCTGTTCGGGCCATAAATCAAACCGGTCTTGACAATTCCGTCTTTTACGCAAGCCTCGGAAAAGGCGTATTGCTTGGTCTGAGACAGGTCTATGGTGAACTTTTTCTCGAAGTTCTTAAAATTTTTTACGGAGAATTTCGCTAGCATTCGTAAAACCTACCTTAAATCGCTATAAATATACCTAAATATTTAGATAAAAACAATACTTGTCGTAAATTTTTTACGGATGCGCGCGCAGAATGCCGTTTTTGGGGCAAAAACCACAATTTTGGGGTGTTCGGTCGCATTATTTGATTAAATTTCTCACAAAGGAATTTAGTCAATGTCATTCTACGACGAAAACGCCTACGAGCAATGTCTCATTGAACTGTTCAGGGATACTCTGGGCTGGGATTATTGTTATGGGCCCGATGTAGAAAGGGATTTTCGCGACCCGCTTTACGAGCCGGTGCTTGAAGAAGCGATTTGCCGAATTAATCCGAAGGCGGATTCGCACGCCATCGCAGAGGCGTTGAACAAGATTCGCCATTTTGAAAATAACGACCTTGTAAAACAGAACGCCTTGTTCATGGATTATATCCAGAACGGCGTCGAGGTCACGTACTCAAAGAATGGCGAAACTAAAGCCGATATTATTTACCTGGTCGATTACAAGAATGTCGAGAACAATTCCTTCATTTTTGCGAACCAGTGGACGATTATCGAGAAGTCCAACAAGCGACCCGATGTTCTGCTGTTTTTGAACGGGCTGCCGATTTGTCTGTTTGAGCTCAAGTCGCCAAGCCGCGAAGAGACTGATGCAAGCGAAGCCTACTTGCAGATTCGTAATTACATGCAAGAAGTCCCGAGCCTGTTCATATACAACTGCATTTGTGTGATGTCGGACCAGCTTGTTTCTAAGGCGGGTACGATTACGAGCGGTGACGACCGCTTTATGGAATGGAAGACAAAGGACGGCAACAAAGAAACGACGGCACTTGCCGATTTCACGACTTTCTTTGAAGGAATTTTCCAAAAAGAACGGCTGCTGGACATTATCAAAAATTTTATCTGCTTCAATAACGAAGGGCTGAAAAGTTACAAGATTCTGGCTGGGTACCATCAGTATTTTGCAGTCCGCAAGGCGATTGTCCGCACGGAACAGGCCGTGCAGGGCGACGGTAAAATCGGGGTTTTCTGGCATACGCAAGGCTCGGGTAAATCGCTCAGCATGGTGTTTTATGCGCACTTGCTACAATCGACGATTGAAAGCCCGACGATTGTGGTGATTACTGACCGCAATGACCTTGACAATCAGCTTTATACGCAATTCGCCAACTGCAAGGATTTTTTGCGACAGGTTCCACAGCAGTCAGAATCGCGCGAACATTTGAAATCGTTGCTGAACGGGCGCAAGGCGAACGGCATCATCTTTACGACGATGCAAAAGTTCGAAGAATCGAACGAGCCGCTTTCTGACCGCCGCAATATCATCGTGATTGCGGACGAAGCGCACCGTGGTCAATACGGCTTGACTGAAAAAATCAAGACAACGAAGGATGACCAAGGCAATTTGATTGCGCACAGGGTCAAGGGTACGGCACGAATTATCCGCGACAGCCTTCCGCACGCTAGTTTTATCGGATTCACGGGGACGCCCATCAGCCGCGACGACCGCAACACCACCGAAGTGTTCGGTAACTATATCGACATTTACGATATGACGCAGGCGGTTGAAGATGGTGCGACTCGCCCTGTCTATTACGAAAGCCGCGTTGTCAAACTCAAGTTGGACGACAAAGTCCTCAAGCAAATTGACGATGAATACGATTTGCTCGCCGGTAATGCAGACCCGGAAGTCATCGAAAAGAGTAAGCGAGAATTGGGCCAGCTAGAAAGTGTCCTCGGGAACGACAAGACGATTGCTTCGCTGGTGGATGATATTCTTGAACATTACGAAGAACATCGCGAACACCTTTATACGGGCAAGGCGATGATTGTTGCATACTCCCGCAACATCGCAATGAAAATTTACGAGCGCATCCTAGAACTTCGCCCTGAATGGGCGGGAACAACATCGCAAGTGACAATCGGCTCAAAACTGGTTACAGTCTCCGGTGATGATGCAAAGGTTGCCGTGGTCATGACAGAAAGCAACAAGGACCCGGAAGAATGGCGACCGATTGTCGGCAATAAGACACACCGTCAAGAACTTGCTGTTCGTTTCAAGGATAACGAAAGTCCCTTGAAGATAGTCATTGTCGTTGATATGTGGCTTACTGGATTCGACGTTCCATCGCTTGCCACGATGTACGTTTTCAAGCCGATGGAAAGCCACAACTTGATGCAGGCCATTGCCCGCGTGAACCGCGTTTATCAGGACAAGGAAGGTGGCCTCGTTGTTGATTACATTGGAATTGCAAGTGCGCTCAAGCGCGCGATGAACGATTACACCGTTCGCGATAGGAAACGCTACGGCGATATGGATATTGCCAAGGAAGCATTCCCCAAGTTCCAGGAAAAATTGGAAATTTGCCGCAGCCTGTTCCATGGATTCGATTACTCCAAATTCTTTACGGGTTCTGCATTGCAAATTGGCATGTGCATTACCGATGCGCTGAACTTTATTCTGGACCCGAGCAGCGAAGAACAGAAAAAATCGTTTATCAAGGAAGGGTTGATGTTGCATCAATCGCTTTCGCTGTGTTCTTCGATTGTGCCAAAGAACATGCAGGCCGAGGCGAATTTTTTCGAAGCGGTCCGCGTGCAAATTATGCGTTTTCTCTACGGTCGCGGCGACAAAAAGTTCAGCCTAAAGGAAGTCAACGAGCGCATTAACGAACTCTTGAAACAGAGCGTTAAATCAGATGGCGTATTGAACCTGTTTAGCGATGTCGGTGAAAAGTTTTCGCTGTTTGACCCGAAATTCCTTGAAGACATCGCCAAGATGAAGCAGAAGAACATCGCGGTTGAAATCCTGAAAAAGTTGATTGCAGAGCAGGTTAAGGTTTATTCGCGCACGAATGTGGTAAATGCGCAGAAATTCTCTGAACTTTTCCAAGGGGCGATGAACCGCTACCTGAATGGAATGCTGACCAACGAGCAAGTCATTCAAGAAATGCTCAATTTGGCGCAACAGATTAAGGATGCTGCGTTCTCAGGTGAAAAGCTTGGCTTGACAAAAGAAGAAGTCGCGTTTTACGATGCGCTCACCAAGCCCGAAGCCGCAAAAGATTTCTATAGCAACGATCAGTTGGTCGCCATGACCCGCGAACTAACGGAACTCCTCCGCAAAAATAGGACGATTGACTGGCAGCGCAAAGAAAGCGCCCGTGCCAACATGCGCAGGCTCATCAAACGCCTGCTGAAGAAATACAAGTATCCGCCCGAAGGCCAGGAAGACGCATTAAAGACAGTCATCAGCCAATGTGAAATGTGGACGGACAATATGGATGATTTCGAAGCGAGTGTAGACACGTTCTCAGCCACAAACAATCAGTTGTATTTTGTTCCGGGTGAGGAATCTCAAGAATACAGACAGGTTGCAGAAGATTCGCCGAATGACTATAAAGTTTAGACCGTTTTCCTACCCCAATATCGCCTTATATTCCTCAACTAGCCTTTCGAGCGATACGGCGCAGTTGGCGGGCGAGGTGGAGGGGAGCTTAATTGCGTCAATTCCGACATCCTTGGCGCAGAGTTTCTGATACAGCTTGTGGGCGGTGGCCCCGGTGCAGAAGATGCGCGTGACCTTGGATTTTTCAACGAGCTTTTTTATGTTGTTCACAACTGGGTCTTCGATGCTTGTGTCGCTTGCACCCACGATGGTGCAGCTGTCCAGAACGTCCCACAGGGCCACGTGATGTTTTTTGAGCATGGCCTTCTTTTGTTCTATGGTTTCGGGGACGCCTTTGCCTTCCGCGATTTCGCTCAAGGTGGCTTCGCCGAGCACTGCGGCCATCACCTTCCAGAAACGGTTTTGCGGGTGCCCGTAGTAAAACGCCATCTCGCGCGACTTGGGCGAGGGGATGGAGCCGAGCAACAGCACGCGGGATTCGCGGTCGTATAGGGCCGGAAATTCGTGCGTTACATGGGTACGGGTTGGCATGTGCTGAAAAATAGTTATTATTTTTATCAGGTGAAGAATTTTTTAGGAGAGGGACATAAATTATGAAATTAGGGCCTTTTTCTTTTGCTATTATGGCGCTTGCTTTTATTGCAGGTGCTACAGCGGTTTCTGCCAAGGAAATCACATCCAATGTTCCGGAGCTTTCTGGCGGATGCTACCAGATTTCAACCGCAGAGGAACTTTACGGTTTTGCCGAAATTGTGAACGGACACGATTCTACCGCGGCAAATACTTCTGCCTGCGGTGAACTCACGAAGGATATCGTTGTAAACAAAAACGTCCTGAATGAGTGGAACCGGCTCAATAGTGACAGCGCCGAGACCTTAGCCGTATGGAAACCGATGGTTGACTTTGCGGGAAAATTCGACGGGAATGGTCATACGATTTCGGGGCTGTATTCACCTGACAGAGCGGGTCTTTTTGAGTCGATCACATCTCCGGAGAATTCCGTTGTCGTTGTCCGGGATCTGGGAATACTTGATTCGTACTTTTCATCGACGAGTTATCTTGGCGTTCTTGTAAATTCTGTCTACGGGCCTGGAAAGACCCAGATAACCAATTTCTACACATTCTCCACTATCAAGTCCACGAAAAGCAAGCCCTATATCGCAGGTGTCGTGGGTTATGTAAGCGGCAATGCATCATTGACCTTGACAAACTGCTATAGTGTAGCAAACCTTGTAGATAATGGGAATAACTATGATTCCAGATTGCTGGGTTATACAGTGAGTAGTAATGAATCCATCGAGGTCATCAACAGTTATGCGATAAAGCTGAGTTCCTCTAAATATATCGATTATGGAACATTGGTGGATACGGCTGCATTGTTTAATGGTGCGTTGACATTTCTATTGAGAGAAAATGCAGAAGGCTCCATTTGGGGGCAGGATGTCGGCCGTGATCCCTATCCGATTTTTACTGGAACACTCAAGAATTCCATTGCGGATAGGTACAATGTCATATTCCATACTTTCGATAGTGATACGGCTAGATATCTTGACAATTATGTTGCCGGCCTTATTACGATGCTTCCTAAGGGAACGTCCAAGGAAAACCTGGTTTTTGGCGGCTGGTATAGGGATGCCGAATTCAGCGGAGAAAACGATACGGCAATTTCCAATACGACAACGGGCGATCTTGAATACTGGGCTAAGATGTATGACCGTTACAAGGTAACCTACCATCCCAATGGCGGTAAGATGGAAGATCTTGGGTCTTATATTGGTTGTGGCAATCCAAACAAGAGTTATCAAGATGCACTCATACTGACTGGCGATGTTTCCTGCTATCTGGGAGGTATTGGGAGCAATCTGCGTGATAGTTATTATCGTGACAGCAGCATGTTTCTCGGCTGGTACGACAACGAGGAATTGGCGGGCGATCCTGTCGACTCCATTACAACGAGCGACAAGGGCGACAAGGATTTCTATGCGAAGTGGTACGAATACAAGAGACCAGCGATAGATCCTGAGGACAGCTGCTACATCATTTCGAATGCCGCGGAACTTTATGGATTTTCGGCACTCGTAGACGGATCGTTTACCACAGGGAAATACAATGAGGATGAGCATCTGGCTAATGTTTGTGGCAAGCTTACGAAGGATATCGTGGTCAACGAGAATGTCTTGAAGCGTGATGGTACGCTCGATAGTTCACGGATAAACGATTTTATCCCTTGGAAGGAGATTGTTCTATATAATGGATTTTTTGATGGGCAGGGTCACACGATTTCGGGGCTTTATATGGAAGATGCCGATGGAATGTTCTACACGGGGCAACCATATAAGTATGCTGCAACCAAAGTCGTTATCCATAACTTGAAAGTACGGGATTCCTTCGTTTCGAGGCATCTCAGTGTCAGTGTGGGTGGAATTATTGGCAGCCATTCCGATGCCTATGCCCATATAGAAATTGAGAATACGCATTTTGACGGAACCATAGTGGTACCCGGTGGTTACTTGAATGCTCATGTCGGTGGATTGGTTGCAGAAGCCCACAATCTGTTGATTATAAGAAATAGCAGCCATCGTGGACTCATCGATGTTGGGGCAGGTGACGGTGCGGCCGGAGGCCTTGTGGGACTCTCCGACTACTATACGTTCCTTATACAGAACTCCAATGAAGGTCGCTTTGTCGGCGATGAGGAAAAAGAAGCCCAATTCCCCACCAGAGGATATGTTGGAGGCCTTGTTGGAGAAGTTTCGACGCACTTTTTCATAGTGAATAACTACAATGCTGCCGACTTTGATTGTCATGATTGTTATGTTAATGGCTTGATAGGGGGCTATTATGTTGAAACCGATCAACGTATTCATGCAAGGGCTCCAGTCAGGCCCGAGCAATCCTTTGTTCTTAATAACCATAGCAAGGGCTCGATTATCAGCGGTGTGCCTTCAAAGTTGGATGATTGGGTAGTGACATTCGATAACAACTTCTATCTGGACGGAACGTTGTCTCGCGACAGCATCGGGACTCCGGTCGAAGCTTCGGCGTTTGAAGATGGAACTGTTACAAAGGCGTTGCACGACTATGTGCAAAAGGATGCTCTCGGTAATGAGATAGCGGGCAGTGCTTATGGCGCGAATTGGATTCAGGGCGACGAATATCCCGTATTGACCGGCAGCGAAACGCGCAATGTTGCTTGGTTATATGTGTCCAAAACGCAGGAACCGTATGGTTTTGTTCTTTTCTATACGCCCGGACAGGAGATGCCCTTGCCCACACCCTCTCTGAGTGACCAAACATTCTTGGGCTGGGAATATGGTGATGCGCTGGTGACAGAAATTCCTGCCACGGCATCTAGGAATTTGATCCTATCGGCGCAATGGAAGTCTATCCCGAGTAGTTCTAGCGTTGCTTCGAGCAGTTCGCAGATTTCGTCTAGTTCCGAAAAATCGAGCTCAAGCGAGGCGGCTTCTTCCAGCAGCGGCGTGAACTCCAGCAGTTCGTCGGCGAAACCGTCGAGCAGCAGTTCTGCAGGTGTCAAGTCGAGCTCCAGCAAGGGCAAGGACGCGATTGTCGCCGATGGCTTTGTTCCGCAATTTGCGCTTCATGCGGTCGGTCGCGAAATCCAGGTGGTAAACGCCTGTGTGGGATCTGCCTATGCGGTGCTCGATCTGCAGGGCCGCATCGTGAAACAGGGTCAGGTTGAATCGTCGAATTTTGCCGTGATGGTCGAACGTGCAGGAAACTACTTGGTGCGTATCGGTAGCAACTTGCAAATGGTTCGGCTTAAATAAATTAATTGGAACAGTTTGTCTGCATGAAGATCAAGATTCTGTTTGTGTGCCACGGGAACATTTGCCGAAGCCCGATGGCTGAATTCGTGATGAAAAAGTTGGTGCGGGATTTGCCTGCTGAATCGTTAGTGGATGTAGAATTCGAAATTGCAAGTGCCGCGACAAGCACCGAAGAAATCGGGAACCCGGTTTACCCGCCGGCACGCCGCATGCTTGCCATGCACGGAATCGATTGTTCCGGAAAGACGGCACGTCAGATGACTGCCCGCGACTACGAGTATTACGACTACATTGTGCTCATGGACCGCAACAACCTGCGCAACCTCCGCTGGATTTTGCCGGCCGACGTGTACGCCCGTGAAACAGGTGGCGCGGGCTCTCCTACTAATAACTTGACGCATTGTCCCGCTAAAAACTCCACAAGCCATAAAGTTTCCCTCCTCATGGATTGGGTAGGCGAGCGCCGCGATGTGGCGGACCCCTGGTACACCGGCGACTTTCAGGCGACCTGGGACGACGTAAATGCAGGCTGCAGGGCGATGCTTTCGAAAATTTTTGTATCTTGTCAAGAGACGTAACCGAGTTCATCTCGAAAAACAAAGGAGTTTTCCCATGCGTAAGGATCTTGGAGTCAAGACTTATCTCTACCCGCAGCCGACATTGGTCATTGCGACCTATAACGAGGACGGTTCCACGAATGCGATGGTGGCCGCTTGGGGCTCCGTTAGCGATACGAACCAGGTGGCCATTTACGTGGCGCACAGCCATAAGACCATGCCGAACATTCTTGCGCGCAAGGCTTTTACCGTGAGTATGGCGAACGAGAAGAACATCAAGGCCATCGACTATCTGGGTGTCACCAGTGGCAACAAGGTGGCCGACAAGTTTGTCCATTCCGGCTTGACATCGGTCAAGAGCGCCCATGTCGACGCTCCGCTGATTGCGGAACTTCCGCTCGCGCTGGAATGCAAGCTCGTGAGCTACGATGAAAATTCCGAACTTTTGCTCGGCGAAATCGTGAACGTGACCGCCGACGAATCGGTACTCGACGAGAACGGAAAACTCTCGGTCGAAAAGCTCGCCCCGGTCTGCTACGACTCCGCTGGTCATGGCTACTATGTAATGGAACGCCGTGTCGGCAACGCCTTCAGCGACGGCAAGACGCTTTAGCGAATCTGCGAAATGAAAGTCCAGGTCCTCATCGACAACATCGCCGGCACGTGCGGCTCCCGCAAGCTCTTTGGCGAGTGGGGCCTCTCGGTGTACGTGGAATTCGAGGGCGTGCGCTACCTGCTCGACATGGGGGCGTCGCACCTGTTCGCCAAGAACGCTGGCGTGATGGGCGTGGACCTTTCGAAAGTGGACATCGGCATTTTGAGCCACGCGCATTTTGACCACAGCGACGGCATGGCCAAGTTCTTCGCGCTCAACAAGACCGCTCCCTTCTATCTGCGAAAAGGCGCTGGCGAAAACTGCTATCATACGCACAAATTAATAGGCTGCTTCACGTACCACGAATATATCGGAATCCACAAGGGCTTTCTCAAGCGCTTTGCCGACCGCATCCGTTTTGCCGAAGGTGACATGCAGATTGCGCCGAACGTGTACTTGGTTCCGCACAAGACGCCCGGCCTCTCCGCGATTGGCGAGCGTGCCCATCTTTCGGTCAAGGAAAACGGCAAGTACCGCTACGACAGTTTCGATCACGAACAAAGTCTCGTGTTCGATATACCCCAGGGCCTGTTTGTCATGAACAGCTGCAGTCACGGCGGCGCGGACAATATCGTAAAAGAAATCGAGGCAACCTTTCCCGGCAAAAAGATCTACGCGCTTCTCGGCGGGTTCCACCTGTTCCGCTACAAGGACGAGGTGGTGCGGGCCTTTGCGGCGCGCCTGCGCGAGCTCGATGTCCAGAAAATCTATACCGGGCACTGCACTGGTGACCGTGCGTTTGAGATCCTGCGCGAGGTCCTGGGCGACCGCGCCGAGCAGATGTTTACCGGAATGACGGTGGAGATTTAGGAAACTATATAGGAAAAGGGCGGGCCCCCGCCAATAAATAAGCAGGCAGGTCCACTGGACCTGCCTATTTTGCACTAAATGGCGGGGTCGGGCTATATTACAAGGCCGTCTGCGGGGGCGTTTGCCCCCGCACGCGGCTCTTGTAACGGACCAAATGGTCCGCCCATCCGGGTCACTATCCCTCCCGCAAAAAGATTTTTGTTGACAGAATGTTGATAAAGTGGAAATAATGTGGAATAAATCCCGTTATCTCAAAAAAAAGTGAAAAAAGTTGAGATTTTTCGCCCAAAACCCTTGACAACGGTCAAAGAAAGTTCTATAATTGGCCTCACCCGCGAACGAGAGGGCTGAAGCCCAAACGAGAAGCGAGACGGAGGCCCGCGAGGCCGCCGGGAAGATTGAAGGAATCGGAGATGTGCTTAGTGACGGGTCCAAGAGAATTCTTGGAAAGTCAATGAATACGAACGTGATTAAGTAACGGGACCAAGACTTTAAAAAATTAATGAAGAGTTTGATCCTGGCTCAGAACGAACGCTGGTGGCGTGTCTTATACATGCAAGTCGAGCGGTGCAGCAATGCATAGCGGCGAACGGGTGAGTAACGCGTAAGCAATCTGCCCCCTG
>Ga0256406_1001054_pt1 | contig 45968 bp, 29 predicted proteins | sample RumenRJG_03DNA_FD_185986 | JGI IMG/M metagenome (GOLD analysis project Ga0256406, IMG submission 185986) | Bovine rumen microbial communities from Lethbridge, Alberta, Canada - RJG_03 | ecosystem: Host-associated > Mammals > Digestive system > Stomach > Rumen | place: Canada: Alberta | collected... | reverse complement strand
CCGGCTGTTGTTACTGAGTAATGTTAGTAGCGCAAAGTTACACAAAAAATGGGATTCGGCCTTCCTGTTGGCAGCTTTTTTTCTTATTCGATGGCATTGTTGAGTTGGTGAACCTTGGGCGGAGGTTGTAATATGGTGGGGTGGGTAGAAGTGGTGTTTTCGTATGTGTGCAGCAAGGCCTTGGGGCAGGTGTTCAATAGCCCAGGGGTCACACATTCTCTGACCCCTGGGCGACAGGCCCTCTCACCCCTGGGCGACAGGGCCTCTGACCCCGGGGTGAGAGGCCCTCTGACCCCTGGACGATTAAACTGATGATGGACGCTTGATTAAGTGCTTGTATATTAGTGTGTTGGAAGTATGGTCTCCTGCCTGCGCAATCCAAAAACTGGAAATTTCGACCTTTTTGAGTGGATGTGAAGCCTCTGAAATAGCAGGGGTTAAAACAATCCACATAGGACAGCACTTGGCATCGCCGCTTATTTGCGCCATCAAATTGCTATCGGTGATGATCAACCTCCTGACTTCGTCGATGCGTCACCCTGAATCGAGAATAAGTTTATTGGAAAATAGTCATAGGCATGCTATTGCTCCCGATGGAGCTATGGTGTGGAAGCGATGGGGCAGCCTTTGCGAGCAAGCCCGCAGTCTGCCCCATCACTTCCACACCACCCCTACGGGGTTAAAGCCTGCCTATGACGAAAATCGCTATAGCGTAAAATTGTCCTTCGGACATAAAATAATATAGCTGGTGTATCTTGCAGCATGAACAGCCCCGCGGGGCTGAAGCATAGAAAGCCCCGAGGGGCACACGACCACGAAGTGCGCAGAAATCCTTGACCACCATACCACGTATGTATCGCGAATTTCTTGGCGTTGTGACGGCCGCTTCAAGTGGATAGGCTGAGGGGGAGGAGTGGGAGCCGGGCTGCAAAGGGCCGGGCTGCACATGAGCTCTGCCCCTGATTAGGCTACTCACTCACTGACCGATAGTTTCAGCAGTCTGACGGGTCCCATGAGTCCCGACGGCATCAGCGGCGAATTGTCCTTAAAAAAGGGATAGGAGACAAAGGTGTAGTGGCGGGTCTGACCGGGTTGGCGATCGCCGATAATGCGGTTGCGCCACATGTTGACGACCTCAATCTGCAGGTCGTTGTGCCCCTTGTGCACGGCGTCGGTGATGTCGATGCGATAAGGTGCGTGCCAGCACTGGCCCATCTGTCGGCCGTTGACCGTCACTTCGGCCAGTACGCCCACTCTGCCCAGGTCGAGCACTATGCGGCCCTTACCAATCTGCTTGCGGTTGAGGTCGAAGGAGGTGGTGTAGCGGGCTGTGCCCGAGAAGTAGCGGATGCCGTCGTCCTTGAAGTCGGTGTAGGAGCGGAGCGTGTCGACTTGCAGCTGCGCAGGTGCGCCCCTTCCTTGCTGGAAGCTCACGGTCCAGGGAGCTGTGAGCGGCTGGAGCAGCTCGCAGCTTGCTGCTTTGGGGGCCGGTACCGATGCCACGTCGGTAGGCTGGCGGAACACCACGAAGCAGGCCTCGCCACCCTCCATAGGCAAGTCGACGCGGGTACAGCCATTGGCCTGCTCATAGCCCAGACGGCTCACCTGGCCCGTCTCTGGGTTCCAGCGTTCGGGCTGACGGCCGCTCACACGGAAGACGGCATGGAGGGTGCAAGGCGTGAAGCTGCGGTTGTTTACCCAGTAGATGTCGACGTCGTTCAGTTGCCGGTGTACGTAGCGCACGCTGTCACTGCGCTGACAGATGAAGTCGGGCATGAGCTCCATCGACTCGAGCGCCTGTCTCACCGTCGTCGTGTGCACGTTCTTGTATTTTCCGCTCCAAAGTTCATCGGCCAGGCTGTGGAACGTCTGTGCGTCATCACTCATCGCCTCTTCGGTAGTCGGCTTTGCGCCGCAGACGTTGAGGCCCTGTCGAATCCAGGATGCGATGCGCCGCAGAGTAGACAGTGTCATCCGGCGCGTGTTGGCATCAAGCGCCAGCAGCCGGTAGCTTACCCCCGAGGGTGCCACCAGCCGGCCCGCCTCACAGTGCAGGTCGTTAAGCACGGGCGTGCTCACGTAGTCGAAGGCATAGGTGTCGGGCACGGCCGGCCTGCCCGTGGAGAAGCGGCTCGTGGCATTGGCGTCATCGCCGTAGTAGTAGGCCACGTCGGCCACGTTCTGTCCTTGCTGAAGCATGAAGGAAGAGCGCGACAGGTAGTCCACCCATGGGCGCGCATGTTCGGCCCACGTGTCGTGGCGGTGGAACCACTGACCGTAGATGCCCAGCGACATGCCGGGTAGATGGGTGTCGTCGGGCTGATGGTCGCTGCTGTGGACGACGATGCGGTTGATGCCGTTGGCAAACTCCAGGTCGGCTACGGCCTTGAGGCAGCCGCTCCAAAGCGAGTAGGCGATACCCTGGCCGTCGAGGCCATTGCTGGTCATCGACTCGGCGGCGGCGATGTTCTGTCCGTAGATATGTGCCACGGAGGCCGTCTCATGGGTGTCGGCCTGCTTGCCGAAGTCGCCGTCGACATAGTTCATCAGTCCTATTGTGGCCCACATGGCTCCCATGGGGTAGGTGGCGTTGCGCTTGGGACTCATGCCGTCGGGCTCCATCACACGGCAGGTCTCGTGGCTCTCAATGTAGGACGTCATGCCGTGACGGCGTGCGGCACCGGTGACTCCGTCGTAGAGGTTCTCTTTCATGAGCTCCGAGAGCGTCAGTCGGTAGTCGAAAAGGAATTGGTCGGTTGTTGCTCCGTCCTTGATGACGACTCCTGCCAAGGCCGGCATCCATGGCAGCAGGCTGTAGCCCCTTCGGCGCCGGAACTCCTCGGGCATGCGTTGGGTCCAGTTGGCAATGCCGGCCTCATAGCTGTCCATAAGCAGTGAGGTGATGCCTTTGCCCATCTGTCCGGGGACAAAAGATTCGAACATCTCAAAGTATTTGTCGAGGTAGCGGCGCATGGCTGCCGAGTCGAGCTTGTCGGCCTCCAGACCGGTGGCCTCAGGCGGGGCGGGATGGTTCATCTTGCCCGTGAGCGAATAGCCGAAGCGGTAGATGGTCCACTGGCCTGCGGGGGCATCCCATCGGAGCAGTCCGGTGCTGTCGGTGTGGGCGGTCAGGTTGATGACGTCGGCTGTGGGGCTGATGCCGCTGACTGTAGAGGTAGGGTAGTCGGTGAGGTCGGTGGGGGTGCCGAAGCCGGCTTTCTCTTCGGCATGGTTCACCTTAGGCTCGGCGTAGAGATTGAATTCGGCAATGCCTATGGGGCGCTTGGGGTTCTTGTAGACGAGGCGGAAGTACCGGGCACTGACCGGCTTGAAGCTGATGGTGTTCAGTGGGCAACTGCCGTTGGGCACGTCGAGCACCTTGCGGTAGTGCTGGCCGTCGTCGCTCACCTCCAGCCATTTGTTGTTCATGGGACGAATCCATCGGTACTGGCTGAAGTACTGGCCGTCGGCAATGCTCAGGGCACTCACGGTCACCGGCTCCTTGAACCGATAGCCTATCCACATGGTGTTGTCCTTGCTGCCGCCGCGCAGGGTGTCGGCGCGGCTCAGGTCGCCGTCGGTGAGACGGTTGGCGGAGAAGGTGCCCGATGAGGCGCTTACCTCGGCCAACTGCTTCCGGAGGTTAAGGTCGGCACCGCTTTGGCGCACGGCCATCACGGCTATGTCGGCGTAGTACTGCTGTTTCGATACACGGCCGCGCTCCACAGCATTCTGAAAGGTGCCGTTCGTCCGGTAAGGCTCGGGCAGTCGGAGGCGGATGCGGCGCCCACCCTTAACGTTACACGTTCTCCACACCAGCTTCTTCATGGCGTCGGCGGGCTTCACCCAGGGGCCACCGGTGTTGCTCCATCCCGGGGTGGCCTGTATGGCCACTTCCATACCGAGGGAGTCGGCCTCGTGGACGGCATAGCGGAAACAGTCCTTCCAGGCCGGCGACATGAAGGTGGCGCGCTGCTTCACGATGGTGGGCGTCGAGAGATTGGCATCGAAGATGTGGACGCCCGCTATGCCCATGCGGTGCATCCAGAGCAGATCCTTCCGGATGCCGTCTTGGGTGATGTTGCCGTTCATCCAGTGCCACCACACGCGGGGCCGCGCTTCCTGTGGCGGGTTCAGAAAACCGGTTAGGAGCGGGTCGGTCTGGCCACTGATGGGGGCTGTGACTGCTGAGAGCAGCAGTAGTGAAAGAAGAATGCGATGACTCATTGCTGTTTGGTGTGCTTATTAGTGTCGGTGTAAGACAAGCTATTGTCGGTGTAGGACAAGCAGGGGCGGAGCCCTAAGGTTCCGCCCCTCTTGTTACCTATTGAGGATTGGCTTTGCCCAAGCTGTTGGGGCAAGCGATTATCCTGACTTACAATCTGGCTTATTCAGCCCAGTTGCCATTGCCTTGGTGTTCCTTAGTCGGAATCTCCCAGGTCATGCGGTTGATGGCAATGGCATTCTTGCTCCACTGGTTGGCACCACGGGCGGGTACCTCGTTCCAGCGCTTGCAGTTGTAGAATGCCCAGTCGGCCTCACCCCAGGTCTCGATGCGCCACTGCAGCTTCACCATGTCCATCACGGTCATGCCCTGCATGGTGTTGTCGCAGGTCATGGTCGGTTTGCCGGGCAGCGTGCGGGCAGCGAGCAGGATGTTGAGCTGCTCCTTGGCCTTGGCTTCCTGGTTGGACTGTGCGTAGGCTTCGGCCAGCATCAGACGCACCGTGGAAGCGCGCATGTAGACGAGGTCGCTCGTGGTGGCCTCATGGGAGTGGTTGGCGTAGCCGATGCCCTCGCTGGCAGCGAACTTCAGTGAGGTGTACTTCGGCATGGTGTACTTATACCATGTGGTGTCGGTCTTGCCAGCCTGAGTGCTGTACTGATTGAAGTTCTCGAAGTCGGAAGGCAGGATGCAAGCCTTGCGGCAGTCGTTGTCGGAGAGCTTGTTGTAGATGTTGGCATCCACCTGGTACCAGCTGCTCATGCTGTGGAAGAGGGGATTCAGATTGCCGAAATAGCAGGAAGAACCGCCACGCTTGGTGCCCCACATGGCCTCGGGGTTCTTGTCGATGTTGAAGAAGGCGTTCTGGTCGGCATTGAAGGTGGTGCCGTTCCATCCGTTGTCATTGCGACTGTTCACATCCTTGAGCAGACTGGCTTTCATGCCGTAGTTGTCGGCGCTGATAAGGTTGGGATAGTGCTTGAGAATGTCCTCGCAGGCTGCAATGGTGAGCGCGTAGTCCTTCGTGTCGAGACCCGTGCGGGCCAGCTCGTACTGAGCCACGCCGCAGTCGATGTCGTGGATGTTGTCGTCAGCGGAGCCTTTGGCCACTGTGTAGCCCTCGGTGCCGAGAGCGGAGAACTTGAAGTCGGCCACGCTCTGCTTCAGAGTGGCTTTAATCCAGTCCCATGTGCCCTTCACCGAGAGTGGCTTCTCAGGATTGCTGTACTTCCAATCGTTGTAGATGGGCCATCCCTGCTTGGTGGTCGAGGCAACGTCCTGCAGGTCGGTGTAGCGCTCCATGAGCTGGATGTAGCCTAAGGCCTTGATGGTGTTGCACTGTGCACGGTACTGGCGCAGCAGCTGGTCCTTGGAGAGAGCCACGGAGTCGGTCTTGTTGATGTAGAGCAGTGGGTGCAGGGCTGCTGAGATACGGTAGACGGGGCCCAGATAGTAGCCGTAGTTGGATACAGGCTGATCTCTGTTCCACCACTGTAGCGTACCCTCGTCGTTGGTGTAGTAGGTCACCCAGGAGCCTTTGTACACCTCGGAGCCTTCCACCATGTCGCTCACCTGCAGCGTGCGCCAGAGTTCCTGATTGTATTCGTATTGCTCCGCGTTGGAGAAGCCGTTGGCAAATTGAGCGTTGGCGCTGAGGATGTAGTTCTGCATGTTGTTCACCATGCCCTCGAGCACTAATTTCTTCTTGGCCTCGTCGGTGCCGTTGAGAATCTTCTCCGTGATGTCGTCATCGCTGAATCCGTTGGGATTCTGTATGTCGAGGTCGCCATTACATCCGGTCAGCCCCAGCAGGGCTGCCACGAACAGTAAGTTCTTATATTTGAGTTTCATATTCTTTCCTGTTTATAGAGTTAGAGTTCAAGGTTCAGTCCCAGGGTGACTGTCTTCATCTGCGGGTAGGTTCTTGCGCCCACTTCCATACCACCGATGGTGGAGAGACTTGGGTCGAGACCGGCCTTCTTTGAGAAGAGGAACATGTTGTCGAGAGAGAGGTAAGCGCGCAGGCGGGCAATACCAATCTTCTCGGTGAGGGTCTTAGGCATGGTGTAGCCGAAAGTGATGTTCTTGATGCGCAGGTAGGAGGCGCTGAAGAGCGACATGTCGGTCCAGTTGTAGCCGCCGAAGGTTGCGCCGTCGAGATGAATACTGTAGCTGTCGTTGGTCCACCACTGCATGGGGAAGTAAGCACCCTTGTTCTCCGGAGTCCAGGTGTTGCCGATGACGTCGCGCGAGAGACTGCGGCGGTCGTCACTGCCGGCGATGCTGGAAGTAGAGTAGAGTTCATTACCGTAGTCGACGGAGAGGAACTTGCCACCTAACTGGTAGGCTGCCACAATGCTCAGATCGAAGTCCTTGTAGCGGAAAGAGGTGGAGAAGCCGCCAATCCAGTCGGGAGTGGCTGTGCCCATCTCGTAGCGCGATGCATCAGAGGGGTTGTTGGTTCTCACATTCTCGCCCACCTTGTAGCTGGCGTAGCGGCCGTCGTGGTCGCCTTTGTTCACATCGGCGTAGGTCACGCGGTGCCAGTACATCGGCAGACCGGTGTTCTCGTCGACACCTGCATACTTGAAGATATAGAGGTTGTAGAGATCCTTGTGCTCGCCACGGAGGTAGAAGGTGCCACGGTTCTGATAGCCTGACGTACCACTGCTGGCCCAAGCATCGTTTCCGGCGGTCCAGCAGCCCTTAGGCAGGTCGATGGTCTCGTCCCAGTAAGGTTTCTGCTCCTCGGGTACGTCGACGAGGGTGGTGCGGTAGTGTGTGCCGTTGGTGGCCAGGTGCCAGGTGAAGTCCTTGGTGCGGATGATGTCGGCACCCAGCTCAAGCTCGATACCGGCGTTGCGAATCTTGGCGCAGTTGCGTGTGCGCGAAGCCTGGCCGAGGTTGGCCAGCGGCGACACGGCCTGGGCGAAGAGCGAGTTTACGGTGAGGTTGTTGTAGTAGTCGATGCTACCCGTGATGCGGCTGTTGAGCACCGAGAAGTCGAGACCGAGGTCGAACTGATGGACGTTCTCCCAGGTGATGTCGTCCTGGGCAGGCGAGCCCGGAGCGTTAATCTTGAAGGTGCTCGGTGTGCCATAAGCACTGGAAGTGGTCTTCCAGCTGGCCACGCCGTAAGTCCAGATGTTGTTGGTGTACCAGCTGGTGACGCCGTTGGAGTTACCCGTGACACCATAGCTGAAGCGCAGCTTAGCATTGTCGAGCCATGTGCGGGTGGGCTTCATAAAGGCCTCGTCGGAGAGGCGCCAGCCACCACCGATTGACCAGAAGGTACCCCAGCGCTTGTCCTTGCGGAACTTCGAGGCTCCGTCGCGGCGCAGAGTGGCCGAAGCGTAGTAGCGCTCAGCGTAGCTGTAGTTGGCGTTGCCGAAGTAGGCCTCGGTACGATATTTGTCGAGTCCCCATCCAGGAGTGGCCAGGCCGTAGCCGGTACCACCGAGCAGGTTCTTAATCTGTGCGAAGTTGCCGGGTATAACTTCACCTGTCAGAAGCTCGTAGCCCGTGCCAATGTTGACGTTCTTACGGTCGATGCTCTCGTATTCATGACCGAACATGGCGTCCACATGGTGCACCTTGTTGAAGTCCTGCGAGTAGGTGAGCAGCTGCTGGATGTCCATGGTGCGGGTGGTCACGGTCCAGAGGTTCATTCCGCCATAAGGAGCTCCGCGACCGGCCTCACTGTTCATGTATTTGGTGTGCCTGAAGTTGTTCTCATCCATATTGAAGTTATTGCGGAAGGTGAAGTACTTCAGGAAGTGAGCCTCGGCATAGGTGCGGGTAGTCCAGGCAGCGATGTCCTGCTGCTGGAAGTTGGTGTCGACTTCCTTGAGCAGGTCGCGGCCCCAGGCGTTACCATCCTGCATGTATGTGGAGCCTAAAGGCGAGTAGGTGCGGTGGTTGCCGAAGTTGAGTACGGCGTTGCCGTTGGCGTCGTAGACGCGGTTGCCGTCCTTGTCGTACTGGTAGTAGGATACGAGCGGGCTCCATCCGAGCACGTACTCAAAGGTGTTGCCTGACGAGGCTCCGATGTTGCGGATGCCCCATTTGCCGGCCATCGAGCGGGTCTGGGTGTTGGAGTAGCCCACGTTGGTGCCTATCTTCAGCCAGCTCAGCACGAGGGCGTCCATATTGGCGCGTCCGCTGTAGCGGCGGTATTTGGAGTTGCGCACATACGACGGGTCGTCCTGATAGCCCAGCGAGAAGTAGTAGTGCATACGCTCGTTGCCGCCGCTGGCCGAGACGTTGTACTGCTGGCGGAAGCGAGTCTGTAGCAGCAGGTCTTCCATGGTCTCGTTGTTGTAGAGCAGCCTGGCGTTGGGATTGATTCTGCCCGTCGTCGGGTCGACAAGGTAGGCTCCGCTCATGGTGGCACTGGAGTTCTTGTCCTTGCCCGTTATGGTGTAGGTGGCGCCGGGCACGAAGTAGGCCATGTCGTTACCGAGAGCGTTCTTCTGGAAGTTGGTCTCGCTGCCGGTGTAGTCGAAGAGGTGCTGGCTGGCGAAGAGGCGGGCTTCCTCGTCGCTGTGGTTAGGATTGTTGACGTTGGAGGTGTAGACACCGTTCTTCATCACGGGCAGTCCGTTGTTGACGCCATAGCGATAGGAGTTGTAGATACACTTCCAGGCGTATTCATAGATCTCGGCGGCACTGTTCATGCTGTTGTAGTCGTGCGGTCCGGCCGAGTTCCATCCCCAACGTGCATCGAAGGTGATACGGGCCTTGCCCGACTGTCCGCTCTTCGTGGTGATGAGGATGACACCGTTGGCGGCACGTGAACCGTAGAGGGCTGTCGAGGCAGCGTCCTTCAGGATGGTGATGTCGGCGATGTCATCGGGATTCAGCCTTGAGAGCGGGTTCTCGGTCTCGCTGTTGGTCTGCTGCATCACACCGTCGACCACCACGAGGGCGTTGGAGCTGTCGCCGTTGGCTGAGCTCACACCGCGGATGCGGATACCGGTGTCAAAACCGGGCTGACCGTCGACAGACGCAATCTGAATACCAGGTGCCGAGCCTTCGAGAGCGCGGGATACGGTTGTGGTGTTCTGCACCTGGATGTCTTTCGTGTTGACTTGAGAAAGCGAGCCTGTGAGGCTCTTCTTAGCGCGGGTTCCGTAGGCTACGACTACCACCTCGTCGATGTTTTCGGAATTGTCGCTCATAGTGATTTTCATGTCGTTTCTTGCAGTCACCTCCAACTGCTTGAATCCAATGTAGGACACAATCAACTTAGCACCGGGGGGGGTATTAAGTGTAAAGTGACCGTTGACATCGGTAACCACTCCATTCTTGGGATTACCCTTCTCAACGATGGAGGCTCCGATGACAGGTTCACCGGTAGCATCAACTACCCGGCCACTGACGGTGCGTGCATTTGACTGCTGAAGAGCCTCTGTGCCGTTGTTCGTCTCCGAACCTGCCATGGCCGACGTGGGGGCCAGCGCAAGTAGCGACACAGCAAGAATACAGGCCAAGTTCTTACCTGGCTTGCGTGATTTTCTTGTACTAGTTCTTTTCATAGAAAGTAATGTTATTAAAGAGTTATCTGAAGTCCTCCTTCTTCTGCACCTCTTGGGGGTGAGCAGTGTGTCCGTCGGAGAACCACTTTTCGTGTATGTTCCTGGTCCATTTCCATACCCTCCGAGGGTAGTATTTCCCATTGGACGACCGATGTGTTAACAGTCTTTTCTTTTTCGATGCCAAATTTAGAGAATATGGGGCTAATACCCAAATTTTTTGGTCTTTTTTTTATGTGGTCGATGTGTTTTTAACGCTTTTGTCTTACAAAAAGGCGATTTGGGGGGCTTAGGGGTGGGGTAGAAAGGTGCAATGTCAAATGTTCGTGTGTTCTTTCTGTTGATTCTTTAGTTCGGACTGTGCTGTGAAGACGATAGAGGGAGGTAGACGGAATAAACGCATTGATGAGAGCATATACCTTATTATTATATTATAGGAGGGAGTGGGGACAAGAAGTTAGACTGCACTTTTTGCTTCGCAAGAAGTTAGGCTGCACTCGGGAGAGCCTCAAAGAAAAAGCGGGCTTTTTCTTTGGTCTTTCCCCTCGTTTGCTACTTTTTGCTTCGCAAGAAGTTAGGCTGCACTCGGGAGAGCCTCAAAGAAAAAGCCCGCTTTTTCTTTGGTCTTTCCCCTCGTTTGCTACTTTTTGCTTCGCAAGAAGTTAGGCTGCACTCGGGAGAGCCTCAAAGAAAAAGCCCGCTTTTTCTTTGGTCTTTCCCCTCGTTTGCTACTTTTTGCTTCGCAAGAAGTTAGGCTGCACTCGGGAGAGCTTCAAAGAAAAAGCGGGCTTTTTCTTTGGTCTTTCCCCTCGTTTGCTACTTTTTGCTTCGCAAGAAGTTAGGCTGCACTCGGGAGAGCCTCAAAGAAAAAGCGGGCTTTTTCTTTGGTCTTTCCCCTCGTTTGCACTAACTTTGCAACATAATAGAAGGAATTAGGAAAATGAAATTTCAGGAAGTGCCCGTATTACTGCTTACGGGGTATTTAGGAAGCGGTAAGACTACATTAGTGAACAGAATACTTGCCAATGAGCGTGGTATCAAGTTTGCCGTGATTGTAAACGACATCGGCGAGGTGAACATTGATGCAAGCCTCATACAGCAAGGTGGTGTCGTAGGACAGAATGACGACAGCCTCGTGGCGTTGCAGAATGGATGTATCTGCTGCACGCTGAAAATGGACCTGGTGCAGCAACTCAGTGATATCGTCGGTATGGGCCGGTTCGACTATATCGTCATTGAGGCCAGCGGAATCTGTGAGCCTGCACCTATCGCACAAACCATCTGTGCCTATCCGCAGCTCTATCCACAGTTGGCCAAGGACGGCGTGGCTAAGCTCGACGCCATTGTTACGGTGGTGGATGCCCTGAGGATGAGGGATGAGTTCAATAATGGCAACGACCTCAAGAAGCAGAACCTCGGTGAGGACGACTTGGAAAGCTTGGTTATCCAGCAGGTGGAGTTCTGTAACCTCATACTCCTCAATAAGGCTTCCGAGGTGAGCGCGGACGACTTGGCCAAAGTGAAGGCTATCCTGCGCACTATCCAGCCTAAAGCCGATATTGTGGAGTGCGACTATGGCGAGGTGGATCTGAACTTGTTGCTGAATACGCATCTCTTCGACTTTGACAAGGTGGCCTCGTCGGCTGCTTGGATTGAGGCTGTAGAGGGCGATGCTGACGATCTGGAAAATGAAGAGAGCGGCGAGGCCCTTGAGTACGGTATCAGCACCTTTGTCTACTATCGGCGCGCACCGTTCGACCTCAGTCGTTTTGATGAGTTTGTTGCTACGAAGTGGCCTAAGAATATCATCCGGTGCAAGGGAATGTGCTATTTCCGTGATGAGCCCGATGCCTGCTACGTGTTTGAGCAGGCGGGGAAGCAAGTGAGTCTTCGCAATGCCGGACAATGGTATGCCACTGCTCCCGTGGAAGAACTGAAGAAATATATGGAGGAGATTCCTGCACTGCGCAAGGATTGGGATGCACATTATGGTGACAGGATGGAGAAGCTGGTGTTCATAGGACAGAAAATCGACAAGCAGGCACTTGCCGACGCACTCGACGAATGTCTCGACACCTCTTATTAATAGTTCGTCCTATTAAAGACCCTAATATGCTTTAGTTATGCGTATTGATATTATCACAGTACTGCCTGACATGATTGCAGGCTTTGTGGATGAGTCTATTCTCGCCCGGGCCCAAAAGAAGGGACTTGCCGAAATCCACCTGCACAACTTGCGCGACTATACTCTTGATAAGTGGCGGAGAGTGGACGACTATCCTTATGGAGGATTCGCGGGCATGGTGATGCAATGCGAGCCCATCGACCGCTGCATCAGTGCCCTGAAGGAAGAGCGTGATTACGATGAAGTGATTTTCACAAGTCCCGACGGCGAGCGCTTCGACCAACATGTGGCCAATGACCTCTCGATGAAGAGGAACATCATCATTCTCTGCGGACATTATAAAGGTATTGACCAGCGCGTGAGGGACCATCTCATTACGCGCGAGATAAGTATTGGTGACTATGTGCTCACGGGTGGCGAACTGGCCGCCGCGGTGATTACGGATGCTGTGGTTCGGCTTGTACCGGGGGTTATCAGCGATGACCAGAGTGCGCTCTCGGATTGTTTTCAGGACGACATGCTGGCAGCACCTATCTACACGCGTCCGGCTGACTACAAAGGCTGGAAGGTGCCCGAGATACTGCTGAGCGGTAATGAGGCTAAGATAAAAGACTGGGAAATGGAGCAGAGTTATGAGCGAACGCGAAGACTCCGCCCCGACTTGCTCGACAAGCAGAAGAAATAAAGCACGACGCCTGACTACGCAAATAGTCAGGCGTCATGCTTATATGTCGTGAAGGTTATCCTCTTTGGGCTTTATTACCAGTACTTCCGGTCGTTGACCTCAGAAAGTCCACTTGGCGGCAATCGTAGGAATAGCATAGAACTTGTTGTGTTGTCCATTCTTGTTCCACACGAAGTTATTGCTGATTTCCACTTCTGAGCCTACACTGAGATTGATGCCTTCCCAGCCGCGGAGCGTGTTGAAGTTGTACCAGAACTGAGGTTCGCTCAGCAGAATCCATTTTCCGCTCGCATTGGGGTCGTACCATAAGTCGCAGAACCCACTGCACGTACATGCCTTCCTTGCAAAATTGATGCCCCATACCTCGGTGAGCTGAAAGCTGCTGAAGGGATGAGCCTGATAATGTCGGCTCTTGAAGTAATACTTATACAGCGTCTGTATGGAGAAGGTGCGAGAAAAGTCCTTGCTGTGCCAGTTCCAGGCTCCGCCCATAAGGACGGCATGTTGGAAACGGGTGGCTGTCCACAGTTCCTCATCGGAGGAGAGACCTCCATTGTATTCGGTGTGAACGGCCCATTGCTTGTTGGCTGTGACATTGAACTCGCGCGATATCTCCCAATAGGCACCAGCCACGCCATCGCGCTGATAGTCGATATCTGTGAACATATAAGTGCTGCCCCACTTGTCGGGCTTGAACATTTCGACTGTGGTTGTCACCGATGGCCGTTTCGTGAGGTCGCTCCACAGTGAGTGGCCAAGGTCATAGTGCAATTGGACGTTTTGTGCGCCCACTGTGGTTGCTGCGGCAATGAGCGCAGTGAGCATGAGATACCTTTTCATAGTTCTTGGTGTAATAGTGTTTTATTGCTGCAAAGGTAAGTTAAAAAGCTGGAAATTCCAAACATTGCGACTTGTTTTCTTCGACAATACGTGTATTTGCCTCTGCTTGCCATTCTATGAAAACTGAAATAAAAATGATGAAGGATGAAAGGTATTTCGTGAAAAATTAGTAACTTTGAACCGATATAGTGGAAGGTGAAAGAGTTGCCTCTCTTCTGCTATTGGAAATGAAAACAAAAGAATAATATAAATGCACTTCAAATGGAATTATCAACCACCCACAACATCAGAGGAGAAAGAGGCTCGGGCGCTCAGTGACAAGTTGAACATGAGCCCGGTGCTGTGCCAGCTGCTCATAAGGCGTGGCATCACGACAGAGTCGGCGGCAAAGCGCTTCTTTCGCCCACAACTGTCCGACCTGATTAATCCTTTCCTGATGAAGGATATGGATTTGGCTGTTGACCGGCTCAACGACGCTATGGGCCGAAAGGAGAGAATCCTGGTCTACGGCGACTACGATGTCGACGGTTGTACGGCTGTGGCACTGGTTTACAAGTTTTTGCTTAATTTCTACTCCAATATCGACTACTATATCCCAGACCGCTATGACGAGGGGTATGGGGTGAGCAAAAAGGGCATCGACTATGCTCGCGATACCGGGGTTAAGCTTATCATCATTCTGGACTGTGGCATAAAGGCGGTGAAGGAGATAGCATATGCCAAAGGTCAAGGCATAGATTTCATCATCTGCGACCACCATGTCCCCGATGAGGTGATGCCTGATGCTGTGGCCATACTGAATCCGAAGCGTCCTGACGACACCTACCCGTTCAAGCACCTTTGTGGTTGCGGAGTGGGCTTTAAGTTCATGCAGGCTTTTGCCAAGAATAATGGCATCTCGTTCTCGCGCCTTGTCCCTCTACTTGATTTCTGTGCTGTGAGTATTGCTGCTGACCTGGTGCCGGTCATAGATGAGAACCGTATACTGGCCTATCACGGACTACGGCAGTTGAATCTCAATCCCAGTGTGGGGCTGAAATCCATCATCGACATCTGCGGGCTCTCCAACCGCGAAATATCCATGAGCGACATCATCTTCAAGATAGGGCCGCGTATCAATGCTTCAGGCCGAATGGAAAGTGGTAAAGAGAGTGTGGACCTGCTTGTGGATCGTGACTATGCTCATGCGCTGCACCAGGCGCACCATATTGATAAATACAATGAGAAGCGTAAGGACATCGACAAGCAAATGACCGAGGAGGCCAATAATATCGTGGCCAGGCTTGAGAGCCAAAGGCACCACTCTTCCATTGTACTCTATGACGAGCATTGGAAGAAAGGAGTTATAGGTATCGTAGCCTCACGACTTACCGAAATCTACTTCCGGCCTACGGTGGTGCTCACCCGTGATGGCGACTATGCCACCGGTTCAGCCCGAAGTGTCACGGGATTCGATATATACTCAGCTATCAAGTCGTGCAAGGACTTGCTGGTGAGCTTCGGGGGGCATACCTATGCCGTGGGGCTGACTCTCAGGTGGGAGGACATTCCCGAATTCCGCAGTCGGTTCCAACACTATGTGGAGGAGCACATTGCACCGGAGCAGACAGAGGCCTCACTGCATCTTGACGCCCTCATCGACTTCAAGGATATCACGCGGAAGCTGCATAATGATTTGAAACGCTTTGCACCTTACGGTCCGGGCAATACAAAACCACTCTTCTGTACACTCAATGTCTACGACTACGGCACCAGCAAAGTGGTGGGAAGGGAGCAGGAGCATATCAAACTTGAGTTGGTTGACTCGAAGTCGAGCAACGTGGTCAATGGTATTGCGTTCGGTCAGAGTGCCTCGGCTCGTTACATCAAGTCGAAACGTAGCTTCGATATTGCCTATACCATAGAGGACAATGTCTTCAAGCATGGCGACGTGCAACTACAGATAGAGGACATCCGACCTTCTAAGAGCGAGAATGAGCAGTGACCGATTTCTTGACCTACTGCACCAATACTGGGGCTATCCCGACTTTCGTGGTATTCAGCGCCAGATTATCGACAGTATTGCCGCCGGGCGTGATACGCTTGGGCTAATGCCCACCGGCGGCGGCAAGAGTCTTACCTTCCAAGTGCCGGCGCTGGCTGCCGGGAAGGTGTGCCTTGTCGTGACACCACTAATAGCCTTGATGAAGGACCAAGTGATACACCTGCGCCAGCGGGGTATCAAAGCCGCAGCGGTATATTCCGGGATGTCGCATCAGGAAATATTGTCGACGCTTGAGAATGCCGTTTATGGTGGAGTGACACTGCTCTATGTGTCGCCAGAGCGACTGCAGTCAGAGCTCTTCCAAGTGAAGCTCAGGCACATGAAGGTGAGTTTCATCACTGTGGATGAGGCCCATTGTATCAGTCAGTGGGGGTATGACTTTCGACCTTCCTATCTGCATATCACTGATATCCGGGCACTGGTGCCTGATGCCCCTATACTTGCACTCACGGCTACTGCCACTCCGGAGGTGGTAGACGACATCCAAGACAAGCTGCAGTTCAGAGAGCGGAACGTCTTCCGTATGAGCTACGAACGCAAAAACCTGTCGTACGTTGTGCGTCATACGATGAATAAGGACGACGAGGCTGTTCACATCCTCCGTTCTGTACCGGGAACAGCCATCGTTTATGTGCGCAGTCGTAAGAAAACGAAGGAAATAGCGCAAATGCTCACCGCCAAGGGCATCACGGCGTCAGCCTACCATGCCGGTATGGAGCGTTCTTCCAAAGACAATGTGCAGAAAGCGTGGCTTTCTGGTGAGACACGTGTCATCGTGGCGACCAATGCCTTCGGCATGGGCATCGACAAGCCTGATGTGCGTCTGGTCATTCACATGGACTGTCCCGACTCCATAGAGGCTTATTTCCAAGAGGCAGGACGTGCTGGACGTGATGGGCAGAAGGCTTATGCAGTGCTCCTTTACAACGGGCATGACACGCGGACGCTCCTGCGCCGGATTCCTCAAACCTTCCCTCCCAAAGAGTTCATCCGTAAAGTCTACGACGATCTGGCTTACTTCTTTCAGATAGGTGTCAACAGTGGTGCCGGAACCTCTTATCTCTTCAATCTCGACAGCTTTTGCCGCATCTATAATCATTATACGGTACCTACGGATTCAGCCTTGAGGATACTGATGCGAGCCGGTTACATCGACTACCAAACCGATCCTGACGATAGTACCCGCGTGATATTCACTTTGGAGCGTCATCAGCTCTATTCTGTTGACACCACGCCTCGTGAGGACCTTGTCATAACGACCCTGCTTCGCACCTATGGAGGTCTTTTCACCGACTATGTCTACATTGATATAAACCTCTTGGCCATGGTGTCGGGCTTGAGCAAGGAGGAGATCTATCTCACACTGAAGGAGCTCTCGCATCGTGGCATCCTCAATTTCATACCCCAGCGCAGTACGCCTCTCATCACCTATACCACCGACCGTATAGATTCCGACCGCCTGGTCATATCGAAGGAAGTCTATGAGATGCGGAAGGAGCAATACGAGAAACGTATTGACGCTATAATTCGTTATGCAACAAGTAAGGATATTTGCCGTAGCAAGCAGTTGCTCAGTTACTTCGGCGAGATAAACCGGCATGATTGCGGTATCTGTGATGTCTGTGTGGAGTCCCGTCAGAATCCCGGCACCAGTGTCCAGGCCGACAGATGCCGCGAACAGTTACTTGCGTTGTTTTCCGACAAGAAGAGTCATAGCATGGCCGAAGTGCGACAGCTGGATTTGCCCACAGAGGCATTGTATGAGGTGCTGCATGAACTGATGGCCGAGGAAGTTATACAATTGGACGAGGCTCAAGGACTGCGTCTTTGCAACTGATGAAGCCTTGATAAAGCAATGCCCCCATAGCGCAAAAGACTGCTCTATGGGGGCATATTATAATAGGTAGAAGAAAGGGCTTAAATGCCCAACTTCTTGCGAATGTCCTTAGGCACGGCATTCTTGTTCACCATGAAGTCCATTGTATTGGCTACGATGAAGTTCTTTGTCATATACCAAATGCCCTTATAGTCGCCGGTTTCACCCCAAGAGTTCTTCACCATATAGTATTCCTTACCGTTCTGGTCCTTAGCGATGCCGAAGATCAGCATGCCATGGTCGTCGGTGAGCTGCCAGTTGTCGAAGCGCTCTTGACGGAGTTTCTGTGTCGGTGTCACCTCAGGCACCTTACATCCCAACGAGTCGATGATGCTGATACGCTTCTCTCTGGGCAGTTTCAGCCAGCGGTCCATGTCGGAACCACTGACGCGCTCCACCTTCTTGGTATCGATGGCATAGGCAAGGCCCTTGCGCGTGAATCCATCTTCCGACACGTCGCCGCCCCAGGCAACGGTATAGCCGTTCATGATGGCATTGTCGATGATGCGGCTGAGGTCGTCGATAGGCACGTTCCAGCTCAGTGGGTTGCGCCAGTTGTCCTGCACTTCCACTGCGAAGGCCTTCCAGAAGGGATGGTGTGTGTAGCTGGTAAAGCTCACGTAGTCGTCCCAGTTCAAGCCCAGGCTGGAAGCAAACGACTTCGGAGTATAGGTCTGTCCTTCATAGGTGAAGGATTCCGGGCATTTGCCCAAATAGGCGTCGAGGATTCCCTGCAGGCCAACAAGCCACTGAGTAGACAGCTTCTTGGAGTTGCTCGTGGCGACTGCTTTCACATAGGGAGTGAGCAGACTGAAGAACTCTCCGAAGTTGTTGAGTGAGTCGCCATAGAGTGTGCCGGGAGCGGGCATAGCCGTCTCAGGCACAATACCGTAGTTCTCAATGCAGTAGAGAGGGTCGTATGCGCTGCCGCCTTCAGCAAACTGGCAGTCGCCATGCAGGCGCACCACCTGGACGGCGCGGTCGCGGTAGGTCTTGTTGCACACATAGCTCTCGCAGAGGTCATAGGTCTTGCCTGTAGCTTTGAGGATTTCAGACTCAAAGAAGCTCAGTGTGGAGTAGTCCCAGCAGGTGCCGCTACGGCTCTGATTCTTCACGCTGGTGATGGGATTCTCCTTGATAGTGGTGAAGACAGGCTTGTTGGGGTTTGCTTTTTTCCCCTTGGCGCTTGCCCCTGCGGAGATGAGGACAAGCGCTGCAATCATCAGTATTTTCTTCATTCTGTTTGTTGTAATTATATGTATTGATGTAGATTTTAGTTTGCTTCCGCCCGTGCGGCCGCCATGTAGGCTTCCACATCCTTGGGGTGGTAGGGGATGATGTCTTGACCAATGAAGCGGCATCCTTCTTTGGTGACCAGCACATCGTCCTCGATGCGAATTCCGCCAAAGTCCTTAAAGGTGTCGAGTTTATCGAAGTTGAGGAAGTCCTTGCAGTGGCCTTTGGCGCGCCAGTCATCGATGAGGGCAGGGATGAAGTAGATGCCCGGTTCGTCGGTCACCACAAATCCCTCTTCGAGCCGACGGCCCATGCGCAGGCAATTGGTGCCGAACTGTTCAAGATTCGGCCGTGTCTCTTCATCGAACCCTACATTGATTTGGTCAAGATTCTCCATGTCATGGACATCCATACCCATCATGTGGCCCAAACCGTGAGGAAGGAACATGGCGTGGGCTCCGGCTCTCACCGCCTCTTCGGTGTCGCCTTTTGCAAGCCCGAGTTCCTTCATGCGGTCGAAGATATGGCGGCACACGGCAAAGTGGACATCGGCATACTTCACACCCGGCTTCGCCAACTGTAGCACCATGTCGTGGCACTCTTCGACGACGGTGTAGACATCAAGCTGCCGCTGGGTGAATGTTCCGTTCACCGGATAGGTGCGGGTATTGTCGGAGCAATAATTGTTTACTGTCTCGGCACCGGCATCACAGAGCACGAGTCTTCCGTCCTCCAGTTCGCGCATGGAGGGATTGCCGTGCATGATTTCTCCATGCTGGGAGAAGATAGTGGGGAAGCTCACCATGGCACCATAGCTGTTGGCAACTCCGTCCACCTGACCGCCAATGTATTTCTCTGTGACGCCGGGACGGGTGAGCCGCATGGCTGTGGTGTGCATTCTGTATCCGATGACGGCTGCTCTCTCGAGTTCCTCAATCTCCTGCTGCTCCTTTGCGGAACGCATCTTCACAATGGCGCGGATGAGCGGCATGGAGGCTGCCTCCTTCTGCTGGCTGGGATGAATGCCCAGGAGGTCGTACACCTGGAGAGCGATGTCGGCCCGGTAAGGAGGCAGGAAATGGATGGTGCGCTTCTTCGACAAGGCATCGTTGCAGATGCCCTGAAGGGCTTTCATGGGTGCCGAAAGTGCTACGCCGGCTTGGTTGGCCATGTCGGCAACACTGTCGACTGAGCCGTACCATACGATGTCGTCGAGACTGATGTCGTCGCCGACCAGTGTTTCGCTGTCGTTATCAATGTCGATAACTCCCACAAGACCATCACGGTTAAGGCCAAAGTAATACAGGAATGAGGAATCCTGCCGGAAGGGGTAGTAACCGTTGTTGGGGAAGTTACACGGCGATTCATTGTTGCCAAACAAGATGATGACGCCACTCTTCACCAGCTTCTTGAGCTCGGCACGGCGCCTTATGTAGGTATCTCTTGTGAACATAATATGATGAATTTAATACTTATATGGCATGCAAAGTTACTAAATACTTCCTGCAATCCCTAAGAATCAAGCGTGAATTTATAAATCTTTATAAGCTGGAGGTGCTTTTTGATGCCATTTGCTATCTTTTGCCGGGAGGTCACTGCGCCTCTTCTCACTGGGCCTCTTTTGCGAATCGGCTGACGAACTCATCCTCCGAGATGATGGGAATCTGCAGCTCCTGGGCCTTACGGTTCTTGCCTGACGTTGACTGTATATCGTTGTTGATAAGATAGCTTGTCGACTTACTGACGCTGCCTGTCACCTTGCCGCCCTGCGACTCGATGTAGGCTTTCAGCTCATTGCGGTTCTTGTAATGGTGGACGTCGCCCGTGATTACAAAGGTGAGACCCTGACAGGAATCCCCAGAGGCCTGGGCCGATTCCTGGCTGATGTGCAGGATGTTGAGCAGGCGGTCGGCGACATCCTTGTTACGGGTGTCGTGGAACCATTTCACCACTTGGGCCGACTTCTCTGGACCAATGCCCGGAAGAATGGCGAAGTGGGCAGGGTTGTCGGTTGTAGAAGCTACCTCGATCAAGTCGCCGATGGGGTAGTGATTAAGCAGGCGTTTGCACACATCGACACCGCAGAGAGGGATGCACAGTGCGTAGAGCAGATGACGGGCGTCGGTCTGGCGTGAGCGCTCCACCGACTGAAGGAGGTTCGTCACTGATTTGCGCCCGAAGCCTTCCATAGAGGAGAGTTCTGTGGCGTGAGCACCCAACGAGAAGATGTCGGCAAAGTCGGTTATCCAACCTAAGTTGATGAACTTGGCGAGCGTTTGCTCTGAAATGCCGTCGATGTCGAGGCCTTCCTTAGAGACAAAGCGTGCGAATTTCTTGAGTTGCTTGGCCGGACAGTCAGGGTTCGTGCAATGGAGCGTGAGCGTTCCGCTGGCGGGGCTTTGCCGGATTATGGTGGGTGCCTGGCAGACCGGGCACTTGTCGGGCACCGTGAATGTGCCCTCGGCGCGTTCCACCTTTATCACTTTGGGTATAATCTTATTGGCCTTGATGACCTCCAGCACCGTACCCTTGTCGCCGATGCCGAGACGTCGGCATTCGCTGATGTTGCAGAGCGAGGCCCGCTTCACGGTGGTGCCCTCGAGCTCCACGGGCTGGAACACGGCAACGGGAGAGATGGTGGATGCTGCACACGACCATTCGATGTGGTCGAGTGAGGTCTGGGCGCTCTCGTCCTGCCATTTGAAGGCGAATCCTGCCCTCGTGGCATGGTGCCCGGTGATGGAGCCGGTGGCGGCATAGGCGGTATCGTCGTAAGTGATGACAAGGCCGTCGACGGGGTAGGGGTTCTCCCCGTTGGTCACCTTCTCCGTCCACTTGTCAATGACGTCCTGCAGATGTGCTGTTGTTGGTTGTTCTATGTATTCGTGCTCCACCGTCTGAAGACCCATCTCTTGCAGCCATTCCATCCTTCGGCCCCAGGAGTTGATGTCGTCATCCGTGTGGACCAGTGTGAACGGAATCCAATGGATATGGCGCTGTCTCACCTCGTCGACATCCTTCAGCGTGAGTGAGCCCGAGGCCAGATTGCGGGGATTGGCATATTCCTCGTCCGACTCCATGTTGAAGCGCTCGAAGTCGGCATACGAAATGACGGCCTCGCCACGTATCACCACATGACCTTCGTACTTGATGGTTTGAGGTATTCCTTCAATGGCCGGTGTCAAGTGAGTGATATTGGTGCCTATATGACCGTTGCCGCGCGTCACTACCTTGGAGAGCCGCCCTTTGTCGTAGGTCACCACAAGGGTGAGGCCGTCCAGCTTCCAGCTCAGCCATATCGGTCGCATCTCGGCCCATTTGGCCAGGTCGGTCACCTTCTTGGTCTTGGCCAGCGAGAGTGCGGGATATTCGTGCGCCTCCTTCTGACCCGCAATATTGTCTTCCGAGACCTTGCTGGTGGGACTGTCCGGCAGCACCTCTCCCGTCTCGGCTTCGAGTTGCTTCAGACGGTCGAAGCGTGCATCCCATTCGTAGTCGGTCATCACCTCTGCCCGCCCGTTATAGTAGGCGTCTGAGGCCTGATTGAGCTGGTCAATCAGCTGTTGCATCTCTTCAATCTTGTTCATAGTCCTTTTGTAGCTAAGGTGCCACTTCCCTCACCGTGATGTATGGCAGGGAGGGCCCTGGAGTCAAGGATGCAAAAATAAGAAATTAATCTGATAAAGGCCGAAGAAAGTAGACTCTTTTTTCGGCTGTCTCCCGGATTGTTGTTACCTTTGTCCGCACAAAGAACGCGCTGCGGTGAGTGCCGCAGCCAATAGTAGTAGGGATATGAAGATTGAAGTGTCGGATGAGATAGAGTCGGTATGCCCCTCGTTTGTAGGGGCTTGTGTGGAATCTTCGGTGGTCAACTCACCTTACAGCGGCGAACTGTGGCAGGAAATGGATGCGCTTGGCGAGCACTATCGGCAGGTGCTGACCACAGAGTCGCTGAAGACCATGAGTGGCATTGCGGCCACTCGACGGGTCTATCGGGCTTGCGGAAAGGACCCCTCGCGTTACCGTCCGGCAGCCGAGGCCTTGATCCGGCGCATGTTGCAAGGCAAGAAGCTCTATCAGATTGACACGCTCGTGGACCTGGTCAATCTGGCCAGCATCCGCTATGGTTACAGCATCGGAGGTTTCGATGCCGACAAGTTTGTGGGCGACACGCTGATACTCGGCATCGGGCGCGAGGGCGAGCCTTATGAGGGCATCGGGCGTGGCCCCATCAATATTCAAGGATTGCCTGTCTACCGCGATGCCGTGGGTGGGGTCGGCACCCCTACGTCGGACAATGAGCGTACGAAGATGGACTTGTCTACCACGCATCTCATGGTGCTTATCAACGGCTACGACGGCGATGAGGCTCAGGTAAGGGCAAATGCCGAATTCATTCTTGAGCTCACCCGCCGCTACTGCCAGGGCACCGGTGGCCACTATTTCATTTATCGCTGACCGTCCTGCTGGCATTGCTGACCGTCCTGCTGGCATTGCTGACCGTCCTGCTGACATCGCAGACGGCACTGCCGGCAAATCCACCAGTCCGAGTTTCCCCGGCACCTTCTTTAGAGCAGTGCCAGAAGCTTCCGGTCGGCATCCGTCCAGTTGAGCCGGGGCAGTTCGTCCTTGGTGAGCCATTTGTAGTCGAGATGCTCCAGCAACTTAAATTCTCCGTTGCCACCCTTGCAGAGATAGGCGGTGAGCGAGATACTGAAGTCGGGATACTGCTCTTCGACAGTGCCCAGCTTGCGGCCCACATACACATCCCAGTCCATTTCCTCCTTGATTTCGCGAATCAGCGCTTCGTGGTCGGTCTCGCCGGCCTCCACCTTTCCACCGGGAAATTCCCAGTGCTCGGCAATGTAGTCGCGCCCCTTGCGGCAACGCTGCATACACAGATACTTGCCGTCTCTCATGATGACGGCAGCAACTACTCGTTTAGCTTTAGAATCCATACATAAAGGTCTATTTTCCTGCGAAGTTACGAAATATATGCCAGAACCCTGCGGCATATACCCGAAAACATGTAAATTTGCAGGCAAAAACATTAAGCATGTCAGTAGTAGTAGGAATTGATGTGGGCATCAGCACCACAAAGATAGTAGGAATCAATGAGCGAGGCATTGTGGAGTCGCCCATTCGCATTAAGGCCACTGACCCTGTGACATCACTCTACGGGGCTTTCGGCAAGTATCTGCACGACAACAACGTCTCCTTGTCTGATGTCGAACGCGTGATGATAACCGGTGTCGGTGCTGCCTATATCGACACGCCCGTCTACGGATTGCCCACGGCGAAGGCTGAGGAGTTTATTGCCGACGGACTAGGCGCGCGCTATGAGACCGACCTCGAGGACATGATAGTGGTGAGCATGGGCACGGGTACAAGCCTGGTGCAGTGCAATGGCGACGACATCCGTCATATTGGCGGTATCGGACTCGGAGGTGGCACGCTTATGGGGCTCTCGCGCATCATGCTCAAGACCGAGGACGTGAAGCAGATAACGGCGCTTGCCCTGCAGGGCAACAGTGCCAACATTGATGTGCAGATAGGCGACATCAGCCCGAATCCGCTTCCGGGTCTCCCTAAGGACGCCACGGCAAGTCTGTTCGGCAATGCCAAGAGCAATGCCACGCGTGAGGACATTGCCAAGGGCATCATCACCACCGTGCTGCAGACCATCGGCTCGAGTGCCATCCTGGCTTCGCTCAATAGCGGCATCCGCGAGTATGTGCTTATCGGCAACCTCACGCTGCTTCCGCAGTGCAAGGAGGTGTTCCCGGCCATGGAGAAGCTTTACAAGGTGCGCTTCATTATTCCCAAATACAGCGAGTTCTGCACGGCTATCGGTGCAGCCCTGTCGTACATCAACGAGCGGTAGGCGCTGAAGCAGTGTAAAGAAAGCGGGGGAACAAGCTTGGCACTCATGGTGCACTGCTTGTTCCCCCGCTTCTGTTATCTCATAGCTCGGGATTAGCCGAGGAAGTGGGAAACTCCGATGAAATAGAGTACTACATAGCCGATAACCAGCGAGAGAAGTCCGATGGTGAGACCAGCCTTGAGCATGTCGTTCTGCTTGATGAGGCCGGTGGAGTAGGCAATGGCGTTAGGCGGCGTCGAGATGGGCAGACACATAGCGGTGGAGGCTGCAATGGCAATGCCGATGAGCACGGTGCTCGTGCCACCGATGACGCCAAGCTTGTCGCCCATACCCCTGCAGACCACTGCGAGGATAGGCACCAGCAGGGCTGCCGTAGCCGTGTTGGAGATGAAGTTGGAGAGGAAGTAGCAGATGAGGCCGGAGATGAGCAGAATGACCAGCGGGCTCCACGAGCCGAAAGGTATGCTCTCGATGGCCGCATCGGCAAGTCCGGTGCCGTTCATGCCCAGTCCGAGGGCGAAACCGCCTGCCACCATCCAGATGACACTCCAGTTGATTTCCTGCATATCCTTGGCATTGATGACACCTGTCACGGCGAAGATGCCCATAGGTATCATGGCCACGGTGTTGGAGTCGATGCCGGTGACATCTTTCGGGATGACCCAAAGCAGGATGGTGAGGATGAAAGTGCCCACGACGACCCACATGCGCCAGCCCTTATGCACGTAGCCATTGATGTCGAGCTCGATGGTCTTCTTCGTGAAGGGGAAGAAGTGGAGGATGATGCGCCAGGAGATGATCAGCAGCACGATGACCAGGGGGAACATAAAGGCCATCCAGTGGCCGAAGTCGATGCCGAGGTTCAGTCCCTCAGGGTCGTTGAGGTATTTCAGGGCTATCATGTTGGGAGGGGTGCCGATAGGTGTGCCCATACCGCCGAGGTTGGCAGCGATAGGAATGCTCATGGTGAGCGCTATGCGGCCTTTGCCGTTGGCAGGCAGGGCTGCGAACACCGGGGCGAGGAAGGTGAGCATCAGCGCGGCTGTGGCCGTATTGGAGATGAACATGGAGAAAAGACCCGTGATGAGCAGGAATCCCAGCAGCACATTCTCGCTCTTATGGCCGAAGGGCCTGATGAGGTTGCGCGCCAACAGCGTGTCGAGTCCCGACTTCGAGGCTGCTATAGCCAGGATGAAACCGGCCAGGAACAGCATGATGATGGGGTCGGCAAACGATGCCATGATATCCTTGGCTTTCAGCAGGGTGCCCACATTGTCGCCCTGGAAGCAGGCAAAGGAGGTCTTCGATACCGTCACGCACATGATGGTCATGATGCCTAAGGAAGTAGCCCATGAGGGGATGCATTCGGTGAGCCACGACAACATGGCGAAAACAAAGATAGCGATAACGCGCTGTTGGACAACGGTAAGCCCCTCGATGCCGAAGCTGCTGGAGGGGAGATTCCACACGAGGATGGTTGCAGCCACAATGACGATGAACTCTACGAGCTTCTTCATCTCAAAGTGGTTGGTCATCACATTTGGGGTCGAGTTTTTTTCTTCTGTCATAGTAATTATATCTTAGGTGTTTTGGTTTATTGTGCTTCGTGACGCGACAAAGGTAATCAAATATTCTAACTTAGGTGACAGGACAAGCAAGAATTAACATTAATTTATTTGGCGAGCAGCATGGCCAGAGTGCGGGTTCCCTTAGCCGGCGCCTATCGTACGGCAACGGCCAGCCCCGTGTCGCAAGGCTGCGAAAGGCCTTGCCGGGACACTTTACGCCATATGCCGGACATAGTTCCGCCAATTGGCGTAGATAGCTCCGCCATATGGTGTAGATAGTTCCGCCAATTGGCGTAGGAAAGGGCAGGGCGGGGGGAAGAGGTCGGAAAGCAGGGCCTGAGACAGTCCTGGCTGCGTGGTGAAGAGGGCTGTGGAAAGAGGCCAGAGGAAGAGTAGTTTGGCCCGATGACAATAAAAACATTCCATTTTGTGCGCTTATCCCGGAAAATCTTTGTAGCTTTGCATCGCAGTTGGTTCATACCCATGATTAAAAGGGAACCGGGTTAGAGTCCCGGACAGTCCCGCTGCTGTGTTCGGCATTATGCTACAGAAACTTAAGTCACTGGATGTTCTTCGGGAAGACTTCTGTAAGCTGCCGTCAGTCAGAAGACCTGCCGCTGCCTTATTTACGTTTTCAGTTCTCGAGGAAGAATGAGAAAGTGCTTATCAGCCGTCCTTCTATGGGCGATGTCGTGGGGCTTTGGCTATGCCCAGGCCGACTCTGTTACCATCAACGAGGTGGATGTGGTGGCTCCTGCCGTGGGTCGTGGAGTGGCTTCACCGGTGACGTTACAGTCGCTGGACGCCTCCGCCATGCGTCTTCTGGGCATCAGCAGCGTGGCCGATGCGGTGAAGCGTTTTGCCGGGGTCACGGTGAGAGACTATGGAGGCATCGGCGGAATGAAAACCATCTCCCTGCACAGCCTGGGCGCCCAGCACACGGTGGTTAGCTTCGATGGTGTTCCCGTGGGCAACACGCAGGCCGGACAGATTGACTTCAGCCGTCTGGCCGCCAACGACCTTGCCTCGGTGGAGCTCATCGTGGGTGGCGAGAGAGAGCTCTTGCAGTCGGCTACGGAGTATGCTGCAGCCGGAGTTGTCGCCCTCACGACGCAGCGACCGCGCTTTGCAGCCACACGCTCCTACGCGCTGCGACTCGGGGTGGAGACAGGCTCCTTCGGGCTGCTGGTGCCCACGCTGCGCTGGGGACAGCAGATAAGTCGGCGAACCGTGCTCTCGCTCAGTGGCCGGCTACTGCGGGCCGATGGCAACTATCCCTATACTTTACACAACGGTACGGTCACCACTAATGAGCATCGGTCCAACACCGACGTGCATCAGCGGCAAGGCGAGATGAATCTCTTCCATACTTTTGCCGACAGCAGCCGACTGGCTTTGAAAGCTTCTTATTCTGCCTCACGACGGGGACTGCCTGGGGCGGTGATTCTCTATGCCGATGCCTCGAAGGAGCGGCTCAATGATGAGGACCTGCTCGTGCAGGCATCCTATGAGCGGACGTTCTCGCCGTCGGTCCGATGGAAGACACGTGCTGCCTATCGCCACTCGTGGGACAAATATCGTGACTGGGGTTCTCAGTATCAGAACGGAGAGCTCACCGAGCGCAACCTTCAGCAGCAGGCCTATGCCTCGGCTACACTGGGCTATCAGGCTGCCGGACACTTCAGCATGGCCCTGGCTTCCGACCTGAGCTACAACGTGCTGCGCAACAACGTCTACGTCGACATGAAGGAAACCGTGCCCCAGCCCTCGCGCTGGACTTCGGTTTCGGCGCTTGCCCTGCGCTGGCAGACGGCCCGGCTGAAGGTGGACGGCAGTTTGGCTTTCACCTATGCTGCGGAGCATACGGAGGCAGGCGAGACACCTGCCGACAAACACCGACTGACTCCCATGCTCTCGGCCTCCTGGCGCGTGCTCCCCGGGAGGCAGCTCTTCCTGAGAGCCATGTGGAAAGATGTGTTCCGCGTGCCCTCTTTCAATGACCTCTATTACCGTCGGCTCGGCAACATTCAGCTTCGTCCTGAGCTGGCTCATGAGTGGAGTCTTGGTCTCACATTTGCCACTCCGCCTGTTCATGGCAGCAACTACCTCACACTTACGCTCGATGGGTATTATAATAATGTACGCGACAAGATAGTTGCCTTCCCCAGTACTTACGTATGGCGGATGGTGAACTATGGCAAGGTCGACGTGTGGGGCCTCGATGTCACCTCAGGGGCCCATCTTGCACTGTCGGCCCGATGCGGCCTACATCTTGCGGTGTCGGCCACCTTGCAGCGTGCAGCCGACCGCACTGACAAGGCTTCGGCCCTTTATGGCAGTCAGCTGCCTTACACGCCCAGGGTGAGTGGCAGCGGATCGGCCGTCGCAGTGCTGCCCTGGTTCAGTCTGGGCTATTCGTTGCTCATGCAGGGCAGCCGCTACAGCATGCAGCAGAATAAGTCCGAGTACCGTATGTCCCCCTTCTGGGAGCACAGCTTCAGCATTTCGCGTGACGACCGGTTTGGTCCCCTTCGCGTGGAGTGGCAACTTAAGCTCACCAATATCACCAACTGTCAGTATGACATCATCAAGTATTATCCGATGCCCGGCAGGCAGATAGCTGCCTCCGCCGCATTCTATCTATAAACACTTATTATAACATCAACAACAACTATGAAGTTCAGTAAACTTACACTTGCATCGCTTTCGGTGCTCACCTTGGCTCTTGGTTTTTCATCGTGTTCCAGCGACGACAGCTGGGACACCACCGGCGACGGTAAGATAACCTTCGAGAGCAGCTCGCGTGCCTTCATCCTCAATGAGGGAAGCATGAACAAGAACAACTCCAACATCTACTATTTCGACTGGAGCTCCGCTGAGCCTAAGGTCGGCGAACTCTATCAGACCCAGAACGGGCGCATGCTCGGCGATACGGGCAACGACATCATCACCGTGGGCAACGAGGTGGTAGTGGCTGTGAACGTGAGCAACTACGTAGCCCTGCTCGACGGTTATGGTGTGGAGCAGTCGCGCGTGAGCTTCGAGAACTATAAGAATCTGGGGCAGGTGCGCTCGGTGTGTTATGGCGGAGGCTATGTCTATGCTACGTCCTATGGCGGCTATGTGAGCCGGCTTCAAGTAAGGGGCGGCAAACTCACTTATGTCGACTCGCTGCGCGTGGGGGTGCGTCCTGAGGATGTTGAGGTGCTTGACGGTAAGCTCTACGTTACTCTCCAGGGCAAGAACTACGACGATAACCGCTTAGCTACTGTCGCCTCCGACTTCAAGACGGTCAGCTACACCACCGTCATGCAGGATCCCGTTCATGTGACGGCTTCCGACGGCCGACTCTATGTCAATGGTTATGGAGCCAGCTTCAACAACCCTTGGGGTATGGTAGACCCTGCTACGGGTAAATACACTGAGCTCGGTCACGCTACAGCCTTGGGCTTCGGCAAGGGTATGATTTATCTGGCTAACAGCGTAACCGACTGGAACACCTATAAGACATCGACCACACTCTCTGCCTACAACACGGCAACGGGCACCACCGACACCGCTTTCTTCAAGAATGTGCCTTCGGCCATAGCCACAATGTCGGTCTACAGCATAAGTGTGAATCCCTTTAATGGCAAGATTTATATGGCCACCAGTGACTACGTGAGCGATGGCACCATCTATGTGTTCAATGCTCAGGGCAGCTATGAGACCAGTTTCACTGCCGGTGGCATTAATCCTCACGCCATCGTATTCCTGAAGTGATATGCGGCATTTGCTGATATTGCTCTCGCTCGGCGTGCTCCTGTCCTGCGGACCGTCTCGCCGTCAGGGCGCGGTGGCGCGCGGGGGCGACACGCTCCGAATGCATTATGCCACCCTGCTCACCATTGTGCGCCATCAGCATTTCACCCAGGTAAGCATCAGCGACCCTTGGAAGCAGGGAGCCATATTGAAGCGCTACGTGCTGGTGCCCAAGGCCGAGGGGGCGTTGCCTCAGGGACTGCCTGACGGGGTGGTAGTGCGCACACCGGTGGAGCGAAGCATCGTGTTCACCACGGCCCACTGTCAGCTGCTTTGGTGGTTGGGGGTACAAAGGGCCGTGAGCGGAGTGTGCGACTTAAAGTACATCCACATCCCCGAGCTGCAGGAGGCTGTGCGTCAAGGGCGTATAGCCGACTGTGGTAATGGCATGTCCCCCATGACTGAAAAGATTATAGCCATGAAACCCGAGGCATTGCTCATCTCGCCTTTTGAAAATAGTGGCGGGCATGGTGGTCTTGACAAGCTGGACATCCCCATCATCGAGACGGCCGACTATATGGAGCGCAGTGCGCTCGGGCGTGCGGAGTGGATGCGCTTTTACGGACTTCTCTATGGCCGTGAGCGTCAGGCCGACTCACTCTTCCGTTTGGTAGCATCGGAGTATCAGCGGCTGCGCCGAAAGGCTCGCTCATTGCCCCGGGGACGGTCGGTGCTCACCGAGCGCATGACGGGCAATGTGTGGTACTGCGCAGGGGGAAGGAGCACGGTAGGACAGCTCGTGGCTGACGCGGGTGGACGATATGTCTTTGCTGACGATGCGCATAGCGGCAGTGTGCCGCTGCCTTTCGAGCAGGTGCTGGCCAGGGGCGGTCAGGCTGAAGTATGGACATTCAAGTTCGATGCCGACCATCCGATTACGCGAGCTGACCTGCTGGCTGAGTATCATGGTTACAGTGGTTTGGCTGCCTTCCGAACAGGAGAGGTCTACGGCTGCAATTGCAAGAAGAAGCACTATTTCGAGGAGGTTAGCTTCCGCCCCGACTGGTTGCTGCGCGATGCCGTGCAACTGTTGCATCCGGGAGTCAACCTTGGGGGGCTGCGCTACTACGAACGCATTCGCTGACAGGAACGCATCCTATTCGTCGTCCGGCTTGGTGCAGATGAAGGAACTGGCGTAGCTTTGGAGAAAGGATATAAGAACTTTGGTCTGGGAAGAATGCTGCCAGGCCGGATAGCCTCAGCAGCAATAATTGAAAAAGGCAGGCTCCTTTCGGGGCCTGCCTTTATGATGAAGGGGTGATGGGTCAGAATGCGGATTGGAACTCGCGCAGGAATCTCGTGTCGTTTTCCGAGAAGAGACGAAGGTCGTCGACACGGTACTTAAGGTTGGTGATGCGCTCCACTCCCATGCCGAAGGCGTAGCCCGTGTAGACTTTGGAGTCAATGCCGCAGGCTTCGAGGTCGTGAGGATCCACCATGCCACAGCCCAGGATTTCCACCCATCCCGTGTGCTTGCAGAAGGCGCAGCCCTTGCCACCGCAGATGTTGCACGAGATGTCCATCTCGGCGCTGGGCTCAGTGAAGGGGAAGAAGCTGGGGCGCAGGCGTATCTTGGTGTCCGGTCCGAACATTTCCCGGGCAAAGGTCAGCAGTACCTGCTTCAGGTCGGTGAAGCTCACGCCCTTGTCGACATAGAGACCCTCCACCTGATGGAAGAAGCAGTGGGCACGGGCTGAGATAGCCTCATTGCGGTAGACACGGCCCGGGCAGATGATGCGGATAGGCGGCTGGTGATTCTCCATGTAATGAGCCTCGTCGCCAGAGGTGTGGCTGCGCAACAGCACATTCTTGGTCACATCGGTCTTGTCGTGTGATATGAAGAAGGTGTCCTGCATGTCGCGTGCTGGGTGGTCAGCAGCAAAGTTGAGCATGGTGAACACGTGCTTGTCGTCGTCAATCTCCGGTCCGTTGAAGAGCGTGAACCCCATGCGCTGGAAGATTTCGATGATTTCGTTCTTAACAATCGTCAGCGGGTGACGGGTGCCAAGAGCTATGGGGTAGGGGGTGCGTGTCAAGTCGAGTGCACTCTCATCGCATTTCTTCTCTTCGGCTTCGGCCCTGAGCTCGTTTATCTTCTCAGTGGCCGCCTTCTTGAGTTCGTTGAGTTTTATGCCCACAGTGCGCTTCTGGTCGGCCGCCACATTGCGGAACTCTCCCATAAGCTCGTTGATTTCTCCCTTCTTGCTGAGGTATTTCAGTCGTAGCTGCTCTATCTCGGTGGCATTGGATGCCTTGAGGTTGCTCACTTCTTTGAGGAGCTGCTCTATCTTCTCTAGTAACATACCTAATTGATTAATCGGTTGCAAAGTTAATATTTTCTGCCCGAAAGAAGAAATATATCGAATTAAAGTTGTACTTTTGCCCTTGAATGTGGGGAAGATGGATAAGACTGGAATGTAGAACAACAGGGAATGTGTCTTTCAAGCAACTCCTAAGACTTTACCAAAGAGTCGTTGCTCCGAGCTAACAGGTTGTCACCCCCATGGTTTGCGTTATGTAATGTTATGTCGTTATCAGTATGAGAAAGGTTGTATTAGGTATTCTTTCATTCATGGTTGTCCTAATGGTCACATTGTCTGATGCTGGCTGCACGGGCAAGAACTCATCGGGTGCCGATTCGGCCACGAAGGATTATGTGGCCTTAGATACTGCCCAGACCGACAGTGCCGAAAATCTGATTGCATCGACCCCAATGCCCAAAGCTGCCGACGAGCTGTTTGATGACTTCATCTTCAATTTTGCAGCCAACAAGCGGCTGCAGCGCAAACGGGTGCACTTCCCTCTGCCTGTATACAAGAACGGAAAACAGGTAGGAACGATGGATCTGCATAACTGGAAGATGGAACATTTCTTCATGCGCCAGGACTACTATACACTTATTTTTGACAACCGTAAGCAGATGAAACTGGTGAAGGATACGACGGTAAGCAATGTCGTGGTGGAGAAGATTTATTTCAAGACCAAAACGGTGAAGCAGTATCTCTTCAATCGAATCAACGGTCAGTGGATGCTCACGTCAATCAACTACAAGCCCATGTATCAGAATCTCAATGCGTCGTTCTTGAAATTCTATCAGCGCTTTGCTGTCGACAGTGCCTTTCAGGTGCAAAGCATGAACAGCTCTGTGATTTTCACTGGACCAGACCCCGATAATGATTTCGGTACCATCACAGGCGAGATTAGTCCTGACCAGTGGCCTTCATTCAAGCCTGCTTTCTTGCCCCATGGACTAATATATAACATCATCTATGGTCAGAAATACACTGAAGGCAATCAGAAGATATTTGTCATTCAGGGGATAGCCAATGGACTGGAGACACAGATGACTTTCCGGAGAAAAGGCAATCGCTGGAAACTGGTGAGCTTTAGTTATTGACCGTCATTCATATATAACTTAAAGTGTGTTCCTAATGAAGGAAAGATTTGACTACTCTCTGCTCAGCCACAATACCTTTGGCATTGAAGCTAAATGCAGGCGTTACCTCGAATATGCCAATGTGACTGAGGCACAGCTTATCGTACGGGGACTCTCGGACAGCGATTTCCCCTTATTGCTTCTTGGAGCAGGGAGCAACTTGCTGCTCACTGCCGACTATCCGGCTACGGTGATAACACCTGAAAACCGTTTTGATGTCACTCCTCAAATCGACGCTGAAGATGCCTCTGTCGTGATGCTGCGCTGTTGGGCGGGGACGACGTTCGATGATGTGGTGGCCTACTGTGTGAGGATGGGCTGGCACGGTGCCGAGAATCTGTCACTCATCCCGGGTGAAGTGGGTGCATCGGCAGTACAGAATATCGGAGCTTATGGAGCTGAGGCCAAGGACATTATATATAAGGTAGAGGCCGTGGAGATTGCTACCGGAGCAAGAGTTGCCTTCACTGCTGAAGACTGTGCTTACAGTTACCGTCAAAGTCGGTTTAAGCAGGACTGGCGTGATAAGTATCTCATTACTTATGTCACCTACCGTTTGTCTACACAGTTCGTGCCACATCTTGACTATGGCAACATCCGCCAGTGTCTTGCCGAACAGCGTATCGATCAGCCTACGGCACAGCAACTACGCGATACGGTTATTCATATCCGCCGTGAGAAGCTTCCTGACCCCGAAGTGGAAGGCAATGCAGGCAGTTTCTTCATGAACCCTATAGTTGAGTGTGGTACCTATGACAGGCTTTGTCAGCAGTGGCCGAATATGCCGCATTACAGGCTGGCTGACGGGCGGGTGAAGATTCCAGCAGGCTGGATGATTGACCAGTGTGGCTGGAAGGGGCGCAGCCTCGGACCCGCGGGAGTCCACGACAAGCAGGCTTTGGTGCTGGTGAACCGTGGAGGTGCCTCAGGACAGGACATACTCCGACTCTGTCAACGCATCCAGCACGACGTGAAGGAAAAGTTCGGTATTGATATCCAACCGGAGGTGAATATCCGATGAAGCTCACATTCTTAGGCACCGGTACTTCCGGTGGTGTTCCTGGTCTTGGATGCAATTGTAAGGTGTGCAGAAGTATGGACCCACACGACAACCGTCTGCGTGCTGCCGCTCTCCTTGAGACCCGGCAGACGAGAATTCTCATTGACGCAGGACCTGACATCAGGCAGCAGTTGTTGCGTCAGCCGTTTCGTAAGATAGATGCTGTACTCCTTACTCATATCCACTACGATCATGTGGCTGGCATTGATGACTTGAAGACCTTCTGCCAGTTTGGTGATTTGAACATCTATGCCAATGAGGCTACAGTGAGAGGCTTGCATCAAACGATGCCCTATTGCTTTGCAGAGCATCTCTACCCAGGAGTGCCGAAGCTTAGTCTGCATACGATAAAGCCCCATCAGAGTTTGCAGATAGGCGACATCTCGGTGTTGCCTATAGAAGTGATGCACGATAAGCTTCCTATTCTCGGCTATCGGTTTGGCTCTTTTGCTTACATTACCGACATGAAGACCATTGCCGATTCAGAACTCAGCAGGTTGGCTGGTGTGGAAACACTCGTAGTGAATGCCCTACGCTGGAAGAAGGAACATCATTCACATATGTTGGTGGATGAGGCTATCGACTTTGCACGAAAGGTAGGCGCAAAGGTCACCTATTTCACGCATATGAACCACGAGATAGGACTTCATGCTGAGGCCTCCCGACTGCTTCCTCCCGGCTTCCATTTGGCTTTTGACGGCGAGGTGCTACAGTTGTGATGTACAACACTATCTTTGCACACATTGGACATTATGTGCCTAAATGTGTTTAATATATCCTTCTAAAAGTTATAAATGCTGGATAAGATAGCTCCTTACTTGTACCGTCGGGAATTAAGCTGTACCTTTGCAGCGTGTTTTTCATAGTATTAGATTTAAGGTTAACAAGGTTGGAGTACAGCGGTACTCCTTTTTTTGTGCCCGTAAGCGAGATGGCAGCGTGGGCACAGACCTCAGTACGTAGCCCGTCGGTCTTGATAGTATGTTCGTCTTCAAGTGTCGAGTTGAAGTTGCAACTGGCTCATTTTAATTCCGACAGTTCGAGCCATCTCATATCTTTAGCGTCAAGTTCTTGATTGAGTAAGGGCAGCCGTTTGCTCTTCTCGGTGAGCTCGTCAACGGAGAGTGTACCACTGCATAAGTCAGCCTCAAGTTGCCTCTTCTCTTGTTCAAGAGCTTCGATTTCTTTTGTAAGTGCCTCGAATTCACGCTTTTCTTTAAAGGTCATTTTCCTTCGCTCATCGTGATGATAGTCGGCTTTGGGCTTCTTGGTAACAGTCTCCTTATTTTCCGTTTCTTCCTTGCTCTTCAGCTGTTTCCATTGTCGGTATTGGGTGTAGTTTCCGGGGAAGTCCTTGATGATGCCGCTGCCCTTGAACACCAGCAGATGGTCGACCACCTTATCCATGAAGTAGCGGTCGTGGCTCACCACGATGACACATCCGGGAAAATCTTCCAGATATTCCTCGAGGACTTGCAGTGTTGGTATGTCGAGGTCATTGGTAGGCTCGTCTAGCACCAGGAAGTTGGGGTTCTTCATGAGTACGGTGCAGAGGTAAAGTTTACGGCGTTCACCTCCACTGAGTTTGTAGACGTAGTTGTGCTGTTGCTCGGGTGTGAAGAGAAAGTACTGCAGGAATTGGGAAGCCGTGATATGACGGCCCCTGCCCAAATCAATATAGTCGGCGATATCGGTAATGACATCGATAACCTTCTGTTGCTGGTCAAACTGCATGCCTTCTTGCGAGAAATAGCCGAACTTTATCGTCTCGCCGATATCGAAGTTACCGGAGTCAGGCTTGACCAATCCGAGCAGCATCTTTATGAATGTCGATTTCCCCGTACCGTTGTTGCCCACGATGCCCATCTTCTCGAAGCGTGAGAAATTGTAGTAGAAATGGTCGAGAATCACCTTTCCACCTGGCCACGCCTTGGAGACATAATTGCATTCAAAGATTTTGGAGCCGATATATACGCCCTTAGCCTTCAGTCGCATCCGCCGTTCTTCGACTCTTTGGTTGGCTTTCTGCTGGAGTTCATAGAAAGCCTCCTCACGGTAGCGTGCCTTATGACCACGAGCCTGAGGCATCCGCCTCATCCAGTCGAGTTCTTTCCTGTAAAGGTTATTGGCTCGTGCTATCTCTGCCTTTTTATTGTCGAGCCGCTCCTGTCTCTTCTGAAGGTAGTAACTATAGTTGCCCCGGTAGGTGTAAATCTGCCGGTCGTCGAGTTCCAGGATGATACTGCACACACGGTCAAGGAAATAGCGGTCGTGAGTCACCATGAGCAAGGTGAGTGTGGAGCGTGAAAGCCAGCCTTCGAGCCATTCTATCATCTCGAGGTCAAGATGATTGGTCGGTTCGTCCAGCATCAGGAAGTCGGGTTCCGTGATAAGGACATTGGCCAGAGCCACCCGTTTCTGCTGTCCACCGCTGAGCTGTCCCATGGGCTGGTTGAGGACACCGATTTTAAGCTGGGTAAGTATCTGTTTGGCCTTGAGCACCTTTTCGGGGTCGCCATGATGATTGAAGCAGGCGTCGAGCACACTCTCTTCGGGATTGAAGACCGGGCTCTGCTCCAGATAGCCGATGCGGATGTCGTTTCTGAAGATGATCGTTCCAGAATCGCGTCCTTCCACTCCGTTAAGAATCGACATGAGCGTGGACTTGCCCGCGCCGTTGCGGGCTATGAGTCCCACTTTTTGTCCCTCTGATATTGAGAAGGAGAGGTTAGAGAAGAGGACGTCGGCACCAAATGACTTGGAAATATTCTGTACGTCGAGTATAGGTTGCATGAATGATAAAGTGATAAAGCTGGAAGGCAGACGTTTTCCTCCGCCTTTTAATCCTTGAGACTCTTATTGATGTTGTCGATAAAGTTGAGCAGCTCTTCCCGGCCCGTCTTGGTTTCGGAGCTTGTGATGAAGTAAGGTGGCAGCTCTTCCCATCGGTCTTTCAGTGAGTCCATCCATGCTGCTGCCTGCTGCCGCACCTTCACTTTTCCGAGTTTGTCGGCCTTGGTGAAGACGATGGTGAAGGGGATGCTGCTCTCACCGAGCCAGTCGATGAACTCTCGGTCGATGGCCTGTGGGTCGTGGCGCACGTCAATGAGCACAAAGACATTCACCAGTTGCTGGCGTTGAAGGATGTAGGACTCAATCATGCGTCTGATTTTCTCCTGCATGGTCTTTGAACGCTTGGCATATCCATAGCCTGGAAGGTCGACCAGATACCATTCACCATTGATGAGGAAGTGATTGATAAGCAGCGTCTTGCCCGGAGTGGCCGAGGTCTTGGCCAGTCCCTTATGGTTGCAAAGCATATTGATGAGGCTTGATTTCCCGACGTTGCTTCGGCCTATGAAGGCATATTCCGGCTTGGTGTCAGTCGGGCAATGTGTGACTGAGGGAGAGGAGACCGTGTAATGAGCGTTCTTGATTTCCATATGTTATGCTTAGTGGTTGGAGTTTACAGTACTTACATTTTAGAGTCACGAAAGCCTTCCAGCAGGATATAGCGCCGTTTGGCCATTCTGTGGTAGACATTACGCAGCCAGAGGTTATGGGTCAGAATGAAAAAGAGACCTAGGCATAGTTCTATATCGTAGGCGAGCTGTTCGCTGCATACCGCTACCAGCAAGGCGTTCAGTGCGAAGGGAAGGCCGAATGTGGCAATGCTGATGACGATGTTGAGGTAGCTGTTCTGCTGGCGTCCGCCGGCGATGGTAGCATTGAGGGGCATGGTCTGTTTGTTGTACACCGCCATCTGAAAACTCAGACAATACACCGGGCCGCAGGTGAAGATGCAGCAGGTCACCACCATGAAGAGCGACCATTTGCCAGCAATGACAGGAATCAGCATCACCAGGAATGGCAACAGTTGCAGCAGACAGAAGAGCTGGTATTTGGCCTTGAGCATCGTCAGGATGTTCTCGCGATGGACAGCCAGGAAGTCGAAATAGTTGCCTTCGTAGGCCGTTATCGTACTGCTGAGGATGATGGCGAACAGCAGATAGTTATAGAGGCACCAGAAGTTAGCCGACCCCGACTCGTCGTAGACGGTGGTGTAGGCCGAGAGGAGACTGAATACCAGCACCAGGATGATGGATGTGACGAGGCTTTTGCGCGGATTCTTGCAGCGGATGTAGGTGTTGGCTATCAATTGGCGGTAGCAGCCAGTCATACTGTTGCTCCCCAGGAACCCGGTGCTCCTTCTTGTCACGGTGGATTGCTGTCTGTGGTGGTGCGAGAGTTCGGAGACAATAGCGCGGAACTGAATTTCCCTATTGGCGGCGATGGCTCCGATGAGGATGCCAAGCAGGGCGAGCAGCGGTAGTGGATTGCCTGCTGCCATGCTGTCGCCAATGGTGGAATAGAAGTCGTAGAGTTGTTCGAAACTGGCATGCTGTCCCACGAAGGCCGGAGCGAACACCATTGCTGCCAAAGCCAAAGGCAGAAGTACCCAAAGGAAGTGGCCGTTGAAGGTGATTCTGAAGATGGCAAAGAGCTGATTGCCCAGCACCGAGAGCAACCAGAAGAAGACGATGAGCATCAATGCGGGAAGTACACCGGCTGTGAAGACCACGGTCATGATGACATACGGCGTCACCAAGGCCTGAGTAACAAGGTTGCCACCGGAGAGGACGGAAGCCCCTACAAAGGCGTCGATGCATGCGCGCCGCGGAATGGGCAACAGCAGATAGGGCTTGACCAGCAGGGCCGGCGGATTTTGCAGCATTAGCCGGAACAAGATATCGGCAACGAGGATGTAGGGGATAAAGCCACAGATCACTCCCGCGGCGCTGTAAGGCATTCCCTGGCCTACCGTGATCGCTAAGAGAACCGACAGAAAGACCAGATAGAGGATGCTCACTGCTGCGCCAAGGGCAAAGAACACCTTGGCAGCCTGGTTCTGACGGAAACTTGGATTGCGCCTCGCCGAGAGTCGACGATGCCGTGTTATCTCGAGGCAGAGCCACAGACGGCGGCGCAGCGTGGAGGCAGGAGTGCTCATAGGCTTAGCGGAGGTCTATGATTTCGGCCTTAGGAAAGTCCTTTGAACGGAACACAAAGGTTGCGTCGCTTTGTGCCTTGGCTCTGAAGTTGCTGATGCGGATGGTGAGCCAGTGATTGCCCTGAAGCATCTTCACCTGTGTGGGCGAGTAGGTGTTCTTGTTGATGATGATGTAGGCTTCTTTCACGGAGCGGCTGCCGTTCTGGGCCTTCATGTGCACTTTATAGCTGTTGCCCTGGGTGCTGAGTTGCAGGTTGTAGCCGCTCTTATACATCGAGATGAAGGTGTAGGGGTTCATCTGCATCTGCTGAGCCTGCGTGGGAGTAGAGATGTTGACCTCGTTGGTTTGCTTCATGTAGGTCCACTGTGTCTTGCCGTTGAACCATACCATGGCTTTGGACGTGATGGCGCGGAACTTGTTGCCCTTGATGGCAATGGTACCGGAAGTGGTGCCAATTTTAGCCCCGGTGATGGTGAACGAGGCACTGGCTCCGCCCTTGTGGCCCACCACGGCTGCTGTGCGGTCGAGCACCTTGCGGGCCTGGCTTGCACCCTGTTTGGGCGTTGTTTGCGATGAAGCTGTCAGGGCTGCGTTCGCTGTGGTTGAGTATGCCGGGGTCGTAAGCGGGAGGGCAATGAGTGTGAGCGATACGGCCAAAGACCTCAGACTGTAAGCTGAGGATTTGCCGGACGAAAGAAATACGGATTGAAACATGATGAACTTAATGTTATATATGTTTTGTTGTATCTCGGTTTCAGCCCTGGGGCGCTGTCAGGCGCCCAGGGTGGTGAGAATGGTGTTGAGAGTATTCTCATCCTTGACGAGCACGTCGCGGGGCTTGGCGCCTTGTGCGGGACCTACGATGCCTGCTTTCTGCAGCTGGTCCATGAGTCGGCCGGCGCGGTTGTAGCCAATCTCCAGTTCGCGCTGAAGGCGGCTCGTGGAACCGCTGTCGGAGTAGACGATGATTTGAGCAGCCTTGCGGAAGAGGGGATCGATGTGGCTGATGCTGCCTCCTGAGGTGCTGTCATCGGCAACATCCTCGTTGGCAGGCTCGGGGAGCACGAGCGGCTCTACCGGACCTGACTGTTGGGCGATGTACTCATTGATGCGCTCTATCTCGGGCGTGTCGATGAATGCACATTGTACACGCACGGGCTCGCCTCCATTGAGATAGAGCATGTCGCCCCGGCCAACGAGTTGATTGGCTCCGGGCCGGTCGAGGATGGTGCGCGAGTCGATGATGGAGCCCACCCTGAAGGCAATGCGTCCAGGGAAGTTGGCCTTGATGCTGCCCGTAATGATGTTGGTGGTAGGGCGCTGGGTGGCTATCACCATATGTATGCCCACGGCGCGGGCCAGCTGGGCGATACGCGTGATAGGCAGCTCAATCTCCTTACCTGCAGTCATGATAAGGTCGCCGTACTCATCGATGATTACCACGATATAGGGCATGAAGTCGTGGCCGTCCTCTGGGTTGAGCAGGTGGTTGAGGTACTTGCGGTTGTATTCCTTGATGTTGCGGGCGCCTGCTATCTTGAGCAGGTCGTAGCGGTGGTCCATCAGGGTGCAAAGCGAGTTGAGCGTCTTCACTACCTTCTTCACGTCGGTGATGATGGGCTCGTCGAGGTTGTCCTCCACGCCGGCCATGAAGTGGTCGGCTATCTTGCTGTAGACGCTGAATTCCACCTTCTTCGGGTCGATGAGTATAATCTTCAGCTCGTTGGGGTGCTTCTTATATAATAAGGAGGTGATGATGGCGTTCAGTCCCACTGATTTTCCTTGTCCGGTGGCACCGGCAACGAGCAAGTGGGGAATCTTGGCCAAGTCCACCATGAACACCTCGTTGGTGATGGTCTTGCCCAATGCTATCGGAAGGTCCATGGTGGTCTCCTGGAACTTGCGCGAGTTGAGCACACTCTCCATCGACACGATGTTCTTCTTCTTGTTCGGCACCTCGATACCGATGGTGCCTTTGCCAGGCATGGGCGCTATGATACGGATGCCCAGGGCCGAGAGGCTCAGGGCGATGTCGTCGCCGAGGTTGCGAATCTTCGATATGCGCACACCTTCGGCCGGTGTAATCTCATAGAGCGTGATGGTGGGGCCCACGGTGGCTTTGATTTCGCGAATCTGCACGCCAAAGCTGTTGAGCACCTCCACGATGCGGGCGTTGTTGGCCTTAATCTCGTCCATGTCGACTTCAGGCTTGCCGTCGTCATCATAGTGCTTCAGCAAGCTGAGTGTGGGGTATTTGTAGTTGGTGAAGGGCTCTTTGGGGTTGATGGGCGTCTTCTTCAGCTCTTCAATGGCAAGGTTCTTTCCCTTGGCTTTTTCTTCGTCGTGGGGCTTTTCCACCGTGAGGTTGCCATTGGTGACCTCTATATTCTCGGTCTTGCCAGCGGGGGTGGGTGGAGCCGGTTTCCTGCCAGGATCTTCGGTGAGGTCGATGACGGTCGGACCGGGCTCGTCGTTGTGGTCGGCTTCCTCCAGCGGGCTGTCGTCTTCCGTGGGCTCGGGTTCGGGCATGACGGTGTCGGCAGTCTCGCCCGTACGATTGGTCACCACAAACTTTATCTTCGAGGTGAGCAGGCCTACAGGGTTGAGCGCCTTGCGAATGACGGTGATGGTCTCGGTACTGAGCACGGTGAGAAACACCACAGCCACGATGAGCAGTATGGCGGTGAGTCCCGGGGGGCCAATCATGGCTTCCAGCCGCTGCACGACGTAGAGTCCGTGGTCGCCACCGGGGTTGAAGACGAGCTTGCCACACAGTGGGGTGAGGAACTTGGCCATTGTGACCGAGCTCCATATCATCACTACGGTCATGCCGAAGAACCATTTCCACAGGTTCAGCTTCCGGTAAGCGCCCATGAGGCGGAGGCTCACCAGGATGAGGAACGTCGGGATGAGGAAGGCCGCGAATCCGAAGTTGCGGTCGATGAGCACATACGAGATGATGGCACCCACGCCACCGTCATAGTTCGACAGCTGCTTCTCTTTGTTCATCCAATCGCCCGGTCTGAGGTCCTCAAGGATGCTCTGGTCGGCGGCACCGGTATTGAAGTAGGACACCATGGCGATGATGAGACACACCGACAGACAGAGCAGGATGAAACCGAGCAAAAAGTCGGTTGTCTCCCTGCTGAATATACTATGGAACCCTGACGCTCCCCCTGTGTTCTTGGGCTTGCGTGCGGACTTTTTCTTTGCCATTCTTAATTTCTAAACACTTAAAGTCATGCAAAAATACGGGAAAAAAGTCAGAATCTTCCATTCCTCACCAACTTTTTTTCATACTTCTTCATCCAGAGTTTGAGCCGAGTAGGGTAGTCTTGATGAATATCAACCGCTTACCGCCAATGACCGTCCACTCCTCTCCGTCTGCCTGCTGTGGGTATTGGACAGCTGAGCGGAAGGGTAGGAGAATGGCGCACGGAAGAGGTGATGAAAGGCACTGAGGCCACGAGGACGGAGGGCTCGGTAGCCGTGGCAAGCACCCGTTTGCCCCCTTGACGATGATGTTTACGGCATATGGCGTAACTATCTCCACCATATGGCGGAGCTATCTACGGCATATGGCGTAGATAAGTACGGCATATGGCGTAAAAGCCTCAACCCCTGGGATTGGAGATGCTCCGGCAGGGCGTGAGAGCAAGCCGGGAGAGGTCCTTTCCGACTGCGGAAAGAGCTTGCCGGAGCATGGTCCGGTCACCGAATCGGATAACGTTCTGCACGCGCAGAGGCTCTGAGCTTACGTGGATAAAGGCCAACGGAGCAGATTCGGAATCAAAAAACCGGTGAGTTCTCGCATCTTATCATATATTTTTTCTACCTTTGCAAGTCGAACAATTGAGACAAATGAAGAAGGTAATATATAGCAAGTTTGATAAGCGTGCCATCTCCGCTCTCCCTCAGGTGCTCTTTCCGGGGCGCATCTTTGTGGTGTCAACAGCCGAAGACGCAAAGAAGGCCGTCGACTATCTGCTTGGAGCCAATCTCTTAGGAGTGGATACCGAGACGCGCCCGTCGTTTAAGAAAGGCGAGACGCACAAGGTGTCGCTACTCCAGGTAGCCACCCACGACACCTGCTTCCTCTTCCGGCTCAACGATATCGGTATCACCCCCGACGTAAAGCGCCTGCTTGAGAACACCACCGTTCCCATGGTGGGGCTCTCGTGGCATGACGACCTGCTTTCGCTGCATCGTCGTGCTCCTTTCAAGCCGGGACTCTTCATTGACCTGCAAAATCTGGTCGGGATGTTGGGCATCAAGGACATGAGCCTGCAGAAGCTCTATGCCAATCTTTTCCACAAGAAGATAAGCAAGCGGCAGCAGCTGACCAACTGGGATGCCGAAGTGCTTGACAGTAAGCAGCAAGCCTATGCCGCCACCGATGCCTGGGCCTGTATTCAACTTTATGAAGAGCTTATAAGGCTCAAGACGACAGGTGATTATAAACTCGTGCTGAACAATCCTGCTGAGCGTGGGGAGGCGAGTTGAAGGTTGCAGAGCAAGTGAATTCTTAACCGTTAAAAAGCTAATTAAGTTGTACAAGTCTGTTTATCTTAAGAGGGGTAAGGAAGAAAGTCTGTTGCGCTTCCATCCCTGGATATTCTCCGGTGCCTTGTCGGGTGTCGACGAGGGGGTTCAGGAAGGCGACATCGTGAGAGTGATGACCTCGGAGAAGAAGTTCATTGCCGTAGGGCACTATCAGATAGGCTCGATAGCAGTGCGTGTGTTGTCGTTCCGTGACGTTGCTATCGACGGTGCCTTCTGGCGCAGCCGCCTGCAGAGTGCGCTCACCATGAGGCAGACTATCGGCATTGCCGACAATCCCAATAACAACACTTTCCGTTTGGTTCACGGTGAGGGCGACCTTCTGCCCGGCCTCGTTATCGACTGCTATGGCCCTACGGCCGTTATGCAGGCGCACAGCGTGGGCATGCATATGGAGCGCAAGGCGATATGCAAGGCCTTGATAGAAGTGATGGAAGGGCGCATCAGACAGGTGTACTATAAGAGCGAGACCACGTTGCCCTTCAAGGCCGGGCTCGACGAGGAGAGCGGATTCATCTATGGCTCCACCGACGACGATGTGGCCGTGGAGAACGGGCTGAAGTTTCATGTCGACTGGCTCAAAGGGCAGAAGACCGGCTTCTTTGTCGACCAGCGTGAGAACCGCCGTCTGCTGGAGAGCTACTCCCGGGGGCGGTCGGTGCTTAACATGTTCTGCTATACCGGCGGTTTCTCGGTGTATGCCATGAGAGGCGGTGCACGGCTGGTGCACTCCGTCGACAGCAGTGCCAAGGCCATAGAGCTGACCAACAGCAATGTGGCCATGAACTTTCCGGGCGACAACCGTCATGCGGCATTCTGCGAGGATGCTTTCAAGTTTCTCGACGCCAACGACGACAAGTACGACCTCATCATTCTCGATCCGCCGGCTTTTGCCAAGCATCGCGCGGCCCTGCACAATGCGCTCAAGGGCTACACGCGGCTCAACGTGAAGGGGCTGCAGCGCATCCGGAAAGGCGGGCTTCTTTTCACTTTCAGTTGCTCGCAGGTAGTGACCAAGGACAATTTCCGCAACGCAGTCTTCACAGCTGCTGCCCAGGCGGGGCGCAAGGTGCGCATTCTGCACCAGCTGCATCAGCCTGCTGATCATCCGATAAACATCTACCACCCTGAAGGCGAGTATCTCAAGGGCTTGGTGCTCTATGTGGAATGAGCGAAAGGGCTTTAGTCGAGAAAGTGCGGTCGCTCATCCGCTCGGAGCAATTGCTTGATGAGTCGAAGCGCTACATCGTGGCGCTGTCGGGTGGCCCTGACAGTGTGGCTCTGTTGCTCGTGCTGCGAGAATTGGGCTACAGGGTGGAGGCGGCTCACTGCAACTTCCATCTTCGGGGTGAGGAGTCCGACCGCGACGAACGCTTCTGCCAGCAGCTCTGCGCTGAGAAGCAAGTACCTCAGCATCTGGCCCATTTCGACACGCGCACTTATGCCCAGCTGCACAGGGTCAGCATAGAGATGGCTGCCCGCGAGTTGCGCTATCATTATTTTGAGCAACTGAGGCGCGATCTCAATGCCGAGGGCATCTGTGTGGCTCATCACCGCGACGACAGTGTGGAAACATTCCTCATCAATCTCGTCCGAGGCACTGGCATCCATGGTCTCTCGGGCATCAGTCCACGCAATGGAAAAGTGCTGCGGCCCATGTTGGAAGTGAGCCGCAAGGAGGTGTTGCAGTACCTGGAGGCCGAGGGGCAAGCTTATGTCACCGACAGCACCAATCTCGTCGACGACGTGCAGCGCAACATTGTCCGCCTGGATGTGCTGCCTCTGCTCGAGCGTCTCAATGCCGCCGTGCGGGCAAATGTTGCAGCTACGGCGCACCGGCTGAGAGACGCCGCCTCGTTGCTTGACGCGCTGCTTGGCATGCGCTGCCGATGGCAGAAAGGAACCGATGGCATAAGCCTTTTCCCGATTGATGACATTACGCATGAGTACATCGTCTGGTATCTGCTCCATGACTATGGTTTCACCCCTGCTCAGATAGAGAATATCTTCGCAACTGTCTCTGCAAGGGAGGATTCTGTCCATGGCAGAGCCACCGGCCAGCTGTGGCAGTCGGCCCACTAC
>Ga0256406_1001053_pt1 | contig 45979 bp, 42 predicted proteins | sample RumenRJG_03DNA_FD_185986 | JGI IMG/M metagenome (GOLD analysis project Ga0256406, IMG submission 185986) | Bovine rumen microbial communities from Lethbridge, Alberta, Canada - RJG_03 | ecosystem: Host-associated > Mammals > Digestive system > Stomach > Rumen | place: Canada: Alberta | collected... | reverse complement strand
TCAACTTATTCTTCCAAAAATTTTTAAGCAAAATAGAAGGTAAAAGGGGATCAGGAGTTAGGAAGGCAGGAAGGAATGGCAGCGGCCTCGTCTAGGCGTCCTTCCTTGTTAGTATTCAGAAATCTACATTTCGAAAAACGTGCTCCTATCCACTGAACAGGAGACTCTTTTTGAGAACATTCCGGTTTACATTATTCCGGATTACTATTTTGACTTTGAGCTGCGGGAAGAGGGTGAATTATGGTAAATGGACTGAAGCTCGAACATATCTTTGATTTTCAGGAGCAGGCGGTCCTGCGTTTGATCGATTTTACGACGAATAGCAACAGTAAGCAGACTATCGTCATGAAAGCGCCGACAGGCTCAGGAAAAACAATTATTTTGATTGACTTTGTTGTCACTTATATTGACAGCGTAAATAAGAATACAGCATTCATATGGCTTTGCCCTGGCAAAGGTGATCTTGAAGAACAGAGTCGCAATAAGATGGAGAAGATTGCTCCACAGCGGATCACACAGAATCTTTTCGACGCCTTGCAGAACGGATTTGCGGCAGAAAGTACGACCTTTATCAATTGGGAACTTGTTACCAAACGCGGCAATACAGCTATTCGTGACAGTGAGCGCAAAAACTTATTTGATTGTATCGCAGAGGCTCATAGAAATAATATTGATTTTATTATTATTGACGAGGAACATTCTAACAATACAAGTAAGGCTCGGAACATCATAGATGCTTTTGCAGCCAAAAATATTATTCGGGTATCCGCAACAGCCATCCAGAATAAAAAGTATGAATTCTTTGAGATTGACGAGCAGGATGTCATCGATGCTGGACTGATCACAAAAGCCATCTATGTTAACGAGGGCATTGAAGAGAATACAGATGTTAGCAATGATTATGACATTCTTCTTGATCTTGCGGATGCAAAACGTAAACAGATCGCTGCTCGATGTAAAGAACTTGGTAGGACTATACGTCCTCTTGTTTTAATCCAATTTCCTAGCGGAAAGCCAGAAACGATTAAGGCAGTGGAGGACAAGTTACGCGATATGGGTTACACCTATGAGAACGGTCTTGTCAGCAAATGGATGAGCGAAGATAAGAAGGATCTTCCTGATGATCTGACAGAAAACAATGCTACGCCTGTGTTCCTTCTTATGAAGCAGGCAATCAGCACTGGATGGGATTGTCCCCGTGCAAAGATCCTCGTGAAGCTCCGTGAAGGCATGAGCGAGCAGTTTACAATCCAAACAATCGGACGTATTCGAAGAATGCCTGAAGCGCATCATTACGATGACGACATCCTTGATTTCTGCTATGTATACACTTTTGACGAGGAATACAAAGCCGGATTGTTATCAAACCTAGATAAAGCATACGAGACCAGAAGATTATTCCTGAAGGAGAAATGCAAGACATTTACACTGCAAAAACAGATCCGTGACCTCGAATATCATGGCCTTGGGGAGCGAGAAGTCTGGCACAAGATTTATGATCATTTTGTTAAGAAGTACCAGCTTAACAGATACTTGGATTCTGCTAATAAGTTCCGCGAGAATGCGGATATTCTTAATGGGGCAGGCTACAAAATAGGAATTACACTCTATGGAAAGGTATTACAGGGAGCCTTTGTCCGGACAGATGCTTTGAAAATATCAGATGCTTACATTCAGACTAGACAAAAGGTTGATACACATAAGGATGGAATAAAGCTCCTTCATTGTACAGATGAAATTAAACAAACTATTGGTATGCCTACAGCGAAAGTAAAAACTATTCTTGAGCGTCTCTTCCGTAAAGGCCGCGTGAGCAATAAAAAAGTGCTCTCACTGGAAACTACTGAATTTTATGCTTTTGTTATCAATAATGTGCATTTATTAAAAGAAGAATTCAGAGAAGTAGCTTCTAAGAATGAAGAGCATATTATTCATATTCACATGCCGGAACCAAAAGTATCTGCGTTCCATATTCCGGAACAGGATTTTTTTAAGTACGATCCGGGTATCAAAGAAGAAGTCGAATATCTTAGCAATGCTTACAAGGATTATACTTCTGGATTCGCTACTTCTCTTATTCGAAGTACACCTGAACAGCTGTTCGAGCAGTATTGTGAAGGTCGTGAAGATATTGACTGGGTTTACAAGAATGGCGACAGCGGCCAGCAGTATTTTTCTATTGTGTACCTTGATTCACTTATGCATCAATGGCTCTTTTACGCAGACTACATTGTAAAGAAAAAGGATGGGACAGTCTGGGTTATTGAAACGAAAGGCGGAGAAGCAAAGGGAAAGGATAAAAACATCGATCGGCAAATTCAAAATAAGTTTGAAGCCTTCAAAGCGTATGCGGCTTCGAATAATCTGAGTTGGGGATTTGTTCGTGACAAAGATAACCGTCTATATATTGATAACACCGTTTTCGCCGAAGATATGGCTGACGAACACTGGAAACCAATAGCTGATGTTTTCTGAAATGTAGCGCACCGGAACTGTAGACTTTTTTGCGGCGTCTGTTATTTGATTCTTAATCATAATTTGTCCAGATTCCTCGCAAAAATCAGGGCCGTTGGAAGCGGCCCTGTAAATCAAGCACTCCAGAGGAGATTGAATGGAAAAGCTTGCTGGGTAGAGTTTGAAATTCCTCCGTCAGATAGTCAGACCAAGCCCATCGCCTTGGGGATCGCAAGAGAGAGCGAAGGAATATAGGTTATGAGCATCAGGATCAGGATGAGCATGCCGAAGTACGGCAGTAGCATCTTCGAGACCTGCTCAAGCTTCAATCCTGTGATACCGCAGCCCACGAAGAGCACAGATCCCACAGGGGGCGTCATGCCGCCGATGCAGAGGTTGTAGATGAGCATGGTGCCGAACTGAATCGAGTTCATGCCAAGGCCGTGCACGATCGGCCAGAGGATCGGCACGAAGATCAGGATCGCAGGTGTCATGTCCAGGAACATGCCGATCACGAGCAGGATCACGTTGATGAGCAGCAACAGCACGTACTTGTTGTCAGTCACCGACAGGATTGCCTTGCTGATGGTCATCGGGATGCCGGTCCTCACCATGACGTAGGACATCGCGGTTGAGGCTGAGATCAGGAACAGAATGACCGCGCTGATGACGGCGCTGTCATAGAGGATCTTGATGAACGACTTGATGGTGATGTTGCGGTAGCAGATCGAGAGGATCAGGCAGTAGAGCACGCTGACGCCAGCACCCTCGGTTGCCGTGAAGATGCCCCCTACTATGCCGCCAATCACGACCACGATCATGAGAAGGCTTGGGATCGCGTCCAGCGTGACCTTGATCCACTGGCCAAGGGTCGAGCTGCCGCTGGTCTTGTACTTGTGCTTCTTGGCGTAGAAGTAGGCCACGATCATGGTGCCCAGGCCCATGAGGATGCCCGGCACGTAGCCTGCCATGAAGAGCGCCGAGATCGAGGTGCCGCCAACCACGGTGGCGTAGATGATGAAGCCGTTTGAAGGCGGGATCAGCATGCCTGAGGGCGCTGACGCTATGTTCACGGCTGCGGCGAAGGCTGGATCGTACCCTTCTTCCTTCTGGATCGGGTAGATGCTGCCGCCCATGGCCGAGCATGCGGCCACGGCGGAGCCTGAGAGCGAGCCGAAGAGCATGTTGCCGACCACGTTTGTCTGGGCCAGCGAGCCCGGCAGCCTGCCCACGAAGAGCTTTGCAAAGTTGATGAGCTTTCTGGCGATGCCGCCGTTGTTCATCAGGTTGCCTGCGAGTATGAAGAGCGGGAAGGCGAGCAGCGAGAAGTTCTCGACGCCGCCGTTCATCTTCTTGACGATCAGAGGGCAGACGCTCGCCCAAGGCTGTACGGTCATGGCAGTGATCACGGATGCTGTGACGAGCCCGATTGCGATCGGGCAGCCCAGGAACAGCAGCACGAAGAAGACGCCGAAGAGTATGAGTACGGAAACTGTCATTGCGCGGCCTCCTGTTGCTTGGCAGAGGTCAGGTCATCATAGATGTTGATGAGCTGTATCACGATGAGGAACAGAGCCGATACCGGGGTTACGGCATACACCAGCCCCCTGGGGATCCCAAGGAGAGGCGAAAGCGCGTTCATCGAGCTTGCCGCGTTCGATATGCCGCCCCACAGCAGCACCACGACCGCTATGGCCAGGACGATGAAGTCCACCAGGGCCATGAGCAGCCCCTTCTTGGCAGGCGGAAGGCTCTCGGGCAGGATCATCAGCGCCATGTGCTGCCTGGAGCCGAAGGCGCTGGCCGATCCTATGAATCCGGTCCAAATGAGCATGTACCTGACAAGTTCCTCGGTGAAGGATGCCGGATCGTTCATCACGTATCTTGTGAAGACCTGCATGAGCACCAGGCACAGCATTCCAAACAGCAGCGCGCATGCGGCGTAGCCAGTGATGGCCGTGAGCGCGGTGCGGATTTTCAGCAATCGCTCGTTCATCTCAAAATCCCTTGAAATTCTCTTTAAAAATCATAAAGACTTCTAAACTTCAGGATCCGCAACAGCCGGCGCATCGCGCCGGCGTTGCTGCTTGGCGCAGCCACGATAAAGCGGCAGCGCGCGGCAGATCACTCTGCCTTGAGCTCGTCGATGAGCTTGAGCATTGACTTCACGCCAGGGTACTGCTCCGCGTAGTCCTGGCGCAGGCCCTCGGTGGCCTTGACGAAAGCACCCTTGTCGACGTCGGTCACGAACTGGACGCCCATCTTGGTCTTGGCCTTCTCCATGGACTCGGCTACGGCCTTGTCCCAGGCGACCTTGTGGTGCTCCCTCGCGGTGATGGCCGCATCGAGGACGATCTTCTTGTCAGCGTCTGAAAGCTCCTTCCAGACCTTGCCAGACATGACGATGGTGTCCGGGATCATCGCGTGCTGGTCTTCGGAGTAGACCTTGCAGATCTCGCCGTGGTTGGCTTCGGTGAGCGAAAGCTCATTGTTCTCAGTGCCGTCGATGACGCCGGTCTGCAAGGCCGTATATACCTCGCCGTACGCCATGGCGATCGGGGTGCCGCCCATGGCCTTGACCATGTCGATCTGCGACTTCATGTTCTGCACGCGGATCTTGAGGCCCTTGATGTCGGCAGGGCTCCTGATGGCCTTGTGCGGGGTATAGAACGAGCGCTGGCCGGAGGTCAGGTAGGTCAAGGTCACGAAGCCCTTGTCAGCGGTGGACAGGAAGAAGTCCTGCATCTTCTTGGAGTCCATGACCTTGTAGTACTCGGCCTTGTCCTTGAAGAGGAACGGCAGACCGAAGGTGTGGTACTCCTCAGCGTAGGTGCCAAGCTGGGGCGAGCCGCAGTTGATGATCGAGACGTCGCCGTTCAAGCACATCTCCAGGGTTTCAGCAGCCGAACCCATCTGCGCGTTCGGGAAGATCTGCATCTCGATGCGGCCGTTTGAGTTCTTCTTGATGAGATCTGCCATCTCGACGAAGGCGAGGTGCGTCGGGTGGGTCTCGTTGAGCGTATGGGCCGCGGTAAGGGTGATCTCGGCAGCGCCGGCTTGAACGCCGAACGACATCGCGGAGGCGACAGCCGCGCCGATCAGGACTTTGGTTAACTTCTTCATATGAAACTCCGTGTTTGTGTAGATTGATTGGTTGATTTTAAAAATTTTAATTTGGGCCAAGCCGTGACAGGCGCCCCGTCTTGGCCCTTGTCTGCTCTTATTCGTAGGCTTTGAGGAGATCCGGCCTCGTTATCCACTTGGACCTGGTCTTCATGTACTCGCGCACGCACCTGCGGGCATGCTCCTGCTCGCGGTGCATCTTCTCCTCATCCCTCCAGACCGAGGCGCCAAACTCGACGAGCTTGTCCTGGGCCTTGTGGTAATCGAGATCGCGAGGACGGCTGTTGCCAAGGGCGCTCAGTGCAGCTACAACGCCGGAAGCCTGGCCGATGCCCATGATCCCGCCCTGGGTCCTGTAGGAGCCTGCGGCCTTGCTCTCGCCGGAGATGCACCTGCCGCTTAACACCAGGCCGTCGATATGCGCGGGGATCAGGCAGCGGATGGGGATGTCGTAAGTGTCCTTGAGATCGGTCCAGCTTCCGCCCTTGCCGTCAGTCCTGTAACCAGCAGCGCCGTCGGGGTTGTGCATGTCCATCGGGAAATAGCCTCTGGACATCACATCCTCGAACTTCCTGCCGTTGTAGCAGTCGTCTGCTGTGAGGGTGTAGACGCCCTTGATGTGGCGGGTCTCCCTTGCGCCGACTTCGTTGCTGGTGTCGTTGACCCAGGCGTGCTCGAATCCCGGGATGTACTTGATCATGAACTCGGAGACCGATTCGATCTGGCGCCTGCCGTCGATCTCGGCCCAGGCGCGCTGCTGGGTGTCTGACAGCTCGTAGCCGCTGACGCGGGTTGCGTTGAAGTGGATGCTTCCAGGGTGCACGCCGTTCAAGATGATCACGCTGTCCCTGCCAAAGTGCAGATCGCCAGCGTCGATGGCTTTCTTGACCAGCTTCTTGAAGCCCTGCGCTACGAAGTAGTGTTGCTTGAGCCTGTCGCTGTAAGGCCTGAGCGGCACGCAGTCGGACTTGAACTCGAAGTCGTCGGGGGTGTTGACGATATAGTCGTAGGTCTTCTCGACGTCGACGTCGGCCATCTCGAACATAGCCGAGCCAGGCTGGGCCTTGTGGGTCTTGCTGTCGCCGTACACGAACTCCTCGCCTGCCTTCACCGCGACATCGCCGTCGCCGCTGCAATCGACGATCACCTTGCTGTGGAAGAGCCTTTCGCCGTCGTGGGATGCGACCACCAGGCCGCAGGCGCACTTGCCTTCCATCACGACGTCTTTGACCATGCTGTGGAAGAAGATGTCAACGCCAGCCTTCACCAGCATTTCCTGGGCGACGTACTTGTATTTCTCGCGGTCGTAGAACCCGAGGGAGGCGCCTGAGCCGTATGGATCAAGGGTCTTCATGTGGCCGGTGCTGCCCTCGTGCTTGACCAGCTCGTCCATGAACTCCTGCGGGATCCCGTTGATGACCTGCTCGTCGCCGAAATGGAACGGGGAGATAGGTCCGATCACGCTGTTGGTGGCAGTACCGCCAAGCATGCCGAGCCTTTCCACGAGCAAGGTTGACGCCCCGCATCTTGCTGAGGCCAAGGCCGCCATGATCCCGGCGGGGCCGCCGCCGACAACGATCACGTCGTACTGCTGTTTAAAATTGAAAGACATCTTTGTCTCCAGACTTTGCTTTACATCGTTAAGGTTGTGTTCTAATATTTAGAACGTTGTTCTAAAATCTCTATATCAAGGGTAGTCAAGCTGGAGCTGAAGATTTGTGAGCTGAGGCAAGTTTTTAAAACTCGTTTTTAGTACTTTGTTATACAAAGAAATAATTATTTGATTATCATAAACTGGATTCATGGGGCCTCAGGCAAGGCTCATGCTGAAGGTATGGCTGTCGCAGGAAAGACGAAAATGCAGAAGACTTTGGTTAAGGCGATGCAACTGCTCGAGTTCATGACAACGGGCAAGCAACGTTACGGAGTGAGCGAGCTTGCTGAGGAGCTGAAGCTCTATAAGAGCAACATCCACGAGATCCTCTCGACTTTCGAGGAACTAGGCTATGTAGCCCAGGATCCGGAGAGCAAGAAGTATTCGCTGACCATGAAGATCCTCGAGCTTGCACACAGCATCAGGAGCCATATCGGTCTGCTTGAAGTCCTTGGCGTGATGCTCCAGAAGGTGAGTGATGACTTAGGCGAGCTCAGCTACTTCGGAACGCTCTACGGCCACAACCTGATGTACATGTGCGGCGCCTTTCCGCGCACCGACCTTACCGCCAAGCCAGTGGTCGGCTTGGTCGCCCCCCTTTACTGCACGTCGATGGGCAAGGTCCTGCTTGCATATTCGGGAGATGAACTGCTTAATCAGGTTGTAGAAGGCGGCTTGAAGCCTTTCACGCAGAACACGATCACCGATGGGGCCAAGCTGCGCGAGGAGATCCAAAAGGCCAAGGGGTGTGGCTACGCTTGCAACAACATGGAGTACGAGTACGGCAAGTCATCTGTAGCCGTGCCGGTTTTTGCAGCCTCCGGGAAGCTGATCGGGGCGTTGAACGTGAGCGGCCCTGCTCCGAGGTTCACACAAGAGTCGATCACGAAATTTGTAGACAGGATGCGCCTTACTGCAACTCAGATCCAATCATCGTACGGAAGCCTTTCTTGATTGCGGCGCCCTTCCGCTGTTCTTGGCTACGGGCAACCTCACTGCATTATTGGGTGAAGAGGCGCCCAAGTGGCAGGATGGCAGAACTCTGAAGAGACCTAAGTGACTTGTGCGGGAGTTCCATGAGCAATGGCGCCGTCGGCGCCCTTGTTGCGTGCGTCATTTTTTGAAAACACACGCATTATTTTGAACATGTTTCGGAGCGGGCTATTGTGATTCCGAAGGTCTTGGTCAAACCACGAACTGCATGAACGTCGTGATGATGAGCGCGTTGAAGAAGTCGATAAAGAGCGACCCGACCAGCGGCACTACAAAGAACGCTTTCGGCGATTCTCCGTTTGCTCCGGTGAAGGTGTCCATGTTCGCCATGGCGTTGGGGGTGGCGCCAAGGCCGAAGCCGCAGTGCCCCACCGCTATCACAGCAGCGTCATAGTTCCCGCCCATCACCTTGAAGGTCACGAAGTACGCGTAGAACCCCATCGCGACGGTCTGCACGAGCAGGATCGTGATGAGGGGGATGGCGAGGTCGGCAAGCTCCCACAGCCTCATCGTCATGAGCGCCATCGCCAGGAAGAACTGCAGTCCAAGGCTTCCGAGCATGCTGATGGTGTGCAGAGGGATGTCGGTGTGGGTGAGATCGCAGTAGTTGCGGAACACGCAGGCCACGAGCATCGGCATGAGGTAGGCAGGAAGGATGATGCCGTGATCCTGCAGGAATGCATTGATGAAGTACCCTGCCCCCATCGCGAGGATGAGCCACGCGCAGGCTGAGAACAGAGTGTTCTCCTTTACGGTCTTGACCGCGTCGAGCGCGGTGTCGGAGTCAGTGTACTGGGCATCCGAGCTTGCAGATGCCGGATGCAGCTTGTAGCGGCTTAACAATCTCTTTCCGATCGGGCCGCCGAGCATCGAGCCTGCGACCAAGCCAAAGGTTGCCGATGCGATTGCGATCGAGAGTCCGGCGTTGAGCCCGTTCTGCTCAAGCAGCGGTCCAAACGCGGCAGAAGTGCCATGCCCGCCTGAAAGCGGGATCGAGCCTGTGGCAAGTCCGATGAGCGGGTTGAGCGAGAAGGCATTGGCAAGCCCGATGCCGATGAAGTTCTGCACGCAGATGAAAAGCACGGCGGTTGCCAGGAATACCGCAACCGCAACACCGCCCTTGACGAGCATCTTGAAGCTAGCGGTGAATCCAACAGACGTGAAGAACGCGGTCATCAGCAAGTCCTTGAGCGACGAGTCGAAGGAGAAGCTGAAGGCGTGGGCCTGATGGCCGATGAGCGTGATTATCGAAAAGATGATCCCGCCGATGACCGGCGCGGGGATGAAGAACTTCCTCAAAAGCGGCACGAAGCGCTTGATGACGTGGCCTAGGATCAGGAGCAGCGCAGCGAGGGCGAGCGTGACAGTCATGTTGCAGTCGTAGGTGAACATCATCGCGGTCTCGTCCATGGTCTCTCCGTTATGCCGCATCCGCGCACGCAAAGGGTGCGATGCTTGACAGGATCTTTGCAAAAGGTTTACGAAAAAGACAGTTTAACAGATGAGACATTAAAATTCTTTTCATTTCAGCACGCTGGCGGAAATGCATGCGTTCATATGCGCCATGAGGTCTGATATCCTGTGGAAAAAATCTGATAGCGCGCGAGCGCGAGGAGTATCTCTATGCCGATGGTCGATGCAAGGATAAGCGTGAAGCTTGACGAGTCTCAGGATGCGCTGGTGCATGAGGCGCTGACACAAGCGGCAGCGTCCGCCCTAGGCAAGCCAGCCATGTACGTGATGGTCCAGGTGCAGGACGGGGCGAGTCTCTGGATGGGCGGCAAGAAGCTTGAGAAGGGCGCGTACATCCACGTGCGCTCGTTCGGCAGCATCTCGAGAAACGCCGCGGAATCATTCGCGGCCAAGGCTACGGAGTTCCTCGCCTCGAAGCTTGGACTCGATCCTGCCGGGATCTACATCTCCTTTGAAGGGATCAGCCTCTGGGGCTGGCAGGGAAGCTTGTTCTGAGAAAGCCTAGGCGGGATCAGCATCCCGCCATTCCGGACAACCGCTTTCCTAATTCCATATGTGGCCTGCCCGCTGTGGACAGGCTTTTTTCAAGCAGAAGATCACTTGGCCTTCGCGCTGCCGCTTTCCTTGCTGCCCGCAGCAGCGCTTTCTGCCCCTTCATCCCCGCCTTGGGCAATAAGATCGAACTGCTCTATCGGATAGGTCCTCGTCCTGCAATTGAGCCACGCGCAGGTGACGCTGACTCGCCCTTCGATGAGCGGTGACTCTGCCTCGAGCGTTTCCAGGCTCGCTCCCTTGGCCTTGGGCGCGACGCGGAAGGAACCACGGATATGCACGTTCTGGTCTTCAGCTATCTTGCCGCCTGTCGCCGCCTCGAAGGTCCAGCCGCACTTGCCTGATGAACCATCGGGGCACTTGGGGATCTTGACGCGGAATGATTCTGGCGCGAGGCGCTCGTAGGCCATGTCGTTTAACACGCAGTCGGTGCGCTCGCTTGGGTCGCTTATCACGAAGAAGCCGATGCCGACAGTCTTGCGGTCCTGGTAGCGGCAGAAGTCGAAGGGGAGCTTGCGCTTGTTCATGAGAAAGAGCAGCGATCCGCCGTTGATAGAGGCCGTGGCGTTGCCCTGCCCCTCCTTGAACTCGAGGTTCATCTGCCCGGTGGCGCTGAAGTTGAGCGCCGGCCCGAAGAACTGCGTCGTCCTGCCCCGCACCAAGCCGTGTCCCGCGTGCTTCATCGCCGCAGGATCGAAGAACGGGAAGTCCAGGATCATGCTCCGGTTGTCCCAGTCGCTGAACCACTCGTCGTCAAACGCGATCCCGCTTGTCCCGGCCACGCCCTTGAACATCCTGGCGATGTCGCCTCTCAACTTGGGATCAACGCGGGATGGCGCGGCCGGCTTGTAGCCATAGCCCGCGAAGCAATGCAGGTCGAGTTTTGACGGCGTGCCGTACTCGTTGTAGGAGACAGGAACCCAGCTGCATAGGGCCGCGGGGGTGGGCTTTATGAAGTCGGCGTTGCGATCGTCGGCAAGCTCCGCGTTGAGGTAATTGGGCGCGTAGCTCAGATCAAGCCTCACCGCCTGCCCGGCATTTTCTTTGAGGAACGCGTGCAGCCTTGCCGCGTCCTTGATCTTGTTGATGCTCCCTTTGAAAAGGTTTGGATCAGCCTCAGCCCCAGAGGCTGCCGCAGCATCTGTCGCAGAGGTTGCATCTCCTGCGCTGCCAGAGTTGGCATTGCCCTCCTGCTTGGGCACGATCGCAGGCGCCATCTCAGGCTGTGGCTTGGCCGCGGCTTCCTGTGCTGTGGAAGATGCGGATCCTGATGCCGCAGCGTCAGGCGCTGCCTTGGCGGCAGGAGATGGCTGGTTTTCTGCTTGAGGGACGCGTAGCGCGATGATGATCGCTGCGCAGGCGACAGCGAGGGATGATGTTGAGAGGATTACAGGCAAGGCCCGCTTGAGCCTTGCCACGCCTGAAAGCGGAGTCCCGCACTTTGGGCAGAACAGCGCGCCTTCAGGGGCATCAGAACCGCATCTCTTGCAGCGCATCAGGGGTACCTCGCAAAGGCGCTCAGGTGAAGGCGCGGGCATTGTGTTGCATCCGTTGCATCCATTGCGGCAGTTGCAACCGTTGCAGCGGTTGCAACATCAATGGCCCTACTGCCAGGGAAGAAGATGCTTACTTGCCTTCGCCCTGCTTTTTGAGCAGATCGCGGATTTCCTTTAAGAGCTCGGCCTTCTCGTCCACCGGCGCAGGCTCGGCGGCCTTTTCGGCGATGACCGCGTTCTTGACGCGGGCGAGCACCTTGATGGTCAGGAAGATCGCAAAAGCGATGATGATGAAGTCGAGCACGGTCTGGATGAAGGCGCCGTAGCCGAGCACGATGGCATCATGATCGGCGGTCTTCTCCTGGAGCGTGATCCCCAGATCCTTGAAGTCGACGCTGCCGACGAGCACGCCGACGAGCGGCATGATGATGTCGGAGACCAGCGAAGAGACTATCTTGCCGAACGCGGTTCCAATCACGACGCCGACAGCCATGTCGATGACGTTGCCCTTCATCGCGAAGTCGCGGAATTCCTTTAAGAACGAGGTGCCCTTGCCGGCCACGCCCTTGACCTTGTCTTCAATGTTCATGGATTACCTCTGGAACTTGTAGCGGGTTTTGGCCGTCAGCACATCGACCGTGGCCTCGGATGCATTGTACAGGGACTGGAGCGAGGCGATCTGCTTCTCAGCCTCCTCTTTCGAGCCAACTGTGATGCTCCAGGCGTGGTTCGCGCCATTGAAGCGGTAGCCCATCTCCTTGAGCTGATCCTTGATGTCAAAGGGGCTGCCCACCGCGGTGACGCGGTAGGACTTGCGCAGCGCGCTCTCGATGAGCATCGAGAAGGCCTCGGGCTCGATGTGCATGAGCCAGATGAGCGCGAGGGTGTCCACGTAGGCGCGGTGCGCCTCGTAGAACCAGCCGCGGGACATGTTGAGGTACTCAAGCTTCGCTCCATGCCCGCTGCCTAGGGCATCCCACTGGATGTCCTTTATCGAGCAGGCCCAGGAGAGATCTGAGAGCACGGGGAAGCGGCGGTCGAAGAACGGCCGGTCGAACGAGGCGTTGTGGGCTACGACGAGGGGGCGGCCTGCGAGCATGGCGTTGACGCGATCCTCGTTGAAGGACTGCCCGGCCACCATCTCGTCGGTTATGTGGGTGAGGCTTTGGATCTCAAAGGGGATCGGGCGCTTGGGATCCTCGAACTCGTCGTAGAAGCTGTCTATTGAGAGCAGGATCTTGCGGTCGAAGGAGTAGGTGCAGCGCACCATGCCCAGCTCGATGATCTTGTCCTCGCCGCACTTGAGCCCGGTGGTCTCGGTGTCGAGGAACACCGCGTGGTGGATCCTCTCGCCCTCGATGGGCGGCACCAGCTCGAGCGGGAAGTGCTTCTCCATGCCCGGCACCGTGAGCGGGATGCGCTCGAGGAGTCTGAAGTCCTGGGGGCGCTTCTTGATGTCATCGAGGCGCTCGAGTGGAAACATGTCTTGTGGCATTTGCTACCTGCCTGAATTTGCTTGTTTGCCGGCTCCTTGGCGGACGCCGGCATCGTCTCATTTTGAACCGAAGATCCCGGTCCTCGAGAGTCTTAACGGTATTAGGTCCGAAGGGATCAGGTTCACATCATCTCCAAGCAAGCTCCGCAGCTCGGCCTGGAAAGCGGCAAAGTCCTCGCCCTTGAAATCGGGATCGACATCGACAAAAAGGTCGATCTCCATGTCAAAAGCATCATGCGCTGTGTGGTCAAGGTAATAGTAACGCAGGTTCCGGAACCCCTTTTTCTGAAACTTGCGCTCAATCTTTTCGATTTTCTCTTTGTTATCCCGATACTTCTTGATAAAAGCCGACTCAATCATCCTCGTTGTCCATCTCAAGCCCATATTGTCGGACGTCGCGATGCCGCGCTCTTCTTCAAACGCCCTTGGTTTACCACTATACTCTGAAATAGCGAACTTTTCCAGCATTTGCGGAAAGTTTTATGATTGATATTAAAAAAACATGTATCTAAAACACCAGTCTTGATCTTCAATTTGGGCGCCGTGCCCGCACGTGCCTGCCGCAATCCTTTGAGGATCCGGGCTTGGCTTTAGGAGAGATCCCGTTGCGCCTGAATCGGCGCGGCGATTCTTCGACATGGTGATTGCGATGTGGCTTGACCCTTAAGGCGCGGCCATGCCTGGCTGGGGCATGGCAGGCAGGATCAGGCAGGCCCTGCCATCATGGCAGGGCCTGCTCACTCCCATTGGGAGGCTTGATGATTGAATGGCTCTGGCGCGGCTCAATCCGCGCCAGCCTGGCCGGGGTCAGATGCGGCGCTCGATAACGTCCTCAAACGGCAGGCGGCTCTTGGGGCGCTTGTCGAGGGTGTTGCTGTCCTTCTCCGCCCTGTAGCCAAAGAGGATGCAGCTTGCAACCTTGAAGCCCTTGCCCTCAAGGCCCAGGAGCCTTGCGGCCTTCTGCATGTCAAAGCCCTCGCAGGCGGTCGAGTCGACTCCATAGGAGGCTGCGGCGTACAGCGCGGTGCCCATCGCGATGTAGGTCTGCTTGCACTGCCACTCGTCAGGGCCGTCAGTCTGCTCGTGGGCCTTGGCAAAGCCGAGCAATCCGCCGGCCACCTTCTGCTCCATGTCCTTGCCCTGGCGTCCGTCGGCGGTCATCTGGGCGGAGACCTTCTGCGCCCAGGCAGGATCAGCGCTGTCCTTGTAGCACAGCACCATAACCTTGTCGCAGCCGTCGTAGCGCTGGATGTTGAAGTCGGCGATGGCAGGGCGCATCACGGCCTTCTGCGCGTCGGACTCAAGCGTGATGAAGCGCCAGCCCTGCATGTTCACCGAGCTTGGGGAGAGGCGCACGCACTCTAAGATCTTCTTCCAAGTCTCCTCGGGGATGTGTTTCTCATGGTCGTAGTACTTGGCGGTGTAGCGCTTTTGCATCAGGGTCAGGAAATCCATCGCTTTGCTCCTTAGGCAATCAAATCTTCTTCTTCTTGTGCATCATGCCCGGGCCAGCACCCGGGCTTCGTCCTTGCCGCCCAGGATCCGGAAGATCAGGCCTTTTGATGCCTGTGTCCCGGAGACGGGGCTATCGTGCTTGGTGATATCATAGCTTGCGCGCGCAAGCGGGCGCAAAGCGCCGCGCCCACGCGAAAAACATTTGCAAAACCACACTCTGGCGCAGGCAGGAAATGCCGCGCCTTCCCCGGGAGGAATAATGGCTCAATCCAACAGGGCGGATCAGGCGGCGCAGGCTGTCATCTCCGACATCGCCCACAACAAGGCCAAGAGGGTCCGCACTGCGGTGCTCTACATCGCAGGACTCGTGATCGGCGCCTTCATCGGCTATCTCAACATCGCCGGCGTCAACGACCTGATGTCGTTCATCGCCACGGTGTTCACCAGGCTCTTCAGCCTCGTGGCCGTGCCGGTCATCGCGCTCTCGCTCATCAACACCCTGGCTCGCCTGAACCACGGCTCCAACGGCGGGACCATCTTCGGGCACACCGTGTTCTACACCCTGCTGACCACGATCCTCGCCGCCGCGCTGGCCGCCACCATCTTCACGATCGTGCAGCCTGCCAACGTGCCTTCGTCGATCACCGCCGCGGCGAGTATCGACGCGGCCGCAGTCGGCCACGGTGAGACCTACTACTCGCACATCATCAGCGTGATCCCCAACAACATCCTCCAGCCCTTCGTCTCAGGCAACGTGCTCTCGGTGCTCATCATCGCCGCGGCGCTGGGCCTTGGCCTTGCCGCGATGCCGCACTCCGACGCCCGCACCGCGGTCGTGAGGGTCTTCACGGGGCTCCAGGATCTGCTCTTCATCCTGATCCACTGGCTAATCGCCGTGCTGCCCATCGGCATCATCGCCTTCACCGCGCAGCTGGTGACCCAGCTTGAGGCCGGCGTGATCCTAGGCGGCATCGCCCAGTACTTCGGCGTGGTGCTCTCGGCAAACTTCATCCAGATGCTCGTGATCCTGCCGCTTCTGCTGCTGATCCGCGGCCTCAACCCGCTTCGGATCGCCCGCGGCATGGCCCCGGCGCTCATGGTCGCGCTCTTCTCGAAGTCCTCTGCTGGCACCCTGCCCGTCACGCTGGCCTCCGCCGAGGACAACCTGGGCGTCGACCACCGCATCTCGCGCTTCGTGCTGCCCATCTGCACCACCATCAACATGAACGGCTGCGCGGCCTTCATCCTCGTGACCTCCATCTACCTGATGCAGAACGCGGGCATAGAGATCTCCGCCGCCACCCTGGTGACCTGGGTCTTCATCGCGACCATCGCCGCCGTCGGCAACGCCGGCGTCCCGATGGGCTGCTTCTTCCTGACACTCTCGCTGCTCTCCTCCATGAACGTCCCGGTGGACCTCATGGGCGTGATCCTCCCGGTGTATGCCGTCATCGACATGATCGAGACCTGCCTCAACGTCTGGTCCGACTCGTGCGTGTGCAACATCGTGAACAAGGAGCTCAAAGGCAAGCTGTTCGAGGTTGAATCCTCGGCAGAGGCCTGACGCGTGCAGGGCCGCCTCATGGCGGCCCTGCGCTTTCATGGGGACTTGAAAATCCCCGACCAGTTTCAAAAACTTTTGCTCATCAAGTTTTAGGGGGCATACAAAATGGCACACATCCTCCCTCCGTTCAGGGCTGACCACGTGGGGTCGTTCCTCCGCACCGACGCGGTGGCGAATGCCCGCGCGATGTTCCACAAGGGCTTAATCTCCCGCGACGGCCTCACCAGGGTCGAGGACGAGGAGATCGCAAAGCTCGTTCAGAAGGAGAAGGAGTGCGGCCTCAAGGCCGTGACCGATGGCGAGTTCCGCCGCGCCTTCTGGCACCTCGACTTCCTCGTGGGCCTTGACGGCGTCGAGAACATCGCGGCCAAGGCCTGGTCCACCCACTTCCAGGGCACCCAGCCCAAGGCCACGACCGCGGTCATCACCGGCAAGGTCGGCTTCCCCAAGGATCATCCATTCCTCGACGCCTTCAGGCGCCTCAAGAAGATCGCGGGGGACACCATGGTGAAGTTCACCATCCCCTCGCCTTCGATGCTCTACCAGATCTGCATCGTCCGCGACAAGGACTATCAGCCGATCCCGATGTACAAGGACAACGACGCGCTGCTGCTCTCCGATATCGAGAAGACCTGGACCGACGCGATGCTCGCCCTCTACAACGAGGGCTGCCGCTACCTCCAGTTCGACGACACCTCCTGGGGCGAGTTCTGCTCTGACGAGAAGACCAAGCTCTACTCCTCCTACGGGCGCGATCTCAAGAAGGTCCAGGAGGACTACGTCAAGGTGCTAAACGGCGTCCTCTCGCACAAGCCTGCGGACATGACCATCACCATGCACATCTGCCGCGGCAACTTCCGCTCGACCTGGTTCTCCTCCGGCGGCTACGAGCCGGTGGCCGAGCTGCTCTTCGGGCACTGCAACGTCGACGGCTTCTTCCTCGAGTACGACTCCGACCGCGCCGGCGACTTCAAGCCGCTGCGCTTCATCAAGGATCAGACCGTGGTGCTCGGCCTCATCACCTCCAAGTTCCCCGAGCTTGAGGACGAGGAGATGGTAAAGGGCCGCATCAAGGAAGCCTCGCAGTACGTGCCGCTTGAAAGGCTCTGCCTGTCCACCCAGTGCGGCTTCTCCTCAACCGAGGAGGGCAACAAGCTCACCCAGGAGCAGCAGTGGGCCAAGCTCAAGCTGGTCGTGAAGATCGCAAGGGAAGTCTGGAAGGACGCCTGATCGAAGGCCAGAGCCTTCTTGATCTGACATGAATCGAAAAGCCCCGGAGCTCGCGCCCAGGGGCTTGTTGATCCTCGCCATGAAGGCATGGCGCCTCTTGGGATCGGGTTTTCCTATCTCAAGGATGCTCTCAAGGATGCCTTCTAAAGGAGGCCTTGCCCAAGAGCAGCCTGCGGCGATGCCGCAGGCTGCTCGACTAAGGCAAGCGCGGCAAGGAGGTCAGGCCTTCTTCCGCTCCTGCGAGATCTTGAGGAAGCGCTCGATCTCCTCCTTCGTGATGAGCTCGCTGTCGAGCGTGATCCCAGATGCGGACTCGACGGCGTCGGTGAGCGCCGTCCGTTCGAAGATCCCGCTTGCGCAGATGCCAACCGTGGTCACGTCCATCGAGCGCAGCGCGCAGGCAGCCTCGGTGCGGGAGACTTGGCGCCCAAGTGCCTTCGATGCTCCCATGGCGGTTATCGAGAGCGCGAGATCGGCAAGGTAGCCGACCGCTGCTGAGAAGGCTCCGGCCTCGGAGGGCGGGCAGGAGGAGCAGATCTTCGAGCAAAGCGGGCACAGAGGGGCGTCGGCCCTGTAGAGCGCCCGATCCTCAATGCGCAAAATGGCGGCCTGCGCGCACTCCTGCGTGGGCAGCACGCCTTCGAGCGCTGAGGTCGAGACTGCGGCATAGCCGTCGTAGCGCGCCTCCTTTAAGAGCGCCTCCTCATCGGAGTCCATCGCCCCGCGGGCGCGGGATCTCAGCATGGCCTCGCGAAGCCTCGGCGAAAAGATCGCAATGAGCCTCCTTCCTTCCTCGTCCTGCAGGGCCTTATGGTAGATGGCCCCGCCGACCGAGCTCGGGTAAGGCGGGATCCCGGCCTTGAGGCTGCCGCTTTCGATGTCGCGCCAGGGGGCGTCGGGATCGGAGGCGCGCTTGCGGTCTTTCTTTTGAAGATCGGCAAGCCTCGCGGCCTTGAGGCAGAGGACATTTTCGCGCTCCCCCAGGCAACGCGGCGCCTTGCCGTCCTCGGAGATCGCGATGAGCTTGGCGCCCTTTTGGGCATAGGCAGCGGCGAGGGCCTTGAGATCCTCATCAGAGGGCCTTCCGGCGCCCTTTGCCTTGCACAGGAGCGGCAGACCCTCACCGTCGCGCCAGATGCGCACCCAGCCAAAATCGCCTTCCATGCTGTTGCAAAGCAGGCTTTTGAATGAGAGATCCTTCGATTTGAGAAGCGAGGGCGCCAGATCTGACGCGAGATCGCCTGCGCGCAGCAGCGCCTGCCTCATGCTCAAGGCCATGCTGCCAGTGCCGCCGTCCTCCATCCCAAGAAGCGGCCTTGTTCTGAGCCTGGCACCTAAGGAGAGCGCCCTTTCCATGACGCAGCGCATCAGGATCGACTCAAGCTCGTCCTTGTCCTGGCAGGAGGCCTCAGCGAAGGCCTTGGAGGCGGCATCGCCGATGCCTGCGCCATAGAGCGCCTTTTGCAGGATCATCCATCCTGCGTTGAAGATCCTGCACTGGCCCTGGGCGTAGCGCTTGCCTGCCGGGGCGCTGACCGCGGCGGTCCTGGGGAGCGCGCCCTTGCGCTTTTGCGCGTTGAGCTCGGCCACATGATCGCGGCACCATTTCTCGACGTCGATGCCGGGCCCGAGCTTCTCCTTAAGCTCCTCCTTGGTGCCGAGCCTCTCGATGGTCCTGGTCGAAACCGCGCCGTTCTCCTTGCGGTAGCTCTCGGCCACGTAGTAGGTCGTGGCCCGTCCGGTCGTTAGGATCCGAAGCTTCATTTACCCTCCCTCTTTTGCGGTTGCATCGCCTTGCGGCATGGCAAAGCCTGCGCCCAAGGCGCCCGTGGACGAGCAGCTCTATTGCGCATTCATGCGCATGGCCTTGATGCTGAAATGATGGAGCGCCCATGTTAAGTGCGCAACTCCCATGCCGTGGGAAGCTGCGCCTTGGGCTTAATCGCACCACTCGTTGGGCGCCATCTTGCAGGCAAGGGCCTTGTAGGCGCCGGACTTCACGAGATCCTGCGGCACGCCGTCCCCGGTGCCGTAGAGCTCGGAGAGCGCCCCGCAGCCTGATGCGGAGCCCAGGCCGCAGGCCTTGGCAAAGGATGAGGCGGCCTCCTGCATCGAGCGGGAGACGCCCTCGCCTTTTGAGTAGGAGACCGCGAGGTTGTAGCAGCCATCTGCGACCGAGAGCCTGCAGGCCTTGCGGTAGAGCGAGGCTGCGGCGACCTTGTCCTGCTCCACCCCGTCGCCCTCGTCGTACTTGACGCCGAGGCTGTGGCAGCCGCGGCCGTCGCCCAGGCGGCAGCTCTCGTTGTAAAGCCCGATCGCCTCAGCCTTGACGCCATCGCCCGAGTCGAGCATCTGCCCTTGGTTGTAGCAGCCCTGGGCGCTGCCGCCCTTACAGGCCTTGGCGTAAAGATCCGATGCCCTCTGCTTGTCCTGCTTGAAGCCGCGCCCTTCGTCAAAGCGCGATCCCAGGGCCAGGCAGGCCTCGGCCTGATCCATCGAGCAGGCCTTCTCAAAGAGCGCTGCGGACTTCTTGGCAGCAGCTGGCGAGGACTTGTCCGCGTCGAGGAGCCTGCCCAGGCCAAAGCAGCCGTCGGCGCTGCCCTCGTCGCAGGCGCGCTTGTAGAGCGCGGCGGCCTCCTTCATGCCCTTGGCCCCCGAGCGCTCGGTAAGCACGCCCAGGTTGTAGCAGCCATCGGGCACCTTGAGCTCGCAGGCGCGCTTGTAGAGCTCGCCTGCGCGCGCCGGATCGGGATCCATGCCCTCGCCGTTCTCGCACATGAGCGCCAGATCGTAGCAGCCGGCCCCTTCTCCTGCCGAGCAGGCCTTGGCGTAGAGCCTGGCAGCCTGAGCGTCGTCGGGAGGCACGCCAACGCCGTCGTCGAGCATGCGGGCAAGCCTCATGCAGGACTCCATCGATCCCAGATCACATCCGGTCATGAAGTAGCCTGCGGCCTTGGCCGTGCCGCCTGCGGCATCGCCTGAGGCAAGGCACTCCCCGGGGCTTGCGCACGGCAGTCCCCGGACTGGTTCTGCCAAGGCCGCAAGCGGCATGAGGAGGATGAGTGAGAGCGGTAAGGCTGCGCTGCGCTTCATATGGTGGCTCCTGTGTCAGATCTGCTTTGATGGGATGCGAGGCGCTCTATCTTAAGATCACGGGCCTGGTGCCGTCGTTGCAGCAGGCGATCATGACGCGGTCGTCGCGCGTCCAGCCGTGCATGATGCTCCCGCCCTGCAGCCCCGTGTAGATGTAGCGGCTGATGGCGTCCCACGCCTCGGCGCAAAACGGCACGCCCTCGGATCCGCAGTGCATGGTGCCCGGAGACTCAAGGCAGCCCTCGTAGGGCGTCCCGTCCTTGACGCGGGTGCCGGCTCCGCAGTGCCAGTAGTCGTCGCGCTTTTCGTTGCGCTCGAAGATGAACTCGTCGCCCACATAGTAGCAGGGGCACTTGCCGCTGTCTGGAACCTTGAGGTACTGCTTTTGAAGCTCCGGGAAGAGCTTCTTGTCGATGACCGTGACCTTGACGCGGTGCTCCATGACTTGATTTCCTTATGCTGGTTTGAAATCCATGCCGATGTGGATTATTCTTTCTATGAAAGCGCTCCCCTATGCATGCGGTAATGCCGCAATCTGTTCGTAACATCTTCAGTTTAGTGGATAAACCCGCGATTTCTGCATCACGGGGGCGCTTCCATCGCCTTGTCCGCTTGGTAGAAAGACGCTTTTTGCCTGAGAGCCTGCCCAAGGCAGCAGCTTCATCTCTGCTCGCGCCGCTAAGCGGCCTACTGCTCCTGTCCTTCATGAACCTGGCCCTTGGCGTCCTCCCCCTCATCGGCATCCGGATCGGGCTCTTCCGCCTTCCCTGATTCTGCCTGCTTGAGCCTCTTCGCCTTCTCAAGATACATCGAGGCCAGGGGGAAATTCTGCTTTACGGCCTCGCCGTCGCGGTACATCTCGCCTAAGTACTGGCAGCCGATGGAGGCTCCGAGATCGCAGCCCTTCATGAAGAGCCGCGCGGCCCTGGGCAGATCCTCTTCAAGGCCCTCCCCTCCGTTGTAGTACATGGCGCCCAGGTTGGCGCAGCCTAATCCGTTTTCAAGCTCGCAGGCCTTTGCATAGAAGGCCGAGGCCGTTACCTGATCCACGATCGTGCCTTCGCCGCTGCCGTACATCGAGCCTAAGTTGGTGCAGCCTGCCGCCTCCTTGAGATCGCAGGCCTTGCGGTAGGACTCCAAGGCCTTCCCCGCCTGGCCTTGCGCGCCTTGCAAGACCGCGAGGTTGAAGCAGGAGGAGCCGTTCTTGAGCTTGCAGCCCTTCTTGTAAAACTCCCCGGCCTTGGCAGGATCTTTTTGAACGCCAACTCCGGCGTCATAGTCGTAGCCTGCCGAGAAGCAGGCATCCCCGCTGCCTGCGCTGCAGGCAAGCGCCAGCGCGGTGACCGACTCGGCCAAAGCGCACTGCCCTAGGGACGCTCCCGCGCAGAGCGCGAAAGCGATGATCGATGGTGCCTTCATGCCCTCTCTCCTTATTGTTTGATCCTTCTAATGCTCAAAGCGGCGCGGCAGGCCTGAAGCCCTGCCGCGCTTGCAAAGAAAGCCCTGCCCGATCCCTTGGGGTATCCGCACTCACTCCCCGCAGGCGCGCTTGAAGCCAAGCTCGCAGCCTTTCGCCTGAAGATCCCTGGCGGCGTTCTCATCCTTGTCCGCGCCGCGTCCTGAGGCGAGCATGGTGGCAGCCGCGGCGCAGCCTGGGCCGTAGCCTGCCTCGCAGGACTGCTTGTAGAGCTCAAGCGTCTCGGCCTCATCAGGATTTCCCGTGGCGATCCCGCGGGCGGTAAGCATCGCCAGGCGGTAGCAGGCCTCGCCGTCCTTGAGCGAGCAGGCCTTGGCATAGGGCGCGGCTGCGGCCTTGAGGCCTTCTTCAGTGCCGGCTTTGGCAAGGGCGCGGGCGGCCTTGATGCAGGATCCCCCGTCGCCTGCCTCGCAGCCCTTGGCGTAGAGCAGGCCTGCTTTCTTCGCGCCATCATCTCCCGAGGCCTCCTCAAGGGTGGCCGCCTCGCCGCAGGCCGCGCCCTTGCCAAGCTCGCAGGCCTTGGACAAAAGCCCGGACGCAGCAGCAGCGTCGCCTGCGTCCTTCCTGATGAGGGCTAGACTGTAGCAGCCCTCTGCGTCATCGAGGCCGCAGGCCTTCTCAAAAAATCCCGGGGCGGCGGCCTTGGCAGCGTCATCGCCATCGAGGCTTTGCTGACCTAGGCTCAGGCACGAGGGTGCGTCCTTGAGATCGCATGCCTTTGCGAGCATCTGCCCTGCATTGGCCTTGTCCTCGTCGCCGCCTTGGGCCTCAATGAGCGCCGCCGCGTCGCGGCAGGAGTCGGCGCTGCCTTTGTCGCAGGCGATGGAGTGCAGCCTGATGGCCTCGGCATCGTCCTTCGCGACCCCGTCGCCTGAGGCGTAGGCGGAGGCGACGCTGCGGCAGGCCTCGACCTCGCCTAGGTCGCAGGCCTTGGTCATGAGCTCGGCCGCCTTCGCCGGATCGGCCTGGGTGCCGCTGCCGTCATGGAAGGCCGCTGCGGCCTTGAGGCACTGCCCGGCATCGCCCGCGTCGCACTTCTCCACGAGCGCGTCAAGCTCGTTCTGCACTTCCACCGAGTCTGGTGCGGCATCGTCCGCGAAGGCCGGGCATGAGGCTGCGAGCGCGGCTGCCATGACGGCCGCGAGGATCTTGAGGGTTGGCATGATCTGCTCCTGAAAATGCTGAGCCCAGGCCCAATCGAGGGCCTGAGGCTTCGTGATCTGTCTTGCTTTTTGGAAATGATACCTGCGATGCCGCAGGCTTTCCTTGACGCGTGCGCAAGTTTGCTTGATGCGTCGCAAGGGATAAGGAATTTGCTCGCGCGATCGGAGCCATTTGCGAGGCGGCGCTTTCGGCCGTGGATCTGGGACTGCTGCTCGAGGATCTGGGATTGGCGGTCGGTTCTAGTGGTCGCCGCGCTTTGGGATCTTGAGAACGGCGGTCGAGGTCGCGGGATTTGCGGTTGGCAAGGCGGGATCTGCGCTCGAGGGGCTTGGGAAAGCCGGTCGGGGCTTTCTGATCGCAGGAGCCTGCCGCAATGCTCCGGACTTGGCTTTCAGGCTCAGTTGCAGGCCTGGGGGTACCCAAGCTCGCAGGCGCGCCTCATCAGCTTTTGGCTCAGAGCAGGATCGGCCTTGATGCCGATCCCGGCCTGGTACATCACGGCGAGGTTGTAGCAGGACGGGGCGAACTTGGCCGCGCAGGCCTTGCCGTAGTGCTCGGCGGCGGCATGGTAGTCCTGCTTCACGCCGTGTCCGTTGAAGTAGGCCGAGCCTAGCATGTTGCACGCCTCGCTCGTCCCGCTGCGGCAGCCCTTGTCAAAGAAGCCCGCGGCCTCCCTAATGGCATCGCCTCCCATGCGCGAGAGCATCATGCCCAGGCTGTAGCAGGCGTTGGCCACGCCCCCGTCGCAGGCGAGCTCGAAATAGGCGGCAGCCTGCTCGTCATCCTCCTGGACGGCGATGCCGTCGTGGACTATCAGCGCCAGGCTGTAGCAGCTTGCGGCCGATCCGGCGCTGCAGCCCATCGAGTAGTACTCGTAGGCCCGCTCCTCGCTCCGCTCGACGCCATGCCCGGTCGAGTAGGCCTGTCAGAGCGTCAGGCAGTCGCCGCCGTTTCCCGAGGCGCAGCTTGTCTGCATGTGCTCAAGGGTGATGGCGGATGCGGGCATTGAGCATGCCGTGCAGAGGATCGCTCCCGCGATGGAAAATACTGATGCCTTCATCATGCCTCGCCCCTTAGGGATCGTGGCGCCGTTGTGCGCCCAAACTTTGCAACCGTAGCATCAAGGCTGACCGAAAAAGGCGGACACACCGTCTTGGATGTCAAAAAAATCCTGTTTTTCCAATCTGTTGGAATTGCGCGGAAGGCGCTGCCTGCTCATCTCAAAAGCCCAAGGCGGCCTTTGGGGCCGCCTTGGGCGCTGGTGCAAAGTTGTCTCGGGTTCTAAATGAGCCCCAGGCTCCTTAGCAGATCGGGATCCTGTGGCTCAAGCTCGCCTTCGGCGCTCCAGCGCCCGCCTTCGCGGGCGAACATGATGCGGTCGAGGGCCTCAATGGCATCGCCTGCGCAGCACTTGCACTTCTCCTGCCACTTTTGCGTGCGCGCGTTGATGGCGCACTTGAGGGAGAGCGCCGCGAGGGCCGCGAAGAGCCTGCCCTGTGGCTGTTTCCCCAGGGGATCGCCTCCTGCCGCCATGGTGCCGCACATCGCCGCGTAGCTCTCCTCAAGCCTTGGCTTTTGCAGGTAGATCCTGAGGATCTCCTCGTCAGTGGCGTCAGCGCAGGTTGTAAAGAGCATCAGCCCTCCCGAGGGCAGGTATTCCTCATTGAAGGCTTCATTGTCCTGCTCCCACTCAAAGCCGCAACCGTTTTGGGCAAGGCGCACCTTGATGAGGGGGCTGAAGCTTGAGGCCCAGAAGTCAAATCCCTCATTTGGCACGCGCTTGCGCGTCTCAAGCCTCGCCGCAAGGCAGTCGCGGCGCTCTGTGAGCGCCATGAGCTTCTGGGTGTGGACGAGTAGGCTCTGGTACATCACGACGCAGCCCTTGAGATCCCCAAGCTCGAAATCGGCGCGGCATGAGCCGAACACCATGCCGTCGAGCAGGAAGCCCCTTGCGTACTCCTTGTTGCCGATCTTTGAGGCCCAGTCCATGAACATTCGATCGGCCTCTGGGACCGCGCCCCATCCTAGGCGGGAGATGATCCTTCGGTTCATGAGGTGGGCGCAGCAGGGCTTCCCGTCGCGCATGAGGCTGTCCGTCACGATGGTGAGGCTTTTGCGCGAGGCCTTGATGTCGCATTCGATGGCAAGGTCGAGGGCGTTGTCGAGATTCTTGGGATCAAGAAGCGATCCTTTCAGCGCGCAGATGGCGAGCGGGGCCGCCCCGCCGCTTGCGCACAATAGCGCGGCGTCCTCCTGCACCGGGGAGCCCTGCCACGTCAGCGCGCCGGGCCATGGCGTCCTGCCGCCTTCGGGCGTCTCGAAGGACGCCAGATCGTAGAGCACCGGCTTTCCGATCCTGCCCAGGGCCTGCGCTAGGCTGCGGCTTAAGAGCATGCGGAAGCGCCCGTGAAGGCGCGATAGGAGATCCTTGATCCCCTTTGCCGAAACGAGGCTCGGGCCGGCAAAAGGCGCCCTCGCCCTTGAGAAGGCCCCAAGCCCCGCAAGCGAGGCGCGGGGGCCTGAGCAGAGGTAGGCCGCAAGCGCGAGGATCGCGCCCGCGGTCCCGTCCGGATCGTCGAAGGTCTCGCCAAAGGGGATCTTGCCGCTGTCGCAGGGCAGCAGCGCCTTGGCGGCAAGCGCGAGGGCCGAGGCATGCTCGACGCCGTCGCCTGGGCCCTGGCCGCCGCGCGCACTGCCCCTTGCCGCCTCGTCGGCGGACTTCTTGCGGCCGGGCCCCTCGGCGATGGCCCACTTGGGCGGCATCTGGCCCATGATCCTGTAGTAGCCGTCGTTGGGGATGAGCATGTCGGCGCCGCCGTCCGTGGCGACCACGCGGCCTATCATGTGGGCCGCCGGGTGGACGCTGCGGCCCCTGGAGTCGCGCCGGCGCTCCCCCTCGTAGGCGTAGAAGTACCTGACTCCGCCGCGCGGCTGGATGTAGCCGCTGATCTTTGGAAGTTCGACGCGGATGTTTGAGTAGATCATGATTGCTCCTTGAGGCAGGGAAAACCGCCGCACCCATTGTAGGCGCAGAAGCGGGCCTGGGCGCTCAAGACGCCGCCTGGCAGCGGCAGGTCAATGCGCTGCCTGCCGCCGCGCCCACGGGCAGAGCAGCCACTCGGCCGCTCCCAGCAGCGCGTAGAGCGACACGCCGAGCGCGCACAGGGCGATGATCCCGGTGAACATGGCCTCGGTGTCCCCGACTCCCCACGCGTCCATGATGAGGCAGCCCAGGCCCTCGTTCGTCGCGAAGCTCTCTGCCATGAAGAGCACCGCGGTCGCGGTGCCGCTTGCGACCCTGAGCGAGGTGAGAAACGAGGGCAGCGCCGCAGGCAGGTAGACGTGCCGCATGAGCGCCATCGGGCTCGCGCCCATCTGCCTTGCCGCCTTGGCGTAGGAGGGATCGAGGCCCTTTGCCGTGGAGCGGACGATGACGAGGATCTGGTAGCCGGTGGCCAGCGCTATGAGCAGCGCCCTTGAGGCGTCCCCCATGCCGAGCATCACGAAGAACACCGGCAGGAAGACGATCTTGGGGATCGGGTAGGTCATGAAGACCGCCGGGGCGAGCAGGCGGTCAAGCCGCTTCGACTGCCCGAGCGCAAGGCCCAGCGGGAAGGCTACAGCCGAGGCGCAGGCCATCCCCAGAAACAGGCGCTTCACGCTTGCCATGGCGTGGCCCCAGAACTCCGGCCCCTGCATCTGCTCCCAGAGGAGCTTGAACGACTCCATAGGCGGCGGCAGCACCGCAGATCCTGCGGCAAGGCTCAGCGCCTGCCAGATGAGCACGAGGACTGCCGCGGTTGCGGCGTGGCGCAGCAGGAACGAGGCGATGCGCGGGATCTTGCGGGAGGACATCAGATGCTCCCCTGCGCGGCATCGCGCCCATCCATGGCGCCGCACAGCGCGCGGCGCAGCATGGACTGCGCCTCGAAGGACTCCCTGCCAAAGCGCGAGGCCGCGGCCTTCCCAGGATCGGCCACAAAGGCCGGGTTTTTGAAGATCCCGCCCACGCGCGAGGGATCGGGCAGGAGCAGCAGCACTTCCTCTCCGAGGTAGACGGCCTCGCTGATGTCGTGCGTCACGAAGACCAGCGTGCAGCCGAGCAGCGCGCAGAGGCGCTTGACCTCATCCTGCATGCGCTCGCGCAGCATCAGGTCGAGCGCCGAGAAGGGCTCGTCCATGAAGAGCGCCCCGGGCCTTGCGATGAGCGCGCGTCCCAGCGCCAGGCGCTGGCGCTGCCCGCCTGAGAGCTCGTGCGGCCAAGCGCGCGCGTATTGCGAGAGCCCCAGGGTGGATAGCATCTCCCGCGCCCTCTCCATAGCCTCCTTGCGGGGGATCCCTGAAAGCTCAAGCGGCAGCATGAGGTTCTGGAGGGCGCGCTTCCAAGGCAGCAGGGCCAGCGACTGCCAGACCATGCCCTTCACCGGTTCGCCGCCCTCCCAGGCAATAGATCCTGAGAGGGGCTTTTCAAGCCCCGCGAGCGCCGAGAGCAGCGTGGTCTTGCCGCAGCCTGACTGGCCGATGATCGCAAGCGATCCCCCTGCCCTCACGCGCAGCGTGACATGGGAGATCACGGCCTTTCCGCCCCATCCGGCGCTGAGATCGTGCACGATGAGCGCTGAGATCGCCGATGCCTTGGATGCGGACATCATGGCGCCTGGTAGACCACGTCCTTGAATGCGGGGACTGACTTCAGCATGCCCTTGGAGGCCATCCACTCCCCGACACGGCGCACCTCCTCCTCGGTAGGAAGCGGTGGCAGGCCGTCCTTCGTGCCAAAGAGCGAGAACCTCACCATCGGGTAGCCGTCGGCGCCGTCCTTGGGGAGCAGGCGCTTTTTGACCATGAGCGCGCGGTACTTCCCAGGATCCGCCTCGATGCGCCGCGCCGCCTCGGAGACAGCCTCGCCGAAGGCCTTCACGGTCCTGGGGTCGAGGAACTCCTCCTTGAGCGCGACCACCGCCAGCGGCTCGTCGAGCTTCCGATCATCCCAGACTATCCTCGCGCCCTGGCGCTCGGCGTATGTCACCAGCGGCTCCGGCAGCAGCGCCGCGTCGACCTTGCCTGCCATGAGCATCTGCATGCGCACCGGGATCTGGCGGATCTCGACGTCCTTGATGGCATCTGAGGGAAGCTTCTCCTGCTCCCTCATCCGGTCGAGCAGGTAGTCGATGATGGTCGAGGAGCTCATGGCGGCGCTCTGGCCCTTGAGGTCGGACACCGACTTGATGGTGCCTGAGAGCTTTGGGGACACCGCAAGGCCGAAGCAGCGCTGGCCTTCGTTCGTGCGGGTGGTTGTTAGGATCACGGCCTGCCTGACCCCGGAGGCGTTCTGCGAGAGCACGTTCATGAGATCTCCAAAGTGCCCGTCGAGCGCGCCTGCGCGCATCGCCGAGCCCACCTCGAGGGCGCTGCGGAAGGGCATGGGCTCGACCTCAAGCCCCTTGCCCTTGAAGATCCCCTCCTCGGCGGCGACCGTGATCACGATGGAGTCGGCGGCAGGAAGCAGCCCGATCCTGATAGGATCTGCTGCCGATGCGGTGGCGGCGAGCGCGAGCAGCGCTGCGGCAAAGAGAGAAAGTGTCTTCAAGAAAAGCTCCTTGATTGATTTAGGCGGTTGTGGAAAAAGGCCTGGACTAAGGCTTGGGCTTGCTTGGCACAGCCTCGCCATCGCCCTCCTCGGCGCCGCCAGGCGGGAGGGGCAGATCGCCTGCCTCCCGGGGAGGCGGCGGGGGCAGCTGGCCCATCGGGCTCTGATCGACCCCCTTCTCAAGCTCCAGGGCGTCGTCCTCGGCGGTGCGGGGCTTGGCTTTGGGCATGTGCTGTTTCATCCTGGGATCGAGCGCGGGGAAGTACTTCTCGTAGATCCCGGCTGCCTTGAGATCCTCGGCGCTCACGAAGAGCGAGGAGATCCTGTTCCCAGGCTCGGCGGTCCCCGGCGTGAAGACTATCTCGATGCCGTCGGGCCTCAGCATGAAGTTCCAGGGGCCGGTCTCAAGGGCCGCCGAGATCACCTCGAAGTTCGGCATGTTGAAATGGCGGTACTTCTCGTCGAACTTGCGCGCGCAGATCATTGCGGCGAGCGCGGGATCCTTGAAGAGCGAGTCGAAGGTGAGCAGGTGCCCGGTTGAGAGGTCGATGTTCTCGGTCTCGTAGAAGCGCTTTTCCGAGTCCTTGCCGGTCTGGCGGATGTCGGCGCCGACGATGGCAAAGCCAAGCTCCTTGAGGCTCACGATCCTCATGCGGATCTCCTGGCGCGCAGGCTCCATCCTCGCGCCGAAGCCCTGCTCGGTGAGCCCGCCGGCGTCGGCGGCCTTGGCGTTCAAGGCGCTTACTATGGAGCGCTCAAAGCGCGTGGACCACAGATGTTCCATGCGCGAGCAGAGGGGGCGGAACTCGCCGAGCGAGCACTCGGGCGGCTCGTGGACGACGGTTGACGAGTAGCTGCGCTCGTCCACGTACAACGAGCTGTCCTTCTGCGCGGCGAGGGCCGGCTTGGCGAGGATCATAAGCGCAAGTGACAGCGGCGCAGCCATTTTGGATTTGCGCAGAAGCCTATGGATTTGGCAGGGCCGCATCAAAGGCCTCCTTGTAGAGCGGGATGAGCCTTTGAAGGCTCCATGATGCGTTCGCGGGGCTCGTGGACGGCAGGTTGAACAGCTTGACGCCAGATGGCAGGGCCTGACGTGACAGGAGCTTGCGGCTTAGGGCGCCGTTGGTCGCGACCACTTGGACAGAAGGGTGCTCTGAAAGCAGGCGCGGAATGTCGTTTGGCACGGCATCCTTGATGGCTGAGTCGAGGCTGCCGCTGCGGCGGCACTGCCCGATGACATCGAAGAGCGCAATGTGCAAGGACGCGAGCGCGGCCTTGCGCCCAGGGATGGTCGCAACGTCCATGCCCGAGAGGGCGCCTACTATCTTGAAGAAGCGGTTTTGCGGATGGGCGTAGTAGAACCCTGCCTCAAGCGAGGCCTCCGAGGGCATCGATCCCAGGATCAGGATCCTGGGATCCTCGGGGATGAAGGGCGGCAGGCCCTGCAGGATCCGATCCCGCAAGGCCCTGGCGCCATCAGTAATGCTATTTCCTGCCTGCCTTGGCATCCTTTGGCTTGTCCTCGTCCTTAAAAGGCCTCCACATCCTCAGCGAGAGCGCCGCGCACAGCGCCGCGGCGGCGCAGAAGGCGCCGATGAGGTAGATCCTCAGGATGAGGAAGGGCCAGGTCGGGTCGAACTGCTTTTTCCCAAGCATGAAGCCCATGATGTGGCGCATCTTCAAGGCGGAGTACTCCTTCTCGATGAAGGCAAACGCGATGAGCAGCGCCATGCAAAGCGCCACATAGCCCGGGATGTTCACGAACATGGCACGCAGCGAGAGCTTGAGCGGATTGGGGCTCTGGCTCAGGCCTGCCATCGAGAGCGTGAGCGTGAAGAGCAGCGCCATCATCAGCGCGAAGGCGTAGATGAAGTAGCTGCGCATCACGGCTGCGACATAGGCCATCTGCTCGGGGGTCGCCATCTGGAGGTTCTGCCCGGCCTTGGCGGCCTTGGCGTAGATCTCGCCCTCGCTGACTACGACGAACGAGACGGCCTCGTAGCCTGCGATCACCACAAGCCACCAGATGATGAGCGCCATCAGGAGCTCGCCGCGCGCTGCGATGATCGAGGCGCCAACAGGGAGCCTTGGAGAGCCGACGCGCGCTGGCAGCCCGCGGCTCATCACGACTGCGTAGGCAGGCGGGCAGATGGCGCAGCAGATGAGCGCCAGTGGGGTGAAGAGCGGGAAGATGAAGCACAGCGGGATGTCACGGCTTGCTCCACTAAGAGCGCACTTTAGGGAATAAAAGGGACCGCCGATCCCACTTGAGAAGAGGCGGTCCCCGATGACGTGTCCGATCATGCTTTTCCTGTCAGAGGAAGGCTGCGCAGATGATCACCATGATCTGGGGCGAGAGTATGCGCAGGAACATCACGAAAGGATAGACCGTGGCGTAGCCGATGGAGCTGGCCTCGGCGTCCTTGTACATGCCGTTGGCATAGGCAAGCGCCGGAGGATCGGTGTAGGAGCCGGCGATGGCGCCGCAGGTCACCAGGTAGTTGATGTGCGAGACCTTGATCATCAGGAAGCCGACCACCATGATCGGGATGAACGAGATGAGGGTCGCCCATGCCATCCACTTGAGGCCCGGGCCCTCGGTGAGGGTCTCCCAGAAGCCGGAAGCACCGGCGTTGATGCCGACGATGGTCAGGAAGAGCGTGATGCCCAGGCTGTTGAAGGTCGCGATGGCCGCAGGGGGCAGGCGCCAGTGGATGAGGTTGCCAGTCCAGGTGTCGCCAAAGCGCGCAAGCAGGATGGCCATCACGAGCGGGCCGCCGGCCAGGCCGAGCTTCATCGGGGCAGGGACGCCCGGGATGGGGATGGGGATGGAGCCGAGCAGGATGCCCAGGAAGATGCCGATGAAGACCGGCATCATGCCCACCTTGTTGTATGAGGCGCTGGAGTTGCCGACGACCTTGCCGGCGGCAGTCACGTCGTCCATGGTGCCGATGACGTTGATCTCATCGCCGTAGGCGAGCACGAAGTCCGGGTGCGGCATCATCTGGATGCCGGCGCGGATCACGCGGGAGACCGAGAGTCCGAAGCGCTTCTCAAGCTCGAGGCTGCCCAGCTGGCTGCCGCAGATCCCGCGGTTGGTGACCAGCAGGTGGCGCACGGTGACATGGGTGCCGCGGGTGGTCATGCAGTCGGCGCACTTGGAGCCGATGGCCTTCATTGCCTCGGAGAGGTTCGAGGAGAGGCCCACGAGGTGGACGGTGTCGTTTTCGGAGAGCTTCTGATCGTGCCTGGCGACCGTGAGCTCGCCGCCGTCGGGGCGGTACCTCGAGCAGACGACGTCACCCGAGGCCACGCCCGGGATGTCGCCGATGGTCTTGCCGAAGAAGGCGGGGTTGGCCACGCGCACGTTCATCACGGTAAGCGAGGGCTTGCCCTTGGACTTGGAGGCTGCGTAGTCCTCGCCGGCCTTGTCGATGGTGGTGTGGGCGACGAACCTTAAGATGATCATCACGAGCAGCAGCGAGACCACTGCGAACGGATAGGCCATGGCGTAGGCCGAAGGCACGATCGAGGCGTTGAACCCGTCAGGCACCTGCCCGCCGTTCTGGCCGAACGCGGCTGCCATGTCGGAGATCATCTGCGTGCCGGCGCCCAGCGCCGGGGTGTTGGTGATGGCGCCGGTGTACATGCCGATCATCGCATCGACCGGGACGATTCCCGCGAAGAACATCGCCAGCGCGATGGCGCAGCCGCCGAGAATGATGGTCACGGCCCACATGATGAGCTTCACGCCCTGTCCCCTCAGCGAGCTGAAGAAGCTGGGGCCGACCTTGATGCCGATGGCGTAGACGAAGAGGATCAGGCCGAACTCCTGCACGTAGTGGAGGATGCTGCCTTCGGCAGTGGCCTGGCCGGTTGCCGTCTTGACGTCAAAGCCAAGGTAGTAGTGAGCGAAATGACCGACGATGATGCCCGCGAAGAGCACGCCGCCGATCCCCAGCCCAACCCCGCGGTACTTCACCTGCCCAAGCAGGATGCCGAGCACAGCGCCAAGGGATATGGCCAATGTGATGATAGCTATAGAAGACATAAGCAGAAGCTGTCTGTTGGTGGAAAAACAAAGGGCGGGAACAAGTCCCGCGCGCAAATTATAAACGCTTTGAAAGCGGCCGCACAAATCTGGATCGCTTTCCCCTGCCCGCTTCCGCCCTCTCGTGAAGGTCGTCTCAAGCCAAAGCACAGCAGTGACGGCGCACGCCCTGGTCGCGCAGCGCTCAACGCGGCCTTGCCGTCTACAAAGGTTTTGCACAGAATTGACCGTTTTGCCTTGAAGATCAATTTGATGACTTTTAAAAATTGTGGTAATGCGCGCTGCGGCATTTCCACATTTTGCAAGGCGCCTTTGAGTGGACAGATCCCCATGGCAGCGCAGGGCGAGGTCCTACTGCCGCATCCCCGGCCTTTCTATTCAAGCTTTTGCACAGAATTGACAGCTTTGCCTTTAAGATCAATCTGATGACTTTTAGAAATTGTGGTAATGCGCTTTGGCAACTACTCATTTTTAAGATGTCTTTGAGTTGACAGACCCCCATGGCTGCACAGGGCGCGGTCTACTGCCGCATCCCCGGCCTCTTCTATTCAAGCTTTTGCACGGAATTTACAGCTTTGCTTGCCAGATCAAGCAAATGATGATTCAAAAATGTGGTAATACGCGCGGTGGTCCTGGCGCTGCCGCCCTGCCATTCCAAGGTCCAAGGCGTTTTAGCGCTGCCTCTTTCAAGCCCTTGCCTTCTTTCCCCGCTCCTTACTAGCGTCCCGGCCAGGCCTTGCGCATTTCTCGATCGCCCAGCGCCTCCGATCGGGGTCTCCACCAGGCTTGATCCGCGCTTTTGAGGTCAATATGTGATCAGGATCACAAGTTATTCATATAGCAGGGGAATCGCAAAACTTGACTGAACAATTTTGACTTTTTAACCCTGTGACTTTGTTTCGATTTTGACCTGCATACAAGTTTGACTTAAAATGTCAGAATAGTGTGTAGTTGCTAAAACACTCAAAAAACATATAAATTTCATTTAAATATTTTTTCATTTTTTGAGAAAATTTGTGACGACCGTATATAATACGGCTTGTATGTTTGAGCGCCGCCTCCGGGGCTAGGTCCTGCCGCCGGCGCCATTTTTCCATGTCGTATGCCCAGTTTGCTGCGCTTCTTGAGGAGGAAGTTCAATGGCTAACGGTACGTATATAACCTACCCAAAGGCACTCATACTCAACTTCATGGGCCGATCGCCGGCCTGGTACAAGAACTTCATCATCGCCTGCCTGATCCTGAACCCCATCGTCGCGCACTTCTCGATGGTGACAGCAGGCTGGCTCCTGATGGCCGAGTTCATCTTCACGCTGGCTATGTCGCTTGACTCCTATCCGCTCGAGTCCGGCGGCCTCCTGGTGGCCGAGGCCTGCTTCATCGGCCTGACCGACATGGAATCCGTCACCAAGGAGATCGGCGGCAACCTCGAGGTCCTCCTCCTCCTGATGTTCATGGTCGCGGGCATCCACTTCATCCGCGATTTCCTGCTCTTCTTCTTCACCAAGATCCTCGTCAAGGTGCGCTCGCGCGTCCTGCTGGCGCTGCTCTTCTGCGGGCTGTGCGGCCTCATCTCGGCCTTCGTTGACGCCCTGACGGTGCTCGCGATCATCATCTCCACCTGCGTCGGCCTCTACCAGCTCTACGTGAAGACCGTCTCGGGCAGCACCCAGGCCATCGTGCGCAAGGACGACACGCTCATCCCCGAGCAGTACCGCAGCGATCTCGAGCAGTTCCGCGCCTTCCTAAGGTCGATCCTGATGCACGCGGCCGTCGGCACCACCATAGGCGGCGTGTGCACCATCGTCGGCGAGCCGCAGAACCTGATCATCGGCAACTACGCGGGATGGCAGTTTGCCGACTACGCGATCCGCATGTCGCTGGTCTCCGTGCCCATCGTGGTCTTTGGCCTCGTCACCTGCGCGCTCCTCGAGAAGTTCTCGCTCTTCGGCTACGGTGCCGAGATGCCTGACTCGGTGTACAAGGTCCTGGCAGACCAGGACGAGTACAACACCAAGCACCTCTCCCGCCGCGACAAGCTCAACCTCGTGATCCAGGGCATCTGCCTGGTCTGGCTGGTCTTCGCGCTGGCCTTCCACCTGGCCTCGGTCGGCCTCATCGGCCTGTCGGTCATCATCTTCGCGACCACGTTCTGCGGCGTCTCCTCGGATGCTGAAATAGGCCAGGCCTTCACCGAGTCCATGCCGTTCTGCGCGTTGCTGTGCGTGTTCTTCGCGGTCGTGTGCGTCATAGCCCACAACGGCCTGTTCGACCCGATCATCGCCTGGGTGCTTTCAACCCCCAAGCAGTACCACATGCCGATCCTCTACATGGCAAACGGCATCATCTCCTCGGTGTCCGACAACGTGTTCGTCGCGACCATCTACATCGAGCAGATCCGCGACGCCCTGGTCAACGGCCTCATCACCCCCGAGCAGTTCGACGAGATGGCCATCGCCATCAACGCCGGCACCAACCTCCCGTCGGTCGCCACCCCGAACGGCCAGTCGGCATTCCTCTTCCTGCTGACCTCGCCGCTGGCCCCGCTCATCAGGCTTCCGTACTTCAAGATGATGTACATGTCCCTCCCGTACTTCATCGTGCTCACCGTGGTCGGACTCTTCTGCGTCTGGTACCTGGTGCCCGAGTACAGCAACTATTTTGTCGACCAGGGCTGGGTCCACAGAGCCTCCCTTGAGACGGTCAAAATAGGCCATTAGCGGCCATTAAAAGGAAACAGTCACCAAGGCGGAGCCGCAAGGCCCCGCCTTTTAAGGCCCTGATGGAAACAAGGAGGAAAAGCATGCGCCCGCCAGGGCAGGTGCTTTGGCGGGCGCTTGATGGGAAAGTCGGCCAGCCGCGCATCGCACGGCATGGCGCCTTGATTGCAGGCCATGGCCTTCTGCTGGCAGCCTTGGGCCTAGAGCAGCTCTCGGCGCACCAGCTCCTCGCGGCTGGGCCTCGATCCGCGCTCGGCCTTGATGAGATCCTCGTAGTCCTGCCTCTCGGCAAGCGCGGCGGCGCGGGTCTCGCCCTCGAGCATCGGCAGCTCGCCTTCAGGCAGCCGCACGCCGATGATGTCGAGCATCCTGCGCACCTTGTCGGGGATCTCGCTTAGCGTGGCGTGCCCGCCGCTGTGCCCGCTGACGGTGATCCCGGAGAGGATCTGCAAGATCACGTCGTCGCAGTTGTAGGGAAGCCCCGACATCGCCTTCTGGGCCTGCTGCAGGCGCTTTCTGAGCATGAGCCCGGCGGCCAGGGCCACGAATTCGATGAAGCAGCAGGAGTCGGACCACGGCTCGTCCGAGTCCATGATGCTGCTGCTTGAGAAGCGATCGAGGCAGCCTCGGAAGCCCGCCCAGATCTCGTTGCGGTCGAAGTAGTCGCAGAAGGCCTCCACCGGATCGTCCGTGACGTCGGATATGAGCACCCTCATGCTGCGCCTGGCAAGCGCTGTCTCCACCGCATCCTCGTCCACCTCGAGGCTCCCGCTGGCCTTGCCGACCTTCATGTAGCGTGAGCGGATCTCCTCAAGATCCTCGTTGAGCACCTCGCCGCGCTGAAAGCTCTCGTAGACGAATCCGATGCCGCGCTTGATCCTCTCGCGGCTGCGGTTGTAGCCGTCCTCGTCGAAGAAGGCGTGCAGCCAGAGCCTGGCTCTGCGGCGCTCCCCTCCCTCCTCGTGGTATGTCCAGCCGATCCTCGCAGAACAGGCCGTGCAGCCGATGGCCGGTCGGTAGTTCTCAAGCGCGAAGAGCCTGGGCCTGAGCTTTTTCAGGAAGCTCTTGAAGATCCCGTGGTGCGTCCTCGGGGTCACGATGAAGCTCACGCCGTTTCTGAGGTATTCGGAGATCTGCCCTGCCGAGGCGTAGCCGCGGTCGCCCACGAAGATCGCGTTTCTCAGGAGATCGCGCCTGGTGAGCTTGAGCGTGAGCGCCCGGATGGCCTTGATGCTTCCGAAGCCGTCGCCGCCTGAGATGAAATAGCAAAGCGGCATGCCATCGCTCTTGCGCACCGCGGTGAGCGAGTTGCCGCCGTGATCCGCGCTGGCCTCCGATCCGCTGTGCGCCGTCCAGGAGAACGGGGTGCGGCGGCGGTAGAGAGAGCTTGAGCAGTAGATGAGGCAGCGCGTGTCGTCGGAGGCCGATTCGCAGAGCGTGTTCATGAAGAGGGCGATGCGCGCGGGGGTGATGCGCGACATCAGCCTCATCACGTCGTCGCGGGTGAGCACGCGGTTCCAGGGCAGGAAGTTGAGCCTGGTGAAAGGCTCTATCTTCTGGAAGACCCCGTCGGAGCTTAGGATCATGAAGCAGGAGAGCGAGAGGATCTTGCGCCAGTCGGCGTACTTGCTGAAGACCTGCTCGAGCGCGGCCATGAAAGGCGTGTTGGCTAGCACCGAGCAGAGCGTCCAGGTTGCGCCTATGGAGAGGCTGGGGCTCAGCGCGTCCCCGGGATCCATCTCCCCGCTAAGCGGCGTGAAAGTCAGCGTGCCCTCCTTGTCCCTTTGGCATGAGTAGGATGCAAGCTCGGGGTGGCGCTCGATGTAGGCGTCCTTCCATTCCACCGGGCCGTCGCGGCGGCCTGTCGTGATCTTGCCTACCGAGGTGGTGTTCTTGCGGTAGGAGCGCTTGCGCTCCGGATCCCACGCGTTAACGTAGGTGCACAGGTAGTAGAACCTGCCGCTCCTGAGAGCGAGCAGCGGCTCAAGCTCCGGACCCTTTGTCCTCATCGCCACATCCCCCCTGGCTCATAGATGCTTCAAGATGCGAAAAATCGTATTTCAAAGCCTCCGGTGTTTTGATAGATACATCTTCATTGCTCTGATTTATAAGAATTTTACTTTTGTCCTGCCATCTATTGCAAGGGCTTTGCAAATCTAGGAAAGCCATATCTCGGCCTTTTTGAAAACGCGATCGCCGTCACGCCATACACTTTGCGCTGTAACAAGGGGAAGCGCGGCGCTCCCCCGGATGAAAGCCAACTTTTTCAGGAGACAATCATGTTCAAGTTCAAGCATGCAGCGGTCATTGCGGTTCTGGCGGCCATTTCCCTCGAGGCCAGCGCGACCATGGAGGCGGCATTTACCTCCGCAAGCGACGGCGAGCTCGTCCACCACTCAAAGCCCGCGTGCCCGAACTTCATCCTCATCAAGCACAAGGACGGCACCACCGAGGAGCACATCTATGCCAAGGAGGTCGTGAGCGGCCGCAGCAGCGTCGACGACGGCGAGTGCGTGTTCTACTGATCACCAGGGAGCCATCCGATGTGCCGCAACGCGCCAAAGCAGCGCCAGATCCTGCGCCACGAGGCCGACGTGCTCTGCCTAATAGGCTGGAAGCTCGCAGTCTCGGGCGCCGAGACCAGGCTGGTCATGCAGACCATAGAGAGGATCTGCGCCCACCTGCGAATAAACCCGCCAGAGGTGATCCTGACGCGCTCGTTCATCTGGCTTGAGATCTCAAAGGGGCCGTACAGCGCCTGCGCCCAGCGCAAAATCCAGAACTTCGGGATCAACATGGCGAACGTCTCTGAGATCTCGCTTCTGTGCAGGAGCTTCCTGCAGGGGCGGATGTCAGGCCTCGCAGAGCTCAGGCAGAGTGTCGAGGCCGTGCCGTCCTTTGGCTACAACAAGGCGGCGCTGTGCCTCATCGAGGCGGCCGCTGGGCTGTGCTTTGCATACTTGAACGGCGGCGACCTCAAGGTCTGCCTCTCCGCGCTCGCAGGCGGCCTCGTGCTGATGGCCGTGAGGTTCTGCCTCATCAGGCAGGGCTTCCTAGCGGCCTTCGCCTTCATCGCCGCGGCCTTCATGGGCTGCACGACCACGATGCTTGCCTCGCGCTTCGCCCTGGGCTGCGACGGGGCGGAGATGAGGCTTGCGATCATGGCGACCACGCTTTTGCTCGTGCCCGGGTACCCCTACATGAACGGCTTCCTCGACGTGTTCAAGGGCTATCTTGAGACGGGGGCCTTCAGGCTCATGCACTCCATCGTTCTGACCATCTCGGCGGCCATAGGGCTTCTGGGCGCCTTCTGGTTCATGGGGGCCATCTGAGATGACCGACGCATTGCTGCTGAGGGTGGTCCTCGAGGGGATCAGCGCCGGGTTCATCGCCGTGGCCTTCGCCATGCTCTTCTCGGTTCCGACCAGGTACCTCAGGTACGTGGCGGTGGGCGGCCTGCTGACCCGCGTGGCGAGGACGCTGCTCTACAGCGGCCTGGGGGTCGAGATCGCGGTGGCCACCTTCCTGGCCTGCTGCTTGTGCTCGCTTTACTTCATCTACCAGGCTCCCAGGCTCCACGTGCCGCGCCCGGTGTTCACCGTGGCCTCCATCATCCCGCTGGTGCCGGGGATGGATGCCTACACCTGCCTGATGTCGCTCTACGGGATCATCGACGCGCCGTCGGATCTCATCGTGCAGAACGCCTACCTCATCATGCACCACGGCATGCGCTGCTTCGCGATCCTGTTGGCGATGTGCTTCGGGATAGCGATCCCCCCGCTCTTCTTCTACCGCTACCGCAGGATCGGGGTCTGAGGCGGGCGCGCCTAGGGCCTTGCCGAGGCGAGGGCGGCCGATGCCGACGCCGGGATCAATATGGCAAGGCATAGCGTGAGGAAGGACACCTCCATGAACGAGGGGAAGGAGTCTTCAAGCAGGAAGAAGCACAGCGCCCACAGGCAGGCCTTGCGGGCAAGCGAGAGGACAAGGCGCAGATCCGAGGTGCCCGACATGGCGCGGATCTTGGATAGCGCCAGGTGCCTGAAGCCCAGCCACGAGGCTGCCATTAAAAAAGGCAGTGCGGTGGCGTAGGCGTAAAAGGCGCAGGAGACGCGCAGCATCACGAGCCTCCAGTTGCCAAGCAGCCCCGAGGACTCCATGAAGCGCTCCACGCTGCCGTATCGCAGCGAGTAGAGCGCGCCTGACCGGGCTATGTCCATCGCCTTGCCCTGGGCGCCGCAGAACTCGAACACCTCCCGCGCCTCGACGGAGGCGAGGCTGCCATCCTCGTAGGAAGGCACTACTGCCAGGGCGAAGAGCAACATGAAGAGGCGGAGGAACCTGCTTACGAGGCTTGCCATGCTCGCCTCCTGCCGTTTGCTGATGAGTCTGGACTTGTTTTGCGGGGATGCTCCTTGCCTGCGCCCTTGGTGTTTTGGATTTTGATGAGCGGGATCCTGCCCTTCACGAACCTGCCGTCGGCAAGGCGGGCCACGTACTCGAAGTCAGGCAGCGCCGTGAGCGCCGAGGGCGGAAAGAGCGGCATCTGGGAGATGGAGGCCCCCTTTGACACGCCCTCATAGCCGTTCCCTGGGGCAGCGCCCACGCTTAAGCTGCGCTGGAACTTGAGCGTCGAGGCAAGGGAGGAGGTCACCGCCTGCGCAGTCTCAGCGTCCGTGATCCTCATGCTGATGAGCGTGTTGCAGTTGCCGATGATCTGCATGGCCTGGGCCCTTCCTCCGCCGCGCGACTCGAGGTCGGCTAAGGTCTGGGTGGCCGCGGTCACGGAAAAGCCCGCGCCGCGGGACTTGTTTAGGAGCTGGACCATGCTCTCGCAGGCAAGCTCCGATGCCTCGTCGATGAAGACGCTCACCCTCCGCCTGCCGCCCCCGCCGTTTATGGCGTAGCTGTAGCCAGCGGCCGAGGCGAGATCGGCTAGCATGAGCTTGCCCACGCTGCCGCCTGAGGAGGAGTCGATGAGGGAGCGCAGCGAGGCGGTGAGGATCCCGCCCTGCCTTATCACCTTTCCAAAGCCCACGCGGCCCTTCTTGCGGCAAAAGAGCGGCCTGAAGGCCTTCTGGCAGAGCGTGTTCAAAAGCGGCAGCGCGCCTGCGCTGATCTTCTGGTAGTAGCCGCGGTCGAGGCCTGAGACCGTGAAGAGCAGCTCCATGTCAGGATCGGCCTTGGCGTAGCCCTGGTCCACGAGGTATGAGAAAAACTGCCTTAACGCCTGGGGCGAGGGCGCCTTCTTCTCGCCTATGCGCGCGTAGTAGGCGTCAGCGTCGGGCGCCTTAAGATCCGACAGCAGATCCTCTATCTTCTTCCTGATGGCATCCTGCGCCACGGACAGATCGCCCACTGCGTCGCGGATCGCCGGCAGCTCGGGCTTCTTCCCTGACATCAATAGCGCGGTCACCGCGACCGTGATGGCGGTGTTGGCATAGGACTTGAACGAGGACGCCCCGCCCGATGATGGCAGGAGCGAGCTTAGGCGATCGCCTATCTCGGAGGGCCTGGTCCAGCTTCCCAGAAGATCCCAGCTGCAGCTTCCCTCGGGATCCGCGAGATCGACGCTGAAGAGCTCGCCCTCGCGGCCGCAGGAGAGCGCGGCCGCGCTGATGCGCTCCTTGAGATCGCGATCGCCCTTGGGATCGAGCACGATGACGCACTCGCCTCTGAGCACCGCCTGCGAGATGAGCAAGTCGAAGAGCCTGGTCTTGCCCGCGCCCGTAGTCCCGAAGATCAGCGTGTGCGCGCGCAGATCGGCGATCGGCACGGCCAGGGGCGCCTTGTTGCGCGCGCTCAAGGCGTGGATGTCGCGCGAGCCGTGCCCGCGCCCCTGCTGGCCCTTGAGGCCCGAGCCCATGAGATCGGAAAGCCTCCTTGCGTGATCGGGCGTGAACTCGAAGCCGCGCCCGATGAGGCACTGTCCGGGATTGCGGGAGATGAAGGCCCTGAGATCCTCCTGCCCAAGGATCTCGGGCTTAGAGAGCCCGCGCCTTGCCATTGCCCAAAGCGCGGCTTTGGCATAGGGCGCTGGCACGAGGAGGCTTGCTAAAAGCGCCATCCATAGCGCCTTTCCTTGCACCGAGCACACTGCGGCGGCCGCGGTGGCGCACTGCAGCGCGAGGATCGCGGCGCAGGCGCGAAGCGGCCGCTCCCGCTTGAAGATCTGATCTGAAAACACTCCCATGAGTCCTTCCTTGTTTGTGATTTGCCTTTTGAAGGAGCACTATGCCAAAACGGAAAAATCCGCGACGCGCGTTTTGGCCCTCGCGGATCGCTGCCGCGGGGCGCTTTTGGCGCGTCACGGATTTTGAGGTTCGGGTATGCTCTGTCAGTGGTTTATTCCAAGGAGGTGGCGGTGGCATCGGTGACTAGGCATGGGGCGCCTTGCTCCCGCAGGGGCGGGCTCATGGCAAGGAGCCTTTGCGATCTGGGGCTCATGAGCCTGGTGTGCGACGATCTGGCATCGCTGATCCTAGATGGCAGATCCGCGCTTGAGCAGCTCCTCCTGTCGCTCGATCTGCGCTGTGCCCGCCTCCCCAAGGCCTGCAGGCGCTCCATCACCCTCACCTGCAATTGCGTGTCAGAGAGCCTTGGTGAGTTTCTTGAGATGCCGCGCGAGTGCTTTGACGAGGCGCTCTCCTGCATGGGAGGCGAGCGCTCCGATCTGCTCTGGTGGCTGCGCGCGATGGACGAGGGCCACGGGGATGGCGTCCCTTCCATGCTCGGGCAGAAGGACGATGGCTGGGACAGGGACGCTTGCCGCAGGATGGCAGCATCGCTCCAGGGCTCGTTTGACGCCCTGGCCCTGGGACGCGGGCAGTTTCGCGAGAGCACCAAGCTCTCGATGGCCCTTTGCGCAAGCGAGGTGATGCGAAGGCAGGGTCCCGAGGGCGAGGGCGCTGCGGACGCGGCGCTGCTGCACGACATCGCGCGGGCGGTCACTGGCTGGATGAGCGTCGAGAGGCTGCGCAGGCGCCTCAAGCTTCCAGCAATCGCCCTGCCCCTCTACGCCGCGCCGCTGATGCTCGTGTCCTCCTGGTACCAGAGGCAGGGCCTTGGGCAGGAGCTGATCCTCTTTGTGCAGAAGCGGCAGATGCACCGCTTTGATGCAAAAACTACAGCGTGCTCGAAGGACAAGGCTGAGGAGAGCGAGGATGCGGCACCGCAAGAGATCTGATCTCGACTGTTTCCAATTTTCAATTTCGAGCCTCGGAACGCCTTTGGAGCCGCTTTTCCGCAAGGATTTGCGGGAATTTATTTCATTTTTACGTGCTCAAAAGAAAAGTATTACCAATCTAGTTCCTTACTATTGGAAAATTACGCAATTTTTTAACATTTTGCTTAAAATAAATCGTTGACATTTCAGAACGATCACGTAAACTTTTGTCGCTTTTTGGGAAATGGTGCACAGTTTTGCGCGCATTGCGATACATATAATCTGATCGCTACTAAAAATTCAAAAGCCCTTGAAACACAACATGATCCGGTCGCTTTGAGCAAATTTCAGGCTCCCGGCCGTGCGCAAGGGCTGTGCAAAACATCAGACAAACGTATAAGGACAACAACACAATGACCCTGCCGGGGACAATGACAGTCGCCAAGTCGATTGGCGTCAACTTCATGGGAACGGCTTCGACCTGGTACAAGCTTTTTGTCGTAGTCTGCCTCATCATCAATCCTTTCGTATTCTGGGCGTCCCCGTTCGCCGCAGGATGGCTGCTCGTGGCCGAGTTCATCTTTACGCTGGCGATGGCCCTCGAATGCTACCCGCTCCAGCCTGGCGGAATGCTCGCCCTTGAGGCCTGCTTCCTCGGCATGTGCACGATGGATGGCGTGAAGAACGAGATCATCGTGAACATCGACGTGATACTGCTTTTGATGTTCATGCTCGGAGGCATCCACTTCGTCCGCGACTTCCTGCTCTACATCTTCACGAAGATCCTCGTCAAGGTGAAGAACTCCGTCCTGATCTCATTCCTCTTCTGCTTCGTCTCAGGCACGCTCGCGGCCTTCGTCGACGCGCTAACGGTCCTCGCGGTCATCATCTCGATCTGCATGGGCCTGTACGCCGTCTACCACGCCCACATCTGCGGCGACGCGGCCACTGCCAGGCTCTCGGACGATGTGTTCGTGCAGGAGAAGTACCGCAAGGATCTCGAGGACTTCAGGGCCTTCCTAAGGGGCCTTCTGATGAACGCCGCGGTCGGCACCACCATCGGCGGCATGGCCACCCTGGTTGGCCAGCCCCAGAACCTGGTCGTGGGCCAGGTCTCAGGCTGGAACTTCGTCGAGTTCCTCGTGAGGATGGCGCCTGTGTCCCTGCCGGTCATGATCTTCGGCTACGGCACCTGCCTCATCGTCGAGAAGTTCAAGCTCTTCGGATTCGGAGCCGAGATGCCCAAGTCCGTGTATGAAGTGCTCGTCGCCCGCGACAAGGCCAACGACAGCAACATGACCCTCCGCGACAAGGTGAAACTCGTCGTCCAGGCGCTGTGCTGCGTCTGGCTCGTCATAGCCCTGGCGCTGCACCTTGCGGCAGTCGGGCTCATCGGCTTGTCGATCATCGTGCTGGCAACCACGTTCTGCGGCATCACCACCGACTCCGAGGTCGGCAAGGCCTTCACCGAGTCCATGCCGTTCTGCGCGCTGCTGTGCGTGTTCTTCTGCATCGTGACCGTGATCGCCCAGCAGGGCCTCTTTACGCCGTTCGTGCACTGGGTGTTCTCGATCCCGCGCGAGACCCAGATCCCGGTGTTCTACCTGGCAAACGGCATCATCTCGGCGGTGTCGGACAACGTGTTCGTCGCGACCATCTACATCGAGCAGGTGCATGACGCCCTCATCAACGGCGTCATCAGCCCCGAGCAGTACAACGATCTGGCCATCGCCATCAACGCCGGCACCAACCTGCCGTCCGTCGCGACCCCGAACGGCCAGTCCGCCTTCCTCTTCCTGCTCACCTCCGCAATCGCGCCGCTCGTCCGCCTGCCATACCTGCGCATGATGTGGATGGCTTTGCCTTATACTATTGTCCTGACGCTTGTCGGTCTCCTCACAACCATGTACCTCATCCCGGAATTCACTCCGGTGTTCGAGCAGTGGGGCTGGATCCCGTCAAGCACGGCTGAGCACGCGGCGGAAATCGCGGCGGCGGCAGCTCAGGCGAAATAAGGCAGAACGCGGCGGAGGAACGCCGCTCCGGGAGGATTGGTGTTTCTTTTCCGTTTGGTGCAGTCGTTCACCTCGAGCAGGCTCTCATGGGGCCTGCTCATAATCTTCTCGCTCATGATCGAAGGCTGCGCCCTGTACTTCCAGTACGGGCTCAAGCTCGATCCATGCGTGAACTGTGTCTATGAACGCGCCTGCATCGCGCTGTTCTTCCTAGCCGGCCTCATCGGCTTCCTCCTGCCCCAGTTCAAGTTCTTCAGGATCATCGCTTCATTGGTGTTCCTCGGCGCCTCCGGCATCGGCCTGAAGATCTCCATCGGGCACTACATCGAGACCATCTCGACGGGCTTCGGCTCGACCTGCGCCCTCAAGGCCAACTTCCCGCTGATCCCGCTTGACGACATCCTGCCCTGGCTCTTCAAGGCCGTGGGCCAGTGCGGTCCGCTCAACTGGTCGCTGATGGGGTTGTCGATGCCCCAGTGGCTCATCATCATCTTCGGGTGCGGCGTGTTGGTGTCGCTGGTCTTCCTGCTCAGCCAGTTTGTGAGCACCCGCCAGAGCTTCGATCGCCTCTACCGCTGATTGAGCCTCATTTTTCAGAACACAGCCCAAGGATCGCCTCCTTGGGCAGTTTTGTTTTATCGCCCCGAAAGGCGCGGCGCCTATGTCGTCGTGGCTTGCAGTGCCTTTCCGCCACGTTGCGGCTAGGCTGCTAGCCTTGACCAGCTTTTCGAGGCCCTCAGGGCCTGGCCGTCCATGTGCAGCGACCGCAGCGCCTCGCCGAAAAGCGGCCCGGCCTGCTCGCGCATGAGGGCCTCGAGCTCGTCCGGCTTGATGAGCTGGAACATCCTCCTGATGGTGTCGTGCGAGGGGCTTTTCTCCGGCAGCCCCGGCAGCAGCTGCGAGAGCTCGTCGTGGAAGCGTCTCCAGTAGTTGGAGATGCTCAGGGCGCTGCTTCTACCTGCCAGGGAGCTCAGGAGCGAGACCAGCAGCAGGTGATCGAGGCGGTAGGTGATCTTCGACTGATCGCGGACGTCGGTGAGTGATGCGCCATGCCTCTCCAGCTTGGAGAGCGCCTTCGCGCCCTGCTTGTCTGAATTCAGCTAAACAACCACCCAAAATCAGCTATTCAACCAGCCTGAATCAGCTATTCAACCAGCCCTGACGCACCCTCCCTCATCGCTTTCCGATTTCCACCCCACTCCCTTATCCTTG
>Ga0256406_1001052_pt1 | contig 45991 bp, 56 predicted proteins | sample RumenRJG_03DNA_FD_185986 | JGI IMG/M metagenome (GOLD analysis project Ga0256406, IMG submission 185986) | Bovine rumen microbial communities from Lethbridge, Alberta, Canada - RJG_03 | ecosystem: Host-associated > Mammals > Digestive system > Stomach > Rumen | place: Canada: Alberta | collected... | reverse complement strand
CCACGAACTTCGGGCCGTAGCTCTCGATCCGGGACCAGTGTTTCGTGGCGTCGATCCCCATGTAGGTGACGGACTCGCCGCCGAAACGGTTCTCACCGAGCCGCGGCTTGACGTATGACAGCCTGCGGCCGCTCGGCAGCGTGATGAACAGCATGCCGTTTCTCATCACGAACGTAATGCCGCCGACCCGGGTTTCCGTCCGCAGTGTAATGGCCTCCTTGACGGCGGCGTCGACGGCCCACCAGTACTGCGTGATATGCGGATTGCTGCTCCGCCACATATCCACCAGCGGCTGAAGCTCCTCCTCCGGGACGCCCATCTCAATCGCGCCCATCGCTTTCAAAGCACCGACGCTGCCGCCGTAGCCGAGGGCGAGTTCAGCGATTTTCCCACGCTGCCGGAGATGGCTGTTCTGACCATGCTTCTCAACGACGCAGCCGAACATCCTGCTGGCGCTCTCACAGTAAATGTCTCGCCCTTCCCGGAAGACCTCTGTCCGCCACTCTTCCCCGGCGAGGTGACTGAGCACGCGGGCCTCGATCGCGGAAAAGTCGCTGACAATGAACTTGTAGCCCGGCTGCGGGATAAAGGATGTGCGGACCAGTTCTGCCAATACCTCTGGCACAGAGTCGTACAGCATATCGAGGGTATCGTAATCTCCTGCCTTCACCAGATCCCGCGCCTGCTCCAGATCGGGCATGGAGTTCCTGTAAAGATTCTGCAATTGAATGAGCCGCCCGGCCCACCGGCCGCTGCGGTTCGCGCCGTAAAACTGAAACATGCCGTGGCAGCGGCCATCGGTGCAGACGGCGTTCTGCATCGCCTGGTATTTCCGGACACTGCTCTTGGCGAGCTGCAGCCGGAGCTCCAGCACCTCCGCCAGATCCTGTGGTGCGGTCTTGATCATGGCGGCGACGTCCTTTTTGCCGAGACTGTCGACCTCCATGCCGTTGTCAGCGAGATAGTCCTTCATCTGTATGACCGAGTTGGGATTCTCCAGCCCGGTCTTTTTTTGCATGCGGGCGGTCAGGTCATACCGGGAGAGCTCATCGATCCGGAGCGCCTGCCGGACCATCTCCTGATCGATCATGATGCCGCGGTCGTTGATCTCCTGATCCAGATGATACTCGTCCCACACGAAGTCCGGCACCGGGTAGTTCTTCAGTCGAGCCTGAATCTGCATCTCGACCTGCACATCGCGCTCGTTATACTTTTTGAACAGAGCCCACTTGTCCGGCGCGTGATGCGGCAGGTTCCATGTCCGGCCGCCGTTGCTTTTCGTCGGCCTGCAGGGGCAGCAGAAATACTTGACCAGTTCTTTACCTTCTTTGAGCTTCTGCTCTTCAAAGCCGAGGACGGCACCGACCTTCTCCAATCCCAGCGGCAGGCCGTTGTATGCTGCCCAGACCAGTGTGCACTTCCACGACGCCGGGTCAAGATAGTTCTGCACGGGATCGTCGGGGATGCTGTAGGACCGGAAGTGCTCGGGATAGTTTCGGCGGAGCCAGACCGACAGGCAGACCCGCTCGAATGCAGCGTTATATGCCCACTTCGTCACACGGTCATTGGACAGCGCAGCGAGGATCTCTTCCGGTACAGTTTCCCCGCAGGCCAAGTCGTATACGATAACGGGGCCGTTGTCGACAGAGACGCCGAAGAGAAGAATGTCGAAATCTGTCGATTCACAATAACGGTAGACCCCGCACTTGGCGAGGTCTACACTGCTCCGCGTCTCAAGATCCAGAGACAGCGTCCTGATCATTTTTCTTCTCCTTCCGCTTCTTACGCCACACTTGAATCGCGTCGATCAGCAGGCAGATGCCGTTGGCGACAACACCGCCGACCAGCCCGCAAAGGGCACTGCAGCCTCCGAAGACGATAATCATGTCAGCCATATGGCTCAGACTTACTTCATCCATTCCTGTTTTTCCTCCTCATCTTCATCAAGGTGCTTCGCCTCGCGCCTGCGCTGCGCCCAGGTTGCGATGCCCGGGAACAGGTAGAGCACCACGCGCTTCACAATGCCGAAGAACCATTTCCAGATGGCGGCCAGTCCCAGAACGATGAAACCGAGACAGATCCCGGTCATGGTCCCGCTGACAATAGCTTCCACCACTTGATTTACCATTTCCATATTCATAGCAGACTCCTTTTACCGTGGGTGGCAGGCGTAATGCCCGCCACCCGTTTTTGCTTTTAGGACAGGAAGTCCTCGTCATCATCGTCCAGATCGGCGAAATCATCCTCCGGTCTGGTCTTGCTGCCGAGCGGGGTGCCGTCAGCGAGCTTCTGGATGTGGTTCAGGCCGCACGCGATGCCACGGTTGCCGTTGCTGTTGTACGCGTAGAAGTTGATCGACGCCCTGCCGATGATGCCGGAGTAAAGCTCCGAGGTATCGAGAATCGGCTGCTTGTCCGCATCGACGACGCCGGGCTTGCTGGTGCTGTTGGCGTTGACGAAATACGCGTTCTTATAGGCGTCATCGCCCTTGCGGTCCTTGTCGCCGTCACGCAGCGGAGTCTTGATATCCTCCAGTGCCGGGACGGACTTGCTGCTGCCCTTGAGCTTGCTCTGGCCTTCCTCGTAGGCGGCCTTGATCGCGGCGCGGATTTTCTCGACGGTCACGGTGTCGGACTTCGGGATGATCAGTGAAACGGAATACTTCGGGGTGCCGCCGCCGAGAGGCGTCTTGGGCTCGTTGACGTTCAGATAGGACATGACGGTGTGTTTGCCGGTGATGACCTTGCACGGATTTTTGACATTGTTACTCATGATAATTAATCCTCCATAAAATCAGATTGTGCTGTGTTGTACTCCGGTCGTTTATCAGTATTTGGAGCCAGCACGGGTTTTCCCTGTGGTTTTGCGACGAGCCCGCTCAGGAGCTCATCAAACTTCTTCTTGCCGAGCTGCTTCGTCATCGCGGTGATGCCCAGCAGCTTCTTTTCATACGGATCGTATCCGGCAAGCGATACGACCTGCGCCACAGCCGCTTCATCGGTGTACTTGCGGTTGCTCCTGCCTTCGACCAGCTTGAAGCCGGGATACCGGACACCGGAGAGCGCCTGCTGCAAAGCGTATTCTTTGATGTCCTCCGCCCAGGATACGAGGCTGTCGATCTGCGGCAGGATCGCCGCAATCTCGTCTGCATCCAGAGTCGGGGCCTCGGCAAATTCGTACTTTGCCAGCTCCATGCTGTACTCGGCGCGTGCCCGGCAACTGGCTTTGATCTTGCAGAACTGGCAGTGGTCCCCAGCGGCGAAATCGCCGAGCCCTTCATACGCCAGCTTTGCGATCGGGGCCAGTACCTCGTCGGCCCACTTCAGCAGGTCTTCCTTTGTCATCTCAAAGGTGTCCACGTTCTCCCTGCGCGGCTGGAAGATCGAGAGCTTGATACGGCGTATGTCGTATAGGTCCCCGAAGGTGTCCAGCGCACCGAGCGCGTAACATTTGAGCTGACTGTTTCCAGTGCCGTCCTCTCCCGAGGCGCTGACCAGAATCCCGACGCCGTATTTCAGGTCCACGATGTGCAGGAGATCGTCGGCAACGATCACGCAGTCACCGGTCCCGAAACCATGCTCGACCCATTTGGAGAAGTCCAGCGTCTGCTCAATGCAGACCAGCGGATCGGGACAGAGCTTCTTGGCCTCGGCGACCTGCTCCATCACGAACGCGGCATAGCCTTCGGCGGCTTCCTGCATCTCGGCGTCGTACCAGGTCAGGTTCTCAGTCGGATCACGGCTGTTCCTGCCCAGCGCCTTCTCCGCGAGATAGGCGGCAAGCTCGTGAGCGTCCGTGCCCTGCTGGGCGTAGGGACTGCCACGATCTTCCTCCTGTGCACACAGCTTTGCGCTGGGTGGGCATCGGAGCCACCGCTCACTGGCGGAGGCGGCGAGGTATGCGTGTTTAGCCATTTCCTATACCCTCCGCATCCGCGACGATCGCGGCGAACTCGCTCGGGTCCTTCACATCGGAAAGTTGCTTCACACCGTGCGCGGTGAGAATCGCTTTGACCTCCGCCCGGAACCCGGTCCTGGACTTCTCTGCCAGAATCGCCCGTACATCTTCATAGGTATAAATGGGCTTCTCCGCAGGGACGTCCTGTTTCTGGGCCTCTGCGTCTTCAAGCTGCGCAGCAAGGTCCGCCATGTCAGCACTCAGCTTTTTCAGCCCGTCGATGAGAACTTTCTTGTCCTGAATTGTCATGAGAGTTTTCCTCCTTTCTGTCGTTCTCGCTTTCCAATGCCTGCAAACAGCGGATTTTTATAATTGCTTTTGAAAAAGTTTTTCCGCTGCCTGTCCGGCTGCCTTCCTATGCCTGCATAGCGCAGATTTTTATAGCCGCTCCTTCCGGGGCGGCTTTTTTCTTTTCCGTTATAAAAAAGAAGGATTTGCAGGCATAGGGAAGCAGAACGACGAAAGGAGCTGCTTTCTATGGAAATCAGAAACAAGGATTCTCCCGTGGTGTACGTCTGCTCGCCTTACTCGGGCGACATACAGCGCAATACAGAAATGGCCCGGCGCTACAGCCGGTATGCCATCGATCAGGGATACATCCCCATCACACCGCACCTCTGGCTGCCCGGGATCTTATCGGAAGAGACCGAGCGGGAGCGGGCGATCGAAATCGATCTCCAGCTGCTCGATCTGGTATCGGAGCTGTGGGTCTGCGGGAATGTAGTCAGTGAAGGAATGAAGCGTGAGATCGATCACGCGACGGAGGCCGGGATTCCGGTCAGAATTTTTCAGGAGGAAGTATTTCATGTACGCGATTGATACAAGTAACCACAAGATCAACGGCGAGAAGGTCGATACCTTCCTGCGGACGGTAAAGGATGGCGAGACCCACCTTGAGGTGGAAGCCGGAACCACCGGCTTTACCGGAGCTTGCTGCCGGGCTGCCGGGAGCCGCACCTATCTGGCGCTGCTCTGCCGGCAGGGAGATTTTTTCTTCGGTCCCATCGAGGACGATGATGGCCGCGTTGTCGGTATCCGGATCGCCTGCTGCGGCGACGATGGTCTGGACGCCATACTGAAGGCGCTCGAATTCACCTATCATGCGCTTGATGATCAGTGCAGCGGTGTGGACGATTAAAAAGAAAAAAGGCAGGCCGGTGAGATTCCGGTCTGCCTGCATGCCTATGGAGGATATCTGATGTTCAACATTTACTACGCTGATTGTATCGGCCGGGAAGCCAACTGCCTATACCCGCACAAGGCCGAAGTGACAGATGCAGCATCACTGGCGCGGGCAGTCGCTCACGACTACGTCTGCGCCGAGTATAAAAACAGTTATCGCAGCAAGGCGAACTTCGTGAGAAGTAACTGCCTTGGCGTCGAGTTCGATAACGACCACTCCGAGAACCCTGACGATTGGGTAACGCCGGAGGATCTGCGGGTGGCCTTCCCGGACGTGACGATCGGCATCCATTACAGCCGCCATCACCTGAAAGAGAAAAAAGGCAAGCCTCCCCGGCCGAAGTTCCATGCATTTCTGGAGATCGAGGAGACCACCGATCCAGATGCTTACAGCACCATGAAGCGTCAGGTCGCAGCGCTTTTTCCCTTTGTCGACACCAACGCGTTGGACGCGGCTCGATTCTTTTACGGGACCGCCGATCCGCAGACGGAGTTCTTCCCCGGCATCATGACGCTCAACGCTTTCTTTGAAGAGGAAGACTTCGACGCCGGAATGGAACCGGGCAATTACGGCAGCCATGTTATTAAGGAAGGCAGCCGGAACAGCACCATGAGCCGCTTTGCCGGTCGGGTGGTCAAGCGCTATGGCTGGAACGACGCCTCGCACAAGATCTTTCTGGATGAGGCGGCCAAGTGCGATCCGCCGCTGGACGATGACGAGCTCATGAAGATCTGGCGCAGTGCCCGGAAGTTTGAACAGGTCGTCTCCGCTGCTGCAGGCTACGTCCCGCCGGAACAGTTCAACATCGCCAATCTCGCCGGTCCTGCGGGCTGCCTGAAGCCGGAGGATTACTCCGACATCGGTCAGGCGAAGATCCTGTCCCACGAATATGGAGATGAGATCTGTTTCAACCCGGCCACGGACTTCTTCCGCTACAACGGCACCTACTGGATCGAATCCCGGGAAGAAGCGCTCGGCGCTGCCATCGAGTTTCTGGACCAGCAGCTTGCTGACGCGGAGTTGCTCATGTTCACCACTAAACAGGCCGTGCTCAATTCCGGTGCTGACGAAGAGGCGCTTTCCGGCAGCAAGAAGGCAGTGAACGGTCTTTCCGATGAACAGATGAAGCTGCTGGCCGAATACCTGTCGGCCGTCACGTACCACAAGTTTGTGATGGGCAGACGGAATATCAAATACATCCACTCTGCAATGGAGGTGGCCAAGCCGCTGGTGTCGGTCTCCTTGGAGGATCTCAACGCTGATCCGCTGCTGTTGAACACCCCGTCCGCATCGTACCGGCTGTGCGATGGTCTCGACGGCAGGCAGGAGCACGACTGGAAGGATTACTGCACCAAGGTCACCGCGGTGGAGCCCGGCGATAAGGGCAAGGCCCTGTGGCAGGATGCGTTGAACAAAACCTTCCTGAATGATCAGGAGCTTATCAGCTATGTGCAGGAGGTGGTTGGATTGGCCGCCATCGGCAAGGTGTACATGGAGGCCATGATTATCGCTTACGGAGAAGGCCGCAACGGTAAATCCACCTTCTGGAACACCATCGCCCGCGTGCTGGGCGGCTATGCCGGTAACGTCTCCGCGGATACTCTGACGGTCGGATGCCGGAGAAACGTCAAGCCGGAACTGGCCGAGCTCAAAGGTGTGCGCCTCGCGCTGGCCAAAGAGCTCGAGGAGGGCACCCGCATGAACACCTCGGTGGTCAAGCAGCTCACCTCCACCGACGACATTTACGGCGAGAAGAAGTTCTGCAAGCCCGCGTCCTTCACGCCGTCCCACACGCTGGTCCTGTACACGAACCACCTGCCTCGCGTCGGTGCCACTGACGAGGGTACCTGGCGTCGGCTGATCGTCATTCCCTTCAACGCCGTGTTTGAGGGCAAAAGCGATCAGAAGAACTACGGCGACTATCTGTATCAGAACGCAGGCCCGGCCGTGCTGGCATGGATCATCGAAGGTGCCAAACGCATCATCGCAAAGGACTTCAAAGTGAAGAACCCGAAGATCGTGCAGGATGCCATCGACGCCTATCGCGGGCAGAACGACTGGCTGAATGAATTTCTGGAAGAGTGCTGTGAACTCGACCCGACATACACAGAAAAGTCCGGCGAGCTGTATCAGGAGTACCGTTCTTACTGTCTGCGCATGGGCGAGTTTGCCAGAAGCACCACAGATTTTTACGGCGCTCTGGCTCAGCGGGACTTTGAACGCCATCGCACCAAGAAGGGTGTGCTGGTCAGAGGGCTCCGCATTAAGAGCGAATTTGACGGCTGAAAAGGTGGATGAAGGTGTAGGTCTGGCACGAAAGTCCGAGGCCAAAATCCCGGAAAACGACCTACACCGATTTTCATCATCAAGAATTGGACCGGAAAAACGCTCGATTGACCTGCACCATACTGCATGGTGCAAGAGCCTGAAAAGCCTGTAATACCAGCACTTTTTCAAGTGGTGCATCTGGGTGAACCTCTTTTCCAGAACCCCCTATAGTAGAAAAAATTTAGAAATAAAAAATGCTATAGGGGGGTCCTGTAGAGACCATCACCCAGGTGCACCCTCTCCAAGGCTGGTGAAGGGAGGATCGCGTATGCGTGAAAAGACTATAGAAAAGAAGCTCGTGCAGGCAGTGAAGAGCGAAGGCGGCATGTGCCCAAAGCTGGTGTCGCCTGGTACGGACGGGATGCCCGATCGCATGGTGCTGCTGCCCGAGGCCCGAATCGGCTTCGTCGAGGTGAAGGCTCCCGGCGCAAAGCCCCGGCCCTTACAGGAGCGGCGGCACGAGCAACTGCGGGAGCTCGGTTTTCAGGTCTCCGTTCTGGACGACCCGGAACAGATCCCCGGCATCATTGAGGAGATACGGAATGTATGAAGCCAATTATGAGAAGCTGGCCAACGCCATCATCCTGCAGGCGGTGAAGGACTTCCGGCCCGCATACCGTCGGCTGCGTCGGCACCCCGAGGATAAGCTGGCGCAGGACACGGTCAGGGAGATCACGAAGTTCTTCTGTTCGGATTACTTCTGCGCCCTGACCGATCTGGATGGCCCGGCGCTGCTGCAGCGGATCATGAAAGAGATTGACAACAGGAGCATCAAATGAAAAGAACTGACTTACATGAATACCAGAACTACTGCGTGGAGTTTCTGAAAACGCACCGGGAAGCCATGCTGATCCTCGAAATGGGCCTCGGTAAGAGTGCAATCTCGCTCACGGCCATTCTGGACCTTATGTTTGACAGCTTCGACGTTGGGAAGGTGCTGGTGATCGCGCCTCTCCGTGTGGCGAAGACGGTGTGGCCAGAGGAGCGCGATACCTGGGAGCACGCAAACTTCCTTCGTATGAGCGTGATGGTAGGCAGCGCCAAGCAGCGTGAAGCAGCCCTGCGGACCCCGGCCGACATCTACGTCATCAACCGCGAGAACGTGAAATGGCTGGTGGACTATCTGGAAAAGCTGCACCGGCCCTGGCCCTTCGATATGGTAGTGATCGACGAGCTCTCCTCCTTCAAGAATCATCAGAGCCAACGGTGGAAGGCGCTGCGGAAGGTCCGGCCACAGATCAAGCGGATCGTCGGACTCACCGGCACCCCTGCTAGCAACGGCCTGATGGACTTGTGGGCAGAGACTTTCCTGATCGACAAGGGCGTCCGACTTGGGCGGTTCATCGGCAGGTACCGGGAGGCGTATTTCAGACCAGCGGGCATGAACCCTTACACCGGCATCGTTTACAATTACCTCCCGCTTCCCGGCGCGGAGGAAGCGATCTACAGCAAGATCTCCGACATCTCCGTCTCCATGAAAGCGCTGGACTATCTGGATATGCCCGAGAGCGTGACGGTCAACCACTATGTGGACATGGAGCCTGCCGAGCGTGATCTGTACGACGCCATGAAAAAGGAACTGCTGGTGGAGGTGGACGGAGAAACCATCGATGCCGCCAATGCCGCGGTTCTCTCTGGAAAGTTGCTGCAGATGGCTAACGGCGCTCTCTACAACGCCGACCGGGAGACGCGCGTCATTCACGACCGGAAGCTGGAGATGCTGGGTGACCTGATCGAGCAGGCCAATGGCCAGAACGTATTGGTGGCGTACTGGTACCAGCACGACCATGAGCGCATCCGGGAATACCTGACGGAGCTTGGGTATAAACCGCGGGACCTGAAAAGCGATCAGGACATCGCGGACTGGAGTGCGGGCAAGATCCAGGTCGCCCTGATCTCCCCGGCCAGTGCAGGTCACGGCCTCAACATCCAGCGCGGCGGCCATATTCTGATCTGGTTTTCGCTGGTGTGGAGCTTAGAGCTCTACCAGCAGACAAATGCACGCCTTTGGAGGCAAGGACAAAAAGAGGTGGTGACGATCCATCACATCCTGACGCGGGATACTGTGGACGGTGATGTTCTGGATGCCCTGAAGCACAAGGACACGACGCAGCAGAACCTGATCGCGGCTGTGAAGGCCCACCTGACTATCTGAATGGCAATCCGAGGGATTCTATTTTTTCGGAGGTAAATGCCATGAGCATTATGTGGAAGTATCTGGACAAGCGGTCGGCGACGATCGCGGCGATCAAGGATTATGAATCCATGCAGTTCATCATCGACAACACCGATGCTGAGATCAAGCGGGCGCACGAGAAAATGACCAGTCTCGGCAGCCCGAAGTGGGACGGCATGCCGCGGACCCATAACCCGCAGGCCGGTGAAGAGCGCATCCTGAAGGCCATCGACGAGATCGACATCCTGAAAGAGCGTTACCGACAGGCGGTGGAGTATATGGACTGGTTCAAACCGGCGTGGGAGCAGCTTTCCGACGATGACCGGTATTGTCTCGAGACCTTCTATGGTGACGGTAACACTTACGGCAGCAGCGCGGCTTACTACATTGCCGAGTACCTGCACATCGAACAGCCCACCGCGTATAAGCGGAAGAACCGGGCTCTGGATCGGCTGACGGTGTTGCTTTTCGGCAAGAGCTGAGTTTCGTGTCCAAAATCGGATAAACTGTCCCTTGAGAAACATGATATGCTTGTATCATGAAAAAATGCGCGGGAGCCTCGGGGAAAACCTCGGGGCTTCTGCTATTGAAGGAGAATCACTATGTTTGAAAAAGTCAACCCCTCTCATCCAGACAAACTGTGCGACAGGATCGCCGGAGCCATCGTAGATCTCGCGTATGCCCAGGTCGCCGACCCTCGTATCGCCGTGGAGGTTCTTCTGGGCCACGGCATCTGCCACATCATTGTGGAGACGGACATCTCCATTCCGTTCTATGAGATTGAGGCGGCCGTCAACCGCATCGCCGGGAAGGTCGCTGTGGACTATGTGGAGGTAGCGCAGGATCGCCATCTGGCCCGGAATCAGGAGCACGGTTTCCGTTGCGGCGACAACGGCATTTTCAAAGGCGTGCCGGTAACCGAGGAGCAGAAAAAGCTGACCGGCATCGCCAAGGACATCTACGCCGAGTATGGCTGTGATGGGAAATACATCCTCGACGGCGATCGGCTGATCCTCTGCCAGAGCAATGCCGCCACAGAGAAACTGCGTGCTGCATACCCGGCAGCGGAGGTCAACCCTCTGGGCGATTGGACCGGCGGGCCTGATGTGGACACCGGCGCTACCAACCGTAAGCTGGGTAGCGACATGGCGGACAGCGTCACCGGAGGCGGTCTGCATGGGAAGGATCTCAGCAAGGCCGATGTCAGCGTGAACATCTGGGCATGGCTCAAAGCACAGGAAACCGGAAAGCCCGTAGAGGTCTGCTGCGCCATTGGCGACGATCAGGTCGGCGGTGTTCCGTTCAGTGAGATGGTCGAGACCGCACGCGCCTACATCAACCAGCTTGGCGGCTTCGAGCGCTTTGCCGAGTGGGGTCTGGTGCGCTGATGCCTACCAAGCCAAAGGTACCCTGCAAGCATCCCGGCTGCGCTACGCTGATCCCGTCCGGCACCAAGTACTGTGACGTACACCGGCCCTTGCATCCGGAAGAAGTACGGTCGGCAGCCAGCCGAGGCTATGACCGGGCGTGGCAGAAGGCCAGCAAGCTGTTCCTGCAGGCGCACCCGCTTTGCGAGGAGTGCATGAAGCGCGGCAAGTACACCAAGGCCACGGTCGTTGACCACGTCGTCCCGCACAGAGGTGATGAGACTCTGTTCTGGGACCGGAGCAACTGGCGTGCCCTTTGCAAGCGCTGCCATGACCAGAAGACAAGGCGCGAGGATCAAACGCCTGTGTACCACTACTGAAGCTGGCACCCCGGGGCGGGGTCAAATCTCTACGAGCCTTTCCACAGGGACCGCCGCCCCCTCTCGCGTTAAAATCCGCGAAATTAGCAGGCCGGGGGTCAGAGACCCCGCGGCAAAACCCGCAAAATGAAAGAAACCGGCATGTTTCCCTGAGAAAACAGCCGGTTTTACAATAAAAATCGCAAAATGGGCAGGCAGCGATGGAGCATTTCCACCGCTGCCTTTTTACATGGAGTTTCGTGTCAGCCCTCTGCAGGCTGTGATGGTTTCGTGTCAGGAGGAATGAGATGGAAGATCAGGACATTAGCAGTTTTCTGGCCGCCTGCGCGAAGCAGTTCTGCCCGTGGTGTGGAACGCCAGTGGGAAGAAACCCTAACGGCAGACCGAAGAAGTTCTGCTCAGATAAATGCCGGTATGGCTTTTGGAACTTCGAGAAAAGGCATAAGGCCGAGAAATTAGAAATGGAGGCAAGACTCAATGAAAACCGCTGAACTAAAGGTGCTGCCGGTCACCGTACTGAAACCGGCTGAATACAATCCCCGCAAAAAGCTCAAGCCCGGCGATAAGGAGTACGAGAAAATCAAGGCGTCTATCGAAGAGTTCGGCTTTGCCGATCCGCTGGTCGTGAATTCTGACATGACGATTATCGGCGGGCACCAACGTCTGACGGTGGCGATTGACCTGGGCTTCACCGAGGTGCCCTGCGCCGTGGTGGATATCGACAAGACCCGAGAAAAGGCGCTCAACATCGCACTGAACAAGATCACCGGCGCGTGGGATGAAAACCTGCTGGCCGATCTGCTCAAGGATATTCAGGATTCCAATTTTGACCTGGGCTTCACTGGCTTTGATCCGCCGGAGATCGAGACGCTGTTCAATAAGGTACACACGAAGGATGTGGCCGAGGACGATTTCGATGTGGAGGCGGAGCTCCAGCAACCGGTCTTCTCCAAGCTCGGCGATCTGTGGTGTCTCGGTAAGCACCGTGTGATCTGCGGCGACAGCACCGGTGAAGAGATCTACACCCGGCTCATGGATGGGCAGCGGGCCAATCTGGTCCTGACCGATCCTCCGTATAATGTGGATGTGGAAGAGACCGCCGGGAAGATCATGAACGATAATATGGCCGACGAGGATTTCTACAACTTCTTGCTCTCCGCTTACCGCTGCATGCACGCCAACCTTGCCGACGACGGCTCAATCTACGTGTGGCACGCAGATACCGAGGGCCTCAATTTCCGTAAGGCATTCCGAGACGCGGGCTTCTACCTCTCCGGCTGCTGCATCTGGAAAAAGAATGCGCTCGTGCTCGGCCGGTCGCCGTTTCAGTGGATTCATGAGCCATGCCTGTTTGGCTGGAAGCAGACTGGAAAACATCAGTGGTACTCCGACCGGAAGCAAGTGACGGTCTGGGAATATGACAAGCCGCGCTCTTCCAAGGACCATCCCACGATGAAGCCGGTGGCGCTCATGAGCTATCCGCTCCGCTGCAGCACCATGACCAACGGCATCGTGCTCGATCCCTTCCTCGGCAGCGGCAGCACCCTGATCGCTTGCTGCGAGATGGACCGCGTCTGCCGGGGCATCGAACTGGACCCGAAGTTCGTGGATGTAATCGTGAAGCGGTATCAGGCATGGTGCGAGGAACACAACGAGCCCGCGGAAATCTATGTGATCCGTGACGGCCAGAAGCTCACGCTGGATGAAGTGCTGGCTGCTTCATTATGATCAATTCCGGCGGCACATATTTGTGCATATTATGACTCAGAATTGTCTTGCTATATCTGCCGTTCAGAGTGATATATACAGTACCCCAAGGGGAAAACATGAACGGAGGTACATACCATGAAAATCAACTACAACGTAACCGGAAGCGACCGCAAGCAGCTGGTCAGCATCATCACCCGCGAGACCGGAGTCAAGGCCACCTACAAGGGCATGCCCAGCATGGCCTACTGCATTGACGGCATCACGGTCGAGAAGGACGGCACGATGATTTGGGACGAGAATACCGACGCCGCCACCATCCAGAAGATCATCGACGCCCTTGCCGCAGCAGGCTTCGAGGGCACCGGGGACACGCCCCAGCCCGCGGAAGCGCCTGCACCGCAGGAAGCCGAACCGGTGGAGCTCACGGTCAGCATGCCGCTGACGCGCCACACCGGGGCCAGCCTTCGGAACCTGCTCAACCTTGTCTACACCCGGGCCAGCCTCCTGAACAAGGCGCTCGGCACCAGCTTCCGGGTCGAGCAGGGCCTGACGGACGCTCTGCAGGACGACGCCTGCATCCTGACGGTGGAGAGCCTCCTGGGCGCGGTCGCCGCCTACGAGGACGAGCACGGCAAGGTGCTCGACGGTATCACGATCACCCCGGAGGAGATCAGCTTCACCTCTCTCCCGGAGACCACGGAGCCGGAACGCCTGCGGGCCTTCACGGAGCTGGTGGCCATGATGAACAAGCAGGCCATCGAGCAGAAGCGGGTGCAGGCCAAAGCGGTCAACGAGGAGAACGAGAAATACGCGCTCCGGATCTGGCTCACCCGGCTCGGCATGAACGGACCCGAGTTCAAGACTACCCGCAAGGTGCTCATGGAGAACCTGACCGGTCACACCGCCTTCCGCACCCCGGCGGACGAAGCAAAGTGGAAGGCCCGGCAGGCGGAGAAACGCGAAGCCCTGAAAACAGCAAAGGAGGCAGCAGAAGATGAGAATCCCGAGACCTGAGATTATCGAGAGCCTGCGTGATGGCTTTCCCGCCGGATGCCGGGTGGAGCTTCTGCGGATGGACGATCCGCAGGCTCCTCCCATCGGTACGCTCGGGACCGTCGTCGGAGTCGACTCGGTCGGCACGATCCATGTGAATTGGGATAACGGCTGCGGCCTTGGTTGCGCCTACGGCGAAGACGCGTGCAGGAGGATTGACAATGACTGAGACCATCCGGGAGCAAATCCTCGCCATCCGAGACACCGGCCTGACGAACATGTTTGATCTGAACATGGTCCAGCGCCTTGCTTATGACCGGGATTACTACGAACTGGTCTGCTACATAGAGGAACACCGCAGCGAATATGTACACTTTATCCTGACCGGCGAGGCAGAATGAGCCTCGCAGCCAAGAGAGCCGGACGGCTCTTTTGGTCGTATACTGGACAATTCCGGCGGCACATATTTGTGCACATTATGCCTCCGAATTAACTTGATATATCTCCGGATTAGAGTGATATATACAGTACCCCAAGGGGAAAACACACATACGGAGGTACCCACCATGCTTACCAACAACACCTACTTCGAGAACCTCAAGCGCATCGGCCACGAGTACGAGGCCGCCCGCGTCGAGCGTCAGGCCCGCAAGCAGCAGATCATCGACACCTTCGGCTGGGACAGCGAAGAGCTCCGCGCCTGGTATGCCGAGGATCGGGCCGCCAAGTTCCCCTTCGAGCAGGGAGCCTGCAAAGCTTACCGCGCTTGGGCCAACAGCATCAGCCGCAAGGAGGCCGAGCTGGAGATGGACGATTTCCTTTGGGAAAAGGAAGTCCGCGACTTCGTCGAGGCGCTCCGCAGCGCCGGGCTCGAGACCTTCGTCTACACCAACCAGAGCACGGCGGTCATGGAAAACCTGCACGCCTTTGCCGCCGAGGGCTGCGCGATGATGGGCCTTTGCACCATCACCCGGCAGGAGACCCGCTGGGGCGAGGAAGAACCCTACGAGGTGCAGGGCATCCGCTTCAGCCTGAGCTAAACCACGGCAAAACCTGCCCACCACGGAGCCTGCGGGCTCTGTTGGTCGTTCATAATGTGTACAGTTACGGCGCGGATTATTTGTGCACATTATGGCGCAGAATTGTCTTGATATATCTGCCGTTCAGAGTGATATATACAGTACCAAAACGAACGGAGGATAAAAACATGAAGCGCAGCGAGAGAAACGAATTCAACTACATCCGCAGGAGCCTGAAGGGATTCACCCTCGGCTACGGAACCACCCTGACGATCCGGACGGACGGAAGCCACGAATACAAGCAGGCCCTTCACGAGCATTACACCAGCCTCGGATTCCACCCCGCCAGCGTGAGAGTCGACAGCCGGATGTACGACGAGAAGGAGCGGATCATTTACATCTACGGCCTGACTTACGACCTGCACGGTGAAGAGCATCCTTGGACCGAGCTTTACACACGGGAAGAGAAAGAGCACTTTGCCGCGGCCCTGAGATAAGGGCCAGCTCCGCCGCCGGGGACGCAGCCTGAAAAGGCTGTGTTTCTCGTCATAATGTGCCCAATTCCGGCGCGGATTATTTGTACATATTATGGCGCAGAATTATCTTGCTATTATCTCCGTTTAGAGTGATATATACAGTACCCGAAGGGGAAAACACACATACGGAGGACACGACAATGACAGAACTTCAGAACTACATCGACGGATACGGATTTGGGATCAGCGTGAAGGAGCTTGCCAGCCGGGCTTACAGCCACATGGCAGCCAAGGGCCACAAGGTTTGCATCGTCAACGACCGCTATCTTGAGGTCGACGGAACCACCTACCTTTTCAGCAAGAGCCGCAAGCACGGCCGCTGGATTGCAAAGGCTTTTTAAGGAGGGCACGACGATGACGATCAACGACGCGATGAGAACCTACCGGCTTCCGAATCCCAGCACCCCGGAAGACCTCGAATGCCGCTGGACCAAGGTCCTGAACTTTGGAGACAAGGTGCTCCTCGCCGGGCACTACTACACCGGCAAAGACAAGCCCTGCTACTTCGGCGCAGTTTACGAGCATCTGGACGACGACCTTTCCTGCGAAGGCATCATCGGGCTGAGAACCGCCAGCGAGGTTGCCTTTGAAGACGACGGCCACGCGATCGCATGGGCGATGGCGCACACGGAGGACTGAACATGAACCAGATCGAAGAAACCCTGTACACCTTGACAGACGATGCGGATTCCCTGGCATCGGAGCTTTTCAGCACGCTCGAGAGCATCCGGTACGATCCGGTCGGCGCGACCGCCGATGACGTTGAGTTCATGAAGGAGATCCGGGGACTGCTCCGGCAGGCGCTGGACCGGGCGAAGAAGATCGAGGCGGACGTCGGAAAGGGCTGAGCGAAAACTGAACACCGCGGGAATGCAGCCGGGAGGCTGTGTTCCTCGTTATGACGCAGGCACGGAGCCTGCTTTTTTCATGCCTTGAGGAAGGAGGAATGACACATGGCTACTCGCGGAAGAAAGCCCACGCCTACCGCGATCAAAGAACTGGAAGGCAATCCGGGCAAGAGAAAACTGAATGACAAGGAGCCCAAGCCGGTGAAGAAGGCACCCTCCTGTCCGAAGTGGCTGGAGGCCGAGGCCAAGAAGGAGTGGCGTCGGCTCTCCAAGAAGATGGAGATGATGGGTGTCCTGACGGAAGTAGATATGGCGGCCTTTGCCGGTTACTGCCAAGCCTATGCCCGCTGGAAAGAGGCAGAGGAATTTATCACGCAGCACGGCACGATCGTAAAGACGCCGTCCGGCTACTGGCAGCAGGTGCCGCAGGTCTCCATCGCGCAGACGTACCTGAAGGTTATGAACCGCTTTGCGGAGCAGTTCGGTCTGACGCCTGCATCCCGCTCCCGCATTATTGCAGATACCACCGGCAGCGGTTCCGAGGATGAGCTCGAGGCGCTGCTGGGAGGTGACGGCTAATGGCCAGAGTGCGGCCTGAGGACTATCCGAAACTCAGCAATTATGAACCGACCCGATTCATGCTTCCGACTTCTCATTATGATAAGGCGAAAGCGGATCGGGCCGTCACTTTTATTGAGAACCTGAAACACACCAAGGGCAAATGGGACGGGAAACCGTTTTGGCTGCTGCCTTGGCAGGAACAGATCATTCGGGACATTTTCGGTATCGTGGATAAGAACGGCCACCGGCAGTTCCGCACAGCGTATGTGGAGATTGGAAAGAAAAACGGAAAGTCCGAGCTCGCGGCCGCGGTCGCTTTGTATCTGCTCTATGGAGATAACGAGCCCGCAGCCGAAGTGTACGGCGCTGCGGCCGATCGGCAGCAGGCATCCATCGTTTTCGATGTCGCCCGGCGCATGGTGGAAAAGGCTCCGGCGCTGTATAAACGCTCCAAGGTTGCTGCCGCCACCAAGCGAATCGTGAACTACAGCAATGCCGGTTTCTATCAGGTGCTGTCGGCTGAGGTCGGGACCAAGCATGGCCTAAACGTCTCCGGGCTGGTGTTTGACGAGGTTCACGCCCAGCCCAACCGGAAACTGTACGATGTTCTGACCAAGGGCTCCGGTGATGCCCGTGAGCAACCGCTGTACTTCCTGATCACGACCGCAGGAACGGATAAGGAAAGCATCTGCTATGAGCTCCATATGAAGGCGCTGGATATCATGGCAGGTCGGAAGATTGATCACACCTTTTATCCAGTCGTGTACGGCCTCGCCGATGATGAGGACTGGACCGATGAGCGGAACTGGTACAAGGCCAATCCGTCTCTCGGCCAGACGATCCAGATCGAGCGTGTCCGGGAGATGTTTCAGGAGGCAATCGATAACCCCGCCGAGGAGAACGTCTTCAAGCAGCTCAGGCTTAACATGTGGGTATCGTCCCTGACCCGGTTCATCCCGGAGCAGGTATACGATCTGGGCAATGTCCCGATCGATATGGAGGCGCTGAAGGGCCGCGACTGTTATGGCGGGCTGGACCTCTCCAGCACCGGGGATATCACGGCTTTTGTGCTCATGTTCCCGCCGCGTGATGAGACGGAGAAATACATCATGCTGCCGTTTTTCTGGATTCCGGAGGACACAATCCCGCTCCGTGTGCGCCGGGCATCGGTTCCTTATGATGTCTGGTATAAGCAGGGTTATCTGAATGCTACCGAGGGCAATGTGATCCACTACGATTTCATTGAGAAGTTCATCGAGGACCTGGGCAAGCAGTACCACATCCTTGAGATCGCTTTCGACCGATGGGGTGCGGTGCAGATGACGCAGGATCTGGAGGGCATGGGCTTTACCGTCGTGCCTTTCGGTCAGGGCTACAAGGACATGTCCCCGCCGACGAAGGAGTTCTATAAGCTGCTGATGGAAGGCCGGATTGTGCATGGCGGCAATCCTGTCATGCGCTGGATGAGCGGGAATGTGGTGGTAGATACTGACCCTGCCGGGAATATCAAATGCACCAAGGCAAAAAGCCCGGAGAAGATCGACGGCATTGTGGCTGCTATCATGGCGCTGGACCGCTGCATCCGTCACGAGAACACCGGCAGCGTCTACGACGAGCGCGGGCTGATGGTGTTCTGATGTCCAAAAGCGGATAAAATCTCCCTTGGAAACTGTGCTATGCTTATATCATGAAAAAGTGCGCGAGAGCTTCCCGGCCGTCCGGGGAGCTTTCTTTTTTGGAGGAATGACTATGGGATTTCTTGACTGGTTCGGCATCAGCGCGAGAGACGCTCCCCAGGTGACGGATAACGTCCGTGATTCCGGGCAGACCTTTGTTTTCGGCAAAGCGGACTCCGGCGAGAAGGTGGATGAAAAGTCCGCCATGCAGATCGCCACGGTCTATGCCTGCGTCCGACTGCTGGCGGAGACGGTGGCCGGGCTCCCGCTGCACCTATACCGCTTCTCCGATGAAGCGGAAAAGGATAAAGAGCGGGCCAAGGACCATCCGCTGTATAAGCTGCTCTACCGGCAGCCCAATCCGGAGATGACGAGCTTCTCCTTCCGGGAAACCATGATGACGCACCTGCTCCTCTGGGGTAACGCTTACGCCCAGATCATCCGGGACGGCCGGAACAACATCATGGCGCTGTATCCGCTGCTGCCGGAGAACGTGGAGCCGGATCGTGATGAGAAGGGGCAGATCTATTACATCTACCACGCTTACACCGACGAGGTGCCCGGAGAGCAGAACAAGGATATCTACTTCCGCAGAGACGAGATCTTCCACATCCCCGGTCTCGGCTTCAATGGCCTGGTCGGCTTTTCTCCGATCGCCATGATGAAAAACAGCCTCGGCACTACGCTGGCCGTGGAGAAATACGGCAGTGCCTTCTTTAAGAACGGCGCACAACCGAGCGGCGTACTGGAGCATCCCGGCGTGCTAAAGAATCCAGAGAAGATCCGTGAAAATTGGTCCGATGTTTATGGCGGTCCCAACAATGCCCATAAGGTCGCGGTGTTGGAAGAAGGCATGTCTTACAAAGCCATCTCCCTGCCGCCGGAGGACAGTCAGTTCCTCTCCACGCGCCAGTTCGGCGTGAACGAGATCTGCCGTATCTTCCGGGTACCGCCGCACATGGTGCAGGATCTGGAGCACGCCACCTTCTCGAACATCGAGCACCAGAGCATTGATTTCGTGGTCCATACGTTGACACCCTGGCTGGTGCGTTTCGAGCAGGCAATCATGAAGGACCTGCTGCTGGAGGCGGAGCAGGATCAGTATTTCCCGAAGTTCAATGTGGACGGTCTGCTCCGCGGCGACTATGCCTCCCGCATGCAGGGCTACGCCACGGGCATCAGCAACGGTTTCCTGTCTCCCAACGACATCCGACGTTTGGAGAACATGAACCTGATCCCCGCCGAGAAAGGCGGAGACGATTACTACCTCAACGGCGGCTACGTCAAGCTGCAGGATGCCGGAAAGCAGGTCAAGGCTGATCCCGCCGCGGAAGATACAAGGAGGAAGAAATGAAGAAATTCTGGAACTGGATTCATGACGACGGCGGGGGCCGCATCCTCCGGCTGGAGGGTCCTATCGACAGTGAGAACTTCTGGGGCGATGAGATCACCCCGGCTATGTTCCGTGAGGACCTCGAAGCCGAAGACGGCGACGTCACTGTCTGGATCAACTCGCCCGGCGGGAATGTCTTTGCTGCCGCCGAGATCTATACCATGCTGAGAGACTATGCCGGGAGGGTCACAGTGAAGATCGCGTCCCTTGCCGCTTCCGCTGCTTCTGTGGTTGCTATGGCCGGAGACACGGTCCAGATGTCTCCCACGGCGCTGCTCATGGTACATGATCCTTCCACCATCGCAATGGGCAATACCCGCGACATGGAAAAAGCCATCGCCGCGCTCAATGAAGTGAAGGAAGCGATCGTCAACGCTTATGCCGCCAAGAGCGGCCAGCGGCGCAGCAAGATCGCGGATCTCATGAGCGAGGAGACCTGGCTCAATGCCAAAAAGGCTGTCGAGCTGGGGTTTGCCGATGAAGTGCTGTACGAAGGAAAAGAACCTGCTGCCGAGGAACCAGAAAGCAATGATGCCGTTTCGGTTGACGCACAGATCTTTTCCACAAGAGTGATGGACCGGGCGATCTTGGATCGTCTGGGTATAGAGGAGCAGCCGCCCGCTCCTGTGATCGGCATGGACGGCAAGACCGAGGATGGGGCCGTGCCCTATCAAATCCTTATAAACCAGCTGGAGTTCCTCCGTTAAGGGCTCCAGCAATATTTTTTATGGAGGAAAAACGATCATGAGTAAGATCATCGAACTTCGCAATAAGCGCAATACCCTGTGGGAGCAGACCAAGGCGTTTCTGGAAGAGCACCGTGATGCCAACGGTCTGGTGGAAGCCTCTGCCGTGGAGCAGTACAACAAGATGGCCTCTGATGTAAAGGCTCTGGGTGATGAGATCCAGCGTCTGGAGGATCAGATGGAGATGGATGCCAAGCTGTCTGCCGCCACCTCCGCACCGGTGCATGCTGATCCCAAACCCGGCCGCAAGGCCAATGTCCGTCCCACCGCCACCGCTGAGTATGGTGAAGCCTTCTGGAACATGATGCGCGGCAACAGCTCTATGGAGGTGCGCGATGCGCTGTCCGTGGGTGTCGATCAGAACGGCGGCTATACCGTCCCTGACGAGTTTGAGCGTCAGCTCATTCAGGGACTGGAGGAAAACAACATCTTCCGTACCCTGGCCCACACCATCCACACCAACTCCGGCTCTCGCATCATCCCGCTGGCGACCGATACCGGCTCCGCTTCGTGGATCGAAGAGGGCGCGGCCATTCAGGAATCCGACATGACCTTCGCCCAGGAGACGCTCTCCGCGTACAAGCTGGGCTGCATGGTCAAGGTCAGCAACGAGCTCCTGAACGACTCCGCCTTCGACATTGCCGCCTATATCGCGCAGCGCTTCGGTGTGCGTTTCGGCAACGCTGAGGAGGACGCCTTTATCAACGGCACCGGTCCGTCCGCCAATCCGCAGACCACTCCCAGCCAGCCCACCGGCATTCTTACCAGTGTGACGGCTACCGCGGGCAACACCACTGCCAACGCCCAGACCGTTCACTTCGACAACATCTACAAGCTGTATTACAGCCTGAAGGCCCCATATCGCAGAAAGGCTTCCTTCCTGTGCAACGAGACCCTGCTGCTCCAGCTGATGCTGCTGAAGGACCTGAACGGCAACTACATCTGGAAGCCGGGTCTGGATGTCGCCAAGCCCGACACCATTCTGGGCCGCCCGATCTACACCAGCAGCTACATGCCTGCCATCACCGGCAATGCCACGCAGGATAAGAACAAGAAGGTGCTGCTCTTCGGCGATTTCAATTACTACTGGATCGCCGACCGCAAGGCCCGCACCCTCAAGCGCCTGAACGAGCTTTACGCCGTGACCGATCAGGTCGGCTTCATCGGCACCCAGCGTGTGGACGGCAAGCTGATCCTGCCCGAGGCCATGCAGGTCATGGCTCTCGGCTCCGGCGCTGCCTCTTCCGGTTCCTGATGAATGGAGGTGACGATCATGGCGCTGATTTCTCTTGAGGAAGCCAAGAGCTATCTCCGGGTGGATACGGAGGATGAAGACGCCATGATCGCCATCCTTCTGTCTTCGGCCGGGAAGCTCTGCGCCGATGTCGCACGGCTCACCGATGAACAGTGGGCTGCGGTGAACAACGATAATGAAGACGCCACCCTTGGTCCCACGCGGGAGACAATGAGGGTGGCGATCCTCTATGCGCTTGGATATCTGTTCGAGCATCGGGAGGAAGCCGACCATCACAGTCTGACGCTTACGCTGCGGTCCCTGCTCTTCGGTCTCCGGGAAGGAGTCGTGTGATGAATATTGCAGGGCTCCGGGTGCGGATCACCATACAGCGGAACGAGACTGTGACAGATAAGTACGGCAATCATAAATCCGTCTGGCAGGATTATTTCACCTGCTGGGCGACAGCGGTGACCAGTGGCCTTTCTTCTTCCGAAGATGAGACCGCCGGTCATACTGTCGAAGCAGACCGGCTGGATCTGACGGTCCGGTATTCCTCCGAAACCGCTGCCGTCAACTCCAAGCAGTACCGCATTCTGCTGGGCGACCGCATTTATAACATTCTGAGTATCGACGAGATGGGCTTCAAGCATAACAGCCGAAAGCTCCATACCGAGCTGACGGAGAGGTGATTCTATGGGGCGCAGGGTAAGCATTGACGGTCTGGCCGATGCAGTCATGCAGGAACTGGACAATTACGCTGACACTACCACGGATGGCGTGAAGGCAGCAGTGAAAAAGGCCGCCAACACTGTGAAAAAAGAAATCGCGGCGGGAGCCCCGGAACGGACCGGACGTTATGCAAAAAGCTGGCGGACCAAGACCACGAAGGAAAGCGCTTCCGCACTGGAAATCACGGTGTATTCCCCAACACGGTATATGCTGGCCCATCTGCTGGAACATGGGCACGCCATGCGTAACGGCGGCCGGGTTGCTGCCAAGGTGCATATCGCGCCTGCCGAGCAGGACGGTATTGAAGAACTGGAGACGGAGATTGGGAGGACGCTGCGGCATGGATAATCTGATCAGCATCATGGAAGAGATCGGCATCCCATATGCCTACGATCATTTTGCCGAGGGCGAGTCTCCGGAGCCGCCCTTCGTTTGCTTTCTCTGTCCCGGCAGCGACAACTTTGCTGCTGACGGCTGGGCCTATTTCAAAGTTGATGTCGTTCATATTGAACTGTACACCGACGAAAAGAATCCGGAAATAGAATCCCGCATTGAAACCGTGCTCGATGGGCACGGCATTTTTTATGACAAGACCGAGGTCTGGATCGAGAGCGAACGGCTCTACGAAGTCCTTTATTCTTTTGAGGAGGTAAAACCCCATGAGTAACAAGGTGAAATACAACCTGAAAAACGTTCACGCCGCGAAGCTCACGACCGAGGTCGTGGACGGCGTGACGAATTATTCCTACGCAACGCCCAAGGCGATCCCCGGTGCGGTCAGCCTGTCGCTGGATGCTGAGGGCGAAAGCTCTCCGTTCTATGCTGACGGCATTGTGTATTTCCGCACTTATGCCAACAACGGCTATTCCGGCGATCTGGAAATCGCGCTGATCCCCGAGTGGTTCCGCACGGAGATCCTCAAGGAGCTTCTGGACAGCAACGGTGTGCTGGTGGAGAAAGCGGACAACACCGAGAGCGTGAAGTTTGCGCTGCTCTTCGAGTTTGACGGCGACGAACACGGCATCCGTCACGTCCTGTACAACTGCGCAGCCTCCCGGCCGAGCATCGAGTCCCAGACCAAGGAAGAGACGATCGAGCCGCGGACAGAGACCCTGAATCTGACGGCAGATCCCCGCGAGGATGGTCTGGTCAAGAGCCGCACCGGCGACACCACCGCCAAGGCCACCTATGACGGCTGGTATGGCGCTGTGTATATTCCTTCGATTGAGCCCACGACGGAGCCGGAGGAATAAGCCATGCAGGAGAAAACTGTTGTGATCAGCGGCAAGGAGGTCCGGTTCCGTTCCTCCGCCGCGATCCCGCGGCTCTACCGCATTAAGTTCAAACGGGACATTTTCAAAGACCTCACAAAGCTGGAAAAGTCCTACAAGGGCAAGACCGATGACGGTGAGGAAATGCAGATCGAGGATCTGGAGATCTTTGAAAATGTGGCCTACATCATGGCCTTTCATGCTGATTCCACCATTCCCGGTACCATTGAGGAGTGGCTGGATGAGTTTGAGATGTTCTCGATCTACCAGGTGCTGCCGGAGATCCTTGAGCTCTGGGGCGCGAATCTGGTGACGGACATAGAATCTAAAAAAAACGGAATCCCAGCGCCCGGGAGATAACGACGCCGCTTTTCCTACTCCGATGCCTGGAGATCGGGCTCTCCATGTCGGACCTCGATCTCCTGACCATCGGCATGGTCCTGGATATCTGGACGGAGAAAGGAAACGACGATTACAAATACGGTGAGAAAGATACCGTGCGTGTCGCCGGGCAGCAGGACTTCGATAATTTCTGATGAAGGGAGGCAAGCATCATGGCTGGACGCATCAAAGGCATAACCGTTGAGATCGGCGGCGATACCACAGGTCTTGAAAAAGCCCTGAAGAACGTCAACAGTACGATCAAAAACACACAGAGCCAGCTGAAGGATGTAAACCGCCTCCTGAAACTGGACCCCTCGAACACGGAGCTTCTTTCCCAGAAGCAGCGTGCGCTGAAGGACGCCATCGGCGCGACGAAGGAGAAACTGGATTCTCTGAAAACCGCGCAGGAGCAGGCAAAGCAGCAGCTTGAAAACGGTGACCTCGGGCAGGACAAGTACGACGCCCTGCAGAGGGAGATCATCGAGACGGAGCAGGAACTCCGCCGCCTGCAGGAGGAAGCCGCTGCCACAAGCACAGCGCTTGCCAAGATCGACGAGGCCGGAAAAAAGATGGAGGCTTTCGGAGACTCCGTCACCAGCGCCGGTCAGAAGATCATGCCCGCTTCTATGGCTGTAGCCGGTCTCGGCGCGGCTGCTGTGAAGACCGCTGCCGACTTCGATTCCGGCATGAGCAAAGTTGCTGCCATTTCTGGTGCGACCGGTGATGATCTGGATGCCCTGCGGGATAAGGCCCGGGAGATGGGTGCCAAGACCAAGTTCTCTGCTTCCGAGGCAGCCTCCGCTATGGAATACATGGCGATGGCAGGTTGGAAGACTGAGGATATGCTCGGCGGTATCGAAGGTATCATGAGCCTTGCCGCTGCGTCCGGTGAAGATCTGGCAACCACCTCGGATATCGTGACGGATGCGCTGACGGCATTCGGCCTCTCGGCACAGGACTCCGGTCACTTTGCAGATATCCTCGCGGCAGCATCTTCCAATGCGAACACCAACGTCCGCATGATGGGAGAAACCTTCAAGTATTGCGCTCCCATCGCGGGCGCACTCGGTTTCACTGCCGAGGATGTTGCGGAGGCAATTGGCCTCATGGCCAATGCCGGTATCAAGAGCACGCAAGCCGGTACGGCTCTCCGTACCATCATGAACAACCTTTCTGGCGACGTAAAGATCACCGGCGCGGCGCTGGGTGAAGTCACTATCGCCACTACCAATGCAGATGGCTCCATGCGCGATCTGTCAGATATTTTGGCAGACTGCCGTGGGGCCTTTTCTCAGCTTTCCGAATCCGAACGAGCGCAGGCCGCAGAAGCGCTGGTCGGTAAAAACGCCATGTCCGGCTTCCTCGCCCTGATGAATGCCGGGGATGCGGATATTGAAAAGCTGGCCAACTCTATTGACCACTGCTCGGATACTTTCGTCAAGACTGTGGACGGTGCGATTATTCCCATGTCGCAGGCACTTGAAGAAGGCATTGATTGGATTGAAGAATACAACGGCGTATCGGAGCAGATGGCCGCTGTCATGCAGGACAACCTCGGTGGGCAGCTGACGATCCTGAAATCTCAGCTTGAGGAACTGGCCATCTCCTTTGGAGAAATGCTGATGCCCGCTATCCGGGCAATCGTCAGTAAGATTCAGGCTTTTGTAGACAAGCTGAACGGTATGAGCGAAAGCCAGCGGAAAGCTGTTCTGACTATCGGTCTGATCATTGCGGCCCTGGGACCGCTGCTTGTGATCCTCGGCACAGTCATCTCTAAGGTTGGCGTGGCCATGCAGGGCTTCGTAAAACTGGCAACCGGAGTGAAGAAACTCGGCGTCGCCGTGAAAGCGGGCACCGGCGTCTTTGGTAAGCTGGGTGCGGCTCTTGGCGGAATCTCCGCGCCCGTACTGGCAGTGATTGCTGTCATTGCCGTTCTGGTCGCGGCGTTCAAGCACCTGTGGGATACCAATGAAGAGTTCCGCAACGCCATCACCGCCATATGGAATGGGATCGTCAGCAAGATCCAGGCTTTCTGCCAGGGCATTGTTGACAGGCTGAACGCTCTCGGCTTTGAATTTCGCTCCATCGTGGATGTGCTGAAAAGCCTGTGGGACGGACTCTGTCAGTTCCTCGCACCAGTATTTGAAGCCGCGTTTTCTGTTGTTTCAACAGTTCTCGGCTCCGTACTCAATGTGATCACCGGACTGCTGGATGTGTTCATTGGCTTGTTCACGGGGAATTGGTCCCAGCTTTGGAACGGCGTGAAGGAAATCTTCTCTAGCGTATGGGATGCCATTACTGGCCTGTTCGATACGGCGCTGAATCTGCTGAAGTCTCTGGCAGAGGTCGTTTTCGGCTGGTTCGGAACCACATGGGAATCCGTGTGGACGGGAATCAAATCCTTCTTTGAGACTATCTGGAACGGGATCGTTGCTTTCTTCTCCGGCATTTGGAACAGCATCGTTTCCGTCGTCACCGCACAGATCAATGCCGTGAAGACCGTGGTTACTACGGTTTTCAATGCCATCAAAACAACCGCCTCCACAATCTGGAACGGCATAAAAACGGCGATCAGCACTGTAGTCGACGGGATCAAGAGCAAGGTCTCCTCGGCGTTTGAGTCCGTAAAAACCACGGCCACAAACCTCTTCAACGGAATCAAGAGTACCGCTACATCCGTATGGAATGGAATCAAGACCGCAATCGTCACTCCCATTGAGGCGGCCCGGGACAAGATCCGCTCCGCGCTCAACGCCGTCAGCGGCTTCTTCTCCGGGCTGAAGCTGCAGCTTCCGCATATAAAGCTTCCGCACTTTCGTGTATCCGGTACGCTCTCTATCTCTCCTCCGAGCGTCCCGCACCTGTCCATCGACTGGTATAAGGAAGGCGGCATCATGACCAAGCCCACCGTTTTCGGCATGAACGGCAGCGCCCTGATGGCAGGCGGCGAAGCGGGATCGGAGGCGATCCTGCCTTTGAGCGGTTTTTATAAGCAGCTTGAGGCCATGCTGACTGAAAAGCTGAATATGCACAATGTGGAGAAATACCTGGCCGTCATTGCTGCCAACAGCGGTAAGGGCATCTACCTGGATGACGGCACCTTGGTCGGTCGGCTGCTGCCCGCCATTGACAGCGGCCTCGGCCAGACGCAGAAGCTGAATGCGAGGTTGAGCCTATGAAGCCTGACGTAACCATAAACGGGATTTCCATGCTCAGCCTCGGCTGGCTGCGTGAGACTGTAAACTTCCCGACACCGCAATCACAGAGCAACACGATTACAGTGCCGGGAAGAAATTCTCCTATTCGATTTACAGAGGCGCTGGGGCGCGTAGCCTATCAGCCGCGCTCCTTTGATATGACCTTCTCTATGCTGGGCGACCGTGCTGATTTCGACGTTCTCGTCAGCTTGGTTGTGAACCAGTTTGCTGGGAAACTCTGCCGGGTGACGCTGACGGAAGACCCATCTCTGTACGCCGTGGGGACGCTGGAGGCAGCGCCTTCCTATGACCCGCTTACGGGCAAGGGAACGCTTGGGCTCTCCTGCACGGACGGGGATGCTTTCCTTTACCATACGGAAGAGACCGTCGTGAGTGCCAACGGCAGCGGGACTGTGATCCTTGCCAACGACTATATGCCGGTCGTGCCGGTCATCACGGCCTCTGCCGAGACCACGCTGCGCTGGGCGATTGACGGCGAGTCATTCCAAAAGACCGTCAGCGCAGGTACATGGGAGATCCCGGAACTGGAACTGCGAAATGGAAATAACACTGTTTCCGTTACGGGAGAAGGCACTATGACCTTTGTTTACAGAGAAGGTCGGCTATAAAGCATCTTCCGAAATCCTAAGATTTGTGGTATACTCCATCTCGACAACTCGGGATTTTTGAGGGTGATCAATATGAACCAGAAGCAAAAAGCGGATGCAATAACATATATTTTTCAGAGATCAGGCGCACAGGTCAGCAGCCAAAGCATTGAAGCTCTGGCTGACATTGCCGGGGAAGCCTCATTCCCCAAGCAGACAACCGTTCTCAATATAGGAGAAAAACAGAACTACATCTATCTGATCCTGCAGGGCATGGCACGAAGCTATTATATCGATGAAAAAGGCAACGATATTACGAAGTTCTTCATGCGCGAAGGAGAGTTCCTGATTGGCGAGGCTTTGTTCATGGAAGAAAGTCTGGAGGTGTTCGAGGCGGTTGAGACGCTTAAATGCCTGCGCTTTCCTGCAAAGGAGTATAAGGAAATCCTGTTTTCCGACCCTGTTCTTCAGCGGCTCTATATCGCCATGCTGGAACAGACGATCCGCTATAAGATGCGCCGCGAATATGCTTTTCAGTGTCTGAATGCGACGGAGCGATATTTGGAGTTTCAGAAAGCGTATCCGGGCATCGAAGAGCGACTGCCGCAGAACCTGATTGCGTCTTACCTTGGCATCGCCAAGGAATCGCTAAGCCGAATCAGAAAAAATATTTCCTCGAATTAACAAATGTCAATGAAATAATTCTCCGGCGCAAGTACAATACAGTCATGATATCGATCCGAACATCAGGAGATCATCATGAAAAGACTGAGAAAAACAATGTGCATCTTCGCCGCGATCCTGTTGGTATTCATGGGTGGCATTTACGCATCCCTGATCGCAATGAGCGACGGCAAAGAAACGAAGGAGGATTATATGGGAACTTACACAAATCAAAAGGCATGGCGGGACATTCAGGAATTCCTGCCTGCACAGCTTCATTACACCGACAGTTATCAGCCCACTGAGGAGATCTGGGAGTGGAAGGGCAACAAGGTGCATCTGGATACTTTCCGCAATCCGAACGCTCCGGCAAAGATCATCTGTTTCCACGGTGTCGGCACCAACGGCAGACAGATCTCCATGATCTTCAGCGGTCCGATGGCCCGGGAAGGCTTTGAGACCATTACCGTAGATATGCCCACCTATGGTGTGACAGAGGTCAATCAAAATATGCTGATCCGCTACGACGACTGGGTACAGTGCGGCAGCGACCTGATTGACGCGGAACTTGCCAAAGACGACCGTCCCATCTTCCTCTACGGACTTTCAGCAGGCGGTATGGAGACTTATCACGTTGCGGCGAAAAACCAAAGCGATAAGATCAAAGGCATCATCGGCATGACCTTCCTTGATCAGAGGCTGCCTATCGTCCGTCAAGAGGCTGCGAACAACGAATTCTCCGGCAAGGTCGGAAAATTCATGGTGGGTCTTCAGTGCAGGCTCGGACGTTCTGGTGCCAAAATGAAAATGAGTTCCGCATCGAAGATGACGGCCCTTGTAAACGATCCCGATTGCCTGCGGATTATGATGAATGACACCACCTCCGCCGGTAACAGTGCAACGATGGCGTTCCTTTACTCCTACATGATGTATACTCCGGACCTGGAGCCAGAGGAGTTCGATGTTTGCCCGGTGCTGCTGACGCAGCCGGAAAAGGACCGCTGGACGCCGCAGCACCTGAGCGATCCGTTTCTTGACCGGATCACAAAGGTGCCGGTCACAAAGACGATCCTGATAAATGGTTCCCATTATCCCATTGAGGCAGAGGCACTCGCTGATCTGCACCGGTACAGTCTTGAGTTCATTAATGAGCAGTTGAATTGAGAATTCCAATTTAGTTAATTGAATACTTCTATCAGAGATCGGAGAAATCCGGTCTCTTTTCATTTTACGAATAGGAGGGCTGCCTATGAGCCTTTTTCGCGTATACGTGGATGGCGCTCTGTTCTATCATCCGCAGATGTCGAAGCTGGCGATCACGGCCGCCCGCATTGAGGAGGACGCGGAGAACATCGACAGCATGACGCTTTCTGCTCCTTTCAACCATCCGTACCTGTCAGCCGTCCGTCCGCTGGCATCCACCATCGTCTGCAAGAAAGGCGATGCCGTGGTATTCGAGGGCCGGGCGCTGGACAACGGTACGGATTTTTACAACACCCATACATGGACATGCGAGTCCTGCCTTGCCTATCTGAAGGATAGCGTCCAGCCGCCTTATGACTACCGGGGTACCCTGCGCGGTCTGCTGGAGATGTTCCTCTCCGTGCATAACGCGGCCGTTGAGGAGAAAAAGCGGTTTGTCCTTGGCAATGTGACCGTGACGGACAATAACGACTATGTTTCCTACAGCAGCATAGATTTCACCGTCACCTTGGATGCCATCCGGGACAAGCTGATCAAGACCCATGGCGGCTTCCTGCGCGTACGCTATGCGGGCGGATTGAAGTATCTGGATTATATCTCGGATTTCGATTCGCTTTCCCCGCAGACGGTCGAGTACGGCAAGAACCTGCTGGACGTGAAAATCAGCCAGGATCATACCGATCGGGTTTCTGTCCTGCTCCCGCTGGGGGCAAAGATCAAGGACATCGATGCCGAGGGGCATGAATATGAAACAGATGAACGTGTTCAGATCACATCCGTGAACGGCGGGAAAAACTATATTGTTGACGAAGACGCCGCGGCAGAGATCGGACGGATCTGGAGAACCGAAATCTGGGACGATGTGACCATCCCTGGGAACCTCCTCACCAAGGCGCAGGCCCGGCTGCATGATCTGGCGCAGGGCGTCACCAGTATGGAACTGACCATCGTGGATGAGTCGGACGCCGGAGCGGATATCGGGGACATCCATGCGGGCATGTATGTGGTCTGCAAGTCCCCGCCGCACGGCATTGACGGCAAATACCGCTGCGTGGGCCGTACCCGGGATTACCTGAACCCCGCCGGAAACACGATCACCATCGGGGCAAGCGGCGTCACGCTGACTGGCCTGTCCAACAAGCAGAACGATACCATTTCTGCGCTGGAGGAGGATATCGTCGGGCAGTCGAGCAAGATCGATGTGATCTCAGGCCAGGTGGACAGGATCAACGAGTCCAAGATGTACCGCATCGAGATCGTCACGGAAGGTGTCAGCATCTTCCGGGAAAAAACTCAGCGGAGCACCGTGCGCTGCAAGGTGTACTCCTGGGACAATGAGATAACGGACACACTGCCTGCTTCCGCTTTCAACTGGCACCGCAATTCTGGTGACAGCACTGCCGACGCCGCGTGGGATGCCGTCCACACGGGCACGAAAACTATAACGGTATCAACGGAGGATGTGACGGACAACGCATCCTTCTTTTGCGAAGTAACGATATAAGGAGGGCAAACACATGCCTACTGTACTCACATCCTCACAGCAGACCTTCGTGGATATTACCGACCAGCGCAAACTGTCGGCGTATATCACGTCCAACCTGCCGAAAACACAGAGCGAAGACCCAAACGTCCTGCCGCACACCTATGCGCCCAACTGGACAAGTACCAACCTTGTCCTCACTCCTGTTGTTTTCCTGGATCAGACGAGCATTCCGCTTGGCTCCTCCGGGCTGACCGTCCAGTGGAAACGCAAGGACGGCACTTCGGCAGAAACCAACCTAACCTCCGGTGAGTCTGTATCCGGAGGCATCCTGACGGTCAGCCAGAACAAGCTGGCGGATTCGTCTTCAGGCATGATCACGTATATCTGCTACATCAGCTATTACGACAGCGAGACTCATAACACGGTCAATATCTCCGCTGACCTCACCTACACTCTGGTACGGAATGCGGAGAACGCAAAGCTGGCGTATATCACTTCGGACACATATGTGTTCAAGTACGACAGCGATTCCGCTCTTGTCGGCGCGACCCAGGCGACCTTGACCGGGCAGGTCCAGGGCGTGACGATCACGAAGTGGCAGTACAAAAACGGCTCCGGGAACTGGGCAGATTATCCCACGACCTCGGACAACACCAGCATCACAGGCGGCACCCTTGTAGTCAAGCCCACACATTCTGTTTTCAATGACAACGTGGCGCAGATCAAGCTGGTCACTTCCGATGCCGATGTCTACGATACGATCACCATCACCAAGCTGTATGACGGTGCGCAGGGCGAACCCGGTACTCCCGGCTCCGCAGGCTCCGGCGGTTTGTCCGTCATCCTCTCCAACGAGGCGCAGACGATTCCCTGTACCTCTGCCGGGGCGGTAGCAGCAGCTACGACAGTGACGATCCCGTTCTCTGCCTATGAAGGCATCGAGCAGAAGGCAGCGACCTGCACAGTCGGTACGCTGCCGTCCGGCGTGACGGTTACCAGCAACACACCTTCCACGGCAACTGCCGCAGGTTCCGTTGTGCTGTCCTTTGCCAAAAACGCCACTCTCGGCGGAGCTAATGTGCTGACCGGCACCATCCCGCTCACATTCTCCGTTTCCGGGCAGAGCGTGACAAAGACCTTTGCATGGACAAAGGCCAAGGCAGGCACGAACGGCGAGTCCGCTGTTGTGTTCTCCGTTTATGCTCCCAACGGGACTATCGTGCAGAACCAGTCCGGCAGCCTGACGCTGGCAACCTCTGCCTATCTCGGCGCCACAGCGATTTCAAACGCTACCTATCAGTGGGCGAAATACAGCGGTGGCTCCTGGGTCAACATTTCCGGCGCAACCGGCTCCACGCTGACCGTTTCCGGCTCCGACATAGTGAACATCCAGTCCTATCGCTGCACGATGACCTACGATGGGGAAAACTATGTGGATGTGATCACGGTCGAGGACAAATCTGATCCCTATGTCTCCGAGATGCTCTCCATCGGCGGCTTCACCGTGAAGAACAATCTCGGTGGGCTTGTTCCGTATGTCATTGTCCGCACCAATCAGCATGAGGTCGACCCGCTCCTCGGCAATATCTCTGAAACCGCTCCCGCGTCTCCCGCAGCCGGAGACTTCTGGTATCAGGTGGATCATACAGGGCATACTGTCACTCTGAAGAAATACAGTGGTTCCGCCTGGGCGGACGCGACGGAGACTCAGGAGATGACCTATACCTGGTACGCCCAGGACAAGGACGGTAATCCTGTCACGTTCAACAAGACCGGGAAAGTCATCTATCTTTCCGCCGCCGAGATCGACAGTATCCTCACGCTCCAGTGTGACGTATCGAATTAAGGGGGTGCCGGTATGCTTCTGACAGTTTGCCAGAACACCTTTCAGAGCATGGTCGAGCTGGAGGAAGTGGACTCCCTGCGTGTTGAGGTCCGGGAATGCTATGCCGAGATCACCCGGACCTCGGAGCAGATACAGAGTACCGTCCGGGAGAACTATCTCAGCAAGGACGATCTGACTACCATCCAGCAGGATTTTCAGACGGCCATTACGCAGGCCGCTTCGGAGATCCGCATGGACTTTACCACGCTGACCAATGAGATCACGAACAACGTCTCCGGCAACTACTCCCTGATCGAGGAATACATCCGCTTTCGGGGCGCTCTGATCGAGCTGGGCAAAGTCGGCAACGCCTTCACGGCCGAGTTCTCCAATGAGGGCCTTTCCTTCCTGGAGAACGGCCAGACCATCGCTTACATCACAAACCAGTCCCTCGTCATTACCAACGCCGAGATCCGCAACAGGCTCTCGCTCGGTACGGCGGCAAGGGGCTGGTTTGACTTTATCCCCCGTGAGACCGGGAATCTGTCGATTCAATGGCGCGATCCCACGGCATAAGGAGGACTCCCTATGGCACAGGGCAACAGCGGCAGCTTTACGCTGACCGGATCGCAGAACTTTGCGGTCATCATATACTGGTCAGAAACCTATAATGAATCTGCCAATACGCACGTGGTGAGCATCACGGCGGCACAGCTTGTCTCGTACAACTGGTACGGCTTTACCTATTATCCGAACGGGACGCTCTCCATCAACGGCTCAACCGTGGTAACGTTCAACTCTGCTATTGGTACACACAACTGTACCATAGGTTCGCAGGGCAGCGGCTACAGCATCATTCCAGCAAGCGGGTCCAGTTATCCTGCGGCTCCGTGGTCCTCCGGGACCATCTCAGGAAACGCGGACGGCACTAAATCGGTCAGCATCTCCGCCAATTTTCAGTGCTTCACTGCAGATGGCCGTGGTGGTAGCGGATGGAGCGTCAGTGGCAGCCAAACGGTCACGCTGCACACGATCCCACGTACATCGAGTATTTCTATGCCTGCTACCACGATAGGCAGCGCAAACAACATCACGATCACCCGGGCATCCTCGTCCTTCACGCATACGCTGACCTACGCTTTCGGCAATGCGACCGGGACGATCGCGACGAAGACGACCTCAACCTCTGTTTCATGGACGCCTCCCACATCCCTTGCATCGCAGATCCCGAACAATACCACAGGCACGTGTACCCTGACCTGCTATACCTACAACGGCAATACTCTCGTCGGCACGAGTACGACTACAGTCACGCTGACTGTCCCGGCGAGCATCAAGCCTACGATTACCGGCATTACAGCGACCCGGGTGGATGGAACCGTGCCTTCAAGCTGGGGCATCTATGTGCAGACAAAGAGCAAGGTGACGCTGGCGATCACCGGCGCTGCTGGGGCCGGAGGCTCGACGATCAGTTCCTACAGCATCACCGGCGGCGGGCTTTCCTATACACAGTCCTCCGTGACGACCGGTTTCCTCAACACGTCCGGCTCCATCACGTTCACCGGGAAGGTCTGCGACAGCCGTGGGCGCTGGTCAGATGAAGCAACCGTTTCGATCAATGTAGTGGCCTATGCCGCTCCGCGTTTCAACAGCTATTCCACCCAGCGGTGTACGAGCGCCGGGGCATCGTCTTCCAATGGTACCTACGCCAAGAGCACGATCGGCTTTTCTTACTGGTCCTGCAGCGGGAAGAACACGATCACGACCGCTGTGGCATATAAGAAATCCTCCGAATCGTCATACACAAATGCAGGCGTTACCTTTACCAGTGGGACGCAGTTCATCTTCGGTGGCGGCAACCTGAGTGTCGACTACTCCTACGATATCCGATTCACCCTGACGGACGCTTTCGGCACGGTCACGGTCGTGGACAGCCTGTCCACCGCCTCCGTACTCATGGACTTCAAAGCCGGAGGCACAGGGTTGGCCGTGGGCAAAGTCTCTGAGACCGATAACTGCTTTGAGGTTTCTGAGGATTGGGACGTGAAGGTCTATGGCATGCTTCTGGCAGAGTACATCCAGTCTCTGGCATCGGGCGGCATTGCATTGGGAACCTGTGACACGGCAGCTGATGACGGGGATAAGATTGCTACTGTCCCAGGAAACTTTGAACTCAAGACCGGTGCGGTGGTGGCAATTAAGTTCACCAACCACAACACGGTGCAGCAGGTCAAAATGAACGTCAACGGAACCGGTCTGAAGTACATCGTCACTTACAACAACTATCTTCCCGTGACATACGCCTGGAAGCCGCTGCAGACGGTGCTCTTTATTTACGATGGCACGTATTTTGTAGCCTTTACACTTAACACAGCCACTACCGCCTATTATGGCTTGACCCGGTTGACGAGCAGCACCTCGTCTACCAGCACGGCGCTGGCGGCAACAGCATCCGCGGTCAAAGCGGCTTATGACCGGAATTCGTGGGACAGCATCTCCCTGACCAACGCTCTGGCACTTGCGTATGGGGGAACGGGAGCAACGACGGCGGCTGGCGCGAGAGCGAATCTCGGCCTTGGCGTTACGCTGCTCTACAGCGGCACTGTGACGACAGGAAGCTGTTCATTCAACTACGGCAGCTACAACTGGTACATCATCATCGGGCAGCCTGCGTCGTCTGGCTCCAGAACACCGATCGTGGTTCCGAAAGCCGCCCTGACGACAAGCGCCGTGGCGTATCAGATTACAGATGAATCCTACTACTATTCCTTCAACCTGTACTACTCCGGGAGCACTTGCTATCTGGTGTACAAGGGCCGGAATAGTTCCGGACAGATAGTCGCCGTTTACGGCGTTAACTGAGGAGGGCTTATGAAAGTAACTTTTGATGAAAACGGCTATGTCAACGGCTGGTGCATGGTCGGAGACAACGGCGGTGACGAGTACGATCCCCCGGAGGACTTTGATGCTTTTCTGGATAACTGTTTCTGCTATAAGCTCTCCGAGGGAAAGCTGGTCCGGGACACAGAAAAAGAGGAAACCGATCAGTTGGAGGAGCAGAAATCTTCTCTCCGGGTACGCCGGGAGAAGGAATGCTTCTCTGTCGTGAATCGGGGGTGGATCTGGTATTCGACCCTGACACTCAGCCAATGGCGGGAATTGCGGAATTGGTATATTGCATGGCTGAAGGTGACGGAAACCATGACTCCGCCTGAGCGCCCGTCCTGGGTCGATGACATTGATACCGCACGAATCCCGCTGACCCTCAGCGGCTTGTTCTGAGGAGGCGCATTATGGTTATGATCAACGGAACGAGCATCTCTGTCACTCGCGGGGATACGCTCGACATTACCATCGAGATTCTATATCCGGATGGTACCCCTTATACAGTTCTGGCCGGAGACGTTATCCGCTTTGCTCTCAAGCAGAGATACACGGACGCGGAACCGCTCATCTGCAAGGAGATCCCGCATAATGGGATGAACCTGCGGTTGGAAGCCGAGGAGACGAAGGCGCTGAAGGCAGGCGGCGCTCCGTATGTCTATGACGTTCAGATCACGATGGAGGGCGGCACGGTCTGCACTTTTATTGATCGGGCCAAGTTCACCGTGACGGAGGAGGTGGACTGATGGACGGAAAACTGGTTGGGCGGCTTTCGCCTGGTATCCATCTCACGTGCAGGCTCTCTGTCACGCCGAGGGACGGACCCGCTCCGGTGTTTATAGAAAAAACCGTCACTGAGAACGGGACATTTCGCGCTGCCGATGAAGGGGCTGATGGCTACTCCGAGTTCACTGTGGATATCCACACCGGACTGGTCACTCCGCATTTCTTTGATCTGTCCGGCGGTTACGTCCAAAACGGCGCTTGGACGATCGGAAGCGATACGGTGTGCTATTCCGACGTTTATCGGGTGAATGCGAGTCAGAAGTATTTTATCTCTCTCGGCGGCTCGGTCGGGACCAGATTCCGAGCAATGTTTTCTGCTCAGGATACGTCCGTAGCAACAGAAAAAGTAACCGGCAAAACCGTTATTAACATCAGCAATCCGGTCCCGTATGCCTATGTTATATTCACACCAGAGTCTGATGGTTTCATCACCATCTCCAAGGACAATGCCGGGACGGCAAATCTGAAAACCTATGTATTCCATCTCGTTGACCTGATCGACGGGAACAACTAATCACGGAGAGTCGCTGCGGCGGCTCATTTTTTATTAGGAGGATAATCACATGAAGTCTTTCTGGAATGTAATTCAGCTTATCTTCGCTGCTGTAGGCGGCTGGCTCGGTTATTTCCTCGGCGGCTGTGACGGGCTACTGTACACGCTGCTGGCATTCGTGGCTCTCGATTATGCGACCGGTGTAATGGCCGCGATTGCTGACCACAAGCTCTCGTCCGCTATCGGCTTTCGGGGCATTTTCCGTAAGGTGCTCATCTTCGCGCTTGTCGGCGTCGGCCATCTGCTGGATGTACAGGTGCTCGGCAGCATCGGTGTGCTCCGCACAGCGGTGATCTTCTTCTACCTGTCCAATGAAGGCGTCTCCCTGATCGAGAACGCCGCGCATCTCGGCCTGCCCATCCCGGAGAAACTGAAAGCTGTGCTTGAGCAGCTTCATGACCGGGCTGAGAAGGAGGACGATCATGAGCAAACCGAGTGATATCGTCACCATCGCGCTGGCGGAGGTCGGATACCGGGAGAAGGCGTCCAACACCTCTCTTGATGACAAGACCGCCAATGCCGGTGCCGCCAACTGGACCAAGTATGCCCGCGACCTCGCTGCCGCGGGCTATTACAACGGGAACAAGAATGGCTATGCCTGGTGTGATGTGTTCGTGGACTGGTGCTTTTTCAAAGCCTACGGAGCGATCGAGGGCCAGCGCATCCAATGTCAGACAGGTCCGCTCGGGGCCGGGTGCATCTTTTCTGCTCAGTACTATCAGCAGAAAGGCCGCTACGACAGAACCCCGAAGGTCGGCGATCAGGTGTTTTTCCAAACCGGTGGTGAGATCGGCCATACCGGCATTGTGGTCGAAGTAACCGACTCCACCATCGTGACGGTCGAGGGCAACAGCTCCGATCAGGTGAAGAAGAACACCTACAACCGCTCCAACAGCTATATCGCCGGATATGGCCATCCGCTGTATGGAGAGAGCGATCCCACGCCGGTGACTCCTCCGGCAGAGGAAACTCCCGCGACCGTTACCTGTCAGGTCGATCTGCCGCAGCTGAAGAACGGCGCGGAAGGCACCGCGGTGAAGAACGCGCAGATCCTGCTCATCGACAAGGGCTACTATTGTGGCGGTCCTCTCCGGGCAGGGCGCGAGACTGCCGATGGTGAATTCGGCCCCACAACGGAGAAGTCCGTGAAGAGTTTCCAGACCAAGAGAAACCTGACGGCCGATGGCATTATCAGCTCGGATACATGGAAGGCGCTCCTGACAGCATAACTTTTGAGCCTGTCGGCTGTCCCATATCGGGATAGTCGACAGGCTCTTTTTTTATTTAGGGGGTGTGATGAACCGAGCGCTGCTGGGCGATTATAAAAATGGCCGATTTGCAGGCATGGGAAGGCAGAACAAACACACGATGGAGGTTTCTGCCTTATGACTACAGAACAGAAAAACCAGATCGCGCAGCTCCGTAAAGCCGGAAAAAGCCTGACGCAAATCGCCGATGAAATTGGTATCCCCAGAAACACGGTAAAAACATTCTGTCGCAGGATCGGACTTACCGGCGACACTGAGAGCATGCCGGAACTCGTCATCACCGACGAATCGGTTGTGAAGCCCTGCCAGTTCTGCGGAAAGCCGCTAGTGCAGATGCCCGGCAGAAAGGAGAAGCGCTTCTGCTCGGACGCCTGCCGCACCCGCTTCTGGAACACGCATCTCGCGGATGCTGAGCGTGACGGTATGACGGAGTACGCCTGTCCGGTCTGCGGCAGCCGGTTCCATGCCTACGGAAACCGGAACAGGAAGTATTGCTCTCATGAGTGCTATATCGAGGCCCGGTTCGGAGGTGCGGCATGCAGCTGACGCAGGAGGAGTTTGACCGGGAAAGGCGGTACCTGGGCCTGATGCATTTCGCAAAGCAGATGCTCCGTGATGGTCTGATTACCGAGGATGAATATCGCACAATCAGCGCGGATTATGCCCGCCAACTTTCTCCGAAAACAGGCGCTCTTCTGGCCAGAATTGACTTGATATGTGAGCCGAAAAGAGTGATGAATAGTACCGGAAAGGAGGGAAAAAGCCTTGAAAATCCAACGAATTGAGGCCACTCAGCCGGTACTCATACCGAGGAAAAAGGTCGCCGCCTACGCCCGCGTTTCAATGGAATCAGAGAAGCTGGCACACTCGCTTTCGGCCCAGGTCAGCTACTACAGCGAGCTGATCCAGAGCAATCCGGAATGGGAGTATGTGGGCGTTTACGCGGACAGCTTTATCTCTGGCACCGGGACAGCAAAACGTGCAGAGCTTCAGCGCCTGCTCGATGATTGCGAGGCCGGGCGCGTGGACATCGTGCTCACCAAGTCGATCAGCCGCTTTGCCCGCAACACCGTCGACCTGCTGGAGATCATCCGGCACCTGAAAGCGCTCGGCATCAGCGTCCGTTTCGAGAAAGAAAACATCGATTCCCTCACGGCTGACGGAGAGCTCATGCTGGCCATCCTCGCTGGCTTTGCGGAAGAAGAGAGCAAGTCGATCTCCTCGAATATCAAGTGGTCCATCCAGAAAAAGTTCGAGCGCGGCGACCAGTGGCATTCGGCAGCTTTCGGGTACCGCTGGAACGGTGAAACCTTCATCGTGCAGGAAGACGAGGCGGCTGTGGTCCGCAGGATCTACGAAGACTTCCTCGCCGATGTGCCGATCCGGCAGATTCAGAGATGGGCTAAAGAGAACGGTGCCCCGCGCATCAGCTGCCCCGGCATTGTGTACCTGCTCCAGAACGAGGTCTACAAGGGTGACGTCATCCTGCAGAAGTTCTACACGCCCAATCCGCTCGATCATCTGAGCAAGCGCAATGAAGGTGAGCTTCCCCGGTACTATGTGGAAAACAATCATGAGTCGATCGTCTCGAAAGAAACGTGGCAGGCCGTGCAGGACAAGATCCGCGAGGCGCGAGAGTACAATCCGACCGTGCACCGGATCGTGAAGCCCAGCTGCTTTTCCGGTAAGATCGTCTGCGGCCGCTGCGGGTACAACTACGTGAAGAACCTGACCAAAAGCAACCGCGTGGACGGCCTGATTGAGAACTGGACCTGCATGGGTAAGATCAAGCACAAGAAGGAATTCTGCCCATCCCTCAGCATCCGGGGCGATCGGCTCCGGGAAGCGGCCGCGCAAGCGATGGGCATGGATGAGTTCGACGACCGGGCCTTTACGGAGCAGGTCGACAAGATCGTTACTACCGAGGGCGAGGCGCTGGAATTCCACTTCTACGACGGCTCGGTGAAGGAAGTCCCTATCATGCTTTTCAGGTCAAACCATAACACCTTGGAAGCGCACCTGCCGTTTCCCGGCTATGACTGGACGAGCGCCGGGTATGTGCCCAAGCAGGATGAAGTACCGATGGTCCGGATGGTCTATGAACTTTACGCCGAAGGGCTGAAGATCGAGCGCATCCGGGAAAAGGTCGAAGCCGCCGGGTACAGCAGCTTCCGGGGCAAAGTGTCACATCGGTTCATCACCCGGATGCTCGATGACGAACGTTACTCCGGGCGGCGGACGGTCAACGGTGAAGTGATCGAGAACGACCACGAGGCCATCATTGATCCGGAGCTTTTTGCCCGGGTGCAGGAGCTGCGGGCCATCTCATGGCAGAAGCAGGCCCGGCGGCTGGCGACAAACAAAGCAAAGAGGGAGGCAGAGCATGGCAAGAACAGTGACGGTCCTGCCGCCGACGATCAGCCGTGAGACTTCGGCTCCGATTGGCAGCAAGGCGAAAAGAAAAGTAGCGGCCTACGCCCGCGTCAGCACGGATCACGAGGAACAGCAGAGTTCCTACGAGGCTCAGGTGGATTATTACACGAAATACATCCAGGGCCGTGACGATTGGGAGTTTGCCGGAATCTACAGCGATGAAGGCATCACCGGCACCTGCATGGCCAAGCGTGAAGGCTTCACCCGCATGGTGGACGACGCGCTGGCCGGGGGCATCGACCTGATCCTGACAAAGTCGGTTAGCCGCTTCGCCCGGAACACGGTCGACAGCCTGACCACGATCCGGAAGCTGAAGGAGCACGGCACCGAGGTCTATTTTGAAAAAGAGTCGATCTGGACCTTCGACGCCAAGGGAGAAATGCTCCTGACCATCTTAAGCAGCCTTTCGCAGGAGGAAAGCCGGAGCATCTCCGAGAACGTGAAGTGGGGTCTGCGGAAGCGGATGGCGGACGGCAAGTTCTCCATGCCCTATAAGAAGTTCCTCGGTTATGAGAAGGGCGAAGACGGGCTGATGGTCGTAAACGAGGAACAGGCCAAGGTGGTCGAGCAGATCTACGGTCTGTTCATCGCGGGCCTATCCCCGGTGGCGATTGCCAAGAAGCTCACCGACGCCGGGATTCCGTCTCCGACCGGGAAGGAAAAGTGGTATGAAGGCACGATCCGGAGCATTCTGAAAAACGAGAAGTACAAGGGCTGCGCTCTGCTCCAGAAAACCTACACTCCGGATTTTCTGACGAAAAAGGCTGTCGCCAATGACGGCACCGTGCCGCAGTACTTTGTGGAAGACAGCCACCCGGCCATCATCCCACCGGAGCAGTTCGCTCTGGTGCAGGATATCTTCGCCGAGCGCTCCCGCGATCCCAAGCACAGCGGGGCCACGATCTTTTCCGGCAAAATCCGGTGTGGCTGCTGCGGCGGGTGGTACGGCTCGAAGGTCTGGCACAGCAACGACAAGTACCGTCGGATCGTCTGGCAGTGCAATCATAAGTTCAAAGACAAGACCCGCTGCTCAACGCCGCACCTGACCGAGGATCAGGTGAAGGCCGCGTTTGTCAGGATGGCAAACAAGCTCTATGCCGATCGGGAGTTTTACATCACGGAGCTCACGGCCATCAAGAACCGGCTGGGCGATACCACAGCGCTGGAGAAGGAGCGCAGGATTCTGGACGAGCAGTTGGGCATCGACGCCAGGGCCGTCACAGACCTGATCGCCCGGAACGCCCGCGTTGCTCAGAACCAGAAAGAATACAACGAGCGCTACGATGCGCTGGTCAGCCGGTATGAGGATACCGAGCGAAAGCGCGACGCAGTCGTCGAGCAGATCGATCAGATCATGATCCGGCGCAGGAAGATCGAACGCTTCATTGAGACCGTGAAGGACCTGCCGGAGCTCATCACCGAGTTCGACGAGAGCCTGTGGGCCGCGCTGGTGGACATCATGACGGTGTATGCCAAGGACCGGATCGTGTTCCAGCTGACCTGCGGGATGGAGATTGTAGTCTGAAGCGCGTATCAGTCGGGTATTCGATGTTTTGATATATATTCAGTTGGCGTAATGCCATACTCTTTTCGAAAACGCCTGTTAAAATAACTGGCATCAGAAAAGCCACAGGAATATGCTATTTCGGAGATAGTCCTGCTGTCGTTTTGCTTCAGTTCTTCCAATGCTCTCTGCAGACGGAATACCAGCAGATACGCGATTGGTGTTGTGTTGAGCACTGTTCTGAACAGACGCAGGCATGTGCTGGTACTGACATTTGCGCTTTTTGCAATGTCATCGATGGTGACGGATTCACCATAGTTGCTTTCAATAAAGACAAGGGCCTGTTTGATCCGTTCTTCGTCGTGCCGGAACCTGTCTGTAAAATGAAATTCGCTTTCCAAATCACCCATGTGATGTGAAATAAGAGAAATCGCCTTGCTCAGGCAGGAACGGACCACAAGAGGATAATCTGCTGTCTCATACCCACCGCTGTTCCATGCAGTCTCAGCGAGACGCAGGATTTCTTTTTGCCAGGTCACAGAAGATGACAATTGCAGGAACGGAAGCTGATTGTTTTCGAGAACAGGCAAAACATATGTTTTCCAGATCAGATCATCACATTGAGAAATGATTTTCGGACTGAACACAAGTGCGTGCTGATGACCGGTCGGCGTGATCAGGGTTTCCGCATGCAGGATCCCGCTGTTTGAAAAATAGCCGTCGCCGGCTGTCAGTTTAAACTCTTTCCCGGCAATCCGAACCTGCACGCTTCCCTTTGTGATAATAACAATTTCGAATTCGTCATGCCAATGATAGGGAACGCTTACGCTGGTCAGATCATCATCGAAAAAGGCAATCGGGAAGTCTTCCGAACCGTATGTCAAAAGCTCTCTGCCATTCTGGTCTATGCGGTCGACTGACAGTGTAAATGCCATGGTGTCCTCCAATTTGAAGAAATAGTACTATCCATTACCAAATAAATAGCTGAATAATTCTATACCAAGCATAGTTTATGCGATATAATTCTATTCGTCAATGATTATTTGTTTTACGGAGGAAATTATAGCAAATGGGCTCCTTGTTATTGGCGGTTATTTATTTGATTTTTATCAGCCTCGGGCTGCCGGATTCTCTGCTCGGCTCCGGCTGGCCGACGATGCAGCTGGCCTTCGGGGTGCCGTCGTCCTGGGCAGGATACGTCTCGATGACGATTTCCTTCATGACCATCATCTCCGCCCTGCTGAGCCCGCGGATGATTCGAAGATTTCATACGAAGTGGATCGTCATTGTCTCCATCTTTATGACTGTCCTCGGTCTCCTGGGCTTTTCGATCTGCCGCAGCTACTGGATGCTGTTCCTCTTTGCCGTTCCCTACGGTCTGGGGGCGGGGGCCATTGACGCGGCGGTCAATCACTACGTGGCAAATCACTACCCGTCCTCCGTCATGAATTTCCTGCACTGCTTTTATGGCGTGGGAGCGGTCATCAGTCCGACGATCATGGCTCTGGCGTTGAAGCTGGCCAGATGGAACGAGGGTTATCGCTGGACGGCTTTCATTCAGGCAGGCATCCTGCTGGTCGTGATTCTCTCGCTGCCGCTGTGGAAACAGAATGAGTCCGCAGACGAAGAGGAACTGCGCGACAGCGCCGGAATCAGGGAGACGCTCAGGGTACCTGGTGTCCTGCTGACGCTGATCGCCTTTTTCTCCTACTGCGCCGGTGAGGCCACCTGCTTTCTCTGGACGCCCAGCTACTTCGCCGGGACAAGGGCAGATTTGAGCCAGGAAACGATCGCGGCCTTCGGCTCGCTGATCTTCGGCGGCCTGATGCTTGGACGCCTGATTTCTGGCTTCGTTTCCAATAAACTGGGTGACAGACTGCTCATCCGCGCCGGGATCGCGGTTGAGCTGCTGGGGATCCTCCTCGTCTTCTTCTCCTCAAAAAGCTACGTCTTGGCGGCAGTCGGCTTCGTTATCATCGGTACGGGCATGGGTCCTGTCTATCCCGCTATCCAACATATGGCGCCAACCAATTTTGGAGCACGTCACAGCGCCGCAGTCATCGGCTTGCAGATGGCCTCTGCCTATATCGGGAGCACATTCATGCCGATGGTGTTCGGTCATCTGCAGCAGGCGATTGGCATAGGCATCATGTCCCTGTATCTGTTAATCTTTGCTCTAATGAATATAGGCATGTTGGAACTGGCCTATCGTAAACTGCCGGGAAATAGAGAGGAGAAGCTGTCATGAAAATAGAACATGTCGCCATGTATGTGAACGATCTGGAACGGGCAAAGGGTTTCTTCGTCAAGTATCTGCACGGCAGGGCTAACGAAGGGTATCATAACAGAAATACGGATTTCCGTTCCTACTTTATCTCTTTTGATGACGGTGCCAGACTGGAAATCATGACGAAACCGTTGCTGGACGATAAGGATAAAACACAAAACCGTACAGGCTTTATTCATATAGCCTTTTCGGTCGGAAGCAAAGAACGGGTTGATGGCTTGACGCAAAGATTAATGGATGACGGATATGAAGTCATCAACAGGCCAAGGACGACCGGCGACGGTTATTATGAAAGCTGCGTGATCGCTGTAGAAGGGAACCAGATCGAGATCACAGTTTGATTCGCGTTCTATACTCAGCTATGCCCGAAAGCCTTGATTTTCCATACTATCACACGATGAACCCAGGCAGCACTTGCCTGGGTTCACTTTGGGTTCAAAGTGTGATTGTATCAATTTTGCCCGGAAGGGGGAATTGCTCCTGACGATCATGAGTTCCCTGGCCCAGGAAGAAAGCCGGAGTATTTCAGAAAATGTCACCTGGGGTCATCGGAAGCGGTTTGCCGATGGCAAAGTCAGCGTCGCTTACAGCCGTTTCCTGGGATACAAGAAAGGCCCGAACGGTGGGCTAGTAGTTGTACCAGAAGAAGCAACAACGATCAAGATCATCTACAGGCTATTCCTAGAAGGCTTGGGAACAACAACTATTGCCAAGCAACTAACAAAACGAGGACTTAAAACCCCAGGAGGAAAATCCAAATGGAGTGCACGTACGGTTTACAGTATCCTTCAAAACGAAAAG
>Ga0256406_1001051_pt1 | contig 46007 bp, 38 predicted proteins | sample RumenRJG_03DNA_FD_185986 | JGI IMG/M metagenome (GOLD analysis project Ga0256406, IMG submission 185986) | Bovine rumen microbial communities from Lethbridge, Alberta, Canada - RJG_03 | ecosystem: Host-associated > Mammals > Digestive system > Stomach > Rumen | place: Canada: Alberta | collected... | reverse complement strand
TCTCAGGATCGATGTTCATATACTTGAAATAACATGCTGTGAGAAATTCTGCTGCGGATAGCGATCCGCCCGGATGACCGGACTGCGCTTTGTAAATCATGTCGACTACCTTCATGCGCATATTAGTCGCGGTGTTCTTGAGTTCTTTGATGGAAATATCTTTCATGTTCTTACCCTCCATTTAGCGACCGAGATACAATGACTGTTTTGCGAGTACGAGATTGAGAATCATCTCGTTGCATGGTGTCGGAATTCCGTATTCCTGACCGAGCTTTACAACCGCACCGTTTATGATCATGATTTCCGTCTCACGCTGGTGAGTTACGGCCTGAACCATTGAGCTGATGGTCTCATCAGTAGCACGCGACACCTCATATGCGTGCTCGAGTTCCTCTTCATAGTCCAGTGTGCATCCTGCTGCGTTTGCAACTTCGATTGCCTCTTTGATAAGCCTCTTTGCGAGCTCATTGGCATATTTGTTTTTGCTTATAAATCCGTTCGGTGTCTCCAGCAGTGCGCTTACACCGTTTATCGCTACGTTGGCGGAGAGTTTGTGCCAGATTGCGTTCATAACGTTCTCATGTATGTCTGTCTCAAGGCCGGCCTCGCGGAAGGCCTCGGCAACTTCCTCAACCTTTTCCATCGGTGCCTTAGGTGATCCCATGTTTGTGGCGCCGTATCCTGTATGTCTTACATGGCCCGGCTCGATCGGTGTTGCTCCGAATGCGGTGTTTCCGATGATGATCTGCTCTTCCGGGATGACCTTGGCAATCTCGTCATAGTTGCCGTATCCGTTCTGAAGACACATCACCATGGTGTGGTCATCTATCATCGGAAGCGCATTTCTTACTGCATCTTCCAGATACTTGTAATGTACGAATACTACGAGCAGATCTACCACTCCGATTTCCTTCGGATCAGTAGTTGCAATAGTTGGATGATAAGCAACAGTTTCTCCGTCGCCATATCCCGGTGCACATCTGTCCAGCAGTATTCCGTTCTTTTTGATCGACTCGATTACCGGCTCATAGGTATCAAGTACACATACTTCATGTTTCTGAAGCAGATAGCTGGCATAGCAGCTTCCTATTGCTCCGCATCCGACAAATCCGATTCTCATAACCAAGGCTCCTCCTTTTAACTTTGTTTCTTCGCAGCTTCTGCTGCATTTTTGGTTTTGGGCTAAATTTTGTCTGATTGTCTTATTGTCCTTTGTCTGACATAAGACACTTATATAATACATATCCCTCTGAAAGGGCGCAAGTCTTTTTTGAAAAAAGTTTCAAAAAACTTCAAGACATTAAAAAACCGGAGCATTTCTGCTCCGGCTCTTTGCCAAATTCACAATATATGGTGTGTGTATCTTACTTGGTACCGAATATTCTGTCTCCGGCATCTCCGAGGCCAGGTACGATATAGGCGTTCTCGTTCAGCTTCTCGTCCTTGGCTGCGATGTAGATATCTACATCAGGGTGCTTGGATGTAAGAGCCTCGATGCCTTCCGGTGCCGCGATCAGGAACATAAGGCTGATGTCCTTGGCGCCTTTCTTCTTTACGAAGTCGACTGCAGCAACGGCACTTCCGCCCGTAGCCAGCATCGGATCTACGATGATGACTCTTCTCTTATCTATATCCTCAGGAAGTTTGCAGTAGTACTCGACCGGCTCATGTGTCTTAGGGTCTCTGTATAGTCCGACGTGTCCGACCTTTGCGTTAGGAACAATCTCGAGCATGCCGTCTACAAAACCGAGTCCGGCTCTCAGGATAGGGATGATTGCCACATCAAGACCCTTGAGCATCTTTACTGTCGTTGGGCATATAGGTGTCTCTATCTGTACTTCCTGTGTAGGAAGATCGCGAGTAACCTCAAATGCCATAAGCATGGCCACTTCTCTGGCCAGGTCTCTGAACTCCTTGCTCGTAGTGTTTTTGTCTCTCATCATCGACACCTTGTGCTGAATCAGCGGATGGTCGAATACCATTATCTTTCCCATACTGTCCTCCTACATTTTAAATAATTACCTTTTATATTATATAGATAATAATCTCTCGTTTGTGATTATTTGATTAAACTTCTCTCTTTTCCCACATTACTTTACGATGTCATAACCCGCGCTTTTGAGCATGCGGTTCATTACACCGAAGCCCGCGCCCTTTGTGTCTATGGCTCTTATCAGGATGATGTCGTATCCCTGTCGGTCGAGTTCCCTTAGGTCGGCAAAGAGTTTATGTGCCGCCTTGTTAGCATCGTTGCCGTATTCGAGTATCGCGGGTCTCAGTCCTTCTCTCTTGGCTTCAATTCCAAGCTCCATTACCTTCCTGCTGAAGGTCTCATCGTCTCCTGCAATGAGGCGGACCTTGGCCTTAGGCGAGTAATGTGTGTATTTCATGCCCGGAGACCTCGGCTTGAACTCCTCTTCATCATTCATATTAACCAGGAGAGACTTGTCGTAGCTGACAGGGCAACCAAGCGCTGCCTCGAGCCATTCCTTTGTGATAATGCCCGGTCTTAGGATGACAGGCTCGTCTCCCGTCATATCCACTACCGTTGATTCGATTCCGACGTCGCACTGATCTCCCATAATGACGGCGTCTATCCTGCCGTCCATGTCCTCAAGCACATCCTCCGCCGTAGTCGGGCTCGGGCGGCCGGAGATGTTAGCGCTCGGTGCCGCAACAGGCACGCCTGATTCCGCAATCAGATTGCGAGCTGTTTCGTTCATCGGCATTCTGATTGCGACCGTGACCAGCCCTCCGGTGGTCACGTCCGGCACCGACGGATTCTTTACGAATACCATGGTAAGAGGACCCGGCCAGAGTTTCTTCGCAGCCATCTTTGCATACGGAGATATCCTGATATATCCGCCCGCAACAAGCTCATCCATATCCTCAATCTTCGAGATATGGACTATCATGGGGTTGTCGGACGGTCTTCCCTTGGCCTCATACACAGAACGGACGGCCTCGGCATTAAGGGCGTTTGCCCCGAGTCCATAGACAGTCTCCGTCGGAAAAGCCACGAGGCCACCGTCTCTGATGATCTCACCGGCTCTACTTATATCTTCTTCACTTGTCGTTAATCTTAAAGTTTTCAATACTACTATGCCTTTTTTAAAGCGCAGATAACAAAGTCGCGATCGAAAAGAACGAGCTTTATCCGAAATCTTTCATTTTCTCTGCTTGATCGGCGGTAATGAGACCGTCGACTGCCTCGTCGATGTCTCCATCCATGAACTGGTCGAGCTTGTAAAGTGTCAGGTTGATGCGGTGATCGGTCATTCTTCCCTGAGGGAAGTTATATGTCCTGATTCTCTCGGAGCGGTCGCCTGATCCCACCTGGCTCTTACGGTCTGCGGAGATCTTGTCGTTTTGCTCCTGCACCATCTTGTCGTAGAGCCTGGCCTTAAGAACTCGCATGGCCTTTTCTCTGTTTTGAATCTGGGACTTCTCATCCTGGCAAGTGACCACGATTCCGGTCGGAAGGTGTGTCATACGTACTGCGGAGTCCGTGGTGTTAACGCACTGGCCTCCGTTACCGGACGCCCTGTATACATCCACCTTTACATCGTTAGGATTGATCTCAACCTCAACGTCATCTACTTCAGGAAGCACGGCAACAGTAGCAGCAGAGGTATGAATTCTGCCGGAGGACTCGGTCTCAGGTACTCTCTGCACTCTGTGTACGCCCGATTCGAACTTGAGCCTTGAGTACGCACCCTTACCCTTGATCATTACAACGGCCTCCTTTATGCCGCCTATTCCCGTATCGCTGATTTCTATTATCTCGGCCTTCCAGTGACGACGCTCAGCGTATCTTAAGTACATCCTGAGAAGGTCATTGCCGAAGAGTGCGGCTTCCTCCCCGCCCGTACCGGCTCTGATCTCAAGAATTACGTTCTTGTCATCGTTAGGGTCTTTCGGAAGCAGCAAAATCTTGAGGTCTTCCTGAGCCTGCTCGAGTTTTTCCTCGAGTTCCTTGGCCTCTTCCTTGGCCATCTCCTTGACCTCTTCATCATCCTCGAGCTCGATCATCTCCTTGGCATCAGCAAGATCGGACTGCATCTTCCTGTACTCCTCATAAGCCTTTACCACCGGCTCGAGCTCAGACATTTCCTTCATATACTTTTGGAATATCTTCTGATCTGCGATGACTGCAGGATCCGCCACCTTCTCAGAAAGCTCCTGGTATTTCTCCTGTATGAAATCTAACTTGTCAAACATTTCTTTCCTCTTTATATGCCTGTTTCTTTAATTCCAACGCGTATTCTATCACAAATTGCCGCGCGTTTCAGCAAGTAAAAACCGGAGCATCCGCTCCGGCCCGAGTATTATGTATATATGCCTTACAGGTTGTATTTGTTCTTGAACTTTTCAACACGTCCGCCGCGATTAGCAAACTTCTGCTGGCCTGTAAAGAACGGGTGGCATTCTGAGCAGATGTCTACTCTCAGCTCTTCCTTATCGGACAGAGTTGTAAATGAATTACCACATGCGCAAGTTACTTTACATTCCTTATACTCAGGATGGATTCCTTCCTTCATGTTGGTACCTCTTTCTATAACTTATAATGAAACGTTTCTGTGCCGTCCGCAGCGATTAGCAAACCTCTGTCGGCCTGTAAAGAACGGGGGATCAGATGGATTCCTTCCTTCACTCCTATTCTCACGTCGCAGTGATTGCTATGAGCGACAGCCTGTACATATTACCACTCGCACCTTGTAATTGCAAGCATTTTGTGCAAGTTTTTACCCTTCCGGCAAATCTTTGTATATGCATGAGATTGTGAGTGTGTTACTATATTAACAGAGTTAATTAGCGCCTGATTACACGGGAGGTGCAAGGTGGACAGACAACCTATTTATACAGAATTATCTAACTGCAGAGACTGCTACAAATGCGTGCGTAATTGCCCGGTCAAGGCAATTCAGATCAAGGATGCACATGCTGAGATCATTCATGAGAGGTGCACGTTTTGCGGCATCTGCGTCAACGCATGTCCGAACGGAGTAAAGCAGATTCGAAATGATGTCGACAAGGTCATCATGGCTCTTATGTCGAAGAGGAAGGTCATTGCCTCCCTGGCTCCGGCATATGTTTCGGAGTTTCAGGGACTCGGTGACAACTTCGTAAGGGCTCTTTACAAGTTGGGATTCGATGCGGTATCGGAGACGGCCATAGGTGCTGCTTTGGTATCTCAGGCCCTGGATATGTATATGGAAGAGCACGGAGAGGCTCCGTTTATATCCACGGCATGCCCTTCAGTGGTGCAGCTTGTAAGGAAATACTATCCGGAGAGCATAGATATGCTCGCAACTGTTCCATCGCCACTTCAGGCTCACAGCGCATACCTGAGGCATCTCTACGGAGATGATATCGTTATCGTATTTATCGGGCCTTGCATAGCTAAGAAGGTAGAGGCAGATGAGTATCCGGGATATCCGGATATCGCCCTTACATTCAGAGAAGTTGAGGCGTGGCTTGAGGAAGATAATATAAATCTCGAGGATATAGATACCGGAATTTCAGTGGACTTCGTACCGTGTCCTGCGGGCAGGGCCGCCATATATCCTATCGAGAACGGACAGATAGAAACATCCAAGATTTGGATGAACCAGTTCCTGGAGCAATCGGCTCTTTCTGTATCCGGAACAGACCGCGTTATGTCATCACTTCAGGGAAGCCACACTACAGACTTCCTCGAAGCCCTTAACTGCGACGGCGGCTGCATCAACGGACCGGGTACTTCCAAGATAGACTCGGCTGTGATCAGGAAGAAACATGTGGTTAATCACACTCTGGAGAGAATCGGTGAGCCTGATGTATTTGACGGGGATGCCGAATATGCAAAGTTGATTTTAGAAAAGGGATACGGAGTACTTAAGGGAGCATCGCCTTCTTCTGCTCCGGTTTCGGGAACAAGTCATACGGAAGAAGAGATAACAAAAGCCCTTCTCATGCTTGGTAAGACGACGCCTGAGGATGAGCTTAACTGCGGGGGATGCGGATATCCGAGCTGCCGCGACATGGCTACAGCCCTTCTCGAAGGACTTGCCGAGACCGAGATGTGCGTCACCAAGATGAGAAAGGACGCTGAGAGCAAGGTAGACATACTGCTTTCTGCCATACCGCACGGAGTGGTCATCGTAGATAGCGCACTTAATATTGCGGACTGCAACAAGCGCTTCATAGATCTGTTCGAGGATTATCCTGAGGGTTTCCTCGATGCGGAAGGGCTTAAGTCGTTTAGGGGAACTCCGGTTTCAGTCTTCGTGTCTTTTGCGGATAAGCTGAGGGAGCAGTTCTTTATGACCAAGCCGACTCAGTACAGGTTCAAGCATGACGGTAAGATAATGAGAGTCACGTTCTTCCTAGTGGAGAACAAAGAGCTCCTAGGAGTATTGTTTGAAGACATAACGACACCGACAGTAAGGCGTGAGGCTGTGGTCGGTAAGGCTGAGGAGGTTATCAGCAAGTCACTTTCAACCGTCCAGCAGATAGCATCACTTCTCGGTGAGAACGCAGCAGAGACGGAGATAGTTCTTAACTCGATAATCGAGGAATTCAACGTCCATTCAGAAGGCGGCGGAGACAGTGGCCTGATGGAAGAAACGGACGGAGGTGAAGATGATGAATGATATTTGCCTCGACATAGATTATTCGCAGATATATAAGCACGGGCAAAACATCGGAGGAGATGTGTTTCTCCTGGACCGAGCCGAGGGCAGTAATATTATCACTGCGACGCTTTCCGACGGTCTAGGGAGCGGGGTTAAGGCCAACGTGCTCGCATCTATGACATCTCACATGGCCAATAAGATGTCCTTCTCTCCTTTAGAGCTCGGTCATTCAGCTGAGATTATAATGGATACCCTGCCTGTTGATAAGGAAAAAGGCATAAGCTATTCGACCTTTACAATCGCGAGAATTGCCTTTTCAGACGACAAGTCATTTATCGATGTGGAGCTCGTCGAATACGATAATCCAGAGAGCCTGAGGTTTGAGGGTTCAAAGTCTATAGATTGGGATAAGAATCTGACTCGCCTTAACAGAAAGGCCGCGATTAAGTCCGAGCTCATATACTCATCTACCTTCGGAATGAAGGAGGGCGACCGCCTCATTTTTTTCAGCGACGGTGTCGCGCAGTCGGGAGTTGCCTTGGGAGAGATTCCGGCATCCAGGCCTGCAAAGCCTGCTTACTACGGAGCTCTTCCGTCGGCTGTTAATGTGAAGTCCGCGAATAAAACTGAAGAATGGGGAATGGATAGTATAAAGGAATTCATATCTCATCTTTTGGAGACTCAACCTGAGATTGATTCGAGAGCTCTTTCAAGAGCAATAGTTACCGAAGCGTATAAGAGGGATAATTACAAGTCTAATGATGATATCACCTGCGCTGTCGTGGCAGTCAGAAAGCCGAGGAGGACCCTCATAGTCACCGGGGCTCCGAGAAACAAGTCATCGGATAAGAGATTGGCCGAGATAGTTGCGAACTACGAAGGACGTACCATAGTCTGCGGAGGCACGACATCCAAGATAGTGGCGCGCGAGATGGGAAAGGAGATCAAGGCTGACAGGAGTCCGTCGGGCAACCTTCCTCCTGCTGCAATAATCGACGGTGTTGACCTCGTAACGGAAGGCATGCTGACACTCACCGAGGTGGCAGATCGCCTGGACAAAAGAATTCTGCTCAAGGATATGACAGAGGACCCTGCGAAGAGGATAATAAGTATACTCAGGGAGTCCGATCAGGTGGAGATAATCCTGGGCACCAAGCTAAACGATGAGACGGATGATCCGACCACCGCTGCTAAGATTGGTGTCAGATTTCCTGTCGTAGATAAAATAGCGACCTCTCTTGAAAGGAAATTCTTCAAGGAGGTCGAGATTAAATACTATTAAACTAAGGGCCGGGGTGTGTTCTATCCGGCCTTTCTTCCGACTTTAAAGATAATAAAGTCGAGTATAACCAAATATGCAGCAGCAAGGCCCAGCGTGATAAAGCACATCGCCGGGCTTTTTGTTGCAAGCCCCACTAGCACCAGCACAGGCGCGCCGAGCAGTATGCCGAAGCTCGATCCGACGACCAGATTGTTACCGGCCGGAGTCTCAAGCTTCGGATCCAGTTCCCTTAAGAGCAATACGCCCGAGCTTATCGTTCCCGTCATCATGCCGTACATCGAGATTAGACCTTCATAGTAATAGTCCGGATACACAGCCTTGCACACCCACCTGAGATGAAACCAAGTCACGACGGTGCCGGCTGCCACCAGGAGTACGAATGGTAGTACGAGGCCGCGTATATCTTCAATATTGATGCTGGCAATCCCCGCTACAATCATGATGTCGAAGAATGCGCCTGACATTCTGTTCAGAAGATAGTTGTCCTGATAAGGCCTTCTTGCGCCGCGGGCTCTCAGTTTTTCGAGAATTACGCGAAGAAGTATAGCAAGTGCAGATCCTATGATGAAGTTAAATCCCCAAAGGAGTGTGTTAACAGTGCTTGCAAGGCTTTCACTGACAGCGGCAATTCCTGAGGTAAGCCCTCTTGTCACAGCGTATGTCACAAGGTAGACGGCGATTATCATGGCAAGTTGCATGCTGAGTTTGTCGACAGACTCCGATATCGATACATCTGCTTCACCTTCGAAATAATCGATCGAAAGATCAGGAAGAGACTTCTCTTCGCTTTCCTTGAGTTTGCCGCTCCTCCTCAAAACATTGAGAATTATGACTCCGACTACGCAGGCCACTATATATCCCGTCGCAGCGATGGAAAGACCGAAGCTGTGACCGCCCTTAAAGCCGAGTGCTTCGTAACTGGCTCCAATGTTATTTGCCTGCCCGGGGCCCTGTCCGAAGCCCATAGGAAGGAGGAGCCCTGCCGCACGGAACATGTCAGGCTTTATCGTCACGGCAAGTCCTATCGTGATGATAAGTCCGACCACGCCCTGTATCATATACGAGCTGACGATTACGGCTCCCGATCTGAATCCGACCTTGCCCTCGCTCGAGGCTTCCCGCTCTGTCGGTGTGCGAAGACTCATCGCGATAAAGCCGAGTGCAATCCCGTGATAAGTAAGGGCCTCCATGAAGCTTTGGTCGATGGCGGCGATTCCGATTTCCTTGGCCAGCAGCAATAGAAAGCCTCCCAGCACAGCCACCGGAATCATGCTCTTTCTAATAAACGAGAGATTCCTTCTTAGGAAATTGGCCAGCAGAACCACGACGGCGATGTATCCGAACTGTATTATCGCTTTCCATAATTCATGATTCGCTGCAGAAAAGTCCAAACAGAAACTCCTTTTAACTCTTTTCTTTCATACTATATGCAATCAGATATTTCCTGAGATTAGCATCCTTCGCCCTCATCTCGTAGTACCCGCTTTCATCGCTGAATACTATTCTGGATGCGAGCACCATGCCCATATCCGAAATGTTTTTAAATCTGAATTCTTTATCTTTTATTCGAAAAGCTGCTCCGTCTTCATAGACAATAAGCGAGAGCCTTCCCTCCGCTATTACTTCGTCGTCGTGACTGTCACCGATTTGCAGGAGTTTGATATCCTCATCGGAGAATACCTCTGCTCCGCTCGCAGCTTTTTCAAGGAGGCTGTTAATAAGCTTCCTGTCACATGCCTCCCAGTCCACTATTGTTTCGAACGGCTCAGCCGGATCGAATCTTCCTGTGTCGTCCAAGCGGAGACTGAAACCGCAACTGCACTTTACTGTATCTTTCCTGCTGCGCAGTTTTCCTATGCTTTTGCAGACCGGATATGTGCAAACGGCTCTTTCGATGCCCTCTGCATTTCCGCCCATTTTGCATCTGAATCTTACAGGACCCTTCGGCTGGTTTTCCTGCCACTCCCAAACATCGAAGCTCAGGTCGTCGATGAGGATCTTTTCTATCTCTTCATCCTCCATTGAAGACAAGGTCTCCGGCGAATAGACATTTACCGGATGTCCGTATACCTTTCCCTTTCTGATGGATCTGCTCCACCTCGGCGACGCAAGATAGGCTCCTTCGAGCTTATAAGTTATGAGGCTTGCCCCGCTCTTTTTTATCATGCCGCCGGTATGCGGCATGACAGGCATAGAGACCCCGTCCCAGCTTTGCTCTCCCTCGACTGCGAGAAATATTGACTCGCCTTTCTTAATCCTCTTTATCATGACAAGAGCCGTCCGCTTTCTCTTTGACCCCTTTTGGTGCGGAATGACCAGAATGTATCTGTTGATCAATCGTCCCGGGAGGCCCGTTCTCATAAGATGCTCGCTTGCCACGTAGGTAAGTTTTTTGTTTTTAAATGCCAGTCCCACAAAAATCGGGTCGTATGCTGAGGCGTGATTGATAGCGACGATTACAGGGCCTTCGATATCCGCAGCTTCAAATTCTTCATGCGAAAAATTGAATATATTACTGATCAACTTCTTTGCCGTAGGGAACCAGAAGTTATGAAACCTAAGCCTTCTCTTTGCGTCCCTGTCTTTTTCGCTTGCGATAGGTTTTCTGTCCATAAGCCCGTCTTCTACGCTATATCTCTGAGGTTAAGTTTCTTAACCTTGTTGAATACTCCGGTGTTGATGATAATGGCAAACGCCGCCTCAAGTACGACAGCGACCGCCCATGCGGATACATGGAAGTGCTTGACGAACTCGAGATCCGGTTGCTGAAGTATGGCTATTACAGGCGGAGTAATTATCGCTCCGAGTGCCACGCCGAGCACGAGTCCTACGGCCGTCGTGATAATGGCCTCCCTTGTGAGGTATCCCTTGGCCTTGTGCTCTTCAAGATTGTTGTCAACTATATGAAGCTTGTCTCCCTCCTCTATGCTGTAGCTTTCCTTCATTCTCTTTTATATAAGAATGCCGTCCTTTGGAATGCTGAGATCCTCACCGGTCTTTGCATCGGTCAACGCAAAGTTTTTTCCGAGTACATTAGGGTCCGCACAGATCAGTGTAAGTCCGTCCAGTCTTCCCCTCCATCTGTAGAGCAGTGACTGCCTGCTTGCTGAAAGATAAGAAACGTCATCTTTCTGCACCGCACTCTCCAGCTCTTTGACTTGGGTTTTCTTCATTATCTGTTATAACTGTTACCAGACGAGATCAGTCGCTTTAAGAGGATGCAGATTTACCCTTACGCTCGAGATTACGCCGTCTCTTAACTTGACCACTCTGTTGGCCATCTTCGCAATCTCGGGGTTGTGAGTAACCATAAGTATCGTCGTCTTTCTTTCTCTGGCAATCTGCTCAATTACACTGAGCACCTTTATCGATGTATCGTAATCAAGAGCGGCTGTCGGCTCATCCGCGAGTATTATCTTAGGGTCCTTGACCAGAGCTCTTGCAATCGATACCCTCTGCATCTGTCCTCCGGAGAGTGCAGCCGGCATGCTGCCGGACTTTTCATCGAGACCTACAAGCCTCAGGGCCTCCATGGAGTCCATAGGGTTGTCGCTTATCTCTCCTATGAATTCAACATTCTCATAGGCCGATAAATTAGGCATAAGATTGTACGCCTGGAAAATGAATCCTATATATTCTCTTCTGTACTCGGTAAGCTCATCTTCCGTCGGATTGGACATATCCTTTCCTTCCACTATAAGCTGTCCCTCTGTCATCATGTCCATGCCGCCGATAATATTGAGGAGAGTACTCTTACCGCAGCCGCTCTCTCCGAGAACTACTACGAGTTCGCCCGGATACACATCGAGATCAACACCCTTGAGTATCCTTCGAAGTTCTTCACCGCTCATGAACTCCTTGATGATGCCGCGGGCCGAGACTACCGGCTCTCTGTTTTCAAACGGTCTGAATTTAAAACCCTTATCCTCTATATCTAAAGCCAATATGGCGGAGCAGTTCTCACACATATTGAGTTCTTCTTCTGTGTACTCTCCGTCTTCCTTTCCAGTGAGCAGAAGGCATCCGATTGTATGCTTCGGAGTCTTAATCGGGACACAAAGAACGTTCTTTCCGCTGATGCTCGGACTGTCTGCTCCGGCAAACTTTAAGCCGGAAACTTCCGAAGCCTTTAAGACTTTTCCCTTCTCCGATGCGATGACCTCCCCAATCAGACCCTCGCCCTTTGCGGCACTTTCTCCTACCGCATCCGATGTGCCCGATACCATAACGGCAATTGTCCTGCCGCTTTGATCATCCAGCATCCAAATTGAGCCCTTAGAGCTCTTGCTTGCCTCCCGCAATACATCAAGACTTTTCGAAAGAGCATCCTCAAGTTGGTTTGCATCTCGGAGAGATTCCATGATTTGCCAAATTGTCTGAACATGAGTTGTATCCATAAACGTCTCCGTAAACTAAAACAGCCGCTTAACGAATGAGGACATACTGCATCCCTTCTACGTCAAGCGGCATATCAGATTATCCCATTCTCTTTTCTGACCTTAAATACGCTCTGCAATTATGACCCTGTCGAGTCCCGCAAGGTCTTTTATTACCTTTATATCTTTGAATGTGTCTGCAGATTCAATTAACTTGCAGACATCTTTAGCCTGGTCAGCACCTATCTCTAGAGCCAGCAGGCCGCCCGATTTGATGTGAGAGCTTGCCTCTGCTGAGATTATCCTATAATAGTCGAGTCCGTCGGCTCCTCCGTCGAGTGCTGCCGTAGGTTCATGCTTTCTGACCTCAACTGCCAATTTGCTAATCTCGGCAGTCGGAATATACGGCGGATTGCAAACCAGAACGTCATATTCCTTATCCTCGGCGATAGCGTTGAACATGTCTCCGACCAAGAATATGCATCTTCTGTTGACGCCATTGAGACCGGCATTGCCCATCGCTGTGTGAAGGGCTTCATCCGATACATCTGTCATGGTTACCTGAGCATCAGGAAGCTTATGTGCAAGCGAAACACCTATGGCTCCGGCTCCGGTGCACATATCCAGAATCTCAGGCTTCTTGTATCCTCTTTCCTTTATCTCTCTCAGCAACTGCTCTACCAGCACCTCGGTATCGAGACGTGGGATAAGAACATTTTTGTTGACCCTGAACGGAAGTCCCATGAACTCCTGTATGCCTACGATGTACTGAAGCGGCATGCCTTCAACTCTGGCCATGATGCGCCTCTCGTATTCGTAGAAGTCATCCTCTCTCATGAGCTCCTTGCCACGGGTTATCATCTCGGAGTCCGAAAGACCTGTTGCATATGACATGATAATCTTGGCCTCGTTTCTGCCGTTTTCAATCATGCCGAGAGTGGCCTGTCCCCACTTAAGCGCATTCTCATATGTCTTGATATCCGCTGTATATCTTCTGGCGAGAGTTCTCTTCTTGGCATCATTGGCCTCTTTTTCGGTAATGATGTCGACCATCTTCCTGTTTTCCGGATCGATTGCAACCAGCGTATATCCGTCGGAGTCAAGATTGTCGAGGAATTTGATGGCTTCGTTAATTTCGTCTTCACCGACAGGTGCGGCAGCTTCCTTATTGCCGGAACTAATTTCATTATTGTAGTCGGAATTGGCCTTAACATCCTCTTCCCACTCACTTACTTCCTTCTGTACCTTAGCCTCTTCCTTGAGACTCCTCACTATGTTTCCGTCCTTGTCAACAAAGCCCTCAATTTCTATGGTCTCAGGGTCCACAAGTACGGACTTTAGCGCGAGAAGAGCTACTTCCAGCTGCGCATTTGTAGGCTCTGCCGTGGTGAGCTTTTGCAGCATGAGTCCCGGCCATGAAAGAGCCCTGACCAGTGCTCCATCAGATCTTCCGGCCCATCTTAAGAGCTCGTAGCTGATAGCTGCGATTACCGGCAGCAACAGCAATCTGGACACTATTCTCCAAAGGAGATTAGGCCATCCGAGGAAGCTGAACAAAAGTATGCTTATGATGAGCACGAACATCATAAAGCTCGTGCCGCATCTCGGGTGCAGTGTGTAATATTTGGCTGCGTTTTCCACTTCGAGATCTTCCTTGTTCTCAAAGCAGTGAATCGACTTGTGCTCCGCCCCGTGATACGCAAAGAGAGTCTTGATGTCCTGCATGTTTCGAACAGCCAATATGTAGGCTATGAACATAATCATTCTCAGAACACCCTCTATTAGATTGAGCACAAGCGGACTCTTGATCCATTCGCCCAGGAAGTTGACAGCCCAGGTCGGAATGATGACAAAGAAGATCACGGATATAACGACGGCAACTAAGAGTGCCAGTGTCATCAGGATATTCCATGCGGCCTTGGCTCCGAAGGTCTTGTTAATCCAGGCCTCGAATTTGCCTTCCTGATATTCTTCGGAATCTCCGTACTCTTCGAGTATATTGGCTGACTCCATTAATGTGCCCATGCCGTCTACCAGTGAGCGGCCGAACGCGTAAACTCCTCTGATCAGAGGCATCTTGGCCGCCTTGGATTCGGCAGGTCTCATCTTTGTCTTGAGGTATAGTTCTCCGCTCGGCAGGCGCATCGCAATCGCGGTGCGATCCGAGCCGCGCATCATCACACCTTCCATTATCGCCTGTCCGCCGATTTTGGTCGGACATGCGTCCTTTATGAAAATTTTACTGTAATCTAATTTAGCCATAACACTATTATTATACTTCTAAACCAAGGATTTTTGTAGTACTAAGGGCACAGTGACAACGCGAGTCGAGAGTTGAGCGGAATCGTGACAGCTGCACTTGTCCTTAATTCATTTTTTTTAGCATGAAATCTACAAAGTCCGCGTTCGACTTGGTGCTCGAAAGATTCTCGATAATCTCCTCTGTCACATCAAGTACGCTGCCCGAGCTCATAGCGCGCCTCAGCATGTACATTACCTGATATTCCTCAGGCGTGAGCAGAAGATCCTCTCTTCGCGTGCCCGACTTGTAGAAGTCGATGGCCGGGAAGATTCTTCTCTCTGAAAGCTGCCTGTCGAGATGTAGCTCCATATTACCCGTGCCCTTGAACTCCTCGTAGATAACATCGTCCATGCGAGATCCGGTCTCGACCAGCGCAGTCGCGAGTATGGTCACGCTGCCGCCCTCTTCGAGCTTACGCGCTGTACCGAAGAATTTCTTCGGCGGGTGCAAGGCACCCGGGTCGAGACCGCCCGAAAGCGTTCTTCCCGATGCCGGCACTTCCATATTGTATGCACGAGCCAGTCTTGTTATGGAATCAAGGAGTATCATTACATCCTTCCCCGTCTCAGCAAGTCTCTTGGCGCGTTCGAGCACCATCTGCGCCACCTTTACGTGATGCTTGGTCTCCTCATCGAAGGTCGAGTAGATTACCTCGGAGTGCTTGAGACTCCTCTTCATGTCGGTAACTTCCTCAGGTCTCTCGTCGACAAGCAGAACTATGAGTTCGATGTCCGGATACTTCTCCTCTACCGATGCTGCGATCTTCTTGAGCAACACAGTCTTACCCGCCTTTGGCTGGGCTACTATGAGCCCTCTCTGTCCGCGACCAATCGGTGCGACGAGATCCATGACTCTTGTAGAAAGGTCTATGGATGAATTCTCCAGTACGATTTTCTCATCCGGAAATACCGGTGTGAGATTATCAAAGTACGGACGCCTCTTATTCTCAACAGGGTCGATACCGTTGACCGCCTTGACGTAGAGCAGTGCTCCGAACTTTTCCGTGCCGTTCGGCTTTCTCGATATTCCGAGCACCTTATCTCCCGTCCTCAATCCGAATCTCTTGATCTGGCTGTGAGAAACATAGATGTCCTTACTCGAAGTAAGGAAGTTATCGAAACGCAGGAAGCCGAAACCGTCATCGGCGATTTCCAGAATCCCTTCTACCTCCGGACGCTCCTCTTCGGGCACTGCCGGCGCTTCCTGCTCCTCCGAAGCTTCGGCTTTCTCTGCAGCCTCCTCTTCTGCCGCTTCCTCGGCAGCTTCTTCTACCGCTTCAGCCGCTGCTTCATCGAGCATTTCTTCCACTTCTTCTACCAGTTCTTCCTTTACTTCTTCGATTTCTTCTTTCTTTTTACGTGGCATATTATTCTCCTGTTTATATATAGATATGAATGCAAGACTTTTTGACCTGCTGTAAATGCAGCCGAGGCTGACATTTACAGTTCTTCGTTAGCACCCACGGTCGTCAGCACAGCCTCCTCCGATTTGTCCACCTGGCTGACCTTGAGTTTCCCGACATCGTCCGGATTGAGCTCTTCCCCGAGCGCCAGCAGAGTCGGCGAGAGATAAACCGTCGGGAGCTGCTTGCCGTCAAGGCTGATTATGGATCTCTCCGTGAAATTCTTTCCTCTTATGTAGTATCTGTCACCAATCTTGATGATGTCCTTTATGGATATAACCTTGTGTCCCATCTGCATCTCGGCAGGCTCGTAAGGATTGGTTTCACCGTATACGTAGCGTTTGCCGTAAAGCATATCGTAGGCCAAGGCCTCCTGGTCCGAAAGATAATCCGCAGACTTCTCATCATTCGACTGCTGATAATCAAAGATGATTCCCTCGTGAGCAAGCCCCGCATCTGCAAGCAGCATGGCACCGCTCTGGTACGAGTAAATGTCCCTATCTTCCTTAGGAAGACCTATGTTGTCCCAGATAACATACCTCGTGGTGTAGAGGTCCTTTTGATTGTAGTGCTCTTCCTTAACGTCGAGCGCCGGTATGTGGTCGCCGTATATAATCATGACGGTAGGCTCTCCGGCCTCCTCTATACGTTCGATTAAATCTCCCACGAAGGTGTCCATCTCGTGGCATTCGTTGAGGTAGTACTCGTACTTCCACTTGGTCTCCTCATCCGCCGCCGTTACCTCGGTATATGGATTCTTGAACACCTTCTCCGTAGGATATGCTCCGTGGCCTTCGACTGAGATGACGTGCATGAAGTCTTTCTCTTCGCTCTCCGTCATAATCTCCATAATCTCATCGGTCAGCACCGTATCCTTGCACCAATTGGTCGGGGTAAATGAGACATTGTTCATGTATTCAACGGATGTAAAACTGTCGAAGCCGAGATTTCTGTACACTTCGTTTCTGTTGTAGAAAAGTGCCCTGTGGTTGTGAAGCGCGCTGGTTCTGTAGCCGTGCGCATCCGCAACGTATGCGAGATTTTCCAAGGTCTCTTCACGGAGTTTGCCCTTATACGGATACTCTCCCGGTCCGAAGAACCTAGCGCTAATGCCCGTCAGCACCTCAAACTCCGTATTGGCTGTTCCCGCGCCGCAGGCCGGCACCTCAAAGCTTCCCGAGGTGTACTCTTTGTAGAGTTTATTGAAGACAGGCGTCGGATCCTTCGAGACCTCAATATTCGAATAGTCTTCCGCCACCGTAAACGATTCGAGTTGCAGCACGATTATATTCGGATGGTCTCCGCTCTCCTCTTTTACAAGGGCCGTGTCTGTTCCCTTTTTCGTCTTATTCTTAAGAATTCCGGCAATCTCCTCCCTCGAGTAGCCCGAAGGTTTGCTGATGCCCGCGTTGACAGACGTCGTGATGAAGCAATATGCGAGGCCGTAGTCTCTGTACGCATAGTTCAGGTTTCCGAAGAATGTACCGATGAGTCCGCTACTCATTCCTGCCATGGTCGCAACTAAGGTTACCATAAAGCTCAGTGCAATTACGCCGATGCTCTTTTTATAATGGATGTTTTGCCACTTCTCGCTCCTGATAAAGATAAATACAATGGCGGCAATCAGGAGTATTACTCCCGCGAGTATAAGGGCAAGCTGCAAAGGAGAGTAGTATGTAGTCGCAATCGTCAGACCGTCCGCAAAGTTTTGCATATCGTATAGGGTAAACGGTGTCATCCTCGACTGCAGTATCATGCCGTTGACAGATCCCAGCACTATCCAAAGCAGCGATATTATGAACCACACAAACCTTCGGCGTTTGAATATGAGAGCCAGTGTCATGCTGCTGAAAATAATAAACATGTTATAGAGAAAAACGAGCGGGTTTGAAATCGCCCACCTAAAGCCCTCCAGCGGTCCCGTGGAAAGCCTAGCAAACCATTCCATATACAGATTGATTAAAAAGGCATACAGGACCATAAGCATGATGTATTTCCACTCATGCCTGTCCGCGTCGAAGTATTTAGCGTCTCTTCTTGGGAATATTTTAAGAAAGATTGTCCGAATACCCGTGCCTATCCTCTTGAAGAAAGAGGCAATCAGCGCAAGAAAGGACTTTAATTTGCCCGGCAAGATTATTCCTCCAGCAATTCATCTGCAAGTTTTGCAAATTCTTTTAGACTTAAAGTCTCCGCTCTTCTTGAAGTTTCGATGCCTGCGGCATCGAGCGCGGACGAGACTTTGTTTTTATCGTAATCGCCCATAGAGCTGACAGAGTTGAGAAGTGTTTTGCGCCTTTGGGAAAAGCCTGCTTTGATACATTTGAACATCAAATCGGCGTCAATTACCTCTACCGCAGGCTCTGCCAAAAGATCCATCCTCAGTACCACTGAGTCCACCTTAGGCGCCGGATAAAAACACTCCCTCGGAACATCGATTAACTCTTTTACATCCGAATAGTAATGGACCGAATATGTAATGGCTCCGCAAAGTTTGGTCCCGGGCTCTGCCGCTATCCTGTCTCCCACTTCCTTTTGCATCATAACCGTGATGCTGTCGATTCCGCATCCTTCTTCGAGGAGCTTCATTATTATAGGGGTGGTTATATAGTAAGGAAGGTTTCCAACCACACGGACTGAGCTGAGGTCGAATTCCTCTTTTTTTCTTTTAATAAGGTTCGCAAGATCCACCTGCAGTATGTCGTCATGTATTATTTCGACATTACCGATGCCGAATGTCTTGACCCTGAGTGGCTCAATCAATTTTTCATCGAGCTCTACGGCAACAAGTGCGCCCGATCTTTCGGCCAGCGGCAGTGTCAGCGCTCCCGTGCCCGGGCCGATCTCTATTACAAGAGCATCGCTCCCTGCTCCGGAGCCTTCCACTATGGCATCTATCACATTCTCATCTATGAGAAAGTTCTGACCCAGTCCCTTGGATGGCCTTACTCCTCCGTATCCGTGGGGTGTCTTCCCATGATGTTTATTGTATTTTCCTGACCGCTTCTCTGAGCTCATCTATATCTATTCCGAATCCTCTAAGTTTTGTTATCATGGCGGATGCATTCCCGTATCCTATGCCGAGAGCCTTGCAAACCGCAGCCCTTCTCTCCGATGCTCCTTCGCATCCGCTGAGACCGAGCTCCGCAAGATCCCTCATGTCCGCAAAGGTCTTTTCCTCTCCGCCTTCACTCTCTTTTCTTCCTGAAAGTTCAAGAGCCTTTTCTATAGCATCTTTTATGACGTCCGGACTTGCGTTTTCGACTCCTATGTCTCCGCCGCTTTCGGCATCTCCCCTATCGATAAAGGCGTTTACGGCATCGGGATATTTTTCATTTATCCTTCGACGTATCTCCTCTCCCGCATGGTCGGGATCTGTGAGAATAATGATGCCTTTCTCGCTATGTGCCTTATCTATTTCCTTCCAGGTCTCGGCACTTATTCCAAAACCGTGCGTTGCGATAATAAGAGCATCGCAGGCCGATTTGACCGCATTTACATCGTCTCTTCCTTCAACGACTATGGCCTGATTCACTCGAATAACAGCCATCTCTATTCCTCTTCTTCATCGAAGGTAAATAGCAGCTCTCCCGGATTGAGAAGACCCATCTGCTTTTTGATCTGCTCTTGAATGAATTCCCTGCTGTCAGATTCTTCGACCTCCTGATTTAGAGCATCTCTTTCCTTTTCGAGATCTTTCTGCTCCTGCTGCAGAGTAGCGTTTTCTGACTTCAGCTTTACTATCTCTCTGCCGCACATAGTGGCTATTACGGCAAACGCAGCGATGATTAGTACAACGAAGAGATATTTCCTTGCTGTCTTTTTGCGCCTTACCTTGGCCTTTCTGGCTCTGACTCTTTCTTCGAAGTCGTCATCGCTGGGCGCAGCAGGAACATTGGACTCTTCCTCGAGTTCCTCAAAGAACTCGGCGGCTTCTTCGTCCATCCCCCCTTCGTCATATGCCTTAGCGTCGGCATCTTCCTCTTCTATTTCTTCCTTGTATATCTCTCTTATCTCTTCGGACACGTCGTCTCCTTAGTGATCTATATCACTTGTTTTATCACAGCCCCAGGAACGGCATAGGATCTGTCGGTGATCCGTTCACAATTATCTCGAAGTGCAGGTGCGCTCCCGTGCTGTTTCCGGTGCTTCCGACCAGACCGATGAGCTGACCCTGGTAAACCTTTTCTCCCAATCCGACCAGTAGCTGACTGCAGTGGCCATATCTTGTGACCTTGCCGTTCTCGTGGTCGATATCAATGCAATATCCGTATCCGCCGGATATGCCCGATGTTACAACAGTACCTCCGTCGCTGGCATATATAGGTGTTCCCGTCGGTGCAGCGAAATCTATACCTCTGTGCAGACGTCCCCATCTCGCACCAAAGCCAGAAGTGATAGTATAGCGCTGGATAGGCATTGCAAATACTCCCGTGGCGGCAGTCTTAGGCCTCTCTGCAGTTCCGACAAGTATGATTTTGTCCTGTACCTCGCGGATGGTCTCTATATCATCCTCATTTCTTTCGATGACTTCGCCGCTCTTCTTGGTGATGCTGCCTTCAAATATCTGTACACCGTCCCTTCCTTCCTGCTCAACGAAGGTGTCTCCCTTGTAGTACTCATCGCTGTCCTTCTTGATGGTCTTAAACTCTATGGTCTCCTTCATACGACCTTCCTCGACCATCAAAACTTCCACCGGCTCCACTGTCCTGTGAATGCAAATCTTGTCTCCCTGAGCAATTTCGGTGACTATCTCGCTGTTGGTCTCATCAAATACATCCTCAGGCTTCGCTGAATAATCCGCGTAAATGCTATCCATAGTTTCAGTTTCTTCGACGATGTGATAAATTTCCATATCGCCGCCCTGAGTCATCATACTCCTTGCAAGATTGTTGGACTGAATACTCGTAAGCAGCACATTAAGTTCCCTGATGTCCAATTTGTTTACAAACTCAGCTGACACGACTTCCATGCCCTGATCAGGTCTGCTGAGCTCTGCCATTGCATCATCGAGTAGTTGTTCGGCGTCCGCATAGCTCTTTACAATGGCCACGAGATTATCTCCGTCGTATACACCGAAAGCCTGGCTCTCTATATCCGTCATGTACACAAGCTTGTTTACTGCCGCATCCGCATCATCCAAGCTCTTGTTGCTTGAATCCACGAGGTTGAATGTCACATTCTGGTTTGCCTCAAAGGAGATGTCGGTCTTTCTTCCGCTGTTTTCGGTCAGCTTCTCACCGGCAATACGCAGAACGTCGGTAACTTCCTCCTGCTCCCTGACATATCCCAGCACTTTGCCGTTGTATGCGTACTCATATACCGTGAACCTGTCGAAAATGATGAGCATCGCAGAGCAGATTACGCCTATGGACAAGAGTGCCGCTCCTATGGCTCTCCTGGTGTTGCGATAATTTGTGGAAATCGTATGCGTCTGCCTGGCAAAGTCCTGCGCAGCGCTTGTAAATGCTGTATCGATACCGTCTTGGAACTTGTCTCCCCTGTCAATGATTGCAGAGAGAAACTTCACGCCACTGCCGCTTTTTTCGTAAGGCTTTATCTTAGGCGTCTTTATCTTCCTGTGCCTTTTGATGGTGCTTAGATTCTTCGGCTCTTTTGTGGCCTCTTCCTTGACCTCTTTATTGGCGTCTTCTTCTACAGTATCAATGCCAAGCTCCTCCGGACTTGTGAAAGTGGCATCACCCGGCTCAAGACCTTTTTCTCTCAGGTATTTAGCATACGCCAAAGCCGCCGCTCTCACATCTTCAACTTCGAGTTCGGCCTTTTCTGTTGCAGCCTTTTCGGCGTATACTTCTACTTTCTTGTCTTCTGTTTCTGAGTTAAACGTTTCTTCTTTCAATTCTGCTTCTCTCTTATCCACATATATGCTTCGTCGGCACGGGCTCTGCAGCAAGTGCAAACCTTCCCTTCATCGGTATATCCCGTATCTTTGCATATATTGCATCTGTATTTTCTGTCGAGATAGTCAGCCGGATAACCCGCACTCCTGAGCAAGTTCTTCTTGCTCTCCTCTATCTCTTTTCTTTCGTTTCTTATCTGTTCAAGGCTACCAGCCGCGCCGCCTCCCGGCTTGAAGTTTGTGATGGAGGCTCCGAGCCTGCTTTCTCTCTCGTAAATCTCCTCCATTCCCGGTATCTCACTTACGGCTTTTTTTACCCTTTCGGCATGAGCCTTTTCTTCCTCATCTCTTATGTGCTCGTAGTAGTCTTTTAGCACTTTGCGGCTCACCTTAGCTCCGTCTTTATCGTCCGCGTCTGTGGATGTATAAGCCCCCGACCCAGGCACGGTGATGCCTCCCTTTTCCAGCATCTTGTTTTCGAGCACTTTGTTGACATATCTCAGGCTCGGCTCTCTGATTCCGCCGGCAGCTCTGCAGGCGTCCAGCACTTCCTCAAGAGAAAAACGCATATCGTCGAACCATCTGTCCATTATCTCCCTGTCGGAAGGATTGGTGAGTCTGGCAAAGCCCAAAGCTTTGAATACCTCCCTGTAGGCTTTGTTACGCTCGCTGTGTTTTTCAAGCAGTGCTTCTACCGCGTTCGTATCCTCGCAACCGTCTTCCTTCCAGCGAAAGGCTACCTTGTAAATATAGTCTGCACTGTAGTTGCCTATATCCGCACAATAGTCTATGGCATAGAGCAATACCTCAGGTTTAATGCCGTATATACTGAGAGCATCGCTGAGCTTTTCTGTCTCTTTTCTTGAGATAGTCCTACCCGTCACATCCTGGTATTTCGCAAAGATCCTTCGGATGTCCTCACTCGGATCTTCTCTTTCAATCTTTACGGCAGGTCTTGAAAGCTTCTTTGCAGGTTCTTCTGTTTCTTCCCCGTCGAAGTCGAAGAAAGTGTCCACCTCTTCATCATCGAAGTTCACATCGAGCTCATCTTCTGTCTGAGCAAACTTTTGCTCATAATCTACGGCGCTCTGAGCCCTGCTCTTTCCGTAGAATTGCTCCACCATGCGAACGAACTCTATGAGACTGCCGTCTTCACTCTTTCTGACTAGACCTCTTGCCTCCCAGTATCCCCAGGCATCCTCGACCTCACCCTCGCTCATGTCCAGTGCTCTGGCAATCATAAGGGAGTCGATTTCCTCGTCGTACTGAGCATACATCAAACCGTAAAGATACACCTTAACATAGTCTCCCGGTGCATCCGGCAGAAACTCGTTGATGAAGAGATTCTCCACCCTCGTCATATACAGGAATATGTCATTCCGTTCTGCAATCTTGAGTCTGGTCTTGGCCATTATGTATTACTCTCTCGCCATGTTTCCGAATTTAACATATCTCGGTATCCATGTAAGATTCGCGATACCGACCGGTCCGTTTCTGTGCTTGGCGATATTAACAGCACATGTGAGCGCGGTGTTTTCATTGACATCCGCCTTCTCGTCATCATTGTTATAGTAGTCATCTCTCTTAAGGAATATGACTACGTCGGCGTCCTGCTCTATTGCTCCCGAATCTCTGAGATCAGAGAGCTTGGGCATATGGTCTCCTCCTCTTTGCTCCGGTCCTCTTGACAGCTGTGAGAGAAGAATTACCGCACAGTCTAGTTCCTTTGCCATAATCTTTATGGACCTGGTAATAGCTGCGATTTCCTTTTCTCTTTGCTCTATCCTGTATCCGCCCATGCTCATCAGCTGAAGGTAGTCTATGACTACTAGGTCGAGACCGCCCTTCTCCTGCTTGAACCTGCGGCACTTGTTTTTCATCTCAACCGGTGTAATTACCGAAGCTTCGTCGATTACCATATCGGTTTCGAAGAATGCCTCCTGTGCCATGCTGAGGCTCTCCCAGTCGTCCGCCTCGAGCTCACCGTTACGGATATTTTCCAACGGAACATTTGCCGTCATCGAAAGAAGTCTCTGTCCGAGCTGGGTATTGGCCATCTCAAGGCTGAATACCATTACCTTATATCCGTTCGTTGCGGCGTGTCCTGCTATGTTAAGAGCCCATGCGGTCTTACCTACACCCGGTCTGGCTGCCAGTATTATAAGGTCGGTTTTCTGAAAACCTCCTAATATCTTGTCCACATCGCGAAAACCCGTCTCAATTCCTTTGACGGCTCCGCCCTGCTTGGCCAGTTCCTGCATAGTCCTCAGGTTTTCAATGATTACATCATTTACGTGCATATACTGACTGCGCTGCGACTTGTTGGCGATGTTCAGTATTCTCTGCTCAGCGTTGTCGAGTATATCTTCCGGTGGAAGCTCTCCCGAATACGCGGCATCTCTCATGCTCTCCGCCTCCTCGATGAGCTGCCTCATCTTGGATTTATCGCTCACAATCTCTGCGTAATACTTTGCATTCGAAACCACGATGGCATCATCCATCAACTTGCCGAGATAGGTCATGCCTCCGACCATGTCCGCAGTCTTTCTCTGTTTGAGCGCTGAGTAAACGGTCGTGATGTCTATTCCGGTACCCCTCCTATCCATATCGAGCATGGTGAGGTAAATCTCCTTGTGCTCTTTGAGGTAGAAGTCATCCGGAAGCAGCATCTCGCTTACATCGGCCCTGGCATCTGCGCTTTTGAGCATGGCTCCCAGCACGGCCTTTTCCGCATCGATGTCGGTCGGCGGTATTAGTACGTTGGTGTTTCTTTCTTCGTCCATCTTATCGGTATCTCTGCTTCCTTACTCTTCCTTGCCGCCTTCTACGCGAACTTCCACCTTGGCGCTTACGTCCTGGAAGAGTTTGATTTCAACTTCGCTGACACCTGTCTCCTTGATAGGCTTGTCGAGCACCACCTTGCGGCGGTCAACTTCCTCGCCTGTCTGCTCCTTGATGGCGTCTGCAATATCCATAGATGTGATGGATCCAAAGAGTCTGCCGCCCTCGCCTACCTTGGTCTTAATGACAATCTGCTTGCCGCTGAGCTTCTGGGCAAATGCCTCGGCCTCAGCCTTGTCCTGTGCCATCTGCTCTTCGATCTTGGCCTTTTGTCTTTCCATCATCTTCTTGTTTGCTTCGGTAGCTTCAACGGCTTCTCCTCTCGGAATCAGCTTGTTTCTGGCAAATCCGTCACTTACTTTTACTATATCTCCTACTTTTCCTGTGCCTTTTACATCTTTTTTGAGAATTACTTCCATTTTTTCGACTCCTTTTTGCATATTTCTCTGTATTTTCATCAAATTGCGTATCATTTTCGGCAAATATTATCAGAAAAGTGTATCTCTTCTGGTCATTGCTTCAATTTTGCTGTCATCATCGGAGAAGAGTTCCTTATCCAGATTCTCCCTGACAAGTTTCTTTATTTCCTCCTCGGTCTCATCCTTGCTCTTTTCCGTCTTGGCTGCAGCGGACGTGAAATGTCCGCCTCCGCCAAGCTTTTCCATAATGGCCTGTACGTTGAAGTCCCCGAGGGATCTCGCACTTACTATGGTATCTCCATCCTCGTTCGTGCAAAGTACAAATGATGCTGTCACGCCCTTGAACATGAGTAGTTCATCCGCCACCTGAGCGTTTACTATCTGCGAATTGTCACTGCCGCCTTCGGTCCTTGCAAAGGCAAATCCGCTATCCGTGATTTCAGCTCCGGCGATTGCCTGACCCTTCTTTCTGAGGTCATCCGCACTCATCTGGAAAAACCTCTTGACCTCGGTGGTGTCAGCACCGGCTCTTTTGAGCCAGGATGCGGCCTCGAATGTCCTGACTCCCGTCCTTCCCGAGAAGTTGTTGGAGTCGACCATTATGCCCGCGAGCATGGCTTCTGCCTCGAACTTGTTAATAAATCTCTTCTGCGAAATGTGCTGAATCAGCTCAGCCATGAGCTCACTCGCAGATGATGCGTATGACTCGACGTATGCAACAGAAGAGTTCCTGAACGAATCATCTGCCACTCTGTGATGGTCTATGACAACTCTGTTTCTGCAGGCCTGCACGAGTTCTTCGCTTTCAACGAGCACCGGCCTGTTGGTATCTACTATAATGAGCAAGGTCTTTCTCGTTACTAGTTTGAGCGCTTTTTCAGGCTTGATTATTTCATAGTCTCCGCTCTCTATCGCCTGCTCATATATGCATTCGAGGGCCTCGTTATGTTTATCTATTACTATGTATGCGTCTTTTTCGAGGAATCTGCATATGCTGTATGCTCCGAGAGCCGAACCGAAGGAATCCATGTCCGGGAGCTTGTGTCCCATTATGAGCACGTTATCCGCATCGTTTATGAGCGCTCTCATCGCATGCGCGATTACCCTGGACTTTCCTCGATTGCCCTTCTCAACGGTCTGCATGCTGCCGCCGTAATAATGGGTACCTTCATCTGTCTTTACAACGGCCTGGTCTCCTCCTCGACCGAGTGCCAGCTCAAGAGCCGCCTCCGCAAGCTCAGCGGACTCGCTCAGTGAAACCGTTGAAATTCCGATGCCCAGGCTTACTGAAGCCGGGAAGTCTATCTGCGCCTCTATCGATCTTATGTCGTCGAGTATGCTGAAATTGTCCTCGATCATTTCGTCGAGTTTGCCGCGGCTTGTGTACATGACATAGCTGTCGTCTCCCGTGCTTATGACCGGTGAGTCATAATTGTCTGCCCACTTGTGAATCTTTCCGTCCACCTGATGCGGGACAAGCCTTCTGAAATCTTCGGTCGCGCTTGCCATAAATTCATCGTAGTTATCGATGTTGATATATACGATGACAGCCCTGTCCTCTTCAATCTTGTTTCTCAAAGTCAGTCTGGCAGTGCATTCGTCGAAAAATACGACAATGAGATTCTCTTCTTTATTTTCATAGGTCTTGAGCTTGAAGAGTCTGTCGTTTCTCTCGATGATGTGATCTTCCTCGTTGACCTTGAAAAGCTCGTCTCTTTTAACTCCCGTGAGGGCAAAGAACTTGCTGCCGCTTATGTCCTCATACGGAAATACGTTTTTTATGAGTGCGTTTGCGTTTGTGATGAAGCCGTTTTCGTCTACGACACATGCCGGCATCGGTATCTGATTTATATAACTGCTGTCCATGGCTATACCTCTCTAAGCAAGTCTATCAGGCGGTTGAGCTCCTCGAGGCTGTAATACTCAATCTCTATTCTGCCCTTGTTTTCGTCTCCCCTGATATTAACCTTGGTGCCCATGTGAGTTTTGAGCTCCGACTCTACAGCTTTGATTTCAGTGGATGTGCTGAAATCAGTTTTATCCGCAGCCTTCTTGCGGCGCTTTCTCTCCGGTTTAATATCGTCTTTTACCTTCTCCGCGAGCTTCTCTGTGGCTCTTACGGATAGATCGTTGCGGATAATCTTATCGGCAACTTCTTTCTGCTTCTTCTTATCCGGAATGTTTATAATCGTCCTTCCGTGCGCGGCGCTCATCTGTCCGCTCGATACATATTCCTGTATGTCTTCCGGAAGTTTGAGAAGTCTGATGCTGTTCGCGATATAAGTACGGCTCCTGCCGAGCGAGACCGATACCTGCTCCTGAGTGAAGCCGTATTTTTCGGTCATGGCCTTGAGCCCCTTGGCTTCTTCGATAGGATTTAAATCCTCTCTTTGCATGTTTTCAATGATGGCAACAATTGCATTTTGCTTATCATCGAATTCCCTTACAATGCACGGAACCCTTGAAAGTCCGGCAATTCTCGACGCTCTCCATCTTCTTTCACCTGCCACGAGTTCGTATCCGTTCGTGCTCTTTCTGACGATGAGAGGCTGTATGACACCGTTGGTCTTGATGGAACCTGCGAGTTCGGCAAGCTTATCCTCGTCAAACTGCGTCCTCGGCTGAGCGCTGTTAGGCTTGATGTCGTTTAAATCGACATAGATGATTCTGTCTTCTGAAGAAACAGTTTCCTCTACCTGCTGCTTTTTGGCGGAAGCTGTTTTAGCTCTCGAACTTTTGTTCGAGCTCTTCGGTTCTTCCCTTTCCAGCACGCTTATTTCCTGATCTACGGGAGCTACGTCCGCGAACAGGGCATCGAGGCCTCTTCCCAGTCCTGATTTCTTTGCCATGCCTATCTCCCTTTCTTCCTGTTGGCCTTCTCTCTGGCCAGGAACTCCTTGGTAAACGCCTGGTACGCCTTGGCTCCCGGCGCAGAAGAATTATATTTAATAATCGGAACTCCATAGCTCGGAGCCTCTGCGAGTGTGACGTTTCTAGGGATGATAGTCTCGTATAGGGCAGGGCCGAAGAAGTTTCTGACGTCTTCGACTACAGCCTGGGAAAGATTGGTCCTTCCGTCAAACATGCTGAGAATAACCCCCTCGATGTAGAGGTTCGGATTCATTCTCTTCTTGACCATCTCGATGGTGCTGATGAGCTGGCTTACTCCCTCAAGCGCATAGAATTCGCACTGAATCGGAATGAGCACGCTGTCAACGGCTGTCAGGGAGTTGATGGTAAGGATTCCAAGCGAAGGAGGGCAGTCAACGAGTATATAATCGTAATCGACCCTGACCGCATCTATTACTCTCTTGAGTCTTCCTTCTCTTCCTTCGAGCTGTGCGAGCTCCACCTCAGCTCCCGCCAAATCTACGCTGGCAGGAATGATGAAGAGGTTCTCCGTGTTCGTCGGCAGCACAGCTTTTGAGACTTCGAAGTTAGTGTCTATCAGGGCATCGTAAAGAGTTGTCGTCAGAGTTCTCTTTCTGATACCTATGCCGCTGGTGGTATTTCCCTGAGGATCTATGTCCACCATAAGAACCTTCTTGCCCTTGCTGGCAAGCCCTGCGGCCAAGTTGATATTGGTCGTAGTCTTTCCTACGCCGCCTTTTTGGTTGAATATAGCAATTGCCTTGCCCATCTGTTTTACCTCCCGCGGGCGTACTGCCCGATTAAATACCTGTGTATTGTACTACATGAGCATGCAGTTTTCTACTTTATAATGCGTTGATTTCGTGTAGTTTTGGTGATATCGCTGAACTAAATATTGAACACTGTATAAGTTGTGGCGCGAGCCTTTCTATACCACAATATCTTGAGGTTTACCGATAAGATGTTTCACGTGAAACTTGTTTAAGATTTTTTAAGATTTTGTGAGGCATAACATACAGGAGAGCGTTGCGTAGGAGACGCTATATAGCGCATAACGCCTGGAAGAGTCCGAGGCGAGAATCCCGCAGAAATTGCAGAGACACACCGAAGCAGCGATTCGACAACGAAACTGGATTTGGGAACTGGAGCGATCGAGCCTGTCGAGAGAGCGGGCTTCCCGGTCGAGCTTGGAAAATCGATGAAGCGGCTTGTGTCTCGGACTTTTGAGGACTCGAGCCAAGGACTGCTTCCAAGCTCTTGGGTCAAAGGGCGCTATTCCGACCTATTGTTTCACGTGAAACTATTTTTTGAAAATCAAAAGAGTATGGCCGTCGATTTCAGAAAAGCCGGTATCGGCAGGGACGGCACGATCAAAGGAAGCGCCTTGCTTCTTAACGGCAGGAAGGGCGCTTTCGAGTTCTGCGGCGTAGTTATCGCCTTTATAGGAAATGAAAGTTCCGCCTTTCCTTACAAAAGGCAGACACCATCTGATCAGCTTGGAAAGATCCGCAACAGCCCTGGAAACGCAGATATCGAACTTTTCTGCATATTCCTGTCTACCGGCTTCTTCCGCTCTGGCATGAACTGTCTCCAAGTTATCTATACCGAGAGTCTCAGCGAATTCATCAATTACTCTGAGCCTCTTGCGAGTAGAGTCCAGAAGCACAAAATGCTTGGAAGGGCAGGTGATTGCAAGAAGAGCTCCTGGGAACCCTGCGCCCGTTCCAACGTCGATTACGGTCTTTGCATCCCAAAATTCAGGAACTTCAAGAACCGAAAGAGAATCCGCCAGGTGCTTTACTATGGCTTCATCCCTGTCCCTTATGGCAGTAAGATTGATATGCTCATTTCTTTCCAGGACCATATCAATATATGAGAGCAGCTTCTCGGCCGTCTCTATTCCGTGAGCCTGCTTGAGGTCCTCTATGTATTTTTCGACTGAAGTAGGGGAGCTCATAATTATTCCTTCTTGCTCAAATTCTCTCTGTTCATCTTCTCCAAAAATACCAGCAACACGTTGATATCAGCGGGAGATACTCCGGAAATTCTCGAAGCCTGGCCGACTGTGCGAGGCTTAATTTCCGAAAGTTTCTGCCTGGCTTCAAGCCTGAGGCCTCGTATTGAATTATAGTCCAGCTCCTCATTCAAACGTTTGTTCTCTAAAGACCGGAGCTTCTCAACCTCGTTGATCTGCTTTCTGATATACCCGTCATACTTTAGGATGACCTCAACTTCGATCTTTTCGTTGAGTCCGAGATCAGGCCTGGTCTCATCATCGATCTTTTCGAGATCCACGTAAGATATGGCCGGCCTTGCCAGCATCTCCGCAAATGTCTGGTTGGCTGCAGTCTCTGCCTGAAGTTCTCCACAGTCTTTCAGAAAGCCTCTGAAAGTTGAAATATCAACTCTTTTATTTCTGAGACGCTCGACTTCTGCGTCAACTTTTTCCTTCTTTTTGATATATCGATCGTATCTCTCGTCCGTGACAAGACCGAACTCTCTTCCTATCTCCGTGAGCCTTCTGTCGGCATTATCCTGCCTGAGCAGGAGACGGTACTCCGCACGAGATGTCATTATCCTGTACGGCTCGTTTGTGCCCTTGGTCACAAGGTCGTCGATAAGGACTCCGATATATGCTTGGTCACGCCTCAGGACCAGAGGCTCTTTTCCTTTTAACTTGCAAACTGCATTGATTCCCGCAATGAGTCCCTGGGATGCTGCCTCTTCATAGCCCGAGCTTCCGTTGAATTGCCCGGCGCAGAAAAGTCCCGAAACACCTTTGTTTTCAAGGCTCGGCTTGAGCGAGAGGGGATCGATACAATCATATTCAATAGCGTAAGCGTACTTGACTATCTCTGCATTCTCGAGCCCGTCTATAGTGGCATAGAACTTCTCCTGCACGTCGCGAGGAAGGCTGGAACTCATGCCCTGTATATACATGAGGTTTGTATCCAGGCCTTCAGGCTCCACAAAGAGCTGGTGTCTCTTCCTGTCACGGAATCTCGACACCTTGTCTTCTATGGAAGGGCAGTATCTCGGTCCGACACCTACAATATTGCCCGAGTACATCGCGGACCTTTCTATATTATCCATGATAATTTCATGGGTTTCTTCATTCGTGTATGAAAGCCAGCAGGAGATTTGGTCTATATCGTATTCCTTGTCTTCATTCAGGAAGCTGAAAGGAACTATCTTTTCATCTCCCAGCTGCTCCTGCATCGCTTCGTAATTAAGGCTTTCGCGTGTCATCCTGGCAGGTGTGCCGGTCTTAAAGCGCCTCATAGGAAAACCATTTTTTCTCAGATTCTCTGCGAGTTTAGTGGCAGGGGATAAACCGTCCGGACCTGACTCCTCTGCATCGTCTCCTATGAAAGTCCTTCCCGCAAGGAATGTCCCCGTGCAGACTATGACTGCCTTGGCAGTGTATGTATCACCGGCAGCGCTAACTACTCCGGAGACTCTGCTGTCTTCATCTGTGAGTATATCCGTTATCTCTTCCTCAATCAGCTCCAGATTCTCCTGATTTTTCAAGGTGTTCAGCATTTCAACGTGATAGCGATGTTTATCTGCCTGGGCTCTCAGAGAGTGAACGGCCGGTCCTTTCGAAGTGTTGAGCATCTTGGACTGAATGAAAGTCTTATCTATATTGATGCCCATCTCTCCTCCGAGTGCATCGACCTCTCTGACAAGGTGACCTTTTCCCGTTCCTCCGATTGAAGGGTTGCATGGCATCATGGCCACGGATTCAATATCCGTGCAAAATACGGCCGTCTTCATTCCAAGACGCGCCGCAGCAAGACCGGCCTCGCATCCCGCGTGACCGGCTCCGATTACCACTATGTCAAATGCCTTTGTTTCCTTGCTCATTCTTTACTTGCCGAGGCAGAATTTCGAGAATACTGTATTAAGAATCTCGTCGCCCACATCTTCTCCGATTATCTTACCGAGGGAATCATACGCGTAGTGAGCCGATAGCTCCGCCACCTCCATAGGCTCTCCGTTTTGGAGCATGCCGATGGCCTCATCGAGGTTCATCGATGCATTCTTGAGCATCTTGAGATGTCTCTCGTTTGTAATAATGTTCATCTCCTTAGCGTTGATTTTGCCGAGTTCGAAGATTTCTCCGATTGCCTCGGATACCTTGCGAGCAGCGTCTGTCGCACCCTGTCCGATTAGGGACGTTCTGAGAACTCTGACGCCCGGAAGTTTTTCCTTGACCGCTTCTTCACTTATTGAACGGCCGAGGTCTTCCTTATTAATGACGACTACCATGTGATCGTGGCTCATGTGCTCAATATAGCTTACGACCTTGTTATCCTCCTCATCGAGCTCGCGGCTTCCGTCCAGCACGATAAGCACCATGTCTGCTGCGGCAATTGCCTGAGTCGTTCTCTCAACACCAATCTTCTCGACCTTATCTCCGGTCTCCCTGATGCCTGCAGTATCTACGAGTATAATAGGAACTCCGCCGAGCGATGCACTTTCCTCCACGGTATCTCTCGTCGTGCCGGGTACATCAGTGACTATTACTCTTCCTTCGCCGAGTATGGCATTCATAAGGGAGCTCTTTCCGGCATTCGGTTTTCCGACTATTACAACTCTGACGCCCTCTCTGGCAATCCTTCCGATGTCAGCCGTATCGATAAGATCATCTACATCGGAGTGGGCCCATCTGAGTTTGCCTATAAGTTCACTGTTGGCGCTACTCGAATCGAAGTCATAATCCTCATCCGGATAGTCGATGCCGACTGCCATCTCAGCTAGAATGTCGAGAAGGGTTTCTCGGATTTCTCTGACTGTGTCACTGAGTCTACCTGCGCGCTGAGCTTCAGCAATTTCAAGGGACAGATCGCTCTTGGCCTTGATAATATCTATAACCGCCTCTGCCTGTGAGAGGTCCATCTTACCATTCAAAAATGCAAGTTTAGTGAATTCGCCCGGATCTGCCATGCGGATATTTTCAACACCTGAGTCCAGTACCGCAGAGAGAATTTTCTTAAGAGACACATTGCTGCCGTGCCCCTGTATCTCGAGCATATCTTCTCCGGTATACGATGCAGGTGCTTTCATGAAAAGAAATACCGCCTCATCAATAGGCTCACAAAGGGGATTGGCGCTGTCATTGACAACGCTCCCGTGATAAGCATGCCTCGGCTCGATGTCTTTCGGGCACTTAAGCATGAGCTTTCTCATTACGGCCTCGCTTCCCAGACCGCTTATCCTGACTATTCCTATTCCTGCTTCACCCGGCGCTGTTGAAATCGCCGCAATTGTCTCTGCCATGTTTCTCTCCTATTAAATATTAGAAAATCTTCGAAAAAGATTATACACCATACCGCGTATAAGGCTATAATATATGTGTAAAAAACTGTGAATCGGACACTTTAGTTAAAGTGCAACGGGACGCAACACTGATAAGAGAGGGGATAAGAAAAATGGACGTTAAAAAAATACTCAGCTATGTGGATCACACTCTGCTGGCACCGGCAGCCACATGGGATGAAATCAAGCAGGTAATCGACGACGGCATCAAGTACCAGACAGCAACAGTCTGCATACCTCCGTCATATGTGGCACAGGCCAAGGAGTATGCGGGATCGAACGTCAGAATATGCGCGGTCATAGGTTTTCCGCATGGCTACAACACCACTGCTGTCAAGGCTTTTGAGACCAGCGATGCTCTGGATAACGGAGCTGACGAAATAGATATGGTTATCAACATCGGCTGGGTCAAAGACAAGAAATGGGATGAGATTGAAAACGAGATCAGCACGCTCAAGGAAATCTGCGGAGACAACATCCTCAAGGTCATCATCGAGACATGCATGCTGACCGAAGAGGAAAAGCTCAAGATGTGCGAGATTGTCACATTTGCCGGAGCAGACTTCATCAAGACTTCGACAGGATTCGGCGGTGGCGGTGCCACATTTGAAGATGTCGAGCTCATGGTCAAGAACGTGGGTGATGGCGTTAGAGTCAAGGCTTCGGGCGGAATTGCCGGTCTTGAAGATGCGGAAAAGTATGTTGAGATAGGTGCCAGGAGACTCGGAACCAGTCGCATCGTTAAGGCTGTTAAAGGTCTTGAGAGCGAAGACGGAAGTTACTAGGAGGTAAGCGATGGTAGATTATACAGAAGGAGCTGGATATCAGTATCACGTAGGACTTAGGCCGGGAGACGTCGGTGAGTATGTAATACTGCCGGGAGACCCACACAGGGTCCCTAAGATTGCGGCCTACTTCGATAACGCTGAGAAGGTAGCGGACAGCCGTGAGTATGTCACATACACAGGATATCTCGACGGTGTAAAAGTAAGCTGCACCTCGACGGGCGTCGGCGGACCATCCGCATCGATAGCTCTTGAGGAGCTTGTAAACGTAGGCGCAAATACTTTCATCAGAGTCGGTACCTGCGGCGGTATGGACATCGATGTAAAGGGCGGAGATATAGTAATTGCAACGGGCGCGGTTCGTATGGACGGAACTTCCAAGGAGTACGCTCCTATAGAATATCCGGCTGTAGCGGACGTAACTGTAGCAGCATCTCTTGTAAGAGCCGCTCAGCAGATGGGCGTAACTTACCACCAGGGCGTCGTGCAGTGTAAAGACGCTTTCTACGGACAGCACATGCCGGAGGCTCTTCCTAACAGCTACGAGCTACTCAACAAATGGGAAGCTTGGCTCAGACTCGGCTGCAAGGCATCCGAGATGGAATCCGCCACATTGTTTATAGTCGGCGCTTACAGAAGAGTGCGCGTGGGCTCGGTATTCCTGACCGTTGCAAATCAGGAGAGGGAGAAGGCAGGACTGCCAAATCCTCAGGAGCACGATACCGATCTCGCCATTCGCGTAGCGATCGAAGCGATCAGAAAAATGATTAAACATGAGAAAAAGGGAGAATAGTATTCTCGAGGAGCAAATATGAAAAGAGTATTTTGGATAGTACTGGACAGCGTGGGTTGCGGCGGCGCGCCGGACGCGGCTGACTTCGGTGATGCCGGGGCTGACACGCTCGGTAGCTGCTACAAGAGCGGGAAAATGAACGTGCCGAATATGGAAAAGATGGGCCTGAAGAATATCGACGGCACTTCATTTTGCGCGCCGATAAGCGATGTAACAGGCTGCTACTGCCGTATGCACGAAAAGTCCATGGGTAAGGATACAACGGTAGGACACTGGGAGATGGCAGGAATGGTATCTCCGAGACCTCTTCCGACATATCCTAATGGTTTTCCTGAAGAGATTCTTCAGAAATTAAGAGAGGCAACGGGAAGAGAAATCCTATGCAACCTCCCGTACTCGGGCACGGATGTAATCCGCGATTACGGAAAGGAGCACGTGGAGACAGGAGCTCTCATCGTATATACGAGCGCGGACTCAGTTCTTCAAATTGCGGCACATGAGGATGTGGTTCCTATTGAGGAGCTTTATGACATTTGCCACAAGGCCAGAGAGATAATGCAGGGAGAGCACGGAGTAGGGCGTATAATCGCCAGGCCTTTTGAGGGTGATTGGCCGTATCAGAGGACGGTAAGGCGTCATGACTACAGTCTGCAGCCGCCTCGCGAGACAGTGCTCGATGCACTCAAAAAAGAGGGCTTTGTGAATATAGGCGTAGGAAAAATCTACGACATCTTTGCAGGAAAAAGCGTGATGGTGAGCTATCCGAACAAGGGTAACTCCATCAACATGGAGAGAGTTCTGGATGTTGCGGACTCAGACTTCGAGGGGCTCTGCTATGTCAATCTCGTAGATACGGATATGATCTACGGACACAGAAGGGACGTACCTGCATACACACAGGCTCTCTGTGACGTGGACGTTCAGATCGGTCAGCTTGTGGAGAAACTCAGAGACGATGACATCCTCATAGTCACGGCCGACCACGGCTGCGACCCGGGGTACACGGGCTCCGATCACACAAGAGAGGACGTGCCGTGCTTAGTCTATGGGTCTAAACTAAAGAAGGGAGTAAACCTCGGCACCCGCGATACCTTTGCGGACATGGGAGCTACTATTGCGGACTACTTTGGTATCAGCTACAGAGGTGATGGTGAATCTTTCCTTAATCAAATTGTATAAATAATCATTGTATACAAAAAATCAGCCCAAGAAAAAGCGGGAACCGACATTCCCGCTTTTTCATTTGGTGCGTAAAAGCACATTATCGTTTCGTTTGTACAGACATTATAGCACATCTGTTCCGGTAGTCAATCCCTATCTCATACCCTTATCGTATGGGATACCCTCTGCCTTAGGAGCTCTGGAGTTCTTGGATGTGAATGCAAGAACGATCAGAGAGATGATGTAAGGCAGCATGTTGTAAACCGTACTCGGGATGTGCATGGCTGCCAGGAATCCGATACCTGTGTATACATTGGACAGGGCACGGAACATTCCGAAGAGCAGGGCCGCAAGAGCGATCTTGGTCGGTCTCCACTGACCGAAGATCATTACGGCGAGTGCCAGGAAGCCGAAGCCTGCAACGCCCATTTCGAATTTCCACTCGGATACGCCGGCTGTGATATATACGATGCCTCCGAGACCTCCGAGGAAGCCTGAGATCAGGACGCCTGCCCAGCGCATCTTGTATACATTGATACCTACCGAGTCTGCAGCCTGTGGGTTTTCACCACAGGCCTGGAGCCTGAGTCCGAACTTCGTCTTATACAGTACGAAGTAGGAGACTACGAGCAGAATTACTGCCATCAGCATGAACCAGTTGAACTCGAATCCTCCTATACGTCTTAGGAAGGCTTTCTTCTCCTGGATGTACTGAATGGTGGAAGATACGTTATCCGGATTGATCGATGTGTTCATCGCTCTTACGAATACCGTAGCACCTGCAGTTGCCAGGAGGTTCATGGCCGTACCGATCAGAGTCTGGTCAGCCTTGAAGTTGATGCTGGCCACAGCGAGCAGGCAGGAATAAATCATTCCTATCAGAATCGCCGCAAGAGTGGTGGCAAGTACGATTACCAGTTTGGATGTACCTTCCGGAAGAAGGAACATTGTGACAGCTCCGCCAAGAGCTCCCATTACCATGATTCCTTCAAGTCCCAGGTTGATTACGCCGGAGTGCTCAGAGAAGCATCCGCCGAGCGCCACGAGGCAAAGTACCGAGGCGAATATAAGTGTGTATTGTACTAATAGTAACATTACTTATCACCTCCTTCTTCTTTTGCTGCATCATCTTTGATGACGTCTCCCGTGACCTTGGAAACTGTAGCTTGCGGTTTCTTCCTGTCGATGACCTTATTGAGGGCAAACTTGAAGAAGAGAACAAATCCGCAGAGGTAGATGATGATTGATGAAATCAGATCGGAAATCTGTGAAGGATATACCGACTTGTCGATCAGCGCTCCGCCGTCCGTGATGGACTGGATGAAGAACGATGCGAATATCGTTCCAATCGGATGCAGTCCTCCGAGGAAGGTAGCGGCGATTCCGTTGAAGCCCATGCCCGGAACAGATGTCTGAGTCGTGGACCATTCCTGATAACCTGTCAGGAAGAGGAATGCTGCACCGATACCTGCGAGTGCTCCGCCTATCGCGAGCGTTACGATGATGTTTTGCTTTTCCTTCATGCCCGCATACATAGCTGCGTCTTTATTGTATCCCGTAGCCTTGAGCTCATAACCGAACTTGGTCTTGGATAAGATTACCCAAATCAATACGGCAAAGAGAATTGCCAGCGGAATAGCGAGCGTTACTGTCTTATTGTTCGAGAACATCGCATTCAGTCCTGCATTAGGAATGAGCGCCTTTCCGTTGGCCGACGAGAGCTTAAGTGTATAAGGGCTCGCCGGGTCCTTGACCTTAGACAGCATCGTGTTTGTCAAGTAGAGCATAATCCAGTTGAGCATGATGCCCGAGATTACCTCGTTTACGTTTCTGTAAGCCTTGAGGAATCCGGAGATGGATCCGACCACTGCGCCGGCAAGACCGGCAATCAGCAGGCAGACAAACCACGGCATATGCCATGCGAGTGCTGCGTAGAGTCCGAAGCAGGCTCCTGCCTCGTACTGTCCGGCTGCTCCGATATTAAACAGACCTACCTTGTAGCAGAAACAAATCGACAGGGCGCACATCAGAAGAGGTGCGGTCTTGGCCAATGTGTTTCCGAGTGCTTTCATCTGTGCTGCACTGCTCGATCTCGACAGGAAGTTGATGAGAATCGTTTTGATAGCTTCACCTGCTCCTGAAGGATTGATCATAAGCAGCACTATGTATCCGATGAAAAGTCCGAGGACGATACATATCAGGGAGGTCATAATGGCCTGCACAGAAGGATTTTTCAGAAAGCTTTTCTTTTCAGCTGTTTCGTTCATTACTTCTCCTCCTTTCCTGCTCTAACCGTATCGATAACTTCGGATTCTTCGATCTCGCTCGTATTTGCGTCGACAGTGATGTTTCTCTTGGCGCCCGCCATGTAAAGACCGAGTTCTTCAACCGTGGTCTTCTTAGGATCGAGCTCTCCGACCAGCTCACCTTCGTACATTACGAGGATTCTGTCAGGTACGTTCATAACCTCTTCAAGTTCGAGTGATACGAGAAGTACGGCTCTGCCGTTGTCACGCTCTTCGATGAGGTGTCTGTGGACACCCTCGATGGCTCCGACATCGAGACCTCTTGTCGGCTGCACCGCAATGAGGAGTTTGTGCTCCTTGTCGATTTCACGAGCGATAATAGCCTTTTGCTGGTTACCGCCGGACATCGCACGGGCAATCGTGATAGGGCCCTGACCGGATCTTACATCGAATTCTTCCTCTAGTCTCTCTGAGTATTCACGGATTTCCTTTCTCTTGAGGAATCCTGCGCCCGATGTAAACTCAGGCTCAAAATACCTCTGGAGCACCATGTTAAATTCGAGAGGGTAGTCAAGAACGAGACCGTGTTTGTGTCTGTCCTCAGGGATATGTGACATTCCTTTCGTGGCTCTCTGTCTGATGGAATTCTTTGTGATGTCCTCTCCGCAGAGAGTAATCTTGCCTTCCACCAGAGGCTCGAAGCCCGCAAGGCCGTAAACCATCTCGGTCTGACCGTTGCCGTCGATACCCGCGATACAGACGATCTCGCCCTCTCTTACCTCGAAGCTTACGTTCTTTACAGCGTTGTTCGAGTGCAGCTTGGAGGCAATCGTCATGTTCTCAACCTTGAGAATGGTATCTCCCGGCTTGGATGGCTCTTTATCAACAGCCATCTGAACGTCTCTGCCTACCATCATCTTGCTCATCTCTTCCTTGGAAGTCGTCGCAACGTCAACCGTTCCGATATACTTTCCTCGGCGTAGAACAGATACTCTGTCTGCAACCTCTTTGATTTCGTTCAGCTTGTGGGTAATAAACAATATAGATTTTCCCTCAGCCGCAAGGTTTTTCATGATGATCATGAGCTCATCAATCTCCTGCGGAGTCAGGACGGCTGTCGGCTCATCGAAAATAAGGATTTCATTGTCCCTATAGAGCATCTTCAGAATCTCGGTTCTCTGCTGCATACCGACCGTGATGTCTTCAATCTTTGCATCCGGGTCTACCTGAAGTCCGTACTTCTCGGAGAGTTCCATTACCTTGGCTCTCGCATCTTCCATCTGGAGCACTCCGCTCTTGGTGGTCTCTACTCCGAGTATGATGTTCTCGAGTACGGTGAAGCATTGAACGAGCTTGAAGTGCTGATGAACCATTCCGATGCCGAGGTCATTTGCATCGTTAGGATTGTTGATTTTGACCTCTTTTCCATCCTTCTTAATTACGCCTTCTTCGGCTTGATAGAGTCCAAAGAGAACGGACATAAGAGTGGACTTACCGGCACCATTCTCACCGAGCAGGGCATGAATCTCGCCTTTCTTTAGTTGCAAGGTGATGTTATCATTAGCGATGATGCCGGGAAATCGTTTGGTGATGTTCACCATTTCTATGGCATAAGCTGTGTCCATACGATCAATTCCTCCGTCTCATATAACAAGTAAAAACTTATACTAAGTTGAGATAATTTTAACAGAAAAGAGGCAGGGTAACAATAAAATTTAGCCCTTGAACTGTATTAAATTTCAATGAAAAAGGCGGTCTCGGCGACCGCCCTTTCAAAATCTTTTTGTAGACTGTTAACTAGCCCTTGATTGTTCCCTGATCATCAACTTTGATTGTCTTTGTCTCAGGAATCTTCTCGATGTCGTTAGAAACTGTTCTCGAACCATCGAAGAGCTCCTTAACGAGATTCTCGTAGTCAGCCTTCTGGAATCCATCAGCCCACTGTGTGCTGTCCGGAAGCTGTACATAGTTGTCAGCAGGTGTCTCGGAAACAAGACCGAGGTTCTCAATCTTACCCTTGTAGTCGTCCCACTTACCTTCGTTGATAGCACCGAGGAGTGTCTTAACTGTAGGAGCAAGACCCTTCATAGCTGAAGTAACTGTCATGCCGTCGCCATAAGCGCCGTCGATTGTAGCAGCCTGGTCAACGTCAACTCCGATAACCTTTCCGCCTGTCTTAGCAGCCGCCTCAGCTGCGGATGTGTAGATACCACCACCGCATGCGAATACGCACTCTGTGCCTGCGCCGTACCATGTGTCCATCTTAGCTGTGATGTCAGCATCGCCGAAGAACTGTCCGCCGTATACGTACTTAATCTCTACGCCTTCAACTCCGCCTTCTTCTGCAGCAGCCTCAGCACCCTGAACGAATCCGTGACCGTATCTCTGTACGGCAGGTACTGCCATTCCGCCGAGGAATCCGAGCTTCTTGTATCCGAGCTTAACAGCAGCATAGCCGGCCATGTAGCCTGCGATCTCTTCCTGATAAACTGCGCTGTATACGTTAGCACCGTCGAATTCTCTCTCGCCGTATGCTGTGAGGTCGCCTTCACTTACGTCAAGTGCTACGAACTTAACATCCGGATAAGTAGGAGCTACGTCGTAGATAGCGTTAGCAAATGCATAACCAGGCATTACGATTACATTGTAGCCTTCCTCAATAGCTTCTTCCATCGAAGACTCACGGTCTGCGTCGGAATCGGAAGCAGGTTTCTTGTATGTGAACTCAACTTTGTTCTCATCGCAGAAAGCCTTGCATGCTTCGTATGTGGTCTGGTTGAAGGACTGGTCTGTGATGTCACCATAGTCGGTTACCATTGCAACCTTCATAGCGCCTGCATCTTCGCCGCCTTCTTCGCCGCCGCCATCTGCAGTTTCTCCGCCGCCGCCACCGCCGCATGCAGCAAATGAGAATACCATCAGCGATGCGAGCAGCATGATAAGAAATTTCTTCATTTTGATCCTCCTCAAATATATTTCGTTTTAAAGAAATAAATGATGTTTACATTCGGAATTCCTACGAATTCCCGCTGGCACAATTATACGCTAAAGATATAGAAAAAACAAAGAATTATAATTGAAACAAAAAATATTGTAGAACAGATAATTCCGTTTGCCTTTCTAACTTAGTCTGCACTCTTATACATATTTTTGTATAATAAATGCGGAGGAATGATTATGGCTAAACTATATTTCAAATACGGTGCCATGGGCTCGTCTAAATCAGCTCAGGCCCTGACCACCAAATTCAATTATGAAGAAAAAGGCATGACCGTCTGGCTGATCAAACCTGGCACAGACACAAGAGACGGTGCGGACATTATAAAAAGTCGCATCGGACTAAGCCAGAAAGCACAGGTGATTTCCCCGGACGATAATATAATCGATGCCTACCACGAAGCCGGCAATTATGATGTCATAATTGCAGACGAAGCGCAATTTTTGACACCTGAGCAAATAGAACAGCTGAGAATACTCGTAGATGAAGAGGATCTTCCGGTGCTTTGCTTCGGTCTCAGGACTGATTTTCAGACTCACTTCTTCCCCGGTGCCCAGCGCTTAATGGAGCTTGCAGACTCAATCACCGAGATTAAGACCATTTGCGAGTGCGGCAGGAAAGCCACGGTAAATGCGAGGTTTGATGACAACGGAAAAGTAATTACGGAAGGTGCCCAGGTAGTGCTCGGAGGAAACGACAGATACACGGCCATGTGCCACAAGTGCTGGGTAGATCTTATTAAGAAGCAAGCTGAGGGATAAGATGAAAGAAGATTCTTATGTAGTTGTAATAGGTGCGGCCAATATAGATATCGGAGGCACTCCGACCAATCCTTTGATTGCCGCAGATTCCAACCCGGGAAGAATTTCCATAAACTACGGAGGCGTGGCGCGTAACATTGCCCACAACCTCTGTCAGCTCGGAGTTCCTGTTAAGTTTGTCACGGCCATAGGAGGGGACGTGCTCGGAGAGGAAATGATACGCCACTGCGAAAGCATCGGCATGGATACTTCATGCGTCCTTCGGGTTCCGGATGAGAATTCTTCAATGTACCTTTTCATAAATGATGACAACGGAGAAATGGAACTTGCCATTGACCACATGACAATATGCAGCAAAATAACTCCGGAGTATATTAATTCGCTGAAAGAAATAATCAACGGAGCCTCGGCAGTCGTAATGGATGCGAATACGCCGGCCGAGTCATTCTACGCACTAAAGAAAATCTGTAAGGCCCCTATATACATAGACCCCGTCTCGACCGCACTGGCCAGAAGGGTAAAGCCGGGGCTCGAAGGAATAGACACAATAAAACCAAACAGGCTCGAGGCAGAATACCTGACGGGCATGACGATTAAGACCGAAGCTGATTACAGAGCTGCGGCATCCGCCATCATCGATATGGGAGTCAGAAGAGTCTTCATGTCGATGGGACCGGAAGGCATGATAGCGGCTGACAAAAACAATATGTATATCGTAGGCGAATATCCGACCGACGTAGTGTGTACAACAGGTGCCGGTGACTCCGCAGTAGCTGCGATAGTATGGGCTTCGACTGTAATCGCTGATGATGAAACCCTCGTTACCGCTGCCAAAGCTGCCAATGTAGTCGCATCGATGACAGTATCCGTTAAGGATACAATTAACGAAGGAATCTCACATCAGGCAGCTCTCGATGCAATGCTCGAAGGCGACATGAGAGTAAGAGAACTATAGATAAAAAACTCAAAAGGAGCATAAATAAATGAATAAATATCTTGATGTAAAAGACGAAGTAGCAGAAGCCGTCGCAAACGGAAAACCCGTTGTGGCACTTGAGTCCACAATTATCTCACACGGTATGCCATATCCTCAAAATGTAGATACGGCACTGAAAGTTGAGCAGGTCATAAGAGATAACGGAGCCGTCCCAGCGACGATTGCCATCATCGGCGGAAGACTTAAAGCAGGACTTACCGAAATGGAAATAGAATATTTCGGAAAGAAAGGACCTGATATCATCAAGGCATCGCGCCGCGACCTTGCAGCTATTTGCGCAAGAGGAGAAGACGGAGCATGCACTGTAACTACCACAATGATGATTGCCCACATGGCACATATTAAGATATTTGCCACTGGCGGAATCGGCGGAGTACACCGTGGTGCCGAAACAACTATGGATATAAGCGCGGATCTTGAAGAACTTTCAAAGACACCGGTCATGGTAGTTTGCGCAGGATGTAAATCCATTTTGGATATAGGCCTTACTCTCGAATACCTTGAGACAAAAGGTGTACCTGTTATAGGAATGGGCACTGATGACTTCCCGGCATTTTATACATCGAAGAGTGGGTACAAGGTCGACTACAGAGTAGACACACCAAAAGAGCTTGCCGAGATTTATAAGGTTTCCAGAAATATAGATTTGGAAGGCGGTATTTTAGTCGGAAATCCTATTCCTGAAGAATATGCAATGGATCCGAATGTAATAAATCCGGCCATCGATGAAGCTATCGCAGAGTGCAACAGACTCGGAATCAAAGGAAAAGAGACCACACCATTCCTGCTTGCAAAAGTAAAAGAGCTTACAGGCGGCGACAGCCTCGATTCAAATATTCAGCTGGTATTTAATAATGCGAAAATCGCAGCACAGACAGCAGTAGAAATATTTAAATAAAATATTTCTTAGTTATTCTTTGATTAAGTAGAAGAAATCACGTATCTGGTTTTTCTTATCCATAAACCCGTTGTATTGGACCATATGATATTCTTTCAGAATGTCCCCATACGGGTTTTTTTCATCTGACGTATACTGATTTCCCTCCTTATCGATGAGAATGCTCGTGGATATAACCGGAAGCTTATCGTGGAGATCCATAAGATATTTGTTGTACCCTGTCATATTTGCTCCTATGGCATCCAAAACATACGAAGAAAGGTAATTGAGGGAGATCAATTCATCGCTTCTTTCAGGGATGTCATAATTTGCCCAGATTGCAAAAGGAACGACAAAATGTTTCTTATTTGCTTCCTTCATTTGTTCCTTATTCTCAACATCAATATTGTTATACTCATAGAACTTTTCATATGCATCATCAGGAAATCCCGGTTGGTGATCTCCGACAATAACAACTATAGTAGGCTCATCTACGTTGTCAAAATACTCATGCAGATTCTTTAGTTCTTCGTCAGATATCTTCATCAAATTGAGATAATTCAGAAAACTGTCTATGTTTATGGATGGTTCCTCTATTTCTATGCCGGCTTTCACTTCACCTGCACCATTTCCGTATCCACCGTGATTCTGAATGGTGACATTGAATATGTAAAATGGTTTGTCTGCTTCGGCACTTTGCTCATGATCTTCATACAAATTCTCAACATATTCGTAGTCACATTTATCCGATACATATGCTCTTATGAGTTCCGGATTATTCATGTTCTCAACTGATCGGTATTCATTGAAACCAAGCAGTGGATATGCATTGTCTCTGTTGTACGAATAATTCACACCCGGATGAAAAGCAAACATGCCCGCATATCCCGAATCTCTTAATGTAGTTGTTAAATTCGGTACTTCATCTTTCATTAAAGTTACATACGGTACCGATGCATACGGCATAAACCGCATAGTAAAGCCTGTTAGTATTTCAAATTCAGACACTGCTGTTTGACCTGCATATGCGGTTGTATAAGCCTGACCTGTTATTGCCCTATCCTTTAAGCTGTAATAGTAAGGCATATATTCCTGATTCATCGGAATATCTCCATTTAATCTTATATCTGAAAAAGCCTCATTCATTACAAATATAATATTAGGATTTTTTTCTGAAACCTTATTATTATTTGTTACTGAATCTGATTTGTAATTATCGGCAATTTTCTGTACTTTGCTTGCTGAATAAGCGTACGGTTTTTCTACTTTTAGTATCGTCGTGGAAACACAAAATGACAGCATATAACCGTTTATTTTATATGTTTCTTTTGACTTAAATGAAGATACCCTTATTCCATGCTTTCTCAAAAACGAAGTATGGAAAAATAAGGTAAATAACAATGACCCGACTATTAAAGTTGTTATAAACCTTTTTAAAATATACTCTTTCTTAATTACAGTCTTCTTCTCCCTGACTGACCAAGTGATACACAGCCAACAAATGGTAAAAACGATGACTGAAACAGACCAAGAGTTAAACTTCAAACTGTAGCTTTTTGATACCTCTAAAGCTGTTCTTATAAGAATCAAATCTGCCGCAAGAAGTGGGGAATCTCTGAATTGTAAAAGAGCATAATTTACAAATCCAAGTACAAAACATATTAAAACCGTAATGGTGATTGATATACGCTTGCTATTACTTATGGCATAGAACACCCACAGTAAAAACGCAATAAGTACTATGTTTAAAATGCCTCTCAAACTAAAGAGAAAAGTTAAGGAACTTATTAGTTTTTCACCAGATATTACTTTTAAAAAGAAGGTACAAAAGGCAGGAGTGGTGAATGTAAGAATTTGAAGAATTCTTTTTTCTTTTTCAAAAGAATTAACCTCATTTTTCAGTACTAATAACATGCAAGCCAGTATTAATAAAATATAGAATAATATTTGTATAAAGGATACCTTATTACTGTTAATAATCTCATGAGTTGTCACAGGGCTGCTCTTTAAGCCTGTCACAACTTTACTCATCTTCCTGTCAACGGGCGAGACACCTCCGGCGACTCGCCCTATGGCCAGCCTACATCTTTATCGTAT
>Ga0256406_1001050_pt1 | contig 46068 bp, 42 predicted proteins | sample RumenRJG_03DNA_FD_185986 | JGI IMG/M metagenome (GOLD analysis project Ga0256406, IMG submission 185986) | Bovine rumen microbial communities from Lethbridge, Alberta, Canada - RJG_03 | ecosystem: Host-associated > Mammals > Digestive system > Stomach > Rumen | place: Canada: Alberta | collected... | reverse complement strand
TATCTTAAAATCATGTCTTATGTCGGTACAGTTAAAAAGCAGGGCTACAATGTATTTGATGCGATATTAAATGCTGTTAAGGGGACGCCTTACAACGTCATCCCAGTGGTTGCTGCTGAATAGTTACAAATTATGAATTATTGCGGAATTGCATGCGGTAATCGGTCGGAGATGCGCCGCGGGCGAGGCGGAAGGCCTTGGCGAAGTAGCTGATGTCGAGGAAGCCACAGCGGACGGCGACGTCGACGATGCGGTCGTCGGTGGTCCGGAGAAAATAGGCTGCCTGCCGGATGCGGTAGCTCTTTAGGTATTGGATCGGGGTCGTGTTAAGCATCGTGTGGAAGCAGCGGATGGCCTCGGCGGCGCTGACACCGGCGCTGTCGGCGATGCTGTCCGCGTCGATCTCATCGTGGAAGTTTTCGTCGATGAACCGGAGCATCGTCTTCATGTGATCATTGTCTCGCGCCTCTCTGGCAGAAGCCGGTGCCTGGGTGCCCTGACCGTTTGAATAAAGAAGGAAGATGGCCTGGCAGAGTGTGTCCCGGAGGGCCTGCAGCAGTGCGCTTTCGTCGGATTCCAATGCTGACAGCCGGCGCGGGAGTGGCGCTTTCTTTTTCTTTTGTTCCTCGGAAAGCTTTTCGAAGACCTGCTCCGTCAGACGGAGTACCTCCTTCTGCCACGGCGTATCGAGGTGAAGTGCTGTGCCCTTCTGCATGTTGTTCTTAATCAGCGGAGAAAGATAGGTCTCATAGAAAGGCTCGGTGGGCGCACTGATGTCCTCCGGACTGAATAGAATCGCGTGAAGGATGCAGCCGTCGGTCTCATCCGGGGAGGTCACAGAAAAGAAGGCACCCTGGTTCACGAAGAAGCCTTCCCCTTCGTCGATAGACAGCTTTTCACCGGGGAGCTGCACATCTGCACTTCCCTTTTCCACGAAGCCGATAAAGAGCGCATCATCATGCCACTGAAAAGCGCTGTTCAGCTCGCGTCCTGTTTTTGTGAAAGCTCTAAAATGCTCCTTCATCGGGATCCTCCTGATAAGTGATATCTACATTTTAACATTTCTTTCAGATTTCTGCACGGAAATATCATTGACTTGCTGTGACACCGGGGACGGTTCTCACTGTCAGCTTTTTGGGAAAGTCACAGGCAGCCCCAGCAACATAAAAAGCTGACAGGGAGAACCGTCCCCGGTGTCACAGCCTTTTTTCTTCTTGTATTTCGCAGAGGTTTCGATATACTGTAGAACTTATAACATCTAGAGGGAAACCGGTGAAGGAGTTGATCGCATGAAGAATGGAATCGTCGTGGTTGGAGCATCTTTTGTGGATATCAAGGGATATCCGCTTACGAATTATGTGCCGAACGGTCGTAATGCGGGGCGGGTGCTGGAGGTGCACGGTGGTGTGTCCCGGAATGTGGTCGAGGACATTGCCAATGTGGAGCTCCGGCCGACGTTTGTCTCGCTCGTCGATGATACCGGCACCGGTCAGGATGTGATTCATAAGCTGGACCGGCATCAGGTCAACACAAGCTATATCCGTACGACGAAGGATGGGCTGGGAACCTGGCTTGCCATCTTTGATAATGACGGTGATGTCGTCGCATCTATTTCGAAGAGGCCGGATCTCACAGAGATTGGCAATATACTCGATGAGAAGGGTGATGAAATCATTCGCGATTGCGATAGTGTTGCCGTGGAGATCGACATGGAGGCATTCATCTTAAAGAAGATTTTCCGTCTGGCAGAGAAGTACGATAAGAAGGTCTATGCCGTCGTTTCGAATATGTCCATCGCGATGGAGCGACGTGATCTTATGCAGAAAACCGGCTGTCTGGTCTGCAATCTCGAAGAAGCGGGACTTCTGTTCTCGGATGATTACGAGCGTCTTTCGCCGGAGGAGTTTGCACCGGTTCTTTCGAAGAAGGTCATCTCTGCAAACATTCCGAAGATGGTCGTGACGATGGGACCGAAGGGTGCTGTCTTCGCAGAAATTGATGGAAATTATGGCATCTGTCCTTCCATCAATGTTGCCGTCATCGACACAACCGGCGCTGGCGATGGCTTCTTCGCCGGTATTGCAATCGGACTGACATACGGAAAGACACTCGCAGAAACCTGCCGTATCGCGACGCGGCTTGCATCGAGCGTCATTTCGACAAAGGAAAATGTCTGTCCGCGATTCCTGCCGGAGGAGTTTGGACTGGAGGTAGACAAGTCCTGACGATTTCCCTATTTGCAGTTATATGTCAATATAGTAGGATAAACAGAGTAGATAAATAGGAAGTATGTAGCGTATGGGATTACACTTTGTCATTAATAGCATCTTGCTGGGCGTCGGCCTCGCGATGGATGCCTTTTCGGTGTCGATGGCAAACGGACTGGAGAATCCGTCGATGAAAAAGAGCGGTATGCTCCGGATCGCGGGGATGTTTGCCTTCTTCCAGTGGCTGATGCCGATGATCGGCTGGATCTGTGTTCACACGATCGTTACCTATTTTCATGCATTTGAGGCATTGATTCCCTGGATCGCACTGCTGCTGCTCGGCTACATCGGTGGAAAGATGATCTATGAGGGTGTCACGGATAAGGGTGACGACGGGAAGGAAACGCTCGAAACAGAGGAGAAGGCGGTCGCCACCGGTACACTCATCATGCAGGCCATCGCGACCAGCATCGATGCCCTTTCGGTCGGCTTCACCATTGCGAATTATCAGCTGATGGAAGCCATGCTTGCCTCGGTCATCATCGCGATTGTCACGCTTTTCATCTGCCTCGCCGGCATCCGCATCGGCCGCTACTTTGGCATGAAGCTCGCCGGCAAAGCCTCGATTTTCGGCGGGGTGATCCTCGTCGCCATCGGGCTGGAGATTTTCATCAGCCATATGTAATTTTTTTTAAGATATCTTGCCAATATAATTCTTATAAATCGCAAAGGCAGATGGAATTGCATATTCTGTAGAGAGCTTTTCAAAGTGCACTGGCAGCAGAGACTGCAAAACCTGTTTTGCGGCGGGGACATTAATATGATCAGCTGCTTCTAAGTCGGATTCGAATTTCGCATGCTTTTTGGCTTTTTGCCACGCATCTAAAGAAGCTACAGTGATATCATATCCAATCATGTGCCATTCGAGGTGGGTGAAGATGTGCTTTGCATCCGGAGCCTTTCGGATGGATACAATCGGAAGCTTGAGCGCGGAGAGTGCTTCGGGCAATGCTTCCTCCGAGAGATGTCCCTCTACATTCGGAAATTCATAGAGTCCGGCGAGGAGGCCCTTCTCCGGCCGCTGGTCGATCAAAATATGAACTTTATCATGGATCAGGAGCACGGTGCGGTTTTCGACGCGCCGTGCCTTTTTTTCGGGCATCACCGGGTAGCTTCCCCAGGTTCCATTTTTCTTTGCGGCACAGAAATCTGCAAGTGGACAATGCGCACATTCGGGTGCTCCGTGCGGGAGACAGATGGTCGCGCCGATGTCCATGAGTGCCTGGTTGAAATCACCGGGCCGATTCTTCGGAATTCTTTCTTGATACCAGGCGAAGGCGGCTTTTTTAGCGGCGCTGTCCTTGATGGAAGACGGATATTCCGTGAGTCGGGCAAAGATCCTAAGGAGGTTTCCGTCGACTGCGGGCACAGCTTCTCCGAACGCGATCGATGCGATCGCAGCCGCGGTATAATCACCGATGCCGGGAAGCTCACGGAGAGCCGCATAGGTATCCGGGAGGTTCGCATTATACTGATCGACCAGAAGGACGGCGGCATCGTGGAGGTGACGGACACGGGAATAATAGCCGAGGCCCTCCCAGAGCTTCATATAGGTGTCCTCGGACGCAGCGGCAAGGGAACGGATGTCCGGACATGCTTTCATGAAGCGGTCGTAATATCCGAGCACGGCTTCGACCCGGGTCTGCTGGAGCATAATCTCGGACACCCAGATATGGTACGCGGTCGGATCCTCGCGCCAGGGGAGATGCCGGCGATGCTGGTCGTACCAGTAGAGGAGGGCAGCGGAAAATTCAGTTTTATTGTGATCGAACATCAGGAGCTCCTTTGTAGACGAATGCGGGTCAAATATCTCTTTCGGCTAATCTTTTTTAATAGTATACTGTGTTTATGACCTATCATATTGAAAAAAACGGAGAAAAGCCAGCATATCTCCAGCTGTACCATATCCTTCGGGAGGCCATCACCGGCGGAGAATATCCATATGGCGCGCGGCTCCCGTCGAAGCGGACGCTTGCCGATGATGCGGGTGTATCGGTCATCACGGTCGAGCACAGCTTCGATCTTCTCGTCGAAGAGGGCTATATCGAGGCGAGAGAGCGGAGCGGCTATTTCGTTTCGTATCAGGCAGCGGATCAGTTTCCGGTCGGTGAAGATATGAGTGACTTGGGGACGGAATCAGAAACGGGTCTGGACGCGGAGCGAGATGTGGCGACGGTCGACCGGTATGAAGCGAGTGTCGAGGAGTTTCCCTTCCCGGCGTTTGCACGCACGATGCGGCGGGTGCTTAGTGAGGAGGGCAGCAGGATCCTCGAGAAATCACCGGATCAGGGGCTCCTTAGTCTTCGTCAGAGTATCGCGGAGTATTTACGAAGAAGTCGTGGCATGGAAGTGGGACCGCAGCAGATCGTCATCGGCGCCGGATCGGAGTATCTATACGGGCTCATCGTCCAAATGCTTGGCCGCGACCGGATATACGGTTTGGAAGATCCCTGCTATGAAAAGATCGAAAAGGTCTACCAGGCGAACGGCGCCCGATGTGAGCATTTGAAGCTTGGGACGGAGGGAATTCACAGAAGCGAGCTCAAGCGTTCACAGGCGACGGTGCTGCATGTGACACCGTTCTCCAGCTATCCGAGCGGTGTGACAGCTTCGGCGTCCCGGCGCCAGACCTATGTCCGGTGGGCACAGGAGCGGAATGCCTACATCATCGAGGATGATTATGCGTCTGAGTTCTCCCCGTCGACGAAAGCGGAGGATACGCTTTTTTCGCTGGAGCCGGAGCGGACGGTGATATATCTTAATACCTTTACGAAGACGATCTCGAGCTCCGTCCGGACAGGCTATATGGTGCTGCCGCGGGAGAAGAGCGAGGCACTGCTTGAGAAGATCAACTTTTATGCCTGCACGGTGCCGGTCTTTGACCAGATGGTCATCGCGGAGTTCATCCGGAGCGGTGACTTCGAGCGGCATATCAATCGGGTGCGGCGGAAGCTTCGGAAGAATAGATGACTACAGGATAATAGACGTAGGAAAAATAAGCGGATGTAAAACCATTTCACGAAGTCGTGACTTTGATAAGTAAGGAGGCAGCAGAATGAAAACCATGAAATATTTAGCGGGTGCAAGACATGTTTGGGGAAGCACCGGTGAATTCACGCATTACCTTGTGATCGCCGGGATCATTGCATCTCTCGATCAGATGCTGAAAAGCTCGATCGACTCCGAGCCGGTAGAGAATTTTCCACGCGATATGCCGAAGACGAAGGGTAAGGTCCGCATCATGCGGGCACATAATCCGGGCTTCACACGTGGACGTTTCGGACAGTTTCCGGAGGCCGTGAAGCTTGCGAGTACGGCAGCCGTTGCCTTCATTGCCGGCGGACTCCAGTTTTTAAGTACGTTCTATCCGGGCCAGTATAAGCTCCGGAAGCTTAGCATGGCGACCGTCATGGGCGGCGCGCTCTCAAACACCATCGACCGCGTCGTAAACGGCAAGGTGACCGATTATCTCAACATCCGCTTCGGCCCGCTGAAGTCGCTGATCGTCAACATCGGCGACCTCGCCATCTACACAGGTGGATTACTGTATGGTATATCTCTATTACTTCCTGATAAAGAGGAATAAAGACTGAAGGACGGAGTGAGACAAAAACGACGGCGTCCCTTGCTTGCCTAGGGTGCCCTCCGGACACCGCCGTTTTTGCCTCACTCCGGTGTCAATCCATCTTGTTTTAAATATTGCCATAGGCCGGCCCATTTGATATAATACTTTAGCTGTTGCCATCGGGCGTAGTCTGCCCGCGCAGCACAGTAAGTTTAGTAAGAAAAGGAAGATGTTCTAATGAACAACAAAGTAAAGGGAGCACTGGCAGTGCTTCTGATTCTGGCACTCACAGCCGGCTTCTGCATCCTCGGTGTACACGGCGCAAAGGATATCAAGCTTGGCCTGGATCTGAACGGCGGTGTTTCCATCACCTATCAGACTGTCGAAGAAAACCCGACGGCGGAGGAAATGTCCGATACCGTTTATAAGCTCCAGCTGAAGGCCCAGAGCTACTCCACAGAATCCGCGGTATATCAGGAGGGCAACAACCGGATCAACATCGATATTCCGGGTGCCACCGATGCAAACGCGATCCTCGAGGAGCTCGGTAAGCCGGGTACCCTCCAGTTCTGTGATTCGAACGGTGAAGTCCTTCTGACCGGTAACGACGTGAAGAACGCGACCGCCGGTATGACCGATGAAAACGGCACGAAGAAGTACATCATCGAGCTGACCTTCACAGATGAAGGTGCAAAGAAGTTCGAGAGTGCGACGGAAGCGAACGTCGGCAAGCCTCTTTACATCATTTATAATGACAACGTCATTTCCTATCCTACCGTCCAGGAGAAGATCTCCGGCGGTCAGGCATCCATCACAGGCCTCACGGACTATGACGAAGCGACGAGGATCGCTTCCACCATTCGTATCGGTGCCCTGCCGGTTGAGCTGACAGAGCTTCGTTCTAACGTAATCGGTGCTACACTCGGACAGGAAGCCATCTCGACATCCCTGAAGGCAGGCGCCATCGGTGTCGGCCTCGTGATGCTCTTCATGATCTGTGTCTACTATCTGCCGGGTCTTACAGCAGCCATCGGCCTCGTGATGTATACAGGCCTTGAGATGCTCCTGCTGCAGGCGTTTGAAGTTACACTTACCCTGCCGGGTATCGCCGGTATCATCCTTTCCATCGGTATGGCTGTTGATGCAAACGTCATCATCTTCACCCGTATCAAGGAGGAGATCGGCCTCGGCAATAGTGTAGGGAAGTCGATCAAGGCAGGCTATTCGAAGGCGCTGTCTGCCATCCTCGATGGTAATATCACGACCCTCATTGCAGCAGCAGTTCTCTATTTAAGAGGCTCCGGTACGGTTAAGGGCTTTGCGACGACCCTGGCGATCGGTATCGTGATCTCCCTGATCACTGCATTGTATGTTACACGTGCACTCCTTTGGGGCTTCTACCAGATGGGTCTCGATAACCCGAAGCTCTATGGCTCGAAGAAAAAGACAAAGACCATCGACTTCATCAAGTTCCGGAAGATCGCTTATCCGGTTTCTCTTGCCATCATTGTAGCCGGCTTCATCTTCATGGGTATCAACAAGGCTTCCCTTGGAAACCTCTTTAACTATGATCTCGATTTCTCCGGTGGTTCTTCCACGAACATCACGTTCAATGAGAACATGACTCTTGAGGATATCGATGCAAAGGTAGCTCCGATCTTTAAGGAAGTTACCGGAGGCAACGCTTCGGTACAGGCTTCGAAGGTAGCCGGTACCAATGAAGTTATCATCAAGACCAGAACCCTTTCTACCGAAGAGAGAAAGGACCTCTATCAGAAGATTGCCGATAACTTCGGCGTTGATGAAGATAAGATCACGACAGAGAACATCTCCGGTGCTGTATCGAATCAGATGAAGGCAGATGCTGTGTATGCATTTATCATTGCCATTATCTGCATGCTGATCTACATTTGGGTGCGGTTCCGCGACATCAAATTTGCCGGTGCATCGGTACTGGCACTCGTTCATGACTGTCTCGTGACGATTACCTTCTATGCCGGCCTTCGTTGGGCAGTCGGTTCCACCTTTATCGCCTGCATCCTGACGATCGTCGGTTATTCGATCAATGCCACCATCGTCGTGTTCGACCGTATTCGTGAGAACCTCGCCGATCCGTCGAAGAGAAAGGATCTTGCCCTTTGTGTCAATGATGCCATCTCCCAGACCCTCACGAGATCCATCAATACCTCTCTCACGACCTTCATCACCGTCCTGATGCTTTACATCCTAGGTGTATCCTCCATCCGTGACTTTACGATGCCGCTGATGGTTGGTATCATCTCCGGCGCATGGTCCTCCGTATGTATCGCCGGACCGCTCTGGTATGACTTCACCCGCATGGCAAAGGGTAAGGCTGAATCAAAGAAGGCGCAGGAAAAGGCAGCAAAGGCTGCACAGAAGGCCGCAAAGAAGAAGGCCATCGAAGAAGCAAAGAGAAGAAATGACGGCGCAGTGGTTTAACTTCGGTCTGTCATGATATAATGGGGCTGCCGCACGAATGTGCGGCAGCCTTTTTCAGAAAGAGGAATAATATGAAATATGAAATTATAGCGACACAGGGCCGTGCGAAATCAGCCCACGTGGAGACCGTGCATGGAAGCATTGAGACACCGGTATTTATGAATGTCGGCACCGTCGGCGCGATCAAGGGTGCGGTATCGACCGATGACCTTCACGTCATCGGGACACAGGTCGAGCTTTCAAATACCTATCACCTGCATGTACGGACCGGCGATGAGCTCATCAAAAAAATGGGTGGGCTTCACAAGTTCATGAAGTGGGATCGTCCCATTCTGACCGATTCCGGTGGATTTCAGGTTTTCAGCCTTGCCGGTACGGGTCGAAAGATCAAAGAAGAAGGCGTTACGTTCCATTCCCATATCGATGGCCGCGTGATTTTCATGGGACCGGAGGAATCGATGCAGATTCAGTCGAACCTGGGCTCGACGATTGCTATGGCCTTTGACGAATGCCCGCCGGCGCTTGCAGACCGGAGCTATATTCTCCCGTCTGTCGAGCGGACGACCCGCTGGCTCGAGCGCTGTAAGACAGAGATGGCACGGCTGAACAGTCTGCCGGATACGGTAAATCCGCACCAGCTTCTCTTCGGCATCAACCAGGGCGGCATCCTCGAAGACATCCGGATCCAGCACGCCGATACGATTTCTGCAATGAATCTAGATGGTTATGCGGTCGGCGGCCTCGCGGTCGGCGAGACGCATGAACAGATGTATCATATCCTCGATGTCGTCGTGCCGCACCTGCCGAAGGAAAAGCCGACGTATCTCATGGGCGTCGGCACACCGGCGAACATCATTGAAAGTGTCGACCGCGGTATCGATTTCTTCGACTGTGTTTATCCGACGAGAAACGGCCGCCATGGCCATGTCTATACCCACAAGGGAAAGATGAACCTCTTTAATCTGAAATACGAGATGGACGACCGTCCGATCGAGGAAGGCTGTCAGTGTCCGGTCTGCGCCGGCATGATGCGTCCTGACGGCACACGAAGCGGCGGCTATTCCCGCGCCTACATCCGTCATCTCCTGAAGGCAAAGGAAATGCTCGGTATGCGCCTCTGTGTACTCCATAACCTGTATTTCTACAACCACCTGACCGAAGAAATCCGGACAGTCATTCGTGGTGGAAATTGGGATGATTGGAAGCAGGAGGCATTGGACAAGCTACAGACCTATGACAGAGAGGAATGATTTTTTGAGGGGGTGAGAGTATGCAGCAAAAGATGCACAAAGAGGATATCAAGGATTCAGTCGGCAGATTGATCTTCGTGGGACTTGCGGTACTGGCACAGGTCGGCTGGTTCGTGCTGACGATCCTAAAGCTGACAGAGAATTATGCAGCCGTTTCAGCAGTGGCCAGGCTGATTTCTGCGTTTTGTGTACTGACCATTTTCGGAAAGCATATCATGCCGGATGTGAAGCTAAGCTGGATCATTCTTATCTTAATGTTTCCACTACTCGGCATGATACTTTATCTTCTGTCGACCCGATCGAACTTCGTGCATACCATGCACGACCGCTTCAAGGTTATTGACAGTGATCTCGCTCCGCTGTATCCGGAAAATAAGGAAATCTATGAGAAGTTGAAGAAAGAAGACCCATGGATCGCACATCATGCGTATTTTCTCAAGCATGAGTCCGGCTTCCCGGTTTATGACGGGACAAAGGTCAGTTATTATAAGGATGCCTCGGATGGCTTAACAGCACAGCTTGAGGATCTCAGGAAGGCAGAGCATTTCATCTTCATGGAATACCACGCGATCCAGGACAAGCAGTCCTTCCAGGAACTAAAGGACGTGCTCCACGAAAGAGCCGAAGCCGGCGTCGAGGTGCGACTCTTCTATGATGACATCGGCTCCATCGGCTTCATCAATACAAAATTCATCCGGGAAATGAAAGAGCTCGGCATCCAGTGCCGCGTCTTCAATCCAATCGTTCCCATCGTCAATGTCTTTATGAACAATCGCGATCATCGTAAGATCACCGTGATCGACGGAAAAGTAGGTTTCACCGGCGGCTACAACCTTGCCGATGAATATTTCAACATCACACATCCCTTCGGCCACTGGAAGGACACCGGCATCCGCCTCGAAGGCCCGGCTGTTAAGACACTGACGCTCCTGTTCCTCGAAATGTGGAACGCCATGAAAAAGTCAGAGACTGAAGATTACAAGAAGTACATGGTTGATGTAGCACCAGCACCCGATGTCACCGGCTACGTCATCCCCTTCGGCGATTCCCCGCTCGACGAGATTCATACCGCAAAAGACGTTTACCAGAACATCCTGAAAAACGCAAACACGCAGGCCTGGATCATCACACCATACCTCATCCTGACCGATGACTTTTCAAGGGAACTTCAGCTTGCTGCTCGCCGCGGTATCGACGTTCGTATCATCACACCGGGCATCCCGGACAAAAAGCTGATCTATCAGATGACCCGCTCCTATTATGCAGCCCTTGCCAGTGCCGGCGTCCGCATCTACGAATACACACCGGGCTTCTGCCACGCGAAGATGCTCCTCTCGGACAAGGTCGCCGTCGTCGGTACTGCAAACTTCGACTACCGAAGCTTCTTCCACCACTTCGAGAACGCCGTCTACATGTATAATTGCGACTGCCTCGATGAAATCCGTCAGGATTTCGAGGCCACCTTCCCAAAGTGCCGCGAAGTCACCGAAAAATACAGCACCGGCCGCTCCACCTCCCTCCGCATCTGGCAGTGCATCCTGAGATTCTTCGCACCACTAGCGTGATGTCGGACGAAGCGAAGCAATATCAGAAGGAAGGCCGGCACAGAGGCACCCTAGGCAACGGCTCGAAAGTCTTAGCGCTATCCAGCCATCCAGAGCTGGGTCGGCCCATTGAAGGAAAAATCCTTGAAGGGATTTTTCCTTCAATGGGCCTAAAAAATCCGGGGTTGTAACCCGGATTTTTTACCCTGCTCTGGCTGTCTGGCTAGCTGAGACTTTCGGCTTTATTGTTGCTACGGGTGCCCCTGTGCCGGCCTTCCTTCTGATATTGCTTCGCTTCTGTATATTGACTTTTCTGTTAACCCCGGTTCAGCCGCCAGATCTCGCCGAGGCCTTCCATCTGGAGGTTCTCATCGAGCAGGATTTTATGGCGGCAGTAGCGGGTGATGGTGCGGGCCTGCCCGCCGGTCGCGATGATCGAGGCAGCCGGACGCCCGAGCTCCTGCTCGAAACGGTCGATGACAGCATCAATCGCACCGGCTGCACCATAGACAATACCGGCCTTCATCGAATCCGCCGTCGACGTGCAGATCACCTTCTTCGGTGCACTGATCTCGATGGATGGCAGAAGAGATGTTTCCCGCGCAAGCGCCTGCATCGAAATGCTGACGCCCGGCATGATCACACCGCCGATGTAGGCACCAGCTTCATTGACGACAGTGATTGTCGTAGCTGTCCCCATGCTGACAATGATTGCCGGCAGCGGACAGCTCTTTTTTGCGCCGACTGCCGCCGTGACGAGATCCGCCGCGACCGTGCCCGGATCATCAATCTGAAGCTTAAGCCCGGTTTTCGTGCCGACACCGACCACGAGTGCACGCTTCCCTGTGATGAGATGAAGGGCATCCGATAGAATATCCGTGAGCGGTGGCACGACACTAGAGAGTACAACCCCTTCGGCATCATGCACCGGAATTTTCAGAAGCCTAAGGATCCGGTCGATATCCGATGCATATTCATACATCGTTTTGTTGAGACTTGTCTCAATCCGAATGATCGGGGCCATTACTTTTCCGTCCTCAAGGCTGCCAATTTTAATCAGTGTATTGCCACAGTCGACGCATAAAATCATACTGTTACCTCCATCTTTTACAGTATAACATCTGACAGTCATAAAAGCATAAATTTCTGTCTTTTTTTGGCATAAAAACTGTTTTATAGCGTTTAAAAAGTATGATATACTGACATTGTTTTTGGAGGCAGCGCGCAAGGGAGGCATTGGCATCAGGATAGATGGTTATGCGGCTCTCTTCAGTAAGACAGGGCATGGCGATGAGACTGTACGAATCCATCAGTGATGAGAAGGAGAAGCTTCAGGTCGGGCTGAACTGGCATGATGATCCGGAGCTTTTGTATTTTAAAAGCGGACAGTTTCGGCTCACATTGAACCTCAAGGAATATGACATCACGGATGAGCGGATCTGCTTTGTCAATGCCGGCCAGATCCGTAAGCTTGAAGCGGACAGCCGTAAGGCTGTGGAATATGCCGTGCACATCCCGATTTCAGAGCTTTTGTTTCAGGATCCGGCTGACCCTATCAATGAAAAGCTGCTGGTTCCTTTGATGAAGTCAAAGCTTCTGTTCAAGACATTTCTTACCGTTTCGGATATTGGCTTTCTGGATGTTCTGCAGGTGCTGAATGAGTCTATCCGTCATTTCTGGCGGGTCAGCACGAAGGAAAATACAGGAACACCGACATCCCATGCGTTCGTGGCGAACTCTGTGTCGGACCAGCTATACTTAAGAGCCACACTCCTTCAGGTCCTTTCACTTGCAGATGCCTATGGCATGCTTCGCAGCCGTACAGCGCAGGACACGGAAAAGCAGACTGAGGCGGTGAAGGCATCGATTCAATACGTCCGGGATAATTACATGAATAAAATCTATATTCATGATCTTTCAAACATCGCCGGCCTCAATGAACAATATTTTATACGTTTCTTTGGCAATGTGACCGGCATATCTCCGCTTGATTACATCAACCGTTACCGCATCAAAAAGGCAGCCGAGCTCCTCCGGACCACGAATATCAAGGTCTATGAGGTGGCAGAAATGTCCGGCTTCCACAATGTCGGAAACTTCATGAAAATCTTCCGGAACCAGATCGGCCAGACACCGATGGCCTATCGGAAAAACTTTAACCAGACGATCATCGATACAAAGAACAAGGAGAAAAAATGACCTTTTATTATCCAGCAGTGATCAGAAAACATGAACCAGGTAAAAAATACCACGTCGACTTCCTCGATCTCGACGGCTGCTACGGTGAAGGTGAAACCGAATCAGAAGCTCTCCAGGACGCCCGCGAAGCCGCCCTCGAATGGATTCACATCGAGCAGTCCGAAGGAAACGACCTTCCCCTCCAGACCGTCATGGCGGACTACAACAAGCAGCCCGGCGAAAAGGTCACCCTCATCCAGATCATCATGCACAACGACTGGCTGGAATAGTGCTGACACGCCGATACTGTGCCGTACAGCTGGAGTGGTCCGCATTATGGCATTCAAATGCTATCATGCGGACCACTCCAGCTGTACGGCACAGCATCGATTTCGCAGGTACTTGCTTCACAAAATATCCTTGATTCCACCGGCCCGCTATGGTATAGTATCGGGGACTTAGGACGGCGTTTGAAAAGGAGGCAGCGTTGAGGACACTTCTTAAAAATGCATCGGTTTTCACAAGAGACGGCTTCATAAGGCATGATATTCTCATTTGTGATTCCCACGTTTCCTTTGACATTCCTGAAAATGAATATTCCGCGGATACCGTTTATGATCTGAACGGTCTATTAATCATTCCGGGCCTCTGTGATGTACATGTACATCTCAGAGAGCCCGGTTTTTCGTATAAGGAAACGATAAAAACAGGCACCGAGGCAGCGGCGCACGGCGGCTATACCGCAGTATGCGCCATGCCGAATCTGAATCCTGTTCCATCGACATCCGAAAATCTGAAGATCGAACAGAACATCATCGACCGAGACGCCCTGGTGCATGTGTATCCCTTCGGCTCCATCACAATCGAGCGAAAGGGCAGCGGTGAGCTTAGCAAGATGGAGGCATTGGCACCGAAGGTATGCGGATTTTCGGATGACGGAACAGGCGTGCAGACAGAAGAGGTCATGCGGCAGGCGATGGTTGAAGCTGCACGGCTCGGGAAGCTGATCTCGGCGCATTGCGAGGACAACCGGGAGCTTAGACCGGGCGGGTGCATCCATGACGGAGAATATGCAAGAGCGCATCAGCATGTCGGCATCAACTCGGCATCGGAATGGAAGCAGGTGGAGCGGGATGTGAAGCTCGCCGAGGAAACGGGTGTGCACTATCATGTGTGCCATGTGTCGACGAAGGAATCGGTCGAGATCATCCGGCAGGCGAAGAAGCGCGGCGTACATGTGACCTGCGAGACAGGACCGCATTATCTCATGTTTACGGATATGGATCTCCAGGAGTCTGGCGACTGGAAGATGAACCCGCCGATTCGGAGTGCGGAGGACCGGCATGCTCTGCTCGAGGGCATCAAGGACGGGACGATCGATTGTATCATCACGGATCATGCGCCGCACAGCGCGGAGGAAAAAGCCCGCGGTCTTGACAAATCAGCCTTTGGCATCGTCGGTCTCGAGACTTGCTTCGCGGCGATGTACGAGAAACTCGTGCTGCATGATCCGGAGAAGGACAAGGCCTGCACCGGCGCTATCACGCTGGAGAAGCTTCTCGAGCTCATGTGTGTGAACCCGCGGAGAGTGTTTGATCTTCCGGGACCACAGTACATCGAGGATGGTTGCGACGCGGATCTCGCGGTCGTTGATCTCGGAAAACAGTGGACGGTAGACCCGGACAAGTTCTACTCGATGGGAAAGAGCACTCTGTTTAAGGGGATGAAGCTGCAGGGTGAAATCGTAAAGACCTTCGTCAGCGGGCATGAAGTATATGACCGGGAGAGAGGAATCATTAAGGAGGCGGCATGCACGAAATAGAATATAAAATTTTAATAAATGAGCCTTTGACAGAGGATATTTTTGAGATGGTGCTGGACGGCGATACACGGGATATCACGAAGCCGGGGCAGTTCATCAATATCACGATTCCGGGGAAGTTCCTCAGGCGGCCGATCAGTGTCTGTGACTGGGAGGATGGAAAGCTCACCATCATTTACAAGGTAGTAGGGGAGGGTACGGAGGTGCTCTCCTATATGGAGGCGGGCGAGTACCTGAAGGCCTTGTCAGGGCTCGGCAATGGCTATGACGTAGCGCTGTCGCCGTCAAGACCTGTCGTCGCTGGCGGCGGTGTAGGCATTCCGCCGATGTACGCGCTCACGAAGAAGCTTGTGGAATCCGGGAAGCATCCGTATGTTGCACTCGGCTTCAATACGGAAGCGGACATGTTTTATGTGGATAAATTCCGGGCGCTCGGGGTTCCCGTCAATGTCGCGACGGTCGATGGCTCGGTCGGGGCGAAGGGGTTTGTCACGGACATTCTCGGAGATCATGATTATGCGTTCTGCTGTGGGCCGATGCCGATGCTTCGCGCGGTATACGGGAAGGTGCATGGCGGACAGTTTAGCTTCGAGGAGCGGATGGGCTGCGGCTTCGGCGCCTGCATGGGCTGCAGCACGAAGGTAAAGGGTGGCTACAAGCGGATCTGTAAGGATGGTCCGGTGCTTAGTTGGGAGGAAATCGAATGGTGAAGTTGAGCATGACATGGTCTGATTGCATGCTCAATAGATGGGAGGAAATCGAATGGCAGATTTGAGAACAACACTTTCGGGCATCGAGCTGTCAAATCCTGTAATTCCTGCGTCCGGCACGTTTGGGTATGGACGCGAGTTCTGGGACCTTTACGACCTCGATATCCTGGGCTCCATTTCCTTTAAGGGGACGACGGTCGAGCCACGTTATGGCAATGACCTTCCACGGATCGCCGAATGTGCGTCGGGTATGCTCAATGCTGTCGGCCTGCAGAATCCCGGCCTCGCGGAGGTCATCAGCGACGAGTTGCCGGCGCTTGCAGAGCATTTTCATAAGCCGCTGGTTGCAAATATTTCGGGCTTTTCGATTCCGGAATATGTGAAGCTCGCTGAGGCGATGGACCAGGTGGATGCGGTAGGCATCCTCGAAGTGAATGTTTCCTGCCCGAATGTGCATGGCGGGGGCATGGCCTTCGGCACGAGCTGCGAGAATGTTGCGGCGGTCACGAAGGCGGTGAAGGAGGTCACGAAGAAGCCAGTGTATATCAAGCTGTCGCCGAATGTGACGGATATTGTGTCGATTGCGAAGGCGGCAGAGGACGCCGGCGCGGATGGACTCGCGCTCATCAATACCTTGCTTGGGATGCGAATCGATATCAAGAGGCGCCGGCCGGTACTTGCCAACAAGACCGGCGGCTTCTCGGGACCGGCAGTTTTCCCGGTGGCGGTACGGATGGTATGGCAGGTGAAGCATGCGGTTTCCATCCCGATCATCGGTATGGGCGGTGTGTCGTCAGCATCGGATGTCATCGAGATGATGATGGCTGGTGCGAGTGCCGTCGAGGTCGGCGCGGCCAACCTCGTGAATCCGTATGCGTGTCGAGACATCATCGAGGAGCTCCCGGAGGTATGCGGGCGGCTCGGGATCGAGAAGCTTTCGGATATCATCGGATGTGTGAAATAAGGAGGAAAAATATGGGCAAGGATGTGATCATCGCGCTGGATTTTCCATCGGCGGCGGAGACGTTTCGGTTTCTGAATCTTTTTCAGGATGAAAAGCCTTTTGTGAAGATCGGCATGGAGCTTTTTTATGCGGAGGGACCGTCGATCGTACGGGAGATCAAGAAGAGAGGACATAAGATTTTCCTGGATCTCAAGCTTCATGATATTCCGAACACGGTGAAAGGCGGTATGCAGTCTCTTCGTAATCTCGGTGTCGACATGACGAACGTGCATGCGGCCGGCACGATCGATATGATGAAAGCAGCCATCGAAGGGCTGACTCGCTCGGATGGCACGCGGCCGCTGCTCATCGCTGTGACGCAGCTCACCTCCACCTCACAGGAACGCATGGAGAAGGAAATTCTCATCGAGAAGCCGCTAAACGAAGTGGTTCTTCAATATGCGAAGAATGCACACACCGCCGGCCTCGATGGTGTGGTCTGCTCACCGCTGGAGGCCGGCATGATCCATGAAGGTGTCGGCAAGGATTTCGTGACCGTGACCCCGGGCATTCGCTTCGCGGATGATGCAAAGGGCGACCAGGTTCGCGTGACGACACCGGCAAAGGCAAAGGAAATCGGCTCCGACTACATCGTCGTCGGCCGCTCCATCACCAAAGCCGCGGACCCTGTAGCGGCTTATAGACGAGCGGTGGAAGAGTTTGTAACGGTTTGACATAACTTAGAGGGAGGAAAATATGGCAACAAAAGAAGATGTAGCAAAGGGACTTCTCAGTATCAAGGCGGTGTTTCTGAAGCCGGACGACCCGTTTACCTGGGCAAGCGGCATCAAGTCGCCGATTTACTGTGATAACCGCCTGGTTCTGTCCTATCCGGAGGTACGTGACCTCGTCGAGCAGGCGATCGCAGATACTGTAAAGAGAGAGTATCCGGAGGCGGAGACGCTCATGGGCACGAGTACGGCGGGTATCGCACACGCAGCCCTCGCAGCATCGATTCTTAAGATGCCGATGGGCTATGTCCGGGGATCTGCAAAGGATCACGGCCGCAAGAACCAGATCGAGGGTGTACTGAGACAGGGCGAGAAGACGGTTGTCATCGAGGACCTCATCTCGACCGGCGGCTCGGTACTTGAGTGTGTAGACGCACTGCGTGAGGCCAGTGCGGATGTGCTTGGTGTAGTATCGATCTTCACCTACGGTATGCAGAAGGGGCTCGACCGTCTCGCGGCAGACCACGTGAAGAACGTTTCGCTCTGCGACCTTGACACACTCGTGAAGGTGGCTGTCGATGAGAAATACATCAACCCGGAGGACGAGGCGCGGCTCCTTAAGTTCCGCGATAACCCGTCCGATGAGTCCTGGATGCACAAAATGTGAGCATTGGCATGAAAATGCCTTGAAAATATAGAGGAGGAGAAATGGAGAAGAACAGAAGCATCATCAATATTCTCGATCTTTCGGTGGATGAGGTTGCGCATCTTGTTAAGACCGCAAATGACATTGAGAAGAATCCGGAGAAGTATCAGGAACGTTGTGCGCATAAGAAGCTCGCGACGCTTTTTTATGAGCCGTCGACCAGGACAAGGCTTAGCTTTGAGGCGGCGATGCTCGAGCTTGGCGGACAGACACTTGGCTTTGCCGGCGCGCAGAACTCGAGTGCGTCGAAGGGCGAGTCGGTAGCGGATACGATCGAGGTGGTTTCGAACTATGCAGATATTATCGCGATGCGGCACCCGAAGGAAGGCGCGCCGGTTGTAGCAGCCGCCCACACCCATGTCCCCTTCATTAATGCCGGCGACGGCGGACATTTCCATCCTACCCAGACGCTTGCCGATATCCTGACGATCGAGCGCACGAAGGAAACATTGTCGGGACTCACGATCGGCCTCTGCGGCGACCTCAAGTTTGGTCGGACCGTACACTCGTTAATCGATGCGATGCTCCGTTACCCGGATAACAAATATATCCTGATCTCACCGAATGAGCTCCGCCTCCCAGAGTACGAGCTTGACAAGCTCCGCGATGCCGGGGCCAGCTTCGAGGAGACCAAGTCCCTCGAGGACGCGATTCCGAAGCTCGATATTCTTTACATGACGCGTGTCCAGAAGGAGCGCTTCTTTAATGAAGAGGATTACCTCCGGTTAAAGGACACCTACGTGCTCACACCGGAGAAGCTTCTTACCGCAAAGGCCGATATGGCAATCCTCCACCCGCTCCCTCGTGTCAACGAAATCTCCGTCGCAGTCGACAAGGATCCGCGCGCGAAGTATTTCTACCAGACCCTCTGTGGCAAGCAGATGCGGATGGCGCTGATTCTGTATCTACTTGGACTTGATTGATCGTTTGGGATGCCAATGCCTTCGTCCGACACATCCTCACGCACCGGACATGAGGCGGCAGCTTTTGAAAGGAGAATGAAACATGACCGTAGACGGCATTGAAAACGGAATCGTACTGGACCATATCACGGCAGGCAAGGCCATGCTCGTGTATAAATATCTTGGACTCGAGAACTTAAAATCGCAGGTCGCACTCATCCAGAACTGCTCATCGAAAAAAATGGGGCGCAAGGACATCGTGAAGATCTCCGAGGCCATCGACATTGACCTCGATGTCCTCGGCTATATCGACCCGGGCATCACTGTAAACTATATAAAAGACGGCAAGCGCGTCGAGAAGAAGACGCTTAGCCTTCCGGAGACCCTCACAAACGTGCTCCGCTGCCGGAACCCGCGCTGCATCAGCTCGACTGAGCAGGAGCTCCCGCAGGTCTTCAAGATCGTCGACCGGAAGCGTGCACTGTACCGCTGCGCCTACTGTGATACCATCGTGAACGCCGAAGAATTCAAGTGATGTGACATTGACAGAGCTCTCAAGAAAGATGGGCTATAAAGGCATCACAAAGAAGCTCCGCACAACTGTGGATAACATGCAGAGGACCGGTATGATTGCACAAAGTATGGATGCGGATAAATCAATACGATATAGAAGAAAATAGAAAAAGTGCCTAATGGAAGCATTAATATATTACTGAGAAATCGTCTGAATTGATCAAAATATAGCTTTGAATAGCATGGCTGGCGCTTGCACCATAACTTCGAAAGAGGTATAGTACGGATAGCAGCCAAATGTAGGCATTGTATGGAAAGCGAGGGGTCCGGATGGATAAGAAGTTAACTGAGATGAATAACAAGGAGTTGTTTTCAGCGCTTGCAGGTGATAACGGCGTGATGGCAGAGATGTTTGTAAAGGACGCCGCAAACAACTATCGGGAGAAAAATGACGGGAAGCTTTCGGATCTGAAGACGATGGTAGACGATTATGCGGATGAAAGCAGTCAGAACGGCGCATCCAAAAAGGACTAAATTAGATAACTTAAAATAATGCAGACATCAGGTCATTTGGCCTGATGTTTTTTTGTATTTTATACACTATAATGGGGCTTGGCAGTTTATTACTAGAAAACTATGGTACTTGCGATTGGAGGCGGCAGTACGATCGATTGTGCAAAGGTCGTCGCAGCAGGTGCGAAATATGACGGCGATGCGTGGGATCTCGTGCTGGATCCGACAAAGATCAAGGCAGCGCTTCCGATCTACTCGGTATTAACGCTTTCTGCAACCGGTTCCGAGATGGATGAGTTCGCCGTCATTTCCGATATGACGAAGAACGAGAAATGGGGCACCGCAGCGGAATGCTTAAAGCCGACGATGTCTGTGCTTGATCCGACCTATACCTTCTCCGTTTCAAAGAAGCAGACGGCGGCAGGCACTGCCGATATGATGAGCCACACCTTTGAGAATTATTTCAGTTTTGAGGAAGGTGCGGATGTGCCGAAGCGTTTCGGTGAAGGTCTCCTCATGACCATGATGAAGTATGGCCCGATTGCATTACATGATCCTGAAAACTATGATGCCAGAGCAAATCTCATGTGGGCTGCCTCGCATGCAATCAATGGCCTCACACGTGTCGGCAATGCACCGGCATGGTGCGTGCATCCGATGGAGCACGAGCTATCCGCCTTCTATGATATCACACATGGCCAGGGCCTCGCGATTTTAACACCGGTTTGGATGGAGCATGTGCTTTCTGACAAGACCGCACCAATCTTCGCAACCTATGGTAGAAATGTCCTTGGCCTCACAGGTACAGACGATATGGCTGTTTCGAAGGAAGCCATCGAAAGGACGCGCGAGTTTTTCTTTAAGACGATGGAAATGCCGGAGAACCTCCGCGCGGTTGGCATTACCGATCAGACACATTTTGAAAAGATGGCTGAGAAGGCTGCTGCCGGCTGCGAAGGCTGCTTCGTACCACTCACAAAGGACGATATCATCGAGATTTTCAAGGCTGCGTTCTGATTTGTGAAAAGGAAAAATACCATGGAATTACCATTTAAAATTGATCTTTCAGGTGAAGTAGCAGTTGTGACTGGTGGCACCGGCGTCATCGGCGGCATGTATGCGCGGGCACTTGGTATGTGTGGCGCGAAGGTCGCGGTGCTCGGAAGGAATGTGGAGCACGGGCAGGCTGTCGTCGATGATATCAGGGCAGCAGGCAGTGATGCGATCGCAGTTGCCGGAAACGTACTCGATAAGGCAAGCCTTGAGGCTGCGCGGGATGAGATCCTCGAGAAGTTCGGCCATATTAACATCCTCGTGAACTGTGCCGGTGGTGCAGTAAAATCTGCGATGATCCCGCAGGACCAGTTTTCCGGTCTCGAAGAAGATCTGGACAATTTCTTTACCCATAACCTTGACGAAGTACACAAAGAGCTTGACTTAAATCTCTTCGGCACGATGCTCCCGACGCAAGTTTTCGGCAAGTGCCTGGTCGGTCAGGACAATGCCAACATCATCAACATTTCATCGATGAGCGCCTATGACCCGCTGACGAGAATCCCGGGCTATAGCAGCGCAAAAGCCGGCATCACAAACTTCACAGAGTGGTGTGCCATCTACTTCGCAAAGAGCGGCATCCGCGTAAATGCTATCGCACCCGGCTTCTTCGTCACAACCCAGAACCGCCATATGCAGTTCAACCCGGACGGTACCCCGACAGCGCCGGCATCGCTTCGCTCGCCGTTCCCGGCCATCATAGGAGATTCGTCAGAATCTCCACACCACCAACGCCCCGAGACTAGCAAACCTGCACAAAAACAAAGCCAAAAACTAGACGAAATTAACAAAAATAGCACCCGAGCGAAATTGCCCTATTGCGCGATTCCGTCGAAGGTGCTATATATAAATCAACGACCGGTAACGTTACCGACAACGTTGCCGCTATCGATCACGGAACATGATACCGAAGTAAATCCAAAAACGGAATTTACTTCTGAATCAAAAATAGCATTAGCTAAAGGAGAGGTTCTATTATGAAAAACATGAAACGAATCGCAGCACTGGGTATGACAGCAGCGATGATCTCATCACTCGCAGCATGCGGAGGCTCATCCTCCACGGCAACGACAGCCGCACCTGCTGACACGACAGCAGCCGCTGCTACAACAGCTGCAGCAGCAGAGACAACAGCAGCCGCTGCAGAAGCAGCTAAGGATGATGCAGCAGGCGGAAAGGTTTACTACCTTAACTTTAAGCCTGAGCAGGCAGATCAGTGGACAGCCCTTGCGAAGAAGTATACAGAAGAGACCGGTGTACAGGTTGATGTACAGACTGCAGCTTCCGGCACCTACGAGCAGACACTGAAGTCCGAGATGGCAAAGAGTGATGCTCCTACACTGTTCCAGGTTAACGGACCTGTAGGCCTTGCAACATGGAAGGATTACTGCGATGACATGAAGGATTCCGCAGTTTATAAGGATCTTTCCTCTGATGATTATGCACTGAAGGATGCGGATGGTGCAATCCGTGGCATCGCATACGTTATCGAGTCCTACGGCATCATCTATAACAAGAAGCTTCTCGCAGACTACATCGCTACCGATGGCGCAGTTATCAAGGACGCTTCGGAGATCAACAACTTCGCTACACTGAAGGCAGTTGCAGACGACATCCAGAAGAAGAAGGATGACCTCGGCCTCGAAGGCGCTTTCACCTCCGCAGGCTTCGATTCCTCCTCTGACTGGCGTTTCAAGACACACCTTGCAAACCTTCCGATTTACTATGAGTACAAGGAGAAGGGTATCTCCTCCACAGACGCCATCGAAGGCACATACCTTGATAACTTCAAGAACATCTTCGATCTTTACATCACAGATGCAACCTGCGAGCCGACCGTTCTTTCTTCGAAGACCGGTGAGGATGCAGCTTCCGAGTTTGCACTTGGTGAGGCAGTCTTCTATCAGAATGGTACTTGGGCTTACGGCGATATCAAGGACAACGAAGTCGCTGATGAAGACCTCGGCATGCTTCCGATTTACATCGGTGCTGACGGCGAAGAGAATCAGGGCCTCTGCACAGGTTCCGAGAACTACTGGTGTGTAAACACAAAGGCTTCCGACGCTGACAAGAAGGCAACCTATGACTTCCTGCAGTGGGTTGTTGAGTCTGATGAGGGCCGCACATCCCTTTCCTCCGAGATGGGCTTCGTCACACCGTTCACAACCTTTGCTGATTATCTTCCGGAGAATCCGCTCGTTAAGGCTGAGCAGGAATATGATAAGGATAAGACACCGGTATCCTGGAACTTCACGACGATGCCTTCTGAAGAGTGGAAGAACAAGCTTGGTTCTGCAATGCTTGAGTATGCACAGGGCACAGGCGATTGGGACGCTGTCAAGACTGCATTTGTAGACAACTGGAAGACAGAGTACGCAGCAGCAAATTCCTAAAGTTTAGTTAAGGCTGAATAAGAGTTGGTAAGGGCCTTCGGTCTATGCAGGCCGAAGGCCCTTTTTTCACAAAAGGAGTCATCATGGAGAAGGCGATCAAGCGATATTTCCCGATCTTCGTACTGCCGACGCTCGTCGCATTTACGATCGGATTTATCATTCCGTTTATTACAGGTATTTATCTTTCGTTCTGCAAATTCACGACGATCACGGATGCGAAGTTCATCGGATTTTCAAACTATCTGAAGATCTGGACGGACGGCACTTTCGTGCATTCGCTCTGGTATACGACGATGTTCACCATCGTGACGGTTGTGCTCATTAACCTGCTTGCGTTTATCGTAGCGATGCTTCTCACGAGGAAGATCAAGGGCACGAACATCTTCCGTACCGTCTTCTTCATGCCGAACCTGATCGGCGGTATCATCCTCGGCTACATCTGGAACCTGCTCTTAAACGGTATCCTCGCACTCTGGGATAAGACGCTGACGTACTCTTCAACCTATGGCTTCTGGGGTCTCGTGATCCTGATGCTCTGGCAGCAGGTCGGCTATATGATGATCATCTACATCGCCGGCATCCAGAACATCCCAGGCGATCTTATCGAGGCAGCGGAAATCGATGGCGCAAACAAGTGGCAGCAGCTCCGCTACGTTACCATTCCAATGCTTATGCCCTCTATAACGGTCTGCACCTTCCTTACGCTGACAAATGGCTTCAAGCTCTTCGACCAGAACCTGGCACTCACCAATGGCGAGCCGTCGGATATGTCCGAGATGCTTGCCCTCAACATCTTTAACACCTTCTACGGACGTCCCGGCTGGGAGGGCGTCGGCCAGGCGAAGGCAGTTGTGTTCTTCATCATCGTTGGCATTATCGCAATTACCCAGAACAGACTTACAAGAAGTAAGGAGGTACAGGCATGACATCGCAGAAGCAAAGAACAAACAACATTCTGACCGTTGTGTTCACGATTATTTCGTTGTTCTATGTATATCCAATTTTCCTTGTACTCCTGAACTCCTTTAAGAAGAAGGCGTATATATCCCGTAAGCCGTTCGCGATTCCGACGGGCAAGATGTTTGTAGGACTTCAGAACTATGTGAATGGTATCGCAAAGACCGGCTTCTTCCAGGCCTTTCTTTGCTCCCTGTTCATCACGATCTGCAGTGTAGCCGTGATCATTCTCTGCACTTCGATGTGCGCATGGTACATCACCCGTGTACATAACGTCGTAACAAGTGCAATCTACTATCTTTGCCTTTTCGCGATGATCGTTCCGTTCCAGATGGTTATGTTCCCTCTGTCCAAGGTTGCGAACATGCTGCATCTTTCTAACCCGGTCGGTCTTATCGTGATTTACCTCGGTTTCGGCGCCGGCCTTGCGGTCTTCATGTTTACAGGCTTCGTAAAGTCGATTCCGATTGAAATCGAGGAAGCGGCGATGATTGATGGCTGTACACCGATTCAAACCTTCTTCAATATCGTGCTTCCGGTCATGAAGCCGACCTGTATCACCGTCGCGATTCTCCAGACGATGTGGATCTGGAACGACTACCTCCTTCCGTATCTGACACTCGATCTCAAGAAGTATAAGACCATCCCGATTGCCGTGCAGTACCTGAAGGGCGGCTACGGTTCCGTGGATATGGGCGCCATGATGGGTGTGCTTGTACTTTCCATCATCCCGATCATCGTATTCTATATGTTCTGTCAGCGCTACATCATCGAGGGCGTTGTGGCTGGTGCCGTGAAGGGCTGATCCCTCCGGTATTTCCATATGCGCCAATGCTTACTACCGGAAGATTTCTGCTTTGCCCGGAAGGTTCTTTCACCGATTCGGTGTGAAGCAGAGACCAGGTGGCGGCAAATAACTATGAAAGAGGTATCGTCATGTCAAAACGTCAGGCTGGAATACTGATGCCGGTGTTTTCCCTGCCGGGAAAATATGGCATCGGCACCTTCGGAAAAGCAGCCTATAAATTTGTAGATTTTCTTGCGGCAGCAGGGCAGCATTACTGGCAGATCCTGCCGCTTGGTCCGACAGGCTATGGAGATTCACCCTATCAGAGCTTCTCGACCTTTGCAGGAAATCCGTATTTCATCGATCTTGAAACATTGCAGGATGAAGGACTTCTCACGAGAGACGAGTGCGATGATGTGGACTTCGGCGAAGATTCGAGACACATCGCGTATGACCGGCTCTACTTTGGACGATATCCGCTGCTTGAAAAGGCTCATGCACGGTTTCAGGAAACAGAGGAATATAAAAAATTTCTGAAGGAAAACGATTATTGGCTACCTGGCTATGCTTCGTTTATGGCGAAGAAGGAAAAGAGACCGGCGGATTTTTTCTGCTTTCTGCAGTATGAGTTCTTTACGCAGTGGTGGAAGCTTCGCCAGTATGCAAATCAGAAGGGCCTCGAGATCATCGGGGATATCCCAATCTATGTCTCCGGTGATTCGTCAGATGTCGAGTCCGATCCGAAGCTTTTTCAGTTGGACAGTGAAGGCCATCCCACACGTGTTGCCGGCTGTCCGCCGGACGCTTTTTCAGATGATGGACAGCTCTGGGGCAACCCGCTCTATGACTGGGATTATCATGAGAAAACAGGATTCCAGTGGTGGATCCTACGCATGAAACATTGTTTTAAACTTTATGATGTTGTGCGTGTCGATCATTTCCGGGGCTTCGATGAATATTATTCCATCCCTGCAGGTGATAAAACTGCGCGGAATGGTAAGTGGATGCCGGGACCGGGGCTCAAGCTTTTTGAGGCAATTGAAAAAGAGATTCCGGGTGCGAAGATTATCGCGGAGGACCTTGGATTTCTTACGGATTCCGTGAAGCAGCTTGTAAAGGATACCGGATATCCGGGCATGAAGCTCTTTGAGTTTTCGTTTGATTCGCGGGATAAAGAGAGTATGACACCGGATCAGTGGCCGGCGCATTCGATCGGCTACACCGGAACGCATGATAACCAGACACTGAAGGCCTGGTTCCTGGAAATTTCCAAGGAAGATCGGAAAATGGTTGCGAAATATTTCCATACGACTGTGCTGAAGCTTGCACACAGCGATTATGTGGGAAGATTTCTCGATGAAACGCTCGGCAGTGCTCCGGAGACCGTCGTGATTCCGATGGCGGATTACTGCAAGTTCGGAAAAGAAGCGAGAATCAATTTCCCGTCAACGCTCGGAAACAACTGGACCTTCCGATTTTTGTCGTCGGACTTCACAGACGCTTTGCAGAAGGATATTCTCGCACGGACAGAAAAGTCCGGGCGTGTCTGACACTTCCCGAGTTGCCAAAGCTGACACCGGGGACGGTTCTCCCTGTCAACTTTTTGCGACAGCATTTTCGGATATATATGTTTTTATGAAAAAGTTGACAGAGAGAACCGTCCCCGGTGTCAGCTTTACATGGACTTGATATTCTGAAAATGTAAATGCAGAATTAATCGAAGGTATAAGCCGCAAATGTATGCATTGGCGGAAGAAGTGATGTGGTAGGAAGGTGTAGTGGCATGGCGGAAAAGCTGACAATTAAAGAGATCGCGAAGCTCTGCGGCATCAGCGTTTCCACCGTATCGCGCGCGATCAATAACCATTATGATATCAATCCTGAGACCAAGAAGAAGGTGCAGGAGGTCATCGACAAGTATGGCTATGTCCCGAACAACAGCGCACGGAATCTGAAGCTCAATGATTCCAGAAATGTGGCGGTGCTGGTAAAGGGCATCACGAACCCCTTCTTCACGAGCATGCTGAAGATTTTTGAAGCGGAATGCAGCAGGCATGAGTATTCGCTGGTGCTGCAGCATGTCGAAGACCAGGCGGATGAGGTGGATGTCGCGGCTTCGCTTGAAAAGGAGAAGCGGCTCAATGGTATCATCTTTCTCGGCGGCAATCCGATGGAGTCACGGGAGAAGCTTTCGAAGATTCAGGCACCCTATGTGTTCTGCTCCATCGCAGTCAGTGATAAAAAGGCGATGGAAAAGTACAGCTATGTGGCAATCGATGACCGGAAGGAAGCAAGAAAGCTTGTGAATTACCTTATCAAGGCGGGTCGAAAGAGAATTGCAATATTGTCTGCAGTGGATACGGATGAGAGTATTGGTTCGCTTCGGCTTGCCGGGTATTGTGATGCACTCGGGACAGCGGGGATTGCCGTTGATCCTTCATTGATCGTTCGGCCGGATAATCCGGAGACGACGTATACCCATGAGAATGGGTATGAAGGGATACAAAAGCTTCTGAAGAGTAAAACACCGTTTGATGCGGTGTTTGCCATCTCGGATTCTATCGCAGTTGGTGCTACGCGGGCACTTCGGGACAGCGGACTTCGGGTGCCTGAGGATGTTGCAGTCGCTGGCTTCGATGGACTAGACCTTACGAAATATCTTGTTCCGTCGCTGACGACGCTGGAGCAGCCGGTCGAGAAGATGGCTTATGAATCGGCTACAGCTCTTTTTGATGCGATACAGGATCCTGAAGCAGAGAAGCATCATGTGATCTATGAAGGAGATTTACGCGTGCGGGAGAGCACGTGATGATAGGCAAGGTATGCCGTCGCGCAAATGCGCGACGGCTTTTTTGGTAGAAGAAATGCATTTAATATGTCATAATAAAAGAGTTAAAAAAGTAACAAGGAGGCACAGTAAAATAGTATGAACGAACAGCTTGACGCGCTCCGGGCGGAGATGCGGAAGGAAAATATAGATACCTATTTGATTCCGACGGAGGACTTTCACCAGAGTGAATATGTCGGAGAATATTTCAGGGCGATTCGATATCTCACCGGCTTTACCGGTGAAGGAAGCCTCGTTGTCACACAGGATGAGGCAAAGCTTTTCACCGATGGCCGGTATTTTATCCAGGCGGAACAGCAGATGGCGGGTCGGGATACGGACCTCATGAAGATGGGCGAACCAGGTGTGCCGGAGCTTGACGAATATATCAATGACGTAACGCCGCAGGATGGCACGCTCGGGTTTGATGGCCGCGTGGTGGACTTCCGCCATGGCGCAGCACTTCGGGATCTTCTTCAAGAGAAGGGTGCGGTACTCGATGGTTCCATGGATCTTGTTGATCGGATCTGGAAGGACCGGCCTGCCCTCGCGGCCTCTCGTGTCTGGATTCTCGAGGACAGATGGTGCGGGAAAAATGCCATGACCAAGCTGTCTGAGCTTCGTGAGTTTATGAAAAATGAGGGTGCTTCCGTGCACATCATCACAAGTCTCGATGATATCGCATGGCTCCTGAATCTTCGAGGCGATGATATCCCGTGCAATCCTGTTTTTCTCGCATATTTGATCGTCGACCTGCAGAGTGCATACCTTTTTGCGAATGAAGCTGATTTTGATGCGATGGCGAAGTCCTATCTTTCCGAGCTCGGGGTAAAGCTCGTTCCTTATGATAAGGTTTATGAGAGCGTTGCACAGCTCCGGAATCAGACGGTGATGCTGGAAACGGCGAAGACAAACTACAACATCATCATGGCACTTGACAGTTCCATCACCGTCATCGATGAGATGCTTCCGACATCAAACTGGAAGTCTGTGAAGAACGAGACCGAGATTGCAAATATGAGGAATGCACACATCAAGGATGGCGTCGCGGTCACGAAATTCTTCTATTTTATGAAGCATGCGTTTTCTGCAGATGGAACGCTTACAGAGGATGCAAAGAAGCTCCTCGGCACGGACAAGCTCACCGAGATTTCTGCGTCAGACCTTCTCGAGCGTTACCGGCGGGAGCAGGATGGCTTCCTTGAGCCGTCCTTCACGACCATCAGTGCCTATGGAGCTAATGCTGCCCTCCCGCACTATGCACCGGTCCGGAACGTACAGGATGCGGAAGTAAAGCCAGCCGGTCTCTATCTCGTAGACTCAGGGGGACAGTATCTCGAAGGCACGACAGACATCACGCGTACGATGGTGATGGGCCCTGTGACGGAGGAGGAACGGAAGCATTTCACGATGGTGCTGATGGCTAATCTTCGTCTCTGCGACGCGGTGATCCTCGAGGGCTCGATCGGTGTGACCTTCGACTATGCAGCGCGTGAGGTGTTCTGGCGCGAGGGCCTCAATTTTAATCACGGTACTGGTCATGGCGTCGGCTATCTTCTGAATGTCCATGAGCGGCCGAATGGCATCCGCTATCGTTATATCCCGGAGCGGACGGATAACGCGGCGTTTAAGCCCGGCAATATCACGTCCGATGAGCCTGGCATCTATATCGAAGGAAAACACGGCATCCGCACGGAAAATCTCACGCTCTGCAAGGTGAAGGAGGAAAATGCCTACGGCCGGTTCCTTTGTTTCGAGCCGCTCACGATGGTGCCAATCGACCTGGATGGCATAGACGTAAATCTGATGGAGCCGCATGATGTGGAACTGCTCAATGCTTACCACCGGAAGGTATATGACGCCCTGGCACCGTACTTCGACGGGAAGAGACTGGAGTGGCTTCGCGAAGTGACGCGGACCATCACAAAATAGTGCGATGCGGACGGGAGACTGAATGAATCAGCGACTGGAATGCCTTGACCGCGCTGCGGAGACGCAGAGCGGTCAAGGCATTCCAGTCACTGATTCAGTCAGCCTCCCTGACTGTGAAAATTGTATTTTTTGAATTTCTTATGAGGTGACAAAGTATGGACAAGTTTGCACTTTACTATCAAGTGCCTTATGTGAAAGAATTTGAAGCAGAAGTGACATCCTGCGTTTCTTCTGGAAGGGAAAAAGGAAAATACCTTGTTGAGCTGTCAAAGCACGGATTTTACCCTGAAGGAGGCGGACAGCCTGCTGACCATGGAACGATTGGCGATGCAGTGGTTCTCGATGTGAAGGAGGCGAAGGCTCAGGATGGATCTGAGACAATCCTTCATGTGGTGAATCAGGAGCTGCCGGTTGGCGCAGTGCTGCCGTGTAAGATCGACTGGGAGAGGCGGATGCGGTACACCAGAGACCATAGTGGCGAGCATATCGTATCGGGACTTGTTCATAAATACTTTGGGTACAATAATGTCGGTTTCCACATGAGTGACGTCATGACGATTGACTTTGATGGTATACTGACAGTAGAGGAGCTTCGGAAGATCGAAGATGAGGCAAACGCTATCGTTCTTGAAAACAGGGCGGTGAAGGTTCTCTGGCCGTCTGAAGAGGAACGGGAGCATATCGATTATCGGAGTAAGAAGCCGCTGTCCGGGGATGTGCGGCTTGTGGATCTCGGCGGAGCGGATCTTTGTGCCTGCTGTGGAACGCACGTGATGACGACCGGGGAAATCGGACCGATCAAGCTTCTTAGCGTGCTTGGGCACAAAGGCGGTGTTCGGATCGAGCTTTTCTGCGGACTGGATGCGCTGAAGGATTATCAGCGGAAGCATACGGAGCTTATGGAGCTTTCGCGAACGCTTAGTGTGGCGCCGGAGGAGGTGCCTAAGGCACTTTCGGAGGTGCTCGCAGAGAGCCATCAGAAGGATTATCGGATTTCGCAGCTTAACGAGCGTTATTTTGCGATGAAGGCAGCGGAGATTCCGGAGAATCAGGAGCTGATCGTTGATGTAGAAGAAGATCTTAATAGCGTCGAGCTCCGGAAATGCTGCGATTATTTTATGAAGCATACCAGCGCTAAGATCGTTGCAGTACTCGGACAAAAATCGGGTGGAGAAAAAGGAAAGGATTTTTCCTATGTGATCGGCAGTCTTACATTTGACGTTCGTGCCGGTGCAAAAGCATTTAATGCGCTGGTAAGTGGCCGCGGCGGCGGTCAGAAGGAAATGATCCAGGGAAATCTATCGGCCACACCGGAGGCAGTATATCAGGCTTTACAGGGCGTGTTTTAAGTCACTTAGGGAGTAGTGATCATGGCAGTTTTAATTACAGGTGCAACAGCACTTTTGGAAGGAATCGATCTTAGCGATTACTTTACGTCTGATCAGATTGTGATCACGACAGAGAAGCTTCCTTCTATGCCTTTTGTTCAAAAGAAGGGCACGAGTGTGCAATATGCTCAAGTAAAGGCAGATGCGCCGGATATTAACAAGCTGTATGACATCTATGATTTTACGGATGTAATCTTTCTTTCTTCGCTTCTTAATCCGCTTTCTTTAGGAGGCTCCAGCTATGCGGATCTTTTTCGAACGCTCGACGCTGCAGAGCATGCGAAGGTAGAAAGAATCTTCGTTATTTTTCCGGATATCGATAAGCTGGAGAGAAAAAATACCAGCAGGATGCACGCCATGGAAATGATGCGTGATGTCCTTCAGTTTTTTGCGGAGCAGTACTCTCTTAAGGTACATATCATTTATAGCCCGTATCTTGTCAATCAAGAGGAAAGAAATGGATTCCTCCGCCGGCTTCCGCATACAGCAACGCCTTCTCTGCCATGGGATGAAAACATGGATATTCCGTTTCTTCCGGTTCAGTCATTCATCGAGGAACTTCGTGATCAACTGGAGGATGATGTAAAAGAGATCGAGAGCACTCTTTCTCCGCTGTTTTCAGTTACTTTCCAGAATGGCTTTGAAAAGGATTCTCATTTTTTAAGCTTCGAAAAAAGAGCATAAGAAATTTATCTCAGATACGTAATGGATGGAAAAAAATACGTAGTACGCTGCATGGCGCTGTTTTAACATTTCTGGTTATTGCACTGGGCAGCGTTCTTACTGAAATCGGCGTGCCAGTTTATGGACTTTTTTATGCAGCGCCACAATACGATATACCTGCATTGTATGCCTGTCTTGCTACGCTTGTTACCACGATTTATTTTGTGACAAGCGCCGAAACAAAATTTTACTTGAAATACGAGCAGTATTTTAACAGTCTGAACTTTCAGGGAACCATCAGCACGGTACACGAGGCACGGGAGGAAATGCTGACAGTTCTTTGGAACGATGCAATCCATGGCGCCATCATCCAATTTCTCTTCACAGTCGGGATGTTGTCCATCGGACTGATTCTTTTCGAACGTTTGCAGCCTGGCTTTACGATGCAGATGAAAAATTATTATATCATTCTGTCTCTTGCTTACGGTATTTATGCCACGGCAAATATGCTGAGTCTGTATTCTACCTATTTTGCAGATTACCGGAGCGTGATGATCGATACAATGGTTTTTGCCATTACATCGACAGTGATGTGTTTTTTTGACATCCGGTTCAGTCAGAGTGAATTTTATGGAATCGGTTTTCTCCTCGGCTGTTTTCTTTTCCTGGTCGTAAGCTATGTGAATCTTAGAAAATACACAGAAAATCTGGAGTATGAGGTCTTAAGCCTTAAGCCATTTGTGCCGGAAGAACCCCGTCGTACAAAGCACTTTATTAAACTAAAGAAACAAGTTAAAATATGAGAGGCGGCAGGATCGTGAAAGCCCTTTGCGGCGAAACGATTTGTAAATATATTGATCATTTTCCTGGAGAATATATATGAAAAAAACAACATTCATGGCTTCAATGATTGCGATGCTAAGCTTTGCGACGATGATCCCGTCGTATGCAGCGGAACGCTTCATGATATCAGAGGACGGTACGACGAAGCTCTACACACTAAGTGACACGGCTGATACAGTCATCGCGGAGGCTATCGCATCGATAGGCGGAGACAGTGCTTCTGCTCCTGCGGCGGAGTATCTCGTCACAGGCGATGCGACACCTTTTTCCGGATGGTATGAAAACAAGACAACCAGGGAAAATGCCTATTACCAGGATGGAAACCGTTACACCGGATGGTATACACTCGATGCATCAGGAGACCAGATGTATTTTGCAGATGGGATTCTGTTCGGCGGCTGGGTCATAGACGACGGTAACTTCTATTATCTCAATCCGAAAACCGGCCTCATGGCGAAGAACCAGACGGTCGGCAACTTCTATGTTGACGAAACAGGAAAAGCAGTTTTTGATACGACGACAGAGGATGGCCGGGAATATGGTTACAATGGTGCACTCATCCGTAAAGGAAAACCGTCGCAGGAGCTCAATGAGAAGGTGTATATCTATCGGAACATTCTTGTCGAGCATCCGGATTGCTATGCCGCCTTTTCCGGTAAGGACGGCAACGGCTATCAGTTCCTGAAGGAATCGGACAATGGCTACACCTGGTTTACCTACAAGGCACTGCATCTCTATGAACGCAATGCGGATGGCACGATGGGCAAGCTTCTTTATGCAGGGGATGGCTGCTTCCGTTCCGATGCCATCATTGAACTGAAACAGACCGACGGCAGCATCAAATATATCAGCCCTGCCGCCATCATTAATGACGGAAACGGCACCTTCAACGCAGAGCGGATCTACATCGACCCGGCTGGGTTTATCAGCTACGTGAAGGCTTGAACTTAGTAAGGAAAGCGGATAAAACCAAACTATGACAATACAGCAGCTAAAACAGGTCATCACGGTAGCGGATGCCGGCTCTATGAACGAAGCAGCGAAACGGCTCTACATTACACAGCCGTCCCTTTCCGCAGCCATCAAGAGCCTCGAAAAGGAAATCGGCCTTGAAATATTCAACCGTTCCAACCGCGGTATCGTGACGACCCCCGAAGGAGAAGAATTCCTGGGATATGCCCGCCAGATCACAGAGCAGTACGACCTCATGGAGGACAAGTACGGCACGAACGGCCAGCGGAAAAAGAAATTCTCCGTATCGATGCAGCACTACACCTTCGCTGTCGAAGCGTTCATTTTCCTTGCCCGCCAGTTCGGCATGGACACCTACGAATTTGCCGTAAAAGAAACAAAAACCATGGAGGTCATCGAAGATGTGAAAAACCAGACCTCCGAAATTGGCGTCATCTATATGAATGACTTCAACCGAAACGTCATCGGCAAAATCCTCCGCGAGGACTCCCTTGAGTTCATCCCGCTTTTTGACTGCCACATCTACGTGTTCATGTCAAAATCAAACCCGCTCGCGAACCGTGAGCTTCTCACGATGCAGGACCTCGAAGAATACCCCTGCCTTAGCTTCGACCAGGGCCAGCGAAACTCCTTCTACTTCGCTGAAGAAGTCCTCAGCACCTACGATTACAAACGAATCATCAAGTGCGACGACCGTGCGACCTTCCTGAACCTAATGGTCGGCCTGAACGGCTACACCCTCTGCTCCGGCATCATCTGCCAGGAACTAAACGGACCCGAATACACGGCCGTTAAACTAGATACCAAAGAAACCATGACCATCGGCTATATCAAAAAGAAAAAGATCCCGTTAAGCACCCTCGGCGAACGCTACGTCGAAGAGCTTAAGAAATACGAAACACAAGCCCTATAAAAGGAGACTGCATGACACAAAATACTACGACTTTTTTGCTCGCAATCCTGGCGATCGCGGCGGTATGCATCATTGGCTATATTCTTTGGCGTCGCGAAAAACGTAAACGCGACCAGAAACTGACCATTCATTTGACTGAAGACGAAAAACTCTACGTAGGCCTCGACGCAAAAGCCGACCTCCTCCACGTCGCCGGCATCCTCATCGAAGGTCTCGGTGGCCGAGAAAACGTCGAAGACGTCATCGCCGACGGCAACCGCCTGAAAGCAACAATTCGCGAATATGATAAGGTAAAAGAAGATGTACTTCGCACTGCTCATACGGGTGCTATTCTAAGACCTTCCAAAACCGCCGTCCACATCATAGTAGGCAAGCAGGCAAATGAAGTTGCCAACCTTATGAAGCAACAACTGAAAGACCAGTAATTCAAGAAAGGGCAGCAGTGGACCGGCCGATAGCATTTGCATGCCATCGGCCGGATCACTGCTGCCCCTTCTTGATTTTACGTAGCACTTAATTTATAATCAAACCGTTTCTGTGCAGGCGCCGTTCATAAAACGACGTTATGCCTGAAGATAGATGTATAAAAGGAGATAGGCGTTCATGTTTAAAAAAGTTGATTCCAATATGAACTTTGTCGAGCGCGAAAAGGAAGTCGAGGATTTCTGGAAGGAAAATAACATCTTCGAGGAGTCCATCAAGGAACACGAGGGCGATCCGTCCTACGTCTTCTACGACGGCCCGCCAACCGCAAACGGCAAGCCCCATATCGGACATGTAGAAACCCGTGCCTTTAAGGATATGATCCCGCGGTACCATGCGATGAAGGGACGTATGGTTCCGAGAAAGGCCGGCTGGGATACCCACGGACTTCCGGTTGAACTCGAGGTTGAGAAGGAGATCGGAATTAATGGTAAAGACCAGATCGAAAAGTACGGTATAGCGCCTTTCATTGATCTCTGCAAGGAGAACGTCTGGAAGTACAAGGGCATGTGGGAGGATTTCTCCTACAAGGTCGGCTTCTGGGCGGATATGGATAACCCGTATGTCACCTATCATGATGACTATATCGAGTCCGAGTGGTGGGCTCTCAAGGAAATCTGGAAGAAGGGCCTTCTCTACGAGGGCTTTAAGGTTGTGCCCTATTGTCCGCGTTGCGGCACCCCGCTTTCAAGCCACGAGGTAGCACAGGGCTATAAGGATCTGACCGAGCGCTCCGCGATAGTCCGTTTCAAGGCAAAAGAGGGAGATTACTTCTTCCTTGCATGGACGACCACACCGTGGACACTTCCGTCAAATACCGCACTCTGCGTACATCCGGACCTTTCTTACAGCAAGGTGAAGGCATGCGATGGCAACACCTATGTACTCTGCACATCGCTCCTTGATAAGGTTCTTTCACCACTTGCAAAGGATGGTGAGAAGGCTTACGAAGTAATTGAAACCTATAAGGGTTCCGAGCTTGTAGGCATTAGCTATGAGCCACTCTATGAGTGCGCTGCAAAGGAAGCCGAGAGACAGCATAAAAAGGCACATTTTGTTGTATCAGACACTTATGTCAGCGATAGCGATGGTACTGGTATCGTACACATTGCACCTGCATTTGGTGAAGACGATGCCCGGATCGGCCGTGAAAATAACCTTCCGCTCATCAAATTCGTTGACGAGAAGGGCCGCATGACCTCCCAGACGCCGTTTGCCGGTATGCGCTGCAAGCCGACGGAAAAGGAGATGAAGGAGGGCGCGATCAGTGCTGACCCTGAGGTTCTGAAGGATCTTTCTGCGCGGAAGCTTCTCTATGATGCACCGAAGTTCACCCACGCCTATCCGCATTGCTGGCGCTGTGATACCCCGCTCATCTACTATGCACGTGAGTCCTGGTTCATCAAGATGACCGCAGTTCGTGATGATCTCGTAAAGAACAACAATACCGTCAAGTGGTACCCGCCGACGATCGGTACCGGTCGTTTCGGCGCCTGGATTGAGAATGTCCAGGATTGGGGCCTTTCTAGAAACCGTTACTGGGGCACACCGCTCAATATCTGGCAGTGTGACGACTGCGGCGAGCAGGAGGCCATCGGGTCGATTCAGGAGCTTAAGGAGCAGTCCACGAACTACCAGGAGGTACTCGACGAGCTGAAGAAAGCTGGTAAAGAGGGCTACAGCTCTGACTACGTCGGCTATGAGCATATCGAGCTTCATAAGCCGTATGTCGATAAGCTGACCTGCCGTTGCCCGAAGTGCGGCGGACTCATGCATCGTGTACCGGAGGTCATCGACTGCTGGTTTGATTCTGGTGCGATGCCATATGCACAGCATCATTATCCGTTCGAGAACCAGGAGCTTTTCAAGTCCCAGTTCCCGGCACAGTTTATCTGTGAGGCCGTCGATCAGACAAGAGGCTGGTTCTATTCTCTTCTTGCCGAGTCCACGATCCTCTTTGACAAGGCACCGTTTGAGTCTGTTCTCGTCCTCGGCCATGTCCAGGATGAAAACGGCCAGAAGATGTCGAAGTCAAAGGGCAATGCCGTCGACCCGATGGAGGCCCTCACGAAGCACGGCGCCGACGCCATCCGCTGGTTCTTCTATACGAACTCGGCGCCATGGCTCCCGAATCGCTTCCATGATAAGGCCGTCATCGAAGGACAGCGTAAGTTCCTTAGTACGCTCTGGAATACCTATGCGTTCTTCGTGCTGTATGCAAACATTGACAGCTTCGACCCGACGAAATATTCACTCGAGTATGACAAGCTTTCCGTTATGGACAAGTGGCTTCTTTCGAAGCTCAACACCTGCGTAAAGACCGTCGACACTGATCTTGATCAGTTCAAGATCCCGGAGGCAGCAAACGCACTACAGGAGTTCGTCGATGATATGTCGAACTGGTATGTCCGTCGTTCCCGTGAGCGCTTCTGGGCGAAGGGCATGGAGCAGGATAAGATCAATGCCTACATGACGCTCTACACGGCACTTGTGACCTTCTCGAAGGCTGCAGCGCCGATGGTACCGTTTATCACGGAGTCAATCTATCGTAATCTTGTCTGCTCTGTTGATCCGAATGCGAAGAAGTCTGTCCATCTCTGCCTCTTCCCGACGGCGGATGAGTCGATGATCGATACAGAGCTTGAGAAGAACATGGATGAGGTCCTTCACATCGTGCTCCTTGGCCGTGCAGCCAGAAATGAAGCACAGGTCAAGAATCGTCAGCCGGTACCGGCGATGTATGTCAAGGCGGAGCATGAACTCGATACTTTCTTCTCGGATATCGTGAAGGATGAGCTCAACACGAAGAAGGTTGTCTTCCAGGAAGATCTTCGTGCGTTCACAGCCTATACCTTTAAGCCGCAGCTCCGGACCGTCGGCCCGAAGTATGGCAAACATCTCAATTCAATTCGGACTTATCTCACCGAGATGGACGGCTCGAAGGCGATGGATACACTGGACGCAGAGGGCGTGCTTAAGTTCACAGTAGATGGTGATACCGAGGTCGCACTCACGAAGGATGACCTTCTCATCGATGTCGCAAAGAAGAGCGGCTTCGTGACAGAGGAGGACGCAGCCTACACCATCGTACTCGATACGAACCTGACACCGGAGCTCATCGAAGAGGGCTATGTCCGTGAGGTTATTTCGAAGCTGCAGACCATGCGTAAGGAAGCCGGCTTCGAGGTCATGGACCACATCACAATTTATGTAAAGGACAACGAAAAGCTCATATCATTTATTAAAAATAATGAAAATGAGATTAAAAAGGTTGTCATGGCGGATGAAATCGTTTATGGTGGAACAGAAGGATATGAAAAGTCCTGGGACATTAACGGTGAAAATCTGACACTTGCAGTTAAGAAAAACTGATTTTAGCCGAATTACCAAGCAGGACATATTCTTGATAGAACATGTCCTGCTTGTTTTTTACTACTGCAGGCAGCTGCAGAGTCAATCTGAAGGTAAGATGCAGAGGGGGGAAGCATTGGACTAGCCCTGCATGACGCCGGAGGGAACAGGAGGGGGAAGCATGGTATCTGATCTAAAGAAAGGACAGAACGTGGACAAATTCGATAAGGAAGCTTTTAAGAGAGACGTAGAAGTAACCGCGCGGAAGCTTTACCGGAGATCCCTTGAGGATCTCAATGACAAGGAGGCCTTTCATGCGGTGGCCTATGCGGTAGAGGATCTCATCATCGATGACTGGATGGCAACACAGAAGGCAGCCGAGAAGAATGATGCGAAGAGAGTGTACTATCTTTCCATGGAGTTCCTGATGGGCAGAGCACTCGGTAACAACATCATTAATCTGACTGCACACGAGGGCATCAAGCAGGCGATCAAGGAGCTGGGACTAGATCTAAATGCTCTGGAGGATGCAGAGCCGGACTGGGCGCTCGGTAACGGCGGTCTCGGAAGACTCGCAGCCTGCTTCCTGGATTCCCTTGCTACGCTTGGCTATTGGGCATGCGGCTGTGGTATCCGCTATAAGTATGGCATGTTCAAGCAGCAGATTGTCGACGGTTATCAGAGAGAGGTACCGGATGACTGGCTTCGTGACGGCAACCCCTTTGAGCTTCGTCGTGCTGAGCTCCAGAAGGAGGTCAAGTTCGGCGGCTGGGTAGAGACCGTTAATGAAAACGGCAAGCTTCATTTCGAGCAGAAGGGCTATCAGTCCATCGTGGCAATCCCGTATGATACGCCGGTTGTAGGCTATGGCAATCATGTCGTGGATACCCTTCGTGTCTGGGATGCGCAGGCAAAGGATACCTTCCGTCTTGAGGAGTTCGACAAGGGCAACTATGAGAAGGCTGTCGAATCCGAGAATATGGCTTCGAATATTGTTGAAGTTCTTTACCCGAATGATAACCACTATGCCGGTAAGGAGCTTCGTCTCCGCCAGCAGTATTTCTTTATCTCTGCATCCGTACAGACCGCGGTGAAGGAGTATTACGACAGACATAACAAGGATATCCATCATCTGTATGAGAAGGTTGCGTTCCAGCTCAATGATACGCATCCGACGGTAGCAGTGCCGGAGCTCATGCGTGTACTCATGGATGACTATGGCTTAAGCTGGGATGAGGCGTGGGAGATTACGACGAAGACCTGTGCCTATACGAACCACACCATCATGGCAGAAGCCCTGGAGAAGTGGCCGATCGAGCTTTTCTCGAAGCTGCTTCCTAGAATTTATCAGATTGTCGAGGAGATCAACCGCCGCTTCTGCGACCAGATTCGTGCACAGTACGGCGCACAGGCTGAAGACAAGATTTCCCGCATGGCCATCATTTACAACGGCCAGGTACATATGGCGCGTCTTGCCATCGTCGGCGGGCATGCGGTGAACGGTGTTGCGAAGCTTCATACGGAGATTCTCAAGAAGGAAACTCTGAAGGACTTCTACGAGATGTATCCGGACAAGTTCTCGAACAAGACGAATGGTATCACACCGCGTCGTTGGCTTCTCCATGCAAATCCGGAGCTTGCGGACTGGGTATCCACAAAGATTGGGGATGGCTGGATCACGGACCTCACGAAGATCAAGAAGCTCGAAGTTTATGCGGATGATCCGAAGTGTCAGGCGGAGTTTATGGCCATTAAGCGGCACAACAAGGAGCGTCTCGCGAAGTATATTTATGAGCATAACGGCGTGAAGGTTTCTACGGATGCCATCTTTGATGTGATGGTAAAGCGTCTTCATGAGTACAAACGTCAGCTGATGAACATCCTTCATGTCATGTATATTTACAATCAGTTGAAGGATCACCCGGATATGCCATTCTATCCGCATGTTTATATCTTCGGTGCAAAGGCGGCAGCAGGCTACAAGACTGCGAAGCTTACCATCAAGCTCATCAACAACGTTGCAAATGTCATCAATAACGATGCATCGCTTCATGACAAGCTGAAAGTGGTATTCATCGAGGATTATAAGGTCTCCAATGCTGAGATCATCATTCCGGCAGCGGATATCTCGGAGCAGATTTCCACGGCATCGAAGGAGGCCTCCGGTACGTCGAACATGAAGCTCATGCTAAACGGCGCACTGACGCTTGGTACGATGGATGGCGCGAATGTCGAGATTGTAAAGGAAGTCGGTGAGGACAATGCCTTCATCTTCGGCATGTCCGCGGATGAGGTCATCGAGCTTGAGCATAACCGCTCCTATCAGCCGATGGATATTTTTAACAACAATCAGGAAATCCGCCGCGTGCTGATGCAGCTGGTGAATGGCTATTACAGCCCGGAGAACCCGGAGCTGTTCCGTCCGCTGTATGATTCACTGTTGAATACAAACGAGTCGGATGTTGCCGACCGGTATTTCATTCTTCGTGACTTTGCGTCCTATGATGAGGCGCAGCGGAAGGCAGTCGAGAAGTATCAGGATGAGGCATGGTGGGCACGTGCGGCGATCCTCAATACGGCAAATGCCGGGAAGTTCTCGTCTGACCGAACCATCGAGGAGTACGTGCATGACATCTGGCACCTCGAGCCGATGAAGGTGACAGTCTGAGATAAACCGGACGGGGCTGCCGCGCGAAGCACGAGCGCGGCAGTCCCTGTTTTACGTTTTATTGAGGAAGTAGAGGATGCGTTCGGTTTCCTGATAGCCCATGGTCTGGTAGAGATGTAATGCAGGGAGGTTTGTGGAGCTGACCTGGAGTAGGAGCTTCCGGTAGTGGCCGTCCGGGGTGGTTTCGAGGGCTTGCATGAGCTCTCGTCCATGGCCCGCGTGCTGGTATTTTTCGTAGACTAGGACTCCATACACATACAGGGTTTCTTTGTCGTAGGGTGTTGTATGGAGTTCACCGAATTTTGTGGAGAGCTGTTCGCCTGGATTTTTGATCGGGCGAGGCAGCTCTTTTTGCATGAGGAGTTCGTCGTATTGGTGGATGGCACCGATCGCGGAGAGGGTTTCGTAGGCGTCGGGGCAGACGAAGGGGAGGGCTGGTGCGATGTCGGGGACGGAGGCATTTGCATCGGAGGAAGTGGATTGTGAAGGTGCTTCGGCACCTTCTATAGCAAAGGGGGTCACAGGACGTTTCAGCATGAAGCGGATGCGATAGCCGCGGAAGTCGTCGCGGAGGCTCTGGTAGCACATGGTAAACATGCCGATGCCGCGCATGACGGGGGTTGTGAAGGCTTCGATTTCGAGGACGTCCTGGCTGTCGATGGTTTCGCCGAGCTTATAGCCGGAAAGAATGGCAAAGAGCGGGCTGTCGACGCCGCTTTCCTCCGGGTCATCGTTACGAACGAGGTAATAGAAATCACCATCCAGATCCGAGTCATAAGCTGTATGGTCATAGGCGTTGCATTCCTCGACCAGTTGTCGTACTGCTTTTTCATCTGTTTTGTCGAGTTCTTTCAGAAGTTCTGCTTCCATTTACTGATTCCTTTCAGGATTTTCAATAAAGAATATGAATGATCGAAATTTTGTTAGCAACAAATAAGGCTGCTGTGCTATGCACTGCAGCCTCTACCTACAAATAATAATTTAGGCTAAAAGAGTTTCAGTTTCTTTTTTGATGATATCATCAACGGCTTCTCTTAAAACTCTGGAGCAGCTGATACCGTGCCTTTCAACGTAGGTGTTCATCCATGCAGGAATCGTAAGAGTTTTCTTTACTGCCTTTTCTCCATATTTCTCTGCATATGCATCCATGTCAAGAGCTACCATACTAAGAAAGCCGTTCGTTGGTGCGTGAAAAGAATGAATATCTGATGCCTTTGGAGGATTTTTACCGTCCTCTAATTCAGTTAAAATCCATCCACTTGCAGCGTCTTCGGCCATGAACATAGTATCTGCAATACCATAGCCTTCTGTTACACAGCCTGGAAGATCGGGAAATTCTACAGTATAACCATCCTCATCATCAAAATGAGTAAAAATTGCAGGATAAGTTAGTTTCATCATTGACCTCCAACTAAATACCAGCATATCGTTTGATACTTTTTACAGTTTCCGGTTGAATATCCTTACCGGCGTGTTCAGGTACAGTTACTGTTCCGGGTTTTGTCGGATGCTTATATTGATGATGAGAACCAACTTTGCGTACTTCGTACCAACCATCTTTTCTAAGCATACTATCAACTTCGCGAAAACGCATAACGGCACCTCCTTTCAAACACTATAACACGTATTATACGTATCGTCAAGACTTTTGAATTCAAGTGTTTTTGACACCCATATACTACTTATGCTAGAATAAAAAGACCTTTGGGATATTATAAGTTTATTTGTTGATTTACCGGAGAAAGTTTGGTGAACAGTATGGAGAAAATATATAAGCTGATGAGAAGGACGGGTGCGGGTTCGATCGCGCTTGGGATCGTAATTTTGGTAGCCGGTGTGACAGTAGGGGTGCTTAGTATCATTAATGGAGCACTGCTTTTAAGAAATAAGAACGATATTACCTTCTGATGGCGAAGCATAAGACAAGAAACCAGCGGCTCGGCTGGGTTCTTTTTGTGTTGTATTTGCTGCTTCTTATCCATCTCATGTTTTTTTCGGATATGGATGGACGGTCTTTCATGGGAAGGGCGGATGCAGAGTATAATTTTCAGCCGTTTCGGGAGATCCGGCGGTACATCGTGCATGCGCGGGAAATCGGGCTGTATGGGGTCTTCATCAACCTGTTTGGTAATATCGCAGGTTTCGTACCGTTCGGCTTTACGATTTGTATCATTAGTTCACGGTGCCGTTCGAGGCTCTACTACACGGCGATCGTGTCATATCTTCTTTCTTATGGTATCGAGATGGCACAGCTTTTGTTCCGGGCCGGCAGCTGCGATGTCGATGATATCATCCTGAATACGACGGGCGGTATTCTCGGGTATGTTCTCTTCCGGATCGTGCAATATTTCCGGAGTCGGCATTATGAAAAGACACATAGAGGGAAATCCTTTGGCGGAAAAAAAGAAACGTTTTAACTATATAAAGAAGAAAATTGCAAAGGGGACTGTTCCGGCGTTGGTCTTTTTCCTCGTCTCACTTGTGGCTATGATCGTGGCAGTCGTGATTTCGGTTCGAATGGCGGGGCAGGGCCCCGCGATCGTCGGCGCACTTGGGATGAGTACGATGCTTTGCGCTGTGATGTCACTCATAGCAGGCTTCACAGCTTTTCGCAGAAAAGAAGAGGAAAATGTACGACCGGTACAGGCAATCATGGTGCTGGATATTGCCATGCTTCTTTTCTTTCTGGTGATCGTCATCGTCGGAGTGCTCGCATGAGTGAAGAATATATCGGTATGGAGTGGTCACAGGATATTTTGGAAAGACTTCAGATGATAGCGTATGAGGAGACGGTGCGGGAGCCTTTTCGAAAGTATTTTCGGACGACTGCGACGTTTCTTTCAGCGCTTCTCATGGGTTCGTCGGATGACAATTTCCTTTTGCCACCTTATCGTTATCTGGATGCAGATTATCTTGTACGTGAGTTATCACCATACGGCAGCAGCTTTTCAGTTCTTTCTATGGAGCTATATCGCCTGATACCGGCCATTCATGAAGGCAGAATCGAACATGTGAAGGCAACGTTATATACCTTCATTGAACTCTATTGCATGTTTGAGGAGGATTATCTTCCGGAAAACAAGGATGGTGTCAGATGCCTCCCGGATCCTCAACGAGTGCAGGATGTGCTTTACGCTTATGCATACGATTATTCGGAGCTTTTTCTGACAGAACAGTTGGATCAGATTTTTGGCAACAAAAAAAACATGTATAGTGTTTCGTTTTTGTTCCCGATTGAGAATTCCACCTTTGATACGATACAGCTGCCGGAAGAGATTGCTTCTGGCCATCAATATGACCTCACACTGGTTTTGGGAGAGCGTATCGTCTCCAGGCTTTTGGAAGAACTAAAACAGTACCTTTTAGAAAATAAGATTACTAAGGCAGAAGGAGAAAGACTGCTTGTAATTCTGAAGCGAAGCGATGCTTTGACTTCTGATCAGACACGTCTCACGAAACATCAAAAAAAGGTACTTTTAATCTTTGGAAAGGAAACAGAGCGGTTAGTACAGGAGCTTCCAGGGTAGCCGTCTTTTTTACATGAATACAAAGAAATCAAAAAAAAGAATAGCGGCACTGCTCCTGGTTTGCCTCATGTTGTGCCTGCATGTAACAGCCTTCGCGGATTGGAATTTTCCATACACAGAGCTGACGGCAGAGTCCGGCATCGTGATGGATGCTGATACTGGCGGCATTCTTTTCGGGAAGGATATGCATGCTCATAAATATCCGGCTTCGATCACGAAGGTGCTGACGGCACTCGTCGTGCTCGAACATTGTAAGCCGACCGACAAGGTCACCCTTACCCACGATGATGTGTACAATGTTGACTTCGGCTCATCGAACGCCCAGCTGGAGGAGGGTGACACACTTACCGTCGAGGATCTCCTGAACGCGATGCTTCTGAAATCCGCGAATGAAGCAGCTAATGCTTTGGCCTGCTATGTCGCCGGCTCCCGCGAAGCGTTTGCCGATCTTATGAATGAGACCGCAATCGCGCTCGGCTGCGTCGACAGTCATTTCACAAATCCGTCCGGCCTTTTCGATGAAAACCATTACACCTCGGCCTATGATATGGCGCTCATCGGTGCGGAAGCCATGAAAAATCAGGACTTTCTCGAGGTAGAATCCCATATGTCCTACAAGATGCCGGCGACCATCCGGCTTCCGGAAGGCAGCACGGTTTACATGGAGCATAAGATGCTCCGGCCGGATACCCAGTATTCCGACAGCCGTGTCGTCGCCGGAAAGACCGGCTATACCGTCGATTGCGGTAACACACTCATCACGATGGCAGAATCAGACGGCCGGCGCATCGTCGCGGTCGTACTGAAGGATAAAAATCCCCAGCATTATCTTGATACCGAGGCACTTCTGAACCTCGGCTTTGATCAGACAGAGAACCTACCGGTACCGGATGGCATGATCAGTCTGGATGAAATCCGAAGCCGCCTCGTAGCAGATACCATCATTAATGACGAGACGAAGACCACGGACCTCCATTTCTCTTCTGATATGTACGTTTCACTCCCGAAGGGATCTTCGACAGACGGCATCACCTGGGACCTCCAGTACAACCTCCCGAAAGGCGTATCTGAAGACAGCATCGCTGAAGTCCGCTTCTATGCCGGCGATCTCGAAATCGGTAAATACTACGTAGAAAAAGAACAATCCATCCGCGTCCAGTTTGAAGAAGCCCCGACTACCACAAAGGTAGCCGTCGCCGCCTCCGTC